>OLLN01000093.1_pt1 | contig 17727 bp, 20 predicted proteins | sample 1604281 | NCBI WGS metagenome assembly OLLN01 (sample SAMEA104055716, study PRJEB20765) | soil metagenome | biome: Arctic tundra; feature: Polygonal ground; material: soil | place: USA | collected 2011-09 | depth 0-0.5 m | reverse complement strand
CGATGGATCAAAACGAACCGCCGATGGATCAAAACGAACCGCCGATGGATCAAAACGAACCGCCGATGGATCAAAACGAGCCGTCGGTGGTTCAAAACGAGCCGTCGATGGTTCAAAACGAGCCGTCGATGGTTCAAAACAAAAGCATCGAGGGTTCGAGACAATCATCGATGGTGTGAGACACAGCTCCGGCGGGTGGGAAATACGGCCCGACGGTTCAAACACTGCGGTTCCGGGAAGGAATCGTGGCGCTGCTCGACGTTTTTCAGATGGAGTAGTACGGACACCTTGCACCCGTGCCGGTGTCCGTACTCATTTGCGAATCACTTTGTACTCGCCACCGTGCTCAACGACGCGTCCTTCGTCCCTCAGCTTGTCCAGATGTGCGTTGATCTGAATCTCTGCCGCGCCGCGGAGGCGGGGATCGAGATCGGGATAGATCCGCTCGCGAATCGCGGCTGCCGAGGTTGCGCCGGAAGTGAGGCTATCGAGTACCTGCTGCTCGCGCTCGAGGCGGTGTGCGATGTACTGCTCGATCACTGCGCGGGCGTCGCCGCGGGTCGGACCGTGGCCGGGATAGATGCGTTTGGGTTGGTGTGTGAGCAGCACGCGGAGCGAATCGATGTAGTCGCGCATCGATCCGTCGGGCGGAAAGATCGTGGTTGTTCCTTCGCCGAGTACCGTGTCGCCGGTGAAGAGATCGCCGGCGGTCGTGAGGAAGCAGACGTGCTCGCTCGTGTGGCCGGGCGTGGCGATGACCCGTAGCGCTTCACCCTCGACGAGGAGACTCTCGCCGCCAGCGATACGCTGATCGACCGTTGCGTCATCGAGCACGCCGAGCGGAGCGAGAATTCGCGCGCCGGTAGCGCGTTTGAGCGGCACCGCAGCGGGAGCGTGATCTTCGTGACGATGGGTGAGCAGGATCGTGCGCAAAGCCGGGATTGCTGCGCGAATCGCGTCGATGTGCGAGTCGATCGCCGGGCCGGGATCGATCACGGTTGATTCGCCGAGCAGATACGTGCGCGTCCCGCTCAGTGTGAATGGGCCCGGATTCGGTGCAGTGATGTCGCGAATGATCACGGCAGGATGATCTTCTTTTTCCCGTTCTCGACGACGAGCACCGGCCGCGTGGTGGGGACATCGATTCCGCGCCGTGAGTCGAGCAGTTGTTTGGCGGTCTCGAATCCGGCGAGCGCTTCGAGGTTCTTCAAGGTAGGGAAAACGATCGGCAGCGTCGCGATCGCAGCAGACGGCGTAATCCAGCGGACCTCGACCGCTTCGCCATCCTCACCGTTGTCCACGGAGGGAAGTGCGTCGCCGGCAGCGATGGCGAGAAAGAAACAGGTGTCGAACCGCTTCGGAACACCGATCGGCGTGATCCATCGTGAGGTCAGCACGAGCGCATCGAGATCGAGCGGAGCTCCCCGCGCCAGTGAGGCAAATGTCGCCTCGCCCTTCAACAAAGCCTGCCGTTTTCCATCGGCCTCAGCGAGCGGCGCGCCGAGCCAGATGCCGCTCTCCTCGAACAGTTCGCGAATCGCGGCGACGCGCATCGTGCCGATTTCGGTTCCATCGCCAATCTCGCGGTCGCTCGCCTCGACCATGCCGCCGGGGAAGACCCAGGCATCGGGTACGAACGACGCCTTTGCGTGCCGCCGCATCATCAGCACTTCGAGCGGCGAATCGCGCAGAAGGATCACGCTCGCTGCCGGAACCGGCGTCACTTCGGGCGAATCGCCGGCACCGCGCGGAAGTTGATCGTTCGATACTTCGTGGGACGTCACGCCGATTCCTTCAGCACTTGCCCTGCCATCCCACCCACTCCTCGCCGCCGGGGCCGCGCTCCTTTTTCCAGATCGGAACGGTCTCCTTGATGCGGTCGATGATCATGCGACAGGCCGCAAACGCCTCGGCCCGGTGTGGCGACGCGGCCACGATGGCGATCGACACATCGCCGACGACGAGATGACCGAGCCGATGGACGACGGCAATGGCGACGTCCGCGTTTGCGCTCCACACCTCATCGACTATCCGTGCGATCTCTTTCTCCGCCATCGGACGATAGGCATCGTAGAAAATCGACTCAACCGCCTTTCCTTCATGGTGATTGCGCACGACGCCTTCGAACAGCACGTACGCGCCATCGGACGGACGCATCACGCTGCGCACGAGCGCCGCGGAGTCGATCGGATCGTCGGTGAGAAAAGACAGTGGCTACCTCCCGGGCCGCCGCGGCCCCGTCGCCCGCGGTGTCGATGAGACGATTTCCACCCCGGCCTCCCCTCGGCGGCCCGCACCGCCGCGCTTCGCCTTTTCCAGCGTCATCAGGAAACCGAACGCAGGATCCTTGAACTGAAGGTGCCGCAGCACGTTCCAATGTTTTCGCACGTAGCGCTGCAGGAAGTCGAGTACGTGCCCCAGGCTGATGATGCGGCACGGAGGAACCTCGGCGCCGGGAGGAAACGAGCCGAAAGCCACGAGTCGAATCACGAATCCCGAGGGGAGCGTGGCCGAGCCGTGGGTCAGCAGATCCGCGACGATGCCATCGCGATCGAGCGTTGAGTCGCCAAGGCGGCTGATCACGGCTTTCAGAACCTGAGGATCGCGCGCGCCGCTATTGATCCCGACCCGCCCTTCTTTCACCTCACCGATCAGCATGTCGATCGAATCGGAAGGAACTCCGAGTCCGGGATCGACGTCGTTCATCTCGAGCCCGCGCGGCGTCTTGCGCGAAGCGCCCGCATCAGGCGACGGAAGACCGGAGGGAAAGCGAAATGCCAAAACATCGATGTCCGTCAGCGTCCGGAACCCGTTCCGCCCGGCGGCGGCGATGATCGGATATTCAGCTGACGTGAAGTACCCGTTGAGCTGCAGATACGCCTGTACCAGAGCTACCGCGTGGTCCATTTCGCCATGATATTGCGGTCTCGCGGTCGCGCGGCTTCGAAGTCTTGCGGCGTTGTCTCATCGAGACCGCACGACCGCCACTTTGACACCGCGAAAGCTGGTCACGAATCATCAACTTCCCGTACACTCAAAGTGCATGGGGAACTACGACTGTACGAAGTGTCCGGCGTACTGCTGCAGCTACGAACGGATCATCGTCAACAAACGCGACCTCAAGAAGTTGGCGAAGCACTTTGATCTCGATCCCGAGGTAGCGGCGAAGCGCTTCACGAAAACGCGTGAAGGAGAAGTCGTTCTCCGCCATCAGAAGGACAAGATCTACGGCAGTGTTTGCATGTTTCTTGATACGAAAACGCGCCGATGCACGATCTACAACGCGCGCCCGGGCGTTTGCCACGAGTACCCTGAGTACCCCACGTGCGGCTACTACGATTTTCTCAGTTGGGAGCGGACGCAGCAGCAGGACGAGACGTTCGTTCCGCTGACCAAGGGCTAGCGGGCTCTGCATTCGCAACTTCGAAATGTAGATTGGATAGTTATTTGTTCAGAAACCCGATGAACAAGTTCCTGATGAGCACAGCGGCGTTTCTGCTGCTTGCGATTCCCGTCGCTGGCCAGACTATTGGTCAGAACGTCGCTTCGTCACCGAGCGCGGCACCCCCCGCCGTGATGTCCGAGTCGGTGTCGGTTGGATACGTGATGATTCCCTTCACGGTCCTGGGCGACCGCGGCCGTCCGCTCAAAGACCTTCGCGACGCCGAGGTTGACCTCATGGTCGATGGGCAGCGGGTGCGGAGCGACATGTTCGAGAAGTCGGAGAACGCGCCGGTCTCATTCGCGATCCTGCTCGACGGTTCCGGTTCGATGGCGCTGGCGGGGAAAATGGACTCGGCGCGCGCGGCCATCGGCGCGCTCATCGGTCATCGCCGGCCTGGGGACGACTTCGCGCTGTACGTCTTCGCGGCGTCGAAGGCGATCGAGGTCGTGCCGTTCACGGAGAACGTCGCTGAGATCACAAACGGTCTGGCGAAGATCGACCCGTACGGCAAGACGGCATTCTTCGACGCGCTGGTGACGATGCCGGAGCGGAGCCGTCTGGGCAGGAATCCGTCGCGGGCGATCATTCTGCTCAGCGATGGAATCGACAATGCTTCGTCGATGACCCGCGGCGCGTTGGCTTCGCGGCTTCAGGGAATCTCCGTTCCGATCTATCCGCTCGGCCTTCGGGACCCTGGCGGCAAGACGGACGATCGCAAAGTTCCGCGCGAAGATCTTTCGGACATCGGCCTGCTGAATGAAGTCGCCACTCTGACCGGCGGAAAGTTATACCTCGGAACCACGCCACAACAGATCGCGGAGGCCGTCTCGCACATTGAAGACGATCTTCGCGCGCAATACCTCATCGGGTTCGCGCCCACAGGGAAGGGTGCGGTAAAGTACCGGACGATCTCACTCAAGCTGACGGGGCGCGCCCGCGCCGTCCACGTCCGCGCCGGATACCTCGGTACCGAACCTCCCCAGGTCGCATCCCGCAACAAAAACAACGAAAGGAAGAAGAGTTGATGAACCAGAAGATTGGACTCCGCATTGTCACCACGACGGCGCTTGCCGTCATGCTCGGTGCATGCGCCACGACAAAAACGGTCGATCAGAAGATCGCCGAGGCGCAGGCACAGTCGAGCAAGAAGATCGAATCGGTCGAAGGTCAGGTCGAGGACCTGCAGACCAAACAGAAAGCTACCGACGCGCACCTCACGCAGAATGACGCTGCGATTGCCGAGTTGAGCCAGGAAGCGAAGGACGCGCTCAAACGCGCGCAGGACGCCGGCGTGCTGGCAAAGGGCAAGGTCATCTTCCAGCAGACGTTCAAGGAAGACCGCATCAAGTTCAAGCTCGGATCGTATGAGCTGAACAAAGACGCCCAGGCAGCGCTCGATGACTTTGCCGGTAAGGTGAAGGCGCTCGGCGAGCAGTACTACATCGAGATCCAGGGCCACACAGACGACACCGGCCGACGCAAACTCAACGACGAGCTGGGCGAACGCCGCGCTGACGAAGTGCGCCGCTACCTCTCCCGCTCGCAGCAACTGCCACTGAATCGCATGTCGACGATCTCCTACGGCGACTCGCTGCCAGTGTCATCGAACAAGACGAAGAAAGGCCGCGCCGAAAACCGCCGGGTCGTGATCGTCGTGCTCGAGTAGTTCCTATTTCGCAGGCGAAACTCAAGGCGGACTTTCGAGTCCGCCTTTTTTTCGACGACAACTACTCGAACGTCGCCACGACCGGGGCGTGATCACTCGTGCCGATCTCGCGATAGGACGGACACGAAACGGCACGCTCGGCCAGCGCTTCACTGGCCAGCACGTAATCGAGGCGCCAGCCGATGTTGCGCTGACGGAGATTGCGCCAGGGTGCCCACCAACTAAAGTACTCCTCGTCGTCGGGATACAGCTTCCTTCCGACGTCGACGAGGCCCTCGCCGAGCATCGCTTCGAGCAGCTCGCGCTCCTCGGGGCGTTGACCGATGATGTTCGGTTTACGCTCTTTGGGATGGACGTCCATGTCGGTGCGGGCGATGTTGTAGTCGCCGCTGATGACGAACTTCAGTCCCTGTTCTTTTTGCGCGCGGGCATAGCCGATGAGGGCTTTCATGAAATCGATCTTGGCGACGTAGTCCTTGCCTCCGTTCGGGACGTAGACAGATGCGAAGACCGTGTCGCCGGCGCGCGCCTCGACGATGCGAGTCTCGAGGTCAAAGTGTGGGTGCGAGAACTTCGGCTCCTCGGGGAACGTCTCGCGCCGCAGGTGCAGGGCCACGCCGGAGTAGGCAACGGCGCCATGCCAGTAACACCAGTAACCGTTGAGATTGCAGATCGACTCGGGGATCTGCGCAGGCGAGGCTTTGAGCTCCTGGAGACAGATCACATCAGGCTGCGCGCTTTCAACCCACTCCAGCAGTTGCGTGTGGCGGGCGCGGATTCCGTTCACGTTCCAGGTGGCGACTTTCATGTTGTTTGAGAAGGGAGTGGGGAGTTGGGCGTGGGGTGTGGGAGCGATAAACCGCGGTCGTTTTCGTTTCGCTCTCACCCCCCACACCCTACTCCCCACTCCCTAATCAGGATCTCCCGTATCGAACAGCACCTTCCATGAACCGTCCGGCTGTTTTTCCCACACGGTCATGTATGTACCTTCGCGTGCTTTGCCTCGCAAGGCCGAATGGTAGCGGCCCCACGTGTAGCCGAGCTTTCCACCGCGCGAGATTTGCGCTCGCGCCGGCTCCCACGACAGCGTGAAGCCGCTTCCGAATGCGGCGAGCATGTTGTCGGAGATTTCCTGAGGCCCGGTCAGCACGCGCCCGCCATTGGCCGGTTTGGAGGCACCCGGCGCCATGAATTCGTACCAGGCGAGATGGCCTCGGGCCGCTGACTGTTTCGCGAATTCGCGGTCGGTCTTCAGCAGAACATCGGCGTTCGGCTCGCTTGACGACGAGGTGGCGCATGCGGTCAGAAGCAGCAGGGCGATCGTTGAGAGTCGTTTCATTGCCATCGAAAGATCTTCAACCCGATGATGAAGGTGACGATGCCCCACACGGCCAGCAACCCGAGTTGAAGCGAAATCTGGGGCAGTCCGGCGGCATCGTTGACGACCGCTCGTAGCGCATCGTTCAACAAAGTCAGCGGCAGGACGCGAATGAATGGCTTGACCGAATCGGGAAACCGTTCGTACGAGAAGAAGACGCCGGAGCAGAGCCACATCGGCATCATGATCAGGTTCATCAGGCCGCTCACCGCTTCAATCGTCTGCGCCCGCGATGCCGTCAACAGCCCGATGCCCGAAAACGCGTAGCCGCCCACGATGCTGAGGATTGCCAGCACAAGGATTGAGCCATTGACCCGAACGCCAAAGACGATCCAGCCGAAAGCGACCAGCACAGAAACCTCGATGAGAAGCCAGATGGAACGCGACAAGAACATCGAGATCAGATAGTCGGTCTTTCGCATCGGGGTGGCCACGAGGCGCTTGAGCAGTTTCTTCATGCGCGCGTTTGCGATGGTGAAGCCCATGCTCCACATCCCGGTTCCCATGAGGTTCATGCCGATGAGACCGGGGATCAGAAAGTCGATGTAGCGGGCGCCCTGCTCGTGGACGCGCTCCTCGCGCGGCGCCAGAACGTTGCGACGTCCGGCCGCAGCTTGAAGCACATCATCCGCTTCGTTACGCGCGCTCAGCGCATCGGGACGCGTTGCATCAAAGCGATAGACCACGGTGTCGGAGCCTTCGATCAGGAGGGAGACCTTCCCGCGGCGCAGGGCGTCGCGTGCCTCCTGCTCATTCATAACGCGCGGTAGCAGCGTTTTCGACTTCTGCAACGCTGCCAGTTGTTGCAGTGCGTTCGGTCCGGCTACGACTCCGACCGGGATGCGATCGGGCGGCTTCTCGCGAAAGGCGAATCCGAGCGCGAGGGCCAGGATCAAGGGAAAGCCGAAGACCCAGAACATCGCTTCTTTCTCGCGGAGAAACTCCTTTGTCCGGGCCAGGGCCAGCTCGACGATCGGCGGCCGGATGCGCGTTTTCTCAGGCATCGCGCAGCTCCCTTCCGGTCAGCGAAACGAAAAGATCTTCGAGCGTCGCTTCATGCGTTGAAAGTGTCACGAGCTTCGCGCCCTGTTTCTCGACCGTGTTGATCAACAGCGGCACCGCTTCGGCCAGCGAATGAACGCGCAGCAGCCAACCCTCGCGATGCGCCGTAACGCCGGCGCAGCCGTCGATGGCCTCGACGACTGCCTGCTCGAGCCGCGGCTCGCTCGTGAACTCGATGACGTTTCGCGCCTGGAGCTTCGCGATCAGCTCGGCTGGCGTGCCGAGGGCGATGAGGTGGCCATGGTCGACGATGGCGACGCGGTCGCAAAGACGCTCCGCTTCTTCCATGTAGTGCGTCGTCAGGAGCACCGTCCCGCCTTTTTGCCGGAAGCGTTGCACGATGTCCCACAACTGCAGACGGCTCTGCGGGTCGAGACCGGTCGTGGGCTCGTCGAGAAAGAGAACATCGGGATTGCCGACCAGCGCACAGGCCACGGCGAGACGCTGCCGCTGACCGCCGGAAAGCTTGCCGACACGAGCGTCGTGTTTCTCATCGAGCGAGAGATCGCGCAACAAATCCTCGGGGTCGGCTCCAACGCGATAAAACGATCGAAACAGCCGCAGTGTCTCGAACACGGTGAGCTTCTCGGTGAGCTGCGTTTCCTGCAACGAGATGCCGATCCGCTCGCGCAACTCGCGCTCGTTCTTGCGCCAAGTCAGTCCGAGGATCTCGACCTCGCCGGAGTCGGACTCGGTGAGACCCTCGAGGATCTCGATCGTCGTGGTCTTTCCTGCGCCGTTCGGTCCGAGAAGACCGAAGCATTCGCCGCTGGCGACAGAGAGATCGAGACCGTCGACCGCTTTGACGTCGGCGTAGTACTTACGCAGGTTGCGGCAGACGATGACATCGAGCATGCGGAGCGAAACGATACAACAAGATTTGACGAGCCGCCGCAGGAGAGAATGGCGAAACGTTGTCACGCGGAGACGCGGAGATCACGGGGGTTTTCTTCGCGCCTTCGCGTCTTCGCGTGAGAATGTTTTTGAAGGTGGAGAAAGAAATGCGCGCAGTCGTTTTCGATCACTTCGGCGATGAATCCGTTCTTCACCTCGGCGAAGTCGATCCGCCTTCGCTCGGCGCGGGGGAACTGCGCATTCGTGTGCGCGCCGCCGGAGTGAATCGTGCTGATCTGCTGCAGCGCCAGGGTCACTATCCGCCTCCCTTCGGCGCCTCACCCATCCTCGGTCTGGAATGCGCAGGTGAGGTGATCGAGGCTGGTTCGGACGTCGCGGGCTGGTCGATCGGCGATCGCGCGATGGCACTTCTCGCCGGCGGAGGTTACGCCGAGGAGTCGGTCGTTCATCACGGATCGGCGATGCATGTACCGGATCTCTTGACCGACGACGAAGCGGGCGCGATCCCGGAAGTTTTTCTCACCGCCTATCTCAACGTTTTCGAGCTCGCGCGTGCACGCGCCGGCGAGACGCTCCTCGTTCACGGCGGCGGCAGCGGCGTCGGGACAGCCGCGACTACGCTTGCAAAACTTGCGGGGATACGCGTGATCGTGACCGCCGGCTCACGCGAAAAGTGCGAGCGCTGTCTCGCGCACGGCGCCGACGAGGCCATCAACTACAACGAGGAGGACTTCGTCGAGCGGGCGCGGGGCGCGAATGTGATTCTCGATCACATCGGCGCGCGATACCTCGCTCGCGATCTCGAATGCCTCGCAGTCGGTGGGCGCGTTGTCATCATCGGATCGATGGGCGGCCCGGGCAGCATCGATCTGAACGTCGGATCGCTCCTCAGCAAACGCCAGCAGATCATCGGATCGACATTGCGCGCCCGGCCGAATGAGGAGAAAGCCGCGATCGTGGCGTCGTTTGTCGCTCGTTTCGGAGACGACCTCCGCGCGGGCCGGATCCGGCCGGTGATCGATCGCGTTTTTCCGATTGCCGAGGCCGCAGCGGCGCACCGCGCGTTGAAGGAAGATCACTTCGGGAAGATCGTGCTGAATCTGCGGCTGAAGTCTCTTGATGAAATGCGGGGGTTCGCACCTGGCCTGACGACCGAAGGACTCCGCGACAGGAGCGACCGTGTTTGAACGTCGTCCACACTCAAGCGAAATAGCGTTTGGGTTGCACCTGTTCGACTGAGCTCCGAATCAACCATTTTGTGGGGAGAGCTATGTCTGACCAGAAAGCACACGACCTTCTTCGTAAGCACAACATCTCGCTCGACGACGTGAAACAACGCCGGACGACGCTGCACCACCTTCGCCACATCGTTCACTCCGAGGAGTTGCCGTTCGACGTCTTCAAGGCGCTCGTCAAGCTGCGCCGATAAGCGGGGATGTGGTCTTTGATTTGTGGATCAGAGATTAGAGATCAGAGACTCTAATATCTCTGATCTCAGATCCCCCGACCTCCCGATCACGAATCGACTTTCCTTCTCCGTGCCACGAGAACGAATGCCGCGCCGTAAAGCGCCATCGCAATCGCGGTCAGAAAACGCAGCCCTGTGACGATCGATGTGTACTCGAGGCATCCGCCCGCCATCGCTCCGATGAGGTTTGAGCCGAGTGATGACGTCGCATCTTCGGAGCGGGCCAGGAGCGTGGAGAAGATCACGCCGGCGAACGCGACCGGCAGCGCGTTCAGCAGTCCGCCGGCGATCCCGCGCGTCAGCAGGGAAAGCGTCAAAAGCTGCGACGGCCGGATGAGATAGCTGACCAGGAGCGCGGCGAACAACACCACGAACCAGGGAGTCAGGTTGCGCGGGCGGAAACGTACGACCGCCAGATTGGCCCCTAACGCCATCACCAGCACGCCTGCGAATACGGAGCTGTTGACGATCCACGTCGAGCCGAAAAGAAGCGAAAGATCGGTCACGCCGCGCGTTTCGATCAGCAGAAACGCCGCTCCCATCAGAAACAGTACCGGATCGAAGCCGCTGCTGAAGATCCGCTTGCCAAAGGCCACGCGCGCGCCCGCGGCGGCGAGGACAAGAATGCACGCCAGCATCGTCACGTAGCCAGTGGGGAAGCTGTCCGGTCTCAGATAGAGAAAGGGCCAGTCGTCGGTGGTCACGCGCGTGGCGGCGAGGTCGGTGACCTGCGAAACCTCGAAAACCAGGGGGCGGCTCGGCATCCGGGAAGGTCCCTTTGTGATGATGAACGTCTTCGCCGTGGCGATCGGAAACGCGAAGACGCGGGGACGCTGGCCGGTGGCCTCCGTAATCACAGCAAAGATCCGGTCTGCGATCCAGTCTCCCGCGTAAACGGAGAATGAGACGCTCAACGCTCCGCCGGGAGCTACGTGCCTCCAGGCCGAGCGCAGCGACGCAACGGTGTAAACGTAGTTGTCGAGCCGCAACGACGACATCGAAGAAAACATGGCGTGCGAATCGAGCAGGCCGAAACAGACGATGTCGAAACGTTCGTCCGCATGTTGCTCGAAGTAGGCGCGGGCATCGTTGACCACCGGCACCGCGCGAGCATCGCTATAGGGGTGCTCGGGATGTAAGCGTCTGCCGACCGCGATGATCGTGGGATCGATGTCGACGGAGACGACCTGACCGAACCCGTTTCGCAGCGCGGCCGCGACGTCGTTCCCCGTTCCTGCCCCCACCACGAGAGCCCGGCCCCTTCCTGTTGGCACGCGGAACGGCAGGTCGTACATGTAGCGGTACGTCGCCAGGAAGCCCTGCTGGTCTGGTGTGAAGCGAGGATTGGAAATATTCGAATCGCTCAGGTCGAGCATCAGTTGATGGGCGTCACGGTTGGCTGCAAGCGCAAGCGGGTGGCCGGGAATGACCGTCGAATAGCCGATATCGAGCCGGTTGTACGGCGAGAACAACGCATGCTGAACCGAGAGTTGCGCGAGGACCACCACGGCGACTGCGCTAACGATCGAGAGAATGCGCGGAGACAAGACGACCAGGGGAATCACGGCCAGCGCCAGCCAGAGTGGCGGTGTCGTTCCGAGCACCGCCGCGGCGGTCATGGCGACAACGCCGAGGAGTGACCCGGCCAGGTCGGCGGTATAGGCCTGCAATGGACGAAGGCTGGCGAACAGCGGTCCGACGGCGCTGCCGGCACAGACGAAAATCCAGACCACCAGCGCGAAGAGCGCCACGATCTTTGCCAGGTTTGTGATTAACGTCTCGTTGCCGCGCAGTGTTTCCGCACCCCAGATCGAGAGCGTTGGATCGGGAAAGGCGATTCGCAGCAGATGCAGTTGAGACGAGCACGTCAGGATTGCGGCAAGCACCACCAGCGACGGCAGCGCCAGGTCGATCAGGCGCGGCCGGCGGCGGCCGATGGCGATGCCGAGGCCCATGCCGAGGAAGCTGGCCATGAGCAGCACGTTGTTCAGGTACGCGAAGATCCGCACCTGGTGAGACATCCAGCGGATGATGGCCAGCTCGAGAGCGAGGATGGCGAAGGTGGCCAGTCCAAGGCGTAGCACGCGGACGCCTGTACCTGCGCCGGACTCAGGAGTGTTGCTCAAGCGCGGGATTCTAGCGTGTGCTGCACTACAATGGCCCGCTCTATTCCGCCCGGAGGGATTTCGACTTTGCCGTTCCGCGAAGATGCCCAGCGTTTCATCGATCAGAAAAAATTCGACGATCTCGAGTCTCTTTGGATGTCGCAGCTCGAAAAAGATCCGAGCGACGTCGACTCGTTCATCGCCATCGCCAGATCGCTTCGCAAGGCGGAGCAGCGCACGCAATCCGATACACTCCTCGGGCTTCTCTCCGACACGTTTCTCGAGAAGAAGGCCTGGCCGCTGCGCCTTCAGGTGCTGAAGGAGCTGGGCCGGCTTTCCCGGCATCCGGCCACGCTGCGTCCGACGATCGAACAGGCGCTGCGGGGCGCGCACGGATCGCACAAGAACTTTCAACGGGTCTACGACTTCGCCGGTTTCTCCGATCCGACCAGCAACCCGGTCGAGAAGGCGGAGAAGATCGAGACTTGGCTGCGGTACGACGAAGGCGAGATGTACTTCATGGCCGGCCGCGGCGCCGGCATCGTCACGGAGTTGAATCCCGAGCTCGGCATCGCCCGGCTCGATTTCGACAAAGGCGAGCGTGTATCGATGCCTATCGGCGCGGCGGCGAAATATCTGGTCCCTCTGCCGCCGGGCCACGTGCTGCGCGAGAAGTTCACCGACGCCGAGAAATTGCAGGCCGAGGCGAAGAAATCACCATCGCAGTTCTTCGCCCGAATCCTCCAAAGCTTCGGCCGGCCGATGCAGATGGCCGAAGTACGCGATGCGGTGATCGGCGTCGTCCCCGAAGAGAAGTGGAGCTCCTGGTGGACAGCGGCACGCAAGAATACGCAGATCGTCATCAGCGGCAGCGGCGCGAAGGCAAACTACTCGTGGAGCTCGTCGACTGGCGAGGCCGATCAGGCCATCAAGCGCGACTTCGATCGCGCGGAACCGAAGGTCAAGCTCGATCTTGCACGCAAGCACAGCGCGCGGAACAAGGATCTGGCGGATTACTTCTCGGGCAAGCTCGCTGCTGAGGCCGCGCGCATTGCGCCGAGGGATCCGGCAGCAGCGTGGCAGATCGCTGCGACGCTGGAAACGCTCCCCGGCGAATACACCACGCTGATCGATCCAAAGACCCTCATCACCGGGCCGCTGGCGTCACGCGTCATCGCCGCCATGACCGACAAACCGCTCCGCGAGCGCGCGCTGGCACAGGTGCGCGAGATGCACCCGGAGTGGCCGAAGGTCTACACCGAGGTCTTCTTCCTCGATGAAGAGCCGCGCATCATGTCGCTCATCGTCACCGCGCTCGAAGAGGGCGGTCACAACGATCTTCGCGATCGTCTGATCGACGAGACGCTTCGCTACCCACGCCGTCATCCGCGCGCGTTCTACTGGTTCGTCAAGCAGCTCAACGAACAGGAGACGCTGACCGAGAAGACGAATTACAACCTGCTCTTCCAGATCATCGACGCGATCAGTTCCGATGAGTTCTCCGCAGTCCGTGCCCGGCTCAAAGACATGTTCGATCAGGGCGGACTCGTGCTCCGCATCATCACCGGTGTCGACAACGAAGAACAGGCTCGCAAGCTTGTCGATACGCTCGACCGGTACGGCGCGATCGAAGAGTACCGGCGCGAGATCGCTAAGCACGCCGCGATGATGAAATATCCGCACCTTCGCGAGCCCGAGGCCGAGCCGGTCTACTCCACGGCGAAGATGCTGGAGCAGAAGCGCGCCGAGCTGACGAATCTGAAGACGGTGGAGATCCCTGCGAACTCACGCGCGCTTCAGGCCGCGCGCGAGATGGGTGATTTGCGCGAGAACTTCGAGTACAAGGCGGCGCGCGCGAGAGCCGAGTATCTTTCGGCGCGCGTCGGCGAGCTGGCCGCGGAGATCTCGCGCGTGCAAGTGCTCAATCCCGAGCAGGTCGATACGTCGGTCGTCCGCGTGGGAACGAAAGTTGGTCTGGCGAATGGCGACGAGCGCCGCGAGGTAACGATCCTCGGGCCGTGGGAGTCCGCGCCGGAGCACGGCGTCTACTCCAATCAGTCCGACGTCGCCAAAGCGCTCCTCGGCCACGCCACCGGCGACCTGGTGACGTTCATGGGGAACGACTACCAGATCGAGTCGATCCGCATGTGGGCGAGCAATTGAAAAGTGAGGGGTGAAAGCGTGGACTGCGTGTTTTCACTCTTCTTCGGGCCGCGCTGAACGTCCGTCAACCGCTACAATCGCTGCACGAAGACATGGACCGTCGTCCTCTCAAGACGCGTGACCGCGGCTGGGCGAAAGCGCTGGCGGCGCTGCTGGTGCGGTGGCGGGTGCGCCCGAACGCGATCTCTGTCTTCAGCGTCGTCTTCGCACTCGGTTCGGGTGTGGCGTTCGTCGCGAGCAGGGACGCCGAGGGCGCGGTTCGCGTCGCGTTGCTGATTGCGGCTGCGGCCGGCATCCAGCTCCGCCTGATCTGCAACATGCTCGACGGTATGGTCGCCGTCGAAGGGAAGATGGCCTCGAAGACGGGCGACATCTTCAACGAACTTCCGGACCGTATCGCTGATCCGCTGATCATCGTCGCGGCCGGCTACGCCATCGTTCGCTTCGGTTCGCTCGGTCCTACTCTCGGATGGTGCGCCGGTCTTCTCGCAGTGATGACGGCGTACGTGCGCGTCCTGGCCGGCTCCGTGCGCGCGAAGCAGGACTTCTGCGGGCCGATGGCGAAGCCGCACCGCATGGCGACCCTCACGTTCGCAGCGATCGTTGACGCGGTCGCAGGCTACTTCCGCTTTCGCGATTACGCTCTGATGCTTGCGCTGATCGCCATCATCGTCGGGACGATCATCACGATGATTCGCCGGACGAGCCGCATGGCCGCTGAGCTGGAGTCGCGATGAGGCGCGTCGTCGCCAAGGGTGTCGTCGGAATCGCTCGTGTTCTCGCGGGCGGAAACGTGCGTCGCGTCGGTTTCACGCCGGACGACCGGCAGCGGATTTACTTCGTCAACCACACCAGCCACCTCGATTTTGTTCTGGTCTGGGCTGCGTTGCCTCCGCGTCTGCGCACCATGACTCGTCCGGTCGCTGCGAAGGATTACTGGGACAAGCCCGGCTTGCGCCGCTACCTCGGCGTCAAAGTATTCAATGCCGTGCTGGTCGATCGGCAGCCGGTGTCGCCGGAACAACCCCCCGCCGCTTCCTCGCCCTCTGCCATCGACGTCCTTCTCGATGGGCTCGGCGAGAAACACTCACTCATCATTTTTCCCGAAGGGACGCGCGGCGACGGAACGACGATTGCGCCGTTCAAGAGCGGTTTGTACCGGCTTGGGAAAGCGCGTCCAGACGTCGATCTGATTCCGTCGTACATCAACAACGTCAACCGCGTTCTGCCGAAGGGGGAGTTCGTTCCCGTGCCGATGCTGGCCTCGGTCAGCTTTGGTGAGCCGATGCATGTCGGCGAAGACGAGGACAAGAACGTGTTCCTGGACCGCGCCCGAAACGCAATCCTGGAGCTGCGGCGATGGTAAACATGATTCGCGACCGGCAAACGCTGCTCCTCTTCGCGGGAATCCTCGCGCTACTCGTGGTGGCGACGCTCATCGGCCAGATCATGCGATGGCGGCGCCGCAGCGACGTCGTCGACAACCTCAATGCGCGCATCCGGGCGTGGTGGGTGATGTCGGCGGTCTTCGCTATCTCGCTGCTCACCGGCGGCCTAGGGTCCGTGATTCTCTTCGGACTCCTCTCGTTCTTCGCGTTGCGCGAGTTCATCACGCTGACGCCGACACGCCCGGCCGATCATTCCGCGCTCTTCTGGGTCTTCTTCATCATCCTGCCGCTGCAGTACTACCTCGTGGCCACGCAGTGGTACGGCTTCTTCAGCGTCCTCATCCCGGTCTACGCCTTTCTCTTCATCCCGTCGCGCATCGCCATCTCCGGCGACGCGAACGCGTTTCTGGAACGAAGCTCCAAGATCCAGTGGGGACTCATGGTCTGCGTCTACTGTGTCAGTCATGTACCGGCACTGCTGATGCTCGAGATTCCCGGCTACGCGGGCAAGAACGCGCGGCTGCTCTTCTTTCTGGTCGTCATCGTCCAGCTCAGCGACGTGCTGCAGTACGTATGGGGCAAGCTGCTCGGGAAACACAAGATCTCGCCCGTCATCAGTCCGAGCAAGACGTGGGAGGGATTCATCGGCGGAACCGTGTCTGCCACATTGATCGGTACGGCGCTGTGGCGCGCGACACCATTCACGATGTGGCAGACGATGGGGATGGCGTTCATCATCACGATCATGGGCTTCCTCGGTGGGCTGACCATGTCGGCCATCAAGCGAGACAGTGGTGTGAAGGACTGGGGATCATCGATCCAGGGACACGGCGGCGTTCTCGACCGCATCGACTCCATCTGTTTCGCAGGCCCGATCTTTTTTCACTTGACCCGCTACTTCTTCACTTAAAATGCCGCCGCAGTTCCAACGTCCAAGGAGCCTACCCCGATGACATACGTGATCGCCGAACCGTGCGTGAATACGAAAGACACAGCATGTGTCGACGTCTGCCCGGTCGACTGCATCCATCCTCGCAAAGACGAGGCAGGGTTTGCCGAAGATACGATGCTGTACATCGATCCCGAGGTTTGCATCGACTGCGGCGCGTGCGAGCCCGCCTGCCCGGTGCAGGCCATCTTCCCGGAGGACCTCGTGCCCGACCAGTGGAAGCACTACACGCAGATCAACGCGGACTGGTACAAGAAAGCGACTTGAGTTTTGTGAGCTGGATCACTATCCTGCAGACATTACGAACGTAAACTGACGGCCACAGCAAGACAGCCGCGAGGCAAACAAAGGGGCGTAATGCCCCTTTTTTAGTTTCTTTGACATTCGAACAACCCCTGGATCGAGATCCTTCAGTTACGCTCCCACCTCGGACCCAACCACGGAAGAGCTGGCGTATGGGCGTGCCTCCGTGGACATTGCTGAAGCTACCTCTCTCTCTCTGCAACGCGTGCCGGAGGGTCTCGATCGAAGGGCTGTTCAACCTCGCGGGGATGATGAGTGAGGGGTGGCTCGTGGCAGACGTGCACTCGTCATCACCCGCGCGTTTTTCCGGCTCCGGCGCGTGAGTCACCCGCAGTTCTAGTTGACGCCGGACACCCATTCCGGACACCCCACTGTCCGGCGTCGTCAATATTTCACGGAGATCGACTCGGAAAATTCTACTCGGACTCATGATTCTTGAGTCGGTTCAACACATTTCTTCAGTCCAGACTCAAATCTTTTGACGGTCGAGTCAAAACTGATGATGACTGGGTCTTTTGATGGCGGTGTTCAGCCAGAGGACGACATCGATGGTTCGAAACGCGGCATCGTGGATGCGGGCCGCAGCATCGTGGGTGTAGTCCGCAGCATCGTGGGCGCAGTCCGCAGCATCATGGGTGCAGTCCGCAGCATCATGGGTGCAGTCCGCAGCATCATGGGTGCAGGCCGCAGCATCATGGGTGCAGGCCGCAGCATCATGGGTGCAGGCCGCAGCATCATGGGTGCAGGCCGCAGCACCGTGGGTGCAGTCCGCAGCATCGTGGGTGCAGACCACAGCATCGGGGGTGCAGAACACTTCATCGGGGGTGCGGAACATCTCATCGGGGGTGCGGAACATCTCATCGGGGGTGCGGAACATCTCATCGGGGGTGCAGAACATCTCATCGGGGGTGCAGAACATCTCATCGGGGGTGCAGAACATCTCAT
>OLLN01000461.1_pt1 | contig 18005 bp, 15 predicted proteins | sample 1604281 | NCBI WGS metagenome assembly OLLN01 (sample SAMEA104055716, study PRJEB20765) | soil metagenome | biome: Arctic tundra; feature: Polygonal ground; material: soil | place: USA | collected 2011-09 | depth 0-0.5 m | reverse complement strand
CCTTGCGCTTTGCTAGCCCTTCGGTTCCATCAACCTGGGCAAAGGACTTTCACCTCCTAGCTATCGAACATGCTCGGCACACCCCGCGGCCACCGGGCGTCTCGCCCGGCGGTAAATGCGCGACGATGTGAAGAACGCTCCTGCCGCGCGCAACACACGCCGAGGCGAGGACGCCTCGCCGCCGCAGGCGAGACGCCTGCACTCCTTTTCCCGCTTACAATCTCCCCCACCTTGGCGCCTGTCGATCTGGTCATCATCGTCGCCTACCTCGGTGGAGTAGTCGCGATCGGGTTCTGGTGCCGGAAGCGGCAGAAGACGACGCGCCATTATTTCCTGGCCGGACGCGATCTTCCGTGGTGGGCGATCTCCGGATCGATCGTGGCTACGGAAACCTCCGCGATCACATTCATATCCGTGCCCGGTCTCATTTACGCACGAGGGGGCAACTTCACGTTTCTGCAGCTCGTGTTCGGCTATCTGATCGGGCGCGTGGTCATCTGCCTGCTCTTCATTCCTAACTACTTTCGCCGGAACCTGCTAACGATCTACGAACTGTTGCGGAGCCGCTTTGGCGGCAGCGTGCGCAGTCTGGCAGCCTCCCTCTTCATCATCATGCGCACGATTGCCGACGGCGTGCGCCTTCTCCTGACCTCCGTGGTGATGTCGACCGTGTGGCACGCATTTCTTCCGAAGACCGATATCTCCACGGCGGCAGCCATCTCCGTCATCTGCATCGGCGGCGTGATGCTGCTGTTCACGACCGTGGGCGGCATGGAGGCCGTCATCTGGACCGAGATCGTGCACGTCGGCGTCTACATCATCGGCGCCGGAGCTGCGATCGCCATCCTGGTTCACGCAATCCCCGGCGGCCTGTCTGGGGCGATTGCGGCGGGAAGCGCAGCGTCAAAGTTCCGCCTCTTCGACTTCTCGTTCGACCTGACCCGGCCCTACGTCTTCTGGGCTGGCGTGATCGGCGGCGCGTTCCTCAACATGTCGACGCACGGTACCGATCAGTACATGGTGCAGCGCTATCTCTGCACGACCAGCGCGCGCAAGGCACAGGCGGCGCTCCTCGTCTCCGGCCTTGTCATCCTCGTGCAGTTCGCCGTCTTCCTTTTCATAGGCGTTCTTCTCTTCGGCTACTACCATCCGGCATCGCTGCCTGGATACGCGACAGGACCGGCGGCCGCGCCGTTTCTCGCTCCCGATCAGGTCTTCCCTGACTTCATCGTCCACCACGTACCCATCGGACTCTCAGGCCTGCTCGTGGCCGCGGTCCTGGCGGCAGCGACTTCTCCTTCCGTCAACTCCATCGCCGCAACCGCTGTCTCCGACCTCTACCAACCGCTCGTTCGAGGGCGAGACGACAGCCACTACCTCCGCGTCTCGCGAATCCTGACGGTGGTCGCTGGTGTCGCCCAGATCGGAGTTGCGCTCGCCTTGCAGGGTCAGGCGCGCTCGGCAGTCGACACCGCGCTCGGCGTGGCATCTTTGATCAACGGTCCCATCCTCGGCGTCTTCCTCCTCGGAAGCGCGCGGCGCGCCGGCCGGATCGGCGCGCTGTGCGGCATGAGCGCAGGCATTGCCGCCGTCACCGTCGTTTTCGCCGCAACTCATATCGCCTGGCCCTGGTACACCGTCATCGGATCGCTGACGACGTTCGGAGTCGGCGCGCTCATTCCGGAGAGAGAACATGCGCCGGTTTAGCATCGCACTGGTCGTAGTCCTCGCCGGTTGCCTGACGACGCAGCCGGCGGCGCGCTTCGATCCCGGACCGCTGCACGAGATCGACCAGACAATCGAGACCGCCATCGCCGCACACAAAGTTCCCGGCGGCGTCTTTCACCTCGAGCGCGACGGCGCGATCTACGAGAAGGCATACGGCAACCGCGCGCTCGTGCCCACGGTCGAGCCGACGACGGTCGAGACGATCTTCGATGCAGCATCGATCACGAAAGTCGTGGCCACGACGCCATCGATCTGGCTGCTGATCGAGCGCGAGAAGATCGACCTCGATGCGCCGGTCAGCCGCTACATCCCCGAATTCAAAGGCGGCTGGCGCGACGAGATGACGATCCGCCATCTCCTCACGCACACGTCCGGACTTCGCCCCGACCTCGACCTCACACCTGCGTGGAGCGGCTACGACACCGCGATCCGCATGGCAGTCGCCGAGGAGCCGAGACAGAGACCGGGCTACACGTTTCGATACAGCGACATCAACTTCGAGCTCCTCGGCGAGATCGTGCGCCGCGTTTCCGGCGAACCGCTGGACGTATTCGCCAAACGCGAGATCTTCGAGCCGCTCGGGATGCGCGATACGGGTTTTCGCCCGCGTAGCGCCGACGGCTCGCCGGCTGTTCCGCCGGCGGGCCGCCGGCAAGACAACGAGCGAACCGCTCCGACCGAGCAGACTCCCGAGGGCATGCTGCGAGGCGTCGTGCACGACCCGACATCGCGGCGCATGGGCGGAGTCGCGGGGCACGCCGGACTCTTTACGACGGCTCACGACCTTGCGATCTATTGCCGCATGCTGTTGCGCGGCGGGGCGCCGATTCTCAAGGCGGAGACCGTTGCGAAGATGACGAGCGTCGAAACGCCGGCAAACGTCGCGGTGCGGCGCGCGGGCGGACTCGATCTCGATTCATCGTTCAGCCGGCCGCGCGGCGAGATCTTCCCGCTCGGATCGTTCGGCCACACCGGATTCACCGGCGGCATGTTCTGGATCGATCCTTTTTCGAAGACGTTCTACATCTTTCTTTCGAACCGCGTGCATCCCAACGGCACCGGCGACGTCCTCCGCCTCCAACTCGCCCTCGGCACGCTCGCAGCCGAAGCAGCGCACGTCCCGCGTGCAACGCCATCGGGCGCGATGACGGTGCGCGCCGGCGGACAGGTGCGGTTCGTATTCGGCGGCGCCGACACCAACAACGGCATCGACCACCTCGAAGCGGAGCGATACGCACCGCTGCGTGGCATGCGCGTCGGTCTGATCACGAACCACACCGCGATCGATCGGGCATGGAATCCGACCATCGATTCACTGCGAAGCGCGCCCGGCGTCATGCTCGTTGCCCTCTTCTCGCCCGAGCACGGCATACGAGGAACGGTGGACGAAAAGATCGGCGACTCTGTTGATGCCGGCAGCGGCCTTCCTGTCTACAGCCTCTACGCCGACACGCGCAAACCGAAACCGGAGCAGTTGGCCACGCTCGATGCGCTCGTCTTCGATATCCAGGATGTCGGCGCGCGTTACTACACGTACATCTCGACTATGGGATTGGCGATGGAGGCGGCGGCAGCGGCTCACATCAAGTTCATCGTTCTCGACCGCGTCAATCCCATCGGCGGCACTGCCTTTGAAGGGCCGTTGCTGCACGGCGACGAGAGTTTCATCGCCTGGCACTCGCTCCCCATTCGTCACGGAATGACCGTGGGCGAGCTGGCGCGCATGTTCAACGACGAGCGGCACATCGGCGCTGATCTCATGGTGATTCCGCTGCAGCGCTGGCGGCGGGAGCTGTGGATGGACGACGCCGGGCTGCCATGGATCAACACCTCGCCGAACATGCGCAGCCTGACCGAAGCGACGCTCTATCCCGGCATCGGCATCCTCGAGCAGGCGGTCTCGGTCGGACGCGGCACCGACACTCCCTTCGAGATCCTCGGCGCGCCGTACGTGGATGGCGCAACGCTCGCGCGCGAGCTGACGGCAATGGCACTTCCCGGCATCCGATTTGAGCCGGCGGAGTTCACGCCTGCGTCCAGCAACTTCGCGAAGCAGCGTTGCGGCGGCGTGCGGATGACGATCACCGATCGCAACGCGTGGCGGCCGGTCGCGACCGGCGTCTCGATCGCGCTCGTGTTGCACCGGCTCTATCCGAACGATTTCGCGCTCGACAAGCTGGCCAACCTGTTGCGCGATCCGGCGACGATGGAGGCGATTCGCGCGGGCAAGCCGTTGTCCGAAATCACCGCGATGTGGCGGGACGATGAAGCGGCGTTCGCGGCACGGCGGGCCAAGTACCTCTTGTATTGATTCGGGAAAAGCATTTCAACCACGGAGACACTGAGACCTCTGTGCTCTCAGTGCCTCTGTGGTAATTGGTCTCTCGTGCTTACGACTTCGAAGAGCGGCGCCTGGACGGTGCGTTCTGCCAGGAGAATCCGTTCTTCAGCGTTGCGCTCGTGCCGCCGACGGTCACCACGACGTCGCGCGTTCCGGCGGGCCGCGCCGGAAACGTCGCATGCAGTGTGACCGGATCGATTACCTGTACGGCGGTCGCGGCGACGCTATCGACGGTTACCGTCGTCGGGAGGGCGGTCGTGAAGCCCGCGCCGAAGATCGTTACGACTACCGGTCCGGCGCCAGTCGCGCCGAGGGGGAGGACAATGTTCGGGGTAACGCTGATCACCGCCAGCGGCGGCACCGAGTAGGTGAACCCTCCGGTAGCTGTAGCTTTCGTGCTGTCGGGATTCGTGACAACGACGTCAACAGCGAGTTGTTCAGTCACCGGACCCAGCGGCGTGCGTGCCGTGATCGATGTCGCGCTGGCCACATTGACGTTCGTCGCCTGCGACGCGCCGATTTTCACCGTCGCGCCGCTCTGGAAGTTCGTCCCCGTGATCGTGATTTGTGTCCCTCCGGTTGTTGGTCCCGTGGCCGGAGAAACATCGGTGATCGCCGGCGCGGGCAGAGCGTAGGTGAAGCCCTGCGTGAGCGTCGCCGACAGGCTGTCGGTGTTTGTAACGACGACGTCGACCTTCCCGACGGCATGGGCAGGAGTCGTGGCCGTGATCGAAGTCGATGTCACCGTCACATTCGTTGCCGAAGTTCCGCCGAACTTGACGGTCGCGCCGGACAGGAATCCGGTTCCGGTGATCGTGACCGAGGTGCCGCCGGTCTGGCTGCCGCTGGTGGGAGCGATGCTGCTGATCGTCGGTGCCGGATTCGCCACCGCTTTCACGATCAGAAGTCCGAACATACTGGAGTGGCCGGTGCCGCAGTCCGGGATGTTGCACGCATACTGGAAGTTGCCGGCAGTCGTGGCCGTGAACGAGATCAGCTTGGAGGAGCCGCGCGCAACGTTCACTCCGGTCTCGACGTAGGTTTCCATCAGTAATCCGTGACCCACGCTCGAGGCGTCGTTGGAAGGAACGCTGAACGTGATGTTGACCAGATCCCCCTGGTTCACAGTAATTGAGGTCGGCGTGAACGAAAAACTCTTCGCCGTCATGGCGATGTTCTGGACTGCCAAGGCCTGGACGTTCTCCGGTTGCGGGATTACAGGTCCGTGCGACGAGCCCGCTTCGAGGACCGCCCTCAGCCGCGCGAGGTGCTCCGCCTGCGCCTCGGGAGACATCGTCATCATCGAATGATCGTGTTGTGCAACGTTATTTTGTGCAGCCGCGCCGATCGTCATGAGCATCGTGACAACGGCTGTAACCATCGCTCTCCGCATCAAGGTCTCCCGAAACATGAGTTTTTCAAGTCCAAGCCTGAAGAATACCCACATTCGACAGCCGCGCAACCGCGCTGTTTACAACTTCACGATGATGTTGCGCCGTTCGAGCAGCCAGAGAATGGCCAGCCAGAAGGCGACGAAGGCGAGTCCGCCGAGGAGAGAAGCGAACTTAGCGGGGAAATACGGAGCGAAGACAACGTCGTAGACAGCCTGATGAAGCGAGACTTTCTTCCCGCCAATGTCGAGCTTGATGAGCGAGTCGGTGCAGCGCGCCATCACCCCCGAGCCGGCGAACGCCACGAGAGGATTGAGGCCGTAGATCGCGAACGGCCGCGACCAGCCGCGAATCTGATGGACGTCGAGGATCCAGAGACAGGTGGCCAGCATCACGCAGGCGAACCCGGCAGTGAAGACGACGTAGCTCGACGTCCAGAGATTCTTGTTGATCGCAAAGACCCAGCTCCACAACTCACCGGCGACCATGGCCAGACATCCCACGCCGAAAAGCCCCGCGATCCGCTCGAGCAGCGAGCGTTTCTTGTCCGTCAGCCAACGGCCGGCGAAGATGCCGAGCATGGCGGTGGCGATCGCCGGCAGCGTCGAGAGCGGACCTTCGGGGTCCCACGTTTTCGTCGAGACCCAGATGTGATTCGTGCCGAGGATGAGACGGTCAGTGTAGGCGGCCAGAGTCTTATCCGGCTGGTCGAGGAGGAAGTAGCCGATCGTGCCGGTGCCGGGAACGGGAACGAGCGTCATGATCATCCAGTAGCCGAGGAGGATGGCAATGACGATGGCGATCTGCTGCCGCCACGAGGTGCGCAACGTCAGGAGCGCCGCACCGATGTACGCAAATCCGATTCGCTGCAGCACCCCCATGAAGCGCAGGTGCTGCGCGCGCCACACGATGCGCTGCAGAAATGTCGGATCAGGGATGCCCGCCATCTTGCCCCACCAGAAGAATGGGAAGGCGTTGAGCAGCACACCGGCCAGCACGATCATCAGGCCGCGGCGGATGATCTTCATCGTCAGCGTCGTCGGATCGCGCTTGCTGAGCGAGAGATGCGTCGTTACGCCGACGATGAAGAGAAAGAACGGGAAAATGAGATCGGTCGGCGTCCAGCCGTTCCAGTCCGCATGCTCGAGCGGCGGGTAGATCGCGCTCCAACTCCCCGGATTGTTGACGAGCAGCATTCCAGCAATGGTGATGCCGCGAAACACGTCGAGCGCCAGGAGCCGTTCGGAGGCCGCGGGCTCGGGTGCGATGGTGGACACGCGGTTAGGGTAGCAGGTGTTCTGCGCTTCGCGCGTTGTCGGTTGTCGGTTGGTTGCGCTTCGCGCGTTGGTTAGCGGGCCGACGCGAAGCGGCGACGCAAAACTGACGACCCCCAACAGACAACGCGCGAAGCGCAATCAACCGACAACGCGCGCAGCGCAGCTATCGCGTCAGTGCCCGATACCTCGTCAAATGCCGCACCGCACCGGCTTTGTCGCCCTGCCTCTCCATGATGCCGGCGAGGTTGTAGTGGGCGTCGGGATTCTCCGGATCGAGATCGAGGGCGCGGCGATAGGCGGCCGCTGCCTCTTGTAACCTGCCTTGATCATCGAGTGCCACGCCGAGGTTGAACATCGCTACGGGATGCTGCGCGTCGGTCTTTAGCGCGGCGCGGTAGTGCACTTCCGCGGCGGCGGGCTCGCCGTTTTCATGCAGCAACCTGCCGAGGTTCACGTGGGCGTCGATGTGGGCGGGATCGAGCGCAATCGCTTTCTCATACGCATCTTGCGCTTCCTCGGGCGCGCTGACTTCGAGATCGGATCCGAGCTCGTACCAGGCATCGGCGCCGAGGTCGTCATCGCGGCGCGCCTTCGCCTCGCGCACGGCCGCGAGCGCGACCGGCTTCGTTTTGTCCGCGATCTCGGCGACGGAGAAGTCGAACAGAGACTGGCCTGACTCCGGATTCCAGACCGTCTCGCCGTCGCGGACGACGACGCGCTCCCCGTCCGCGGCGATGCGGACTCCGGCAATCGATCGTCCTTCCGGCAACTGCTCGCGCACGCTAGCCAGCACGCGGCGGATTTTGCGCGTCGGGATGTGTGCCGCGGTCAGCTCGGCGGCCGTGCGGAGAATGACGAGGTCCTGAAATCCGAAGAGAAGATCGCCGCCCGCGTCACGTTCCGGCGTCAGAAACCCTTTCGCGGCATACGAGCGGATCTGTGCGCCGGAGAGCCCGAGCATCGCCGAGACTTCCCGCACGGAGTAGGACATAGCTCGATTCTAGCGGAGAGAACGCGCGCGAGCGGATGGTTGGCGGCGAGACGCCGCCAGGCCAGCCGCCGGGACGGCAGCGTTCCGCCGTCCTAGCGTGAGCGCGAGCCGGCTTTGGCGGCGACCTTTCGCACCGACGCCTGCGCCGGCTTGCGTTTCTCTTCCGCTTTCGCCTGCATCCGCACCGGCGCGGCGCTGCTCTTCGTGCTCGACTTCGCTCGCGGCTTGGCCAGGCTGGCTTTGAGCGCTTCCATCAGATCGATGACCTGCGCGCGCGGTTCTTCGACGAGGTTCGACGTGATCTCCTCGCCCTCGATCTTGCGCTGAATCGTGGCCCGGATCCGGTCGGCCACTTCATCGCGGTAGTTCTCCGGATGAAACTCGTCGGCAGCTCCCATCTCGGCGAGCTGTACGGCCATCTTCAGCTCGTTGTCTTTGACGATGGCGTCGCCGAGGTCGAGCTCGTCCATCGACCGGATCTCGTTGGGATAGAAAAGTTGTTGCATCACCAGGCCATTGCCGAGCGGGCGGAGAATGACGAGGTACTGCTTGCCGCGCGCCGCGTACTTCGCCAGCGCCCAGCGGCCGGTCTGCTCCATCGCCTTGGTGAGCAGCGAGTAGGCGCGCTCGCCACCTTTGTCCGGCGCAACGTAATTCGCTTTCGCGAAATAGATCGGATCGATCGCTTCCTTCGGCAGAAACTCGCTAATCTCGATCGCCTGCGTCGCCTTCTCTTCCAGCGTCTTCAGCTCTTCCTCATTGAAGAGGACGTACTGTCCTTTCGCGAACTCGAAGCCCTTGACGACCTCTTCGCGGGAGATGGTGCGCTCGTCTTTGGGACAGAAGAGCTGCTGCTGGACGCGATTCCCGCAGTCCTTGTGAATCATGTTGAAGCTGATCTTCTCGCTCGCCTCGGTGGCCGAGAAGAGCTTCACCGGGATCGAGACGAGGCCGAAAGCAATCTGACCGGAAGCAAACGCGCGAGGCATGCGGACTCCTTATGTGACCAAAAGGGTGTGCATGTTAGCAGGTCCCGGGGGTCGTGTGTCGGGAGTCGGGTGTCGGAGCGACGGCGATAAACTCTCGCGGTGCCTCTCTCCGACACCCGACCCCCGAAACCCGACACCCGCACCCGCATCTACGCAGCCGTGAAACGAATCCCGCACGGACGCGTGGCAACGTACGGACAGATCGCCACGATCGCAGGGCTCGACGGTCACGCGCGGCAGGTCGGATACGCATTGCACGATCTGCCCGGCGGCAGCGACATTCCATGGCATCGCGTCATCAACGCGCGCGGCGAGATCTCACCGCGCAGCGCCGGCGACTCGCACGAATTGCAGCGGATGCTGCTTGAGGCCGAAGGTGTGGAGTTTGATCTGGCGGGGCGGGTGACGCTGAACCGCTATCAATGGGGAGGCGGCAAACGGTGAGCGATGACGGGTGATCAAAGCCGGAATCGCCTCAGTTACGCAGTCATTGTCAGCACCGTGACCGGCACGAAGACGCATCCGAATCCTCCGCTGAAGGTCGCTCTCCTCAACGGCCTGCGTCGCCGATGCCCTCGCTGTGGCGAAGGCCAGCTCTTCCGGCGCGGCCTCAAGACCTACGAACGTTGCTCGGAGTGCAACCTTCTTTTTCAACGCGACAAACTCAGCAACCCAACCCTCACACCGTGTTCGAGAAATCGAACGGCGATTCGTCCGCGAACGGATCGCTGTCGTTGGTCACGGCCAGCTTCGAATCCATCTCCTCGCGGGCCATGTCCGACGTCGACTGGATGCCCTGCAGCTTGAGGCGGAACTCGTCCGGATTCGAGGCCCGGCGCAGCGCTTCATCGAGTGTGATCAGACCGTTCTTGTAGAGGACGTACAGCGACTGATCGAACGTCTGCATGCCGTATTGCGACGTGCCGGCGGAGATCGCGTCTTTGATGAGCTTCGTCTTTTCCTTGTTCTCGATGCAGTCCCGGATGTACCCCGTCGAGATCATGACCTCGGCGGCTGGCACGCGGCCAAGCCCGTCGGCGCGCGGCAGCAGGCGCAGCGAGACAACCGCCTTGAGGACGGCAGCGAGTTGCAGGCGGATCTGTTTCTGCTGGTGCGGCGGGAAGACCGAGATGATGCGGTTGATCGTCTCCGTCGCGTCCATCGTATGCAGCGTCGAGAGCACGAGATGGCCCGTCTCGGCGGCAGTGAGCGCCGTCTCGATCGTCTCGTAGTCGCGCATTTCGCCGACCAGGATGACGTCGGGATCCTGACGCAGCGCCGAGCGCAGAGCCTGCGAGAACGACTTCGTGTCCACTTCGATCTCGCGCTGGTTGACGATCGATTTCTTGTCGCGGTGCAGGAACTCGATCGGATCCTCGACCGTCATGATGTGCTCGGAGCGGTGGGCGTTGATGTAATCGATCATCGCCGCCAGCGTGGTCGACTTGCCCGAGCCGGTCGTACCGGTGCAGAGAATCAGCCCTCGCCGTTCCTCGCAGATTTTCTCGAGAATGTTCGGCAGCATCAGTTCGCGGATGGAGAGAATCTTGACCGGGATGACGCGCAGGACCATGCCCACGGTGCCGCGCTGCTGAAAAATGTTGCAGCGGAAGCGCCCGAGGCCGGGAACGGAGTAGGCGATGTCGATCTCGTAGTTGTTCTTGAATTTTTCCTTCTGCCGCGACGACATGATCGAGAAGGCCATGGCGATCGTGTCTTCCTGCATGAGGCGCTTGAGCTCGACGAGCGGAACGAGCTCGCCATCGCAGCGGATCACCGGATGCGAGCCGACTTTGATGTGAAGATCCGACGCGCGGCGCTCGGCAGCAATTTTCAACAGGTCGTTGATGTGCACGGGGCTCTCCTAGGAAACGTTTATTTTATGTCATCCCTGCGTACAATTCGCGCCTCATGACCCTCACCCGCCACGATGACCTCTCTCTGCGTTACGTTCTGAACGTTCCCAGCGGCAAACCCGACGACGCCGGACTCCCTCTCGTCATCGTCATGCATGGCCGCGGCGCAGATGCCAACGACCTCGCCGACCTCGCTCCGATGATCGACGACGGCTACCGTTTCGTCTTCCCGAATGCCGCCAAACAGTTCGAGCCGTCGCCCGGCTACACCTTCGGCTGGTCGTGGTTCGACGGATGGCCGCCGGAGCCGCGCTCGATCGTCGCATCGCGCGAGAAGCTGCTCGCGCTGATCGACGAGCTCGTGGCCCGCTATCCGACGCCGGCCGGAAAGCTCGTCATCGCCGGCTTCTCGCAAGGGGGGATGATGGCCATCGACGTCGGTTTCCGTACGAAACAGAGAGTCGCCGGCATCGTCGTCATGAGCGGCGCGATCTACGAGGCAGATATGCCCGACCTTCGCACGCATCGCGACCTGCCCGTTCTTCTCATCCACGGCACACAGGACGACATGATTCCGGTCCTCGCCGCACGCCGCACTCGCCACATCCTAGAGGAGCACGGCGTGATGCCGGAGTATCACGAGCTCCCGATGGGCCATCACGTCACGCCGGAGTCGATGGCGGTGGTGCAGGAGTTTCTGAAGCGAAGGATGAAGGATGAAGGATGAACGCAGAGCCGAACGAAGGATGACCTTCGATCAAACGGACGGGGTTCATCCTTCATCCCTCATCCTCATCCTTCATCCTTCAAAGTTATATTCTCCGCGCATGAACGACCGTTTTGCCGCACTCTATCCGTCGCATCTCCAGACCGTCAAGGAACGTCACGACAAGGCGCTGGCCGAGGCGGGGTTCGATCACATCATCATCTTCGGCGGCGAGATCCACATTCAGTTTCTCGACGACAGCTTCTATCCGTTCAAGGTCAATCCACATTTCAAATCGTGGGTACCGATCGTCGACAACCCGCACTGCTTCATCGTCTACACGCCCGGCAAGACGCCGCTGCTCGTCTACTACCAGCCGGTCGATTACTGGTACAAGCCGGCCGGCGCACCGCAGGGATACTGGACCGATCACTTCGACGTGCGCGTCATCGGGACCGCGGAAGCCGCCAAAGAATTCTTTCCGACGACAGGGCGCGCGGCATTCGTCGGTGAGCCGAGCGGCCTGCATGGCGGCGAAGCGAATCCCGAGGCGCTGCTGAACGCGCTGCACTTCGAGCGTTCGTGGAAAACCGATTACGAGATCGCCTGTCTCACGGAGGCCAACGTGCGCGGCGTGCGCGGGCATCGCGCGGCGGCGCGCGCGTTCCGCGAGGGCAAGTCCGAGTTCGAGATCCACATCGACTATCTGCTGCACTCCAGCCAGGCCGAGGAGGAGCTCCCCTACGGCAACATCATCGCCCTCAACGAAAACGCCTCGGTGCTCCATTACCTCAACCACGTGCGCGAGCAGCCGGGCGATCTCCGCTACTCGTTCCTGATCGACGCCGGAGCGCAATGCAACGGGTACGCGTCGGACATCACCAGAGCCTACGCTCGCGACGAACAGGGCGAATTCGCGCGCATGATCGAGGCGATGGACGCGATGCAGCAGCGCCTCTGCACGATGGCGAAGCCGGGCGTGAACTACATCGACATCCACATGGCTGCGCACGCCGAGGTGGCGAAGATTCTTTTCGATTTCGGCTTCGTACGCGATCTTGATGCGGTCGGCATCGTCGACAAGAAAATCAGCTCCGCCTTCTTCCCCCACGGCGTCGGCCACTTCCTCGGATTACAGGTCCACGACGTGGCCGGTTTCCACGGAAATCGCGCCGGCTGCATCATCGCCAAACCGGAAGGTCACCCCTATCTGCGCCTCACACGCATCATCGACCCGCGTATGGTCTTCACGATCGAGCCCGGCCTCTACTTCATCGAATCGCTGCTATCCGATCTTCGCAACAGCGAGAACGCGAAGTACGTGAACTGGACGAAGGTGGCCGATTTCCGCAAGTTCGGCGGGATTCGGATCGAGGATGACATCGTGGTGACGGATGAGGGGCATATCAACCTCACGCGCGACGCGTTTGCGGGCTCTTAGAAGCATTTCACGCGGAGACGCGGAGTACGCGAAGGTTTTCTCCCGCGCTCTCCGCGTCTCCGCGTGAGCGCTTTTCAACGAGAACTTCAACGCTGAAGTACGCCGACGCGAATCTCATCGAGCACGACACGCCAGTCCTCGCCCCGCTCTTTCACCGCCTCGCGCGACCGCCGCTCGATCTCAACGGCCCAGGCGCGCAGCGCTTCGTCGACTGATGCCTCCAAACTCGCCTCCGCCATGCGAAGATTTTACCCCGGGGCGTATCATCGTCACGTACCAGGTCCGCTACCTTGTGAGTTTGTATCCGATGGACATCATGAAAAACCAGCCGGATGCGGTCGCAGAAGCTCGCTTTACGTGCGACGTGTGCGACCGGGAAGCCGGACACATTCAACTTGCAGGCAGCCCATCGTCATCTCAAGTCCGCCGCACCAGCTTTACCAGCACTCTCACCGCAGCCGTGCCCGCTGAGCAATTCTCCGCACTTCGTTCTGCAATCGAGCAGGGTGACGCCCGGAGATTGCACGGGCTCGACCTGGAATATGCCCCGTTCTTTTGCCCGCAATGCGATGCCATCTACTGCGGCGCTCATTGGAAGACGAGGGACGTTTTCGATGAGGACGACCCTTCCTGGCACGATTCCATTCGCGGTCAGTGCCCGAAAGGACACGAGCGGATGTTGGAGGACTGAGAATCGAACTGGAGCCACACTTTCGATCCCGGTCCATTCCGCTGGTCGCTCTTGCCAGAACCGGCCGAATGCGAGATCATCGCCTCGGAGCGGTGACCACGGGTCCAGATTCCGGCTTCGAGATCTTTGTGCCGGGGCGTCAGGACAGCTCTCAGAGCGAAATCCCGTTATCGGGAGCGCCTATCTCATTTGTCGGCACCGCTCCTTTTTTCTTCTCCCCTCAGGTTGAGCGCAACCACGGCGCCTCCCGGATGACTCATCTCCCGTATCGCGATTTCGTCCTCGGTCATGACGATCACCGTTGAGGAGCGGGTGCCGTAGCCTCGATCAGGCAGCGAGACGAAGACTTCCTGTTCGATCGGCCCGCCGCGCGGCGTGGTCAGAAAGCGCATCTGGTCGTCAACAAGTTGACCAGGCGAATGATCGAGCGCAACGGCCATCGCCTCACGCGCGAGGGCAATCTTTGGCCAGTCGATCGACGCAGGTGCGTTGCTGACGGCGAAGATGCCGTCGGGCAGGAGGCTCGCGGTCGCGTCGCTGGCGATATGCGCAACGCGGGCTCGATCGCCGACGATGAGGTGGAATCCGGCGTATTCATTCGGCCGGATCTGCCGCGCGTAGTCAAGCGGATCGAGATTAGATCGGACGAAGTTCCCAACCAGTTCTCCGCGCGATCGTGGATTGGCGACGTCGATGCCGCGGATGTTCGTCACCGCGGCAAAGCGGCCTTCGCGCGTAACGGCGAGCCAGCTTCCGCCGGCGCGCAGATCGCGTCCGCCGGCAATGCTCTTGTCATCGTCCCAAAGGTGAAGAGCACGCGTCGGGCGGTCGTAAAACTCGTCGCGGTTCGCGGCGATGACGATCGGCGGGTGCGCGGATGTATGGACGGCGATGGCGATGAGGCACATGGGATTTCTCGATAGTAATGCTGGTTCTGGGTCGCCGCCGGGCCGGCGGCGGCCCAGCCGGCGGGCCGTCGGCGCTACATCGGCCGTCGCGTTTAAGTCGTTTATCGGGGCAGCAGATGCTTCTGCACTTTGCCGAGGGCGGTGCGGGGGATCGAATCGACGCGAACGAATTGGCGCGGGACCTTGAACGAGGCCAGTTGTTCGCGGCAACAGCGTTCGAGCGCCTCGATGTCGAGTACCGACTCAGGCACAGGAACGATGAACGCGACCGGCACTTCTCCGCGCAGCTCGTCGGGCACGCCAACCACCGCGGCCTCGGCCACGCCTGGTTGTTCGAGCAGGAGCTCTTCGATCTCGCGCGGGTAGATGTTGAAGCCGCCGTCGATGATGAGATCGGACTTGCGGCCGAGCAGCGTGTAGTAGCCGTCATCGGAGCGTGACGCCAGATCGCCGGTGCGGAACCAGCCGTCGGCGAATGCCGCGGCGGTGGCGTCGGGACGGCGCCAGTAGCCGGCGCAAACATTCGGGCCACGCACGAGCAGCTCGCCTCCATCGATGCGCACGGAGATGCCAGGCAGCGGAAAGCCGACGGTCCCGGCGCGGCGCTCGCCGATGTACGGATTGCTCATCGTCATGAAGGTCTCGGTCATGCCGTAGCGCTCGAGAATGGCGTGGCCGAACAGCTCGCGGAATCGCTCGAACACCTTCACCGGCAACGGCGCGGAGCCCGATACGAAGAGACGCATTCGCGCTCCGATCTCGCGCGCAGCATCAGGCGGCGCGTCGAGCAGGCGGATATAGATCGTCGGCACACCGTAGAAGAGCGTCGGCCGGAACTCGTTGAATTCGTCGAGCGCGCGGCGATGGTCGAAGCGTTCCAGTAACCGCATCCGGCAGCCGCTGGCCAGCCAGCAGTGCAGCCCGTTGCCGAGGGCGTGAATGTGGAAGAGAGGGAGCGCGAGGAGGAAGCGGTCGCGGTCGCTGATCTGCCACATGGTCAACAAGTTGACGGCGTTGGCGGCGAAGTTGTTGTGCGTGAGCACGGCGCCTTTCGACGCGCCTGTGGTACCCGAGGTGTAGATGATTGCGGCGGGGGTGTCGCCGTCGAGATCTTCACTCGGCCGCTCGCTGCTCGCGTTCTCTGCTTCGGTCATCAGCGCCGGCAAATCCGCCTCGCGGATTACGAATCGAGGCTCCGCGTCGCCGGTGATGTGCGCGATCTCGCGGTCGCGGTAGAGGATGTTGATCGGGACAAAGATCACGCCGAGCTTCACGCAGGCGAGGTAGAGATCGATCAGCTCGATGCGATTGGCGAGATAGACAGCAAGACGGTCGCCCCTGGCCAGCCCGAGCGCGCGGAGCACGTGCGCGAGCCGGTTGCTGCGCTCTTCGATCGCGCCGAATGTGAATTCCGCGGCTTGCCACTCCAACGCGATCCGGTCGCGCCGCGCGATCAGCGAGAGGTCGAAGAGGTGGAGGAGGTTCATGGCGGCGCGATGATATGGCTCCGCGTGGGCTCAGGAAAAGTCGTTTCACGCGGAGGCGCGGAGGACGCGGAGAAACTCCGCGATCTCCGCGTCTCCGCGTGAAACATCTTCTGTTAGCAACCGCATCGCACGCTGCTTGCAGTCACGATCAACGCAGTGGCAAATCAGGACACACGAACACGCAGGCGCGCCGTCGGCGCGGAGATCGTTGAGGGCGGCGTCGACTTCCGCCTCTGGGCTCCCGACCGACAAGCCGTCGGCGTCGTCATCGACGGTCAGGCGATTCCGCTCGATCGCGAAGCAGACGGCCATTTTCGCGGGGTCGTGGCTGATGCACGCGCAGGTACACGCTATCGATTTCGCCTCGATGACGACGACAAGCTCTATCCCGATCCTGCCTCACGCTTTCAGCCCGACGGCCCGCATGGCGATTCCGAAGTTGTCGATCCCGCCGCGTATCGATGGAGCGACGGCGCGTGGTCCGGTGTCGACAAACGCGATCTCGTCATCTACGAGATGCACATCGGCACCTTCACTGCCGAAGGTACCTGGCGCGCTGCCATCGCGCACCTCGGCGCGCTTCGCGACATCGGCATCAACCTTCTCGAAGTCATGCCCGTCCACGAGTTTCCAGGCCGCTTCGGCTGGGGATATGACGGCGCCGATCTCTGGGCGCCGTCGCATTTGTACGGCCGGCCTGATGACTTCCGGGCATTCGTAGACGCCGCCCACGCTCACGGCCTCGGCGTCATTCTCGACGTCGTCTACAACCACTTCGGCCCCGACGGCTGCTATCTGCGGCAATTCACGAAGGACTACTTCACGAACAAGTACGTGAACGACTGGGGCGAGTCGATCAACTTCGACGGCGACGGCTCCCCCGGCGTGCGCGAGCTAGTCTCCGAGAATGCGGCAATGTGGATCCATGAGTTTCATCTCGACGGATTGCGCCTCGACGCCACGCAGTCGATCAACGACGCGTCCGATGAGCATGTGCTCGCGCTGATCGCGCGGCAGGCGCGCGCTGCGGCGGCCGGCCGATCCATCTTCCTCGTCGCGGAGAACGAACCGCAGGATGCCGCGCTCATCGACGACTACGGCCTCGACGCGCTCTGGAACGACGACTGGCATCACGCCGCGACGGTCGCCGCAACGGGACGCCGCGAGGCTTACTACACCGACTACTTCGGCACGCCGCAGGAATTCGTGTCGATGGCGCAGTTCGGCTTCCTCTACCAGGGCCAGTACTACTCGTGGCAGAAGGAGGCGCGCGGCACGTCGTCGCTGCACCTGTCGCCCAGACAACTCGTCTGCTTCACGCAGAATCATGACCAGATCGCGAACTCGGGACGCGGCGAGCGGCTGCAGCAACTGACGAGTCCCGGCCGGTTTCGCGCGCTGACCGCACTGCTCCTCCTCGGACCGAATACGCCGATGTTGTTTCAGGGGCAGGAGTTCGGCGCATCCACTCCCTTCCTCTACTTTGCCGATCACAATCCCGAGTTGGCGAAGGCGGTCGGCAAAGGACGCCGCGAGTTCCTGGAGCAGTTCCCTTCCCTGCTCCGAATGAAGGGCGACTTTGCACCGCCTGAGGCCGACGAGACATTCAGACGATGCAAACTCGATGATCGCGAGCGGGTCGGGAACGTGGAGATGATCGCGCTGCATCGCGATCTCCTACGGCTGCGTCACGAGATGACCGGCACGGTGCGCGGCGCTGTGCTCGCCGCGGAAGCGTTCGTGCTCCGCTTCGACAATCGCCTACTCATCGTCAACCTCGGGCCCGAGCTGCACCTCGACGTCGTCCCCGAACCGCTTCTCGCGCCGCCCGCCAAGCTCAACTGGGAATTGCTCTGGTCGAGCGAATCGCAGGACTACGGCGGCGCGGGAACGCCGCCAATCGAGACACAGAACGGTTGGTGCCTTCCCGCCCAAGCCGCCGTACTCCTGGCCGCAACGTAGTGCAGGCATTCCTGCCTGCATGCGGCGGGCGTCCTCGCCCGACGCTGATGGGCGATGACGATCGACAGCGACAAAGACCGCGCAGAAACCGCCGTCAGCGCGGGAACCACGATCACGCCGAAACCCCCGCCGGGCGAGGACGCCCGACGGCCGCAGGGTGTGCCGAGCATGTTCGATAGCTAGGAGGTGAAAGTCCTTTGCCCAGGTTGATGGAACCGAAGGGCTAGCAAAGCGCAA
>OLLN01000381.1_pt1 | contig 18042 bp, 9 predicted proteins | sample 1604281 | NCBI WGS metagenome assembly OLLN01 (sample SAMEA104055716, study PRJEB20765) | soil metagenome | biome: Arctic tundra; feature: Polygonal ground; material: soil | place: USA | collected 2011-09 | depth 0-0.5 m | reverse complement strand
AGCTGCGTTCCATCTCCGCAATCAACGTACTCACCGACTTGCTTCGCGCCCCCCAGCCTCTCGCCCATCCCCTCATGCGGTAAACAGATACTCCAGGGAGCAAGGAGCACGCCCATCAAGGACGTCTTCACAGGCTTTAACGTCTCTGCGATCGCGCTGGAGATTCCGACCGCCGACCTGTTCCCGAACGGCATCCCACACAATGGCGTTCTCAACGCGACATCAACCGACAGTCTTCTGCGCGTTTGGACCAGCATCAGCCGCCAGGCAACGCAGACCGTCGATTCTACCAACATCATCACTGGCCTTCGCGGCTCCGGCAACTACGTACAAGTAGGGCGCAATGCGCTGCCGCTCTTCAACGCCGGGCTGGTAGGCACGCAGCGGCAGACGCTCTATCTGCACACGGACCCAATGAAAGACGTGACCCGGTTCGGTGCTGACATTCTGTATCCGGTTCTCGTTCGCGACGCCGAGGCCCTGGGGATTTATAAGGCATTGGGCGTTCCGGCGTCGGCCGTTACCACGCTGAAAGGGCCGCGGCTTGACATCATCAACGCCATCAAGCTCGGGCGGCCGATTCCTATCGCCGATGGGTCCACCGGTGACGTCATCACCCTCGACGCGGCAATCGATTCGATGTTCCCGAACGGGCGACGGATCGGCGGCGGATCGGCTCCCAATCGCAATCAGGTGAACGTCAATAGCGTGTTGATCAGTCTGATCGTGGCCGGAGATCCGGGTGCCGGTCTGGCCAAAGGTGTCGAAGTGAACGATAAGAACTATCTCGACCGGTTCCCGTTCCTGGCGCCGCCTCATCAGGGCTTGCTTCAGGGACACGGGGGCACCAATGCCGTAACCGTCCCGAACATCCCGGATCCGAACAATCCGCAGTAGTAACGCGCAGCCAACCATCAATAGGAGATCATCATGAAGAGACTTGCATCTCTCCTCGCCATCACAATGGCCGTCATCGCGATGCCGGTCCTTGCGCAATCGCGCGTTCCGCATGCGCTGGGTTTTGCATCCGATTTTCAGACAGTACCGGTCATGGGCAACGTGCCCGGAATCGGTTCGACGTTTCAGACGTATGTGGCAATACTGAATCCGACAGCGTCGGCGTACTCGATCCAGGCTTCGCTCTTTGACGCGGCGGGCGTCAGGCACGACGCCGTGATCACGCTCGCCGCCGGCGAGTTGAAGACCTATCCGAACTTTCTCGATGCGGTTTTCCAGGGTTATGTCGGCGGCGGCGCGGTGACGTTCAGGAGTCCCGACTCTGCGGGCGGCACGCGCAACAACCGCTTCATCGTCGACACCGAGGTTCGCACGAGCGGCACGCGGTTCGGCACGTCGGTTCCGGCACTGGAGTTCGCGGGGACGAGCTCGCGGTCGTTCAGCCCGGGAGTGACTGTCGGTGCGGCGTCGCGGACGAATATCGGATGCTTCGATCAGTCCGGCAGCACGAACTCGATCAAAGCGACGGTCCTGGACAGCACTGGGACGCAGACCCTCGGCACGGTCACGCTCAATCTCGGCGCGAACGCCTGGGGACAGACCGCGGTCACGACGATCGTCAGCAACGGCACCGTGCAATTCGATCCGTCTGACTCAGCGGTTTGCTATGCCGTCGTTATCGACAACAGCTCCAATGATGGGCGGTTCGTCATGGCTTCGGAGTATCGGCCGTAATCTTTCATAATCAATGGTGAAGTTTCGTGATCAATGGGACACATGCGAACCACTTTCACACTCGTCCTGGTTTTTATCGCCAGCACCGCATTCGCCCACGACTTCTGGATCGAGCCCTCGACGTTTCATCCGCAGGTCGGGACGACTCTATTGACGACGCTCCGAGTCGGTCAGGAATTCGTCGGCGATCCTGTGGCGCGCGATTCGCCGATGATCGAGCGGTTCATTCTTCGCGATGGCGCCGGCGAGCACGACATCGCCGGCATCGAGCGAAGGGACCCCTCGGGCTTTCTTTCTGTCGACCATCCCGGCATCGCAATTATCGGATATCGAAGCCGCCCGAAATACCTGGAAATGCCTCCGGATAAGTTCGAGCAATACCTCAAAGACGAGGGACTCGAATCGATCATCGCCGCACGCGCGAAGCGGGGCGAATCTCTGAAGCCTTCGCGAGAGATCTTCTCGCGCTGCGCCAAAGCACTGATCCTCGCTGAAGGCAGGGGAACGGGCGCGCGCGCCGACGCCCCTCTGTCGTTCCGTTACGAGATCGTCCCCAAGACCAATCCGTACCAGATGAAGAACGACGAGATGCAGGTCGCTGTTCTCTATGAAGGGAAGCCGCTGCTGAACGCGCTGGTCGTGGCCATGCACCAGGAAGATTCGTCGCTGCGAATCCGCCTCCGCTCCGACGCGAAAGGCCGCGTCACCTTCCACCTCCCGAAGCGCGGCGTTTGGCTCATCAAGTCCGTGCAGATGATTCCCGCGCCTGCCGGCTCGAATGCGGAGTGGGAGAGCCTTTGGGCTTCGCTGACGTTTGAACGGTGAGGGTGTGGGGAGTGGGGGATGAGGTGTGGGAGAAAAGACTCGCGCGTTCAGTTCGGCTGTCACACAGCTCTACCAAATGTTTCGCAGGTTCCGCGGTTTCTCCCACATCCCCCCCACCCCCTACCTCCCGTTCACCTGATCCAGGCGAATCCGAAACTCGCTGGCCCATAACGCAAACGCGTTCTCGACGTCACCCCAACGACGGTACGGGCGAAGACCGTTGAAGTAGGCGCGGCCGGCTTTGCGGTCGGCGAATGCGGCGACGCGCGCATTGGTTATGCAGTCCCGCATATCAACTTCGATCGCGGCCTGACCGATATCGACCGTGGGCAGGAACAGGCCTCCCGGAATGACCGCTCCAACGACTTTCGCGGCGGCGTTCTTTGCAGGATCGACGGGCACGAGCTCGGTGAGGGCTGCGCGAACGCGAAGAACGCCGGCGCCCGGAACATCGACGACGGAATACCCTCCGCGCCGGAGCTCGGCGGTGAAGGCATCGCGAAGGTGCGCGCCGAGGTCCTTCATCTCCTCCACGCTGACCTGTTTGTCAGGCTCCGTTTTTCCCAGGATGACCACCACCGGCTCGAAGAGAAACGCGTGATAGTGGGCGAGCGCGCCAGGCCCGCTGGACCAGGCGTGCATCGAACGGCTCCCGGGGATCGGCTGCAATTCGATGCCGCTGCCGAGGAAGACGACGTTCTGCGGCGTCGACGACGCGCATCCGGCGAGGAGCAGAAATACGGCCGCAGCCACGAGCTTCTTCATCAAATTCTCCTAAGTTTCTCCTGGGAGCGCGGGCGTCTCGCCCGCTCTTGATCGCAAACCTTCAATGTGCCTTCTGCGTCTCAATCCACCGATCGACATTTGCTTCGAGCACCTTCAATGGCACTGCGCCGCTGCCGAGCACGACGTCGTGAAAGGCGCGTAGGTCGAAACGCGGCCCCAATGCTCCCTCGGCTCGCTTGCGGAGCTCTTTGATTTTCAGCTCTCCTAGTTTGTACGAGAGCGCCTGCCCCGGCCAGGAGATGTAGCGATCGACTTCGGTCTCCACTTCGTGCAGCGGCAGCGCGGTGTGGCTGGCCAGGTAGTCGATGGCCTGTTTGCGCGTCCATCCCATGGAATGAATGCCGGTATCGACGACCAGCCGGCAGGCGCGCCACATCTCATACGTCAGGCGTCCGAAGTTCGAATAGGGATCCGAGTAGATGCCCGCTTCGAGGCCCAGCCACTCGCAGTAAAGGCCCCAACCTTCTCCGAACGCCGAGATGTACGAGAAGCGGCGGAAATTCGGCAGGCCGGTCAACTCGCGGCTCAGTGCGATCTGCAAGTGATGTCCCGGCACCGCTTCGTGGAGCGTGAGCGCCTCGAGGTTGTAGAGCGGACGGCTTTCGAGCATGTACGTATTCACCCAATAGATGCCCGGCTGCGTGCTCCCTTCCGGCGCGCCGACGTAGCGGCCGCTCGTGTACTTCGGGGCGATGTCCGCCGGCACCGGCTCGACCGTGTACGGCAACCGAGGCAGCGTCTTGAAGAGCGAGGGGAGCTTTCCGTCGATGCGTTTGGCGATTCGCGATGCGCGCATCAGCAGCTCTTCGGGGGTCTTCGCGTAGAAGCGCGGATCGGTGCGCAGGAAAACGAGGAACGCCGGAAAGTCGCCCTTGAAGCCGACCTCCTTCATCACCGCATTCATCTCGCCGGAAATGCGTTCCACTTCGTTGAGCCCGATCTGGTGAATCTGTTCCGGAGTGAGATCGAGCGTCGTGTACTCGCGGATCTGTTGCGCGTAGTAGGCGCGGCCGTTGGGAAGCTCGGATGCGCCGAGGGTGGTGCGGGCGTGGGGGAGGTACTCGTTGCGGAAGAAATCGAGGAACTCGCGGTAGCCAACGACGGCGCCTTCCATGACCGCTTTGCGGCCGGCCTGCCGCAACCGATTGCGATCGCCCTCGGGGACCGTCGACGGGAACTTCGCGAACGGCTTCCAGAAAACGCTCTTCTCGGGATCGTCGACGATATGAGCCGTGATCGTCGAGTCGTACCCATCCAGCGTGGCCCGCGCAACCGTCATGCCGCGCGCGATGCCGATGCGCATCAGCGCGATCTCCTCGCGTACGTGGCGGGGCCACTGGTTCAGGCGGCTGATGTAGTTCTCGTAATCCTTCACCGTCGCCATCGGCATGTTCTGGGCGAGCCGCGCGAATCCGGAGTGGAATCCCGAGTCGGCATTGAAGGGCATCTGGTAATCGCCGAGCTCGAAACTGGCGATACCATTCTCGATCTGCATCTCGAAGATGTCGTAGTTGACCATCTCCTCGGGCGGCAGCTTCGAGCGGTCGATCGCCTTCAATTCGGCGAGCGTCGCTTTCTCTTGCGCGTTGCGCCGATCGAGATCGGCCATCGTCGACGATCCCAACCGGTCGTCGTACTCATGCCGCCCGACCGACGTCGCGAACATCGGACTCTCTTTGATGTTCGTCTCCCACGTGCGGTCGAAGAGCGCGTGAAGGCGGACAACTTCATCGGCTGCGTATGCGGAAATGGTCATCAGAGAAACCATGAGGAGGACGGCGCATTGTCGCTTCATGGGGAAAGCTTATCGCGGACCTTGCGCGAGGAGAATCATGAACCCCAGAGACGCAGAGATCACGGAGAGCCAACTCGGTGACCTTTGTGTCCCTGTAGTGATCGGTTCTGGTGAGGCTAGAATCGCCATACGACCCACAGAGGATCAGGCGCGTAGATCCCGTAGCACATGCCCTTTTGTGAGAGATCGAACAGCCATCATCGCAAACGCCGTCTCATGCGCGTGCTGATCGACGTCGTCCTGACCGCGGTCTCGCTCGCGCCGCCCGCCCGCGCGCACGAGATCGGCACGACGCAGGTGCATGCGCTGTTTCGGAAGGATCACACCTTCGCGATTGATGTCGTCACGGCGCCGCAGGCGCTGCTGAACAAGATTGAGGCGCAGAAGCACCTGCTGCGATCCTCGAAGTTGAGCCCGGTGCAACTGCAGCAGCGATTGCAATCACTGGCACCGCAGCTCGCGGGCGCGGCAAGCATCCGGTTCGGCGGGGAGGCCGCGGTACCGCACGTGGAAGTGCAGCCGATCGTCGCTCCGGCCGATCCGCGCCAGGCTTCGTACGTCGTCGTACGGTTCGCCGGCGACATTCCCCTGCGCGCCAGCGACTTCACCTGGCAGTACGCGCTCACGTATGCGGCATACGCGCTCACGCTGCAGAACGAAGGGCATGGCGCTCCGTCACACCAGTGGCTCGAGGGCGATCAGCGCAGCGCGCCGTTTCCGCTGGCGCGGGACATCCTGCCGCCGACGCGGTTCGAGGTCATGAAGCAGTACCTGAAGCTCGGCTTCACGCACATCGTTCCGCACGGCCTCGACCACATCCTCTTCGTCCTCGGCATCTTTCTTCTGACGACGCGCATCCGGGCCATCCTGGCCCAGGTCACGGCCTTCACGATCGCGCACTCCATCACGCTCGGTCTGACGATCTACGGCCTCGTGTCGCTGTCGCCGCGGGTCGTCGAGCCGATGATCGCGCTGTCGATCGTGTACGTGGCGGTCGAGAATCTCGTCACGAGCGAGCTCAAACCGTGGCGCGTGGCCATCGTCTTCGCGTTCGGCCTCCTGCACGGGATGGGCTTCGCCGGCGTGCTGAAAGAGATGGGCCTGCCGCGCTCCGAGTTTCTGACCGCACTCGTCACGTTCAATGTCGGAGTCGAGCTCGGACAGCTGACCGTCATCGCCGCCGCCTTCGTCCTCGTCGCGTACTGGATTCGGAAGAAGCCGTGGTACCGGACGCGGTTCGTGATTCCTGCGTCGTTGGTGATTGCGTCGGTTGGATTGTTCTGGACGGTGCAGCGCGTCCTTCTGTGACGCCGCGCGACTATCAGTGGCCGCGAGCGGATCCCTCGGGGCCAAAACCGGAATTGCAGAATTTGCGCGGAATTGTCGGGACGTGTCTTCCCGATTGACGCTTTCACGCTGATAGTTTAGCGACGTCCGTAGTCCTTCCTTTTGTTGCTAAACGAAGACTGGTCTGTGTGAGTGCGAAGGCACGCTCGCTTCGAAGGAGTGGTCATGAAGAGAATCATTCTGGGTGTGGTGGGTATCCTTCTGGCAGCGGCGCTCTCGATTCCCGTGCAGGCCCAGCCGCTTGCGAAATCCGCGATTCAGGTCGGCGCTGGCAACACCAAACAGGCGGGCCAGACCTTCGGTTACCGGCTCACCTACAACTGCAGCAGCACGTCCGGCCGCTGCCTCGGCGCTCAGGTAATCGATCTTCTTCCGGCCGAGGTTGTGTTCGTCGATACCGTGCCGGCGAGTCCGACAGGTGATGTTGCCGCCATCAACGTGACGAACAACTTCGGCGGATCGGGCAGGACGCGCGTGCAGTTCGTCCTGATCAACCCACTGCCCGCGGGAAACAGCGGCGATTTGCTGATCGACGTCAAGTTCCCGAACGGCTCCACGCCTGACGGAACCGTGGCAACCAATACCGCAGATGGCATCAACCTCGGCGCCTCACCGGGCACATTCACGACACCTCCCGTCAACGTTACTGCCATCGCATCCCTGCAGGTCGCGTTGTCGAAAACCCTCACGACATCGCCTGCCAATCTCGACCTGCCGGAGTCGTATCGCTTACGGATCTCGAACACGAGCAACTCGATCGGCTCCCTCAACCTGACCGCGATCGGACCAGTGACCGATACTCTCCCCACCGGCGTGGTGTTCAACGGCGCCACTCCGGCCGCCGACTGTCAGCCCGGCTGCGTCGGGACGACACCGGCGACCGTCACCTGGACTTCGCCTTGTTCCGTTCCATTGACGCCGGGCAGCAACTGCGACGTCAGCGTGAACGTTACCTATCCGAGCGCCACATTCACGTCGGGTACGAATGTCACGAACAGCTTTACCGCGACGGGCACGCCGCTTGGTCAACCCCCGGCGGGTCTCGGCATCGGGCAGGTGACTCATTCCGTCACGACGTTTGTACCGGCGCCGGGTGCGTCGCTGGGGAAGAGCGTCAATGGCAACAGTCCGAATCCGCCGACGCTCAACCAGACCTTCAGCTACGACGTTTCGAACGGGAACAACGGCAACGTCGCGCTCGACGGCACGACAGTCATCGACACGCTACCGATCCAGTTTCAATTGTCATCGGTAACCACTGGCTCCTACAACGGCGGGGCAGACTTCGCAGCAGGCGTTGGCGTGCGGGTTTCCTACGAGAAGAACACCGCGCCGGGAGTCTTCACTCTTTGGGGCTCGTCGCCCAACGCAACGACGAACACGACGCTTACCGCCCCACCACCGGGGCTTGGCGCAGGCGAGTACGTTACTAAGGTCAAATGGGAATTCGGCCAGACCCAGCCGGGGATGAGCACGGCGACGAACGCGGTCGTCACGGGAAAGATCATCAACCCGGGCAATGCCGGCGCTCCGGTCGGCTTCGGCGATTCGATCCAGAACTGCGTGGCACTCACCGCGGTCTACACGGCCGGTCCGTCAAACGTGAACCAGAACACCTGCCGTACATTCACGCTCAGCGGCCCGTTCGTGCAGCTCAATCCTGCAAAGGACAATCTTTCCGGCAGCGGACCGTTCAATCCCGGGCAAACGGTCAACTTCCGTTTGCGCGTGCGGAGCGCGGCGCAATCGAGCGATCCCGGGCCGCTGCAGAACATCGTCGCCGCCGACCTCCTGCCGGTCGACCTCACCTTCGTCTCCTGGACGTTCGATGATCAGGGCACCGGACTTCCGGCGCCGCAGAACTTCCAGCAAATCCCGAACTACGCGAACACCGGACGCACGCTGCTCCGCTGGTTCTGGAACGCAGGTAGCGGAAACCTCGCTGTAAACCAGCAGGTGTGGATCAACATCGCCACAACGATCCGGGTAGGCGCACAGTTCGGAAGCCTCTCCAACACGATGGACCTCGCGATCAACGCGCCGGGACTCGCCCAGCGCTGTAGCGGTGGCAGCACGACTGACGCTCTCGATCTCGACAACGACGGCAGCGCCGCCGACACTCTCTGCACGGCATCGGGCTCCCTCAACGTTGCTCCGATCGCGCAATTGGTCTCATCGAAGAAGATCAAAGCGACGTGCGACGGCGGAGCGGTCACTACCTCGGCCGGCACACTGACCGGCGGCGCGATCGAATATCACCTCACCGTGACGAATCCCGGTACCGTGCCGATGCAGAACTTCGTCCTCATCGACATCCTGCCGTTTGTCGGCGATACCGGCGTTCGCGACACGAGCCCGCGCGGCTCGCAATGGACGCCCCTGCTGGCCGCGCCGATCACGCCTCCAGCCGGTACCGTCATCTACTACTCGACCGCCGGAAACCCGTGCCGAGGAGAGGTGGGAGGGCCGACGTCGGGGTGTACGTCGCCGAATTGGACAACCGTGGCGCCTGATCCGATCACCAGCGTCCGCTCGTTCAAGATCGAGTTCGGAAGCCGCGTCGTCCTTCCGTCTGACGGGATCGATTTCACGTACTACATGATCACGCCGGGCACTGTTGCTCCCGCGACGACGGCATACAACTCCTTTGCGTATCAGGCCGACCGCGCTGATGGGCTGGGTGCGCTGGCCGCGGAACCGCAGAAAGTGGGGCTTACGCTTGGAGGCTGTCCCGCCGCAAGTCTCGGCGATTTCGTGTGGGTCGACACGAATCACGACGGCATCCAGAACGATGGCCCGACGGGACTCAACAATGTCCGCGTCGAGCTCTGGACGCCGGGAGTCGACGGCATCCAAAACACGAATGACGACGTTCACCTGGCCTCGACCCTGACCGCGGCCAGTCCCACCAACACCGCCGGCTGGTACCGCTTCCCCGGTCTCGCGCCGGGCAGCTACTACACGAAGGTCATTCCGCCGCCGACATTCATTCTCACGACGCAAGGGGCGACGGTCGACGCACTCGACTCGGATGGAAACACGTCGACCGGCGCGACGCGCGTTGTGACCCTGGCCGCGAACGAAGACAACCCCAACCTCGACTTCGGCCTGTTCGCGACGCAGAAGGCAGCGCTGGGCGACTACGTCTGGTTCGACCGCAACAGCAACGGCATTCAGGACGAGTCGCCGTTCGACGGCGTGAACGGCGTCACCGTAAAGCTCTTCGTCGACGACGGCAACGGCGTCCCCAGCGCGGGCGATCTCCAGGTGGCCACGACGGTCACGGCTGACGATACCTTCGGGCGTCCCGGCTACTACCTCTTCGATGGCCTCATTCCGGGGCTGCCCTACTACGTGCAGTTCGTCCGGCCATCGGTCGCGGCCGCGTTCACGTCGCGCGACACGGGCAGCGACGACACGCTCGACTCCGACGCGTCGCTCGCCGACGGCACGACGCAAATCGTCACGCTCGCTCCGAATGAAGTGAACCGCACGGTTGACGCCGGTCTGATCGTCCCCGGTGGCACGCTGGCCCTCGGCAATCAGGTGTGGAACGACACGAACAACAACGGCATCTTCGAGCCGCAGAGCGGGGAGGTGGGCATCGACAACGTCCGTCTCGATCTTTACCGTGATGCAAACAACGATGGCAGCCCGTCGCTCGATGAGTACGTCGGCACGACGCTCACCCAGACCATCAACGGTTTCGCAGGCCGCTATCTGTTCGACAAGCTCGCCGCCGGCAACTACATCGTCGTCGTCAACTCGAACAACTTCCTCGGCACCGGCGCACTATTCGGATTGAGCACCAGCACGGGTAACGATCCGGCGCCCGATCCTGACGACGATGTTGACGGCGACGACAACGGCACGAATGTCGGAGCACTCATTGCCAGCCATCCCGTCACGCTCAGCGTCGGAGGCGAACCGACCAGCGAAGACGGCGACCCAAACACGAACCTCACCGTCGACTTCGGCTTCACCGCAAGCCCGGCGACCATTGAGTATTACGACTATGGCGACGCGCCCGACGTCGGGTTCGGTACCGGACGCGGCAACTACAACACGACGGCCCTCGACAACGGCCCCAGTCACCGCCTCGGAGTGCCGAATGCACCGTACCTCGGTGCCTGCGTCGATGCCGACAGCGGTCTTCTGCAGAACATCACCGCGGACGCCGACGACAACGGCGAGCACACTCTGGTAGTCGGAACGTGCGCTGGCAGCAGCGACGAAGACGGCGTCACATTCACCGGACCGTTCACTCCGGGCAGCACGGCCACATTCAATGTCACGGCTGGCGGTGGCCCGACCCAATGCCATCTCGACGCCTGGGTCGATTGGAATCAGGACGGCGTCTTCGGCAACAGCCCCGGCGAACAGATTGCGACCAATCTCATCGTCCCACTCGGACCGGCGACCGTGCTTACACCGACCGTTCCCGCCAACGCGATTCCGGGGACAACGTACGCACGCTTCCGCTGCGCGAGCGCCGGCAACCTGCCACCCACCGGTCCCGCCGCCGATGGCGAGGTCGAAGACTACGTAGTGGGCGTCATCGGCTACGACTATGGCGATGCACCGGCCAGCTACGGCACATCGGGTGCTGGCGCCGCGCGGCACGTCGTTGTTCCCAATGCACCACTCGTTCTCGGCCAGTGCGTCGATACGGAGCTCGACGGACAGCCGAGCGCCGACGCCCTCGGCGATGACGGGAGCGCAGGAACGAGCCAGGCCGGCAACTGCCTCGATGATGAGGACGGCGTGACCTTCACGTCTCCGATCTACACGTGCGGCACATCGAGCGTTTCCGTCGTCGCCAGCGCCGCCGGCAAACTCGACGCCTGGCTTGATTTCGGCCGCAACGGCACCTTCGACCCATCGGATCAGATCTTCACCAACCAGTCTGTCGTGGCCGGAACGAACACGCTGACATTCAACGTGCCTTGCACTGCGTCGGCCGGCCTCTCCTACGCACGGTTCCGCCTCTCGTCAGCCGGCAACCTCGGGCCGGCAGGAACGGCTGCCAACGGCGAAGTGGAAGACTACGCCGTCAACATCGCCGGGCTCGATTTCGGCGACGCTCCCGACACCTACAAAACGACGCTCGCCTCCGACGGCGCCCGCCACATCGTCGTCCCCGGATTCTCGCTTGGCGCCACCATCGACGCCGAGACGAACGGACAGCCGTCCGCAGGTGCGAACGGTGACGGAGCCGATGAGGATGGCGTGACGCTCCCGCCGGGCGCGATCATCAAGACCTGCGCGACCAACACGCTCACGATCAATCTGACGAACATCGCCGGCCAACCGACGCCGAAACTCGACGCCTGGATCGACTTCGACGGCGATGGTCACTTCGACGATCCGCGCGACCGCGTGGCTACCGGTATGGCGCTCGTCTCCGGCAGCAACATCCTCACCGTGAACGCGCCCTGCAATGCGAGAACTTCGAACACTTATGCGCGCTTCCGCCTGTCGTCGTCGGGAATCGCCACGCCCAGCGGCGTCGCGCTCAACGGTGAAGTCGAAGACTACGCCGTCGTCGTCGAGGCTCTCGATTACGGCGACGCGCCCGCTCCCTATCCGACTCTGCTCGCGAACAATGGCGCTCGCCATCGCGTGCTGCCGTCCGGCAACCCGACGCTCGGAACGTTCGTCGACACGGAAGCTGACGGCCAGCCCAATGCCACTGCCACCGGCGATGACACCTCCGGCGTTCCGGACGACGAAGATGGCGTCACGTTCCCGTTCCCGCTCGTTCTCGGCGCCCCGAGCAGCATGACCGTCCGAACCGGCGCGACCGGCGGCAACGTCAGTTGCTGGGTCGATTTCAACGCGAACGGCAGTTGGCTCGACGCCGGCGAGAAAGTGATTAGCGATGTATCGATGCCTGCCAACACCAGCCAGTCGTTCACGTTCACGGTCCCCTTTGCGGCGGCCGTTGGAAACACGTTCACCCGCTGCCGCATCTCCACGCTCACGGGCCTCACGCCCGCCGGCGAGACCTCGGATGGCGAAGTCGAAGACCACCTGACCTCGATCGTGAATGAGCATCCGTCGATCGGCATCGGCACCTGCGCCACGCTCAGCACGGACACGGTAGTCCTGGGTGACTGGGACGCGACGATCGACGTCCGTCTGCAGAACTACGGCGACGTGACGGACTTTGCCTTGCAGGTCAAGACGCCGCTCGCGGCGCTGTTCGGAGTGAACGTCAGTTACTCGGTGCTGTCGCTCACGAGCACGGCGTTCACCGTCAACCCCGGGTATGACGGAAACGCCGACACGAACCTGCTCGCGCCGGGCGCGACGCTGGCAGCCGGTGCCAGCGGCATGATCCGGCTGGTGATCCGTGCGCAATCGCTCACGCACGTTCCCGGCCCGTTCCCGCTGACCAGCACAGTCACGGCGACGAGTCTGGGCGGCAAACCGCTGACCGACAACTCACAGGATGGCTGCGATCCCGATCCCGATCATGACAACGACCCGACGAACAACAACACTCCGACGCCGATCCTCAACCCGGACGACATTCCGGCGATGGGCTTCGTGGTGCTGAGCATCCTCGCGGCGATGATGGCGCTGATCGCGCTGCGCCGCCTCTAGGAGTGCGGTCGTCTCGACCGCGGGCACTCGGGCGTCCTCGCCCGAGTGCTGTCGGGCGGCGGTCGAGATTCGTCGACGTTTTTGCTCGTGTGAAGTACGGCTACTCAGAGGCTAGCGACACAGAGATCAGAGATCAGAGATCAGCGTTCCGCCATCCTGATCTCTGATCTCTGCTTTCCTGATCCCTGCTCTCTGCTACCAATCGCTGGCCCGTTCCCTGCACGCCGCCCGTCGTAGGAGAGCGTCCATGACCTTGCCTCCCTGTTATCAGCCGCCGGATGACGATCCGGACGAGACGAACGATTCTCCATCCGATCCCAGCCGGCGCTCCTTTCTGATCGGTTCGGCGACCGTGACGGCGTCGCTGCTCGTCGCGCCTGCCTTCGCCAAGCCGGCGCTGCACACCGACGCGGCTGCCGATCCGAACGCCATTCCCGTTGCGCTCAACGTCAATGGACGCGTTCACGAGCTTCGCCTCGATCCCAGGACGACGCTGCTCGACGCGCTTCGCGAGCAGCTCAACCTGACCGGCACAAAGAAGGGTTGCGATCAGGGAGCTTGCGGCGCGTGCACGGTGCTCGTCGACGGACGCCGCATCAACTCCTGCCTCACCCTTGCGGTCATGAACAGCGGCAGGAAGATCACGACGATCGAAGGGATTGCCGCGAACGAGCGGCTCCATCCCGTGCAGGCGGCGTTCATTCGCAACGACGGCTTTCAATGCGGCTACTGCACGTCAGGACAGATCTGTTCCGCCGTCGCGCTCATCCATGAAGGGCACGCCGGCAGCGACGATGAGATCCGCGAGTGGATGAGCGGCAACATCTGCCGCTGCGGCGCCTACGAGGGAATCGTTGCCGCCGTTCGCGAAGCGGCGGGGAGGCGGGCATGAATCCATTCGATTACGTTCGCGTGCGCGAAGTCGCCGCCGCGGTCTCGTCCGGCTCCCGCGGGGATGCGAAGTTCATCGCCGGTGGCACCAATCTCGTCGACCTGATGAAATGCGGCGTCGAGCGGCCGGCGCATCTCGTCGACGTCAACGATTTGAAGCTTGCCGGGATCGAGCGCGTCAGCGGAGGAATCCGCATCGGCGCCATGGCCCGGATGAGCGACGTGGCCCGCCATCCGCTCGTGCTCCAAAGTGCTCCCGCGGTTTCGCAGGCGCTGCTGGTCAGCGCGTCGCCGCAGTTGCGCAACGCGGCATCGATCGGCGGCAACCTGATGCAGCGCACTCGCTGCGCCTACTTTCGCGAGCTGACGTTTGCGCCGTGCAACAAACGAAATCCGGGAAGCGGCTGCGCTGCGATCGACGGCGAGAACCGCATGCACGCAGTTCTGGGCGGCTCGGAATCGTGCATCGCCACGCATCCTTCCGATCTCGCCGTAGCCGTAGCCGCGCTTGATGCCGTCCTGACGCTTCACGGTCCGAGCGGCGACCGTCACGTGGCCGCGGCCGACTTCCATCTCCTGCCGGGAACGACGCCGCAAACCGAGCACGATCTCAAGCACGGCGAGCTGATCACGTCCGTGTTCATCCCTGACGCGCCGCACGCAAAACGCTCGGCGTATCTCAAGATCCGCGATCGATCCGCATACGAATTCGCGCTCGCGTCGGCCGCCGTCGGTCTCGAGATCAGCGGCGGCTCGATTCGTTCCGCCCGCATCGCCCTCGGCGGCGTGGCCACGAAACCGTGGCGGGCAAGGTTCGCCGAGGCGGCGCTGGTGGGGAAGGAACCGACGAAGGATGCGTTCCGCGCCGCGGCGGAAGCAGAGATGAAATCCGCGATTGCTCACGGACAAAACGAATACAAGATCGAGCTCGCAAAACGGACGCTCGTGCGCGCGCTCGGCGACCTTACCGGAGGTGCCGCATGATTCCGAATATCGGCAAGCCACTCGACCGTGTCGACGGACGGCAGAAAGTCACCGGCGGCGCGCGCTATGCCACCGAGAACAAGCTCGATCGCGTAACCTACGCCGCGCTAGTCGACAGCACCATTCCGGCCGGGACGATCAAGTCGATCGACGTCAGCCAGGCGAAGAAGGCGCCGGGCGTTCTCGCCGTCATCTCGCACCTCAACGCACCGAAGATCAATCCGCCTCCTCCGCCGAAGCCGGGCGAGCAGGCCAGCAGCCTCACGGAATCGAAGTACCTCCCGTTCTCCGACAACACCATCCACTACCTCGGGCAGCACATCGCCGTCGTCGTCGCCGACACGCTCGAGCACGCGGTGCATGGCGCCGAGCTGGTGCGCGTTGCCTATGACGCCGCGCCGGCGCGCACGGACATCGAGAAGTACCGCGGCGAAGCCAAAGATCGGTCGCAGCAATCGCCGAGCGCGTTCACGAAAGGCGATGCTGACGCCGCGTTCGCCGGAGCCGCCGTCAAGATCGATCAGATCTACCGCACGCCGCACGAGCACCACAATCCGATGGAGGCGCACGGACTGATCGCGGCGTGGGATGGCGATCATCTAACCCTTCACGACTCTTCGCAGAACATCTTCGCCGTGCAGCGTACGTTCGCAACGTTGTTCGGCATCCCGAAAGAGAACGTGCATGTGCTCTCGCCCTTCGTCGGCGGCGCGTTCGGAAGCAAAGGCGGCGTCTGGCCGCACGTCGTCATCGCGGCGATGGCGGCGCGCGTCGTTGGCCGCCCCGTGAAGCTGACCGTCACGCGCAAGCAGCTCTTCTTCGCGAATGGCCATCGCCCGCAGACCGAGCAGCGCGTCGCGCTCGGCGCCGCGGCGGACGGCAAGCTCGTCTCCGTCATCCACGAGGGTTTCGGTCAGGGCAACGAGGTCTGCACGTTCGTCGAAGCCTTCACTGCGCCGACGCGGGTCATCTACGCGTCTCCGAACATGCGCGGCTTCCATCACGTCGTCGATCTGAATCTCCCCTCGGGGACCTACATGCGCGGCCCCGGCGACAGCACCGGCATGTTCGCGCTCGACTCGGCGATGGACGAGATGGCCTACGCGCTGAAGATCGATCCGCTTCAGTTTCGCCTGATCAATCACGCCGATCAGGATCCGCTGTCGGGCAAGCCGTGGTCGAGCAAGTCGCTCAAGGAATGCTACGCGCGCGCTGCCGAGCGTTTCGGCTGGTCGCGCCGCACCGCCGAGCCGCGATCGATGCGCGACGGCCGCAACCTCATCGGCTGGGGAATGGCCAGCGCCAACCGTCCGGCGCACCGCGCGCCCTGCTCGGCGGGTGCGCTCATGCGCGCCGACGGCACCGTCACGGTGAGCTGTGGCTCGCACGAGATGGGGATGGGAACAGCGACGGTGATGGCGCAGCTCGCCGCCGAGACCCTCGGCATTCCCGTCGAGCGTGTCCGTTTCGAGTACGGCGACACGAACCTGCCAACCGCGCCGGTCTCCGCCGGATCGCTGACCGCCGCCAGCGTCGGCTGCGCGGTCTTCGGCGCGGCTACGGAGTTGAAGAGAAAGCTGGCCGAATTGGCCGGCGCCGATCCCGCCTCGCTCGATCCCGACAACTACACGGCCATCCTGCGGCAGCACTATCTCGATCACGTCGACGCGCAGTTCGACGCCAAACCGCCGATGGAAGATCCCTACTCGTCGCACGCGTTCGGCGCGCACTTCGTCGAGGTGGCCATCGACGAAGACATCCCCGTCGTCCGCGTCCGCCGCATCGTTAGCGCCTTCGCCGCGGGCAGAATCCTGAACGAGAAGACCGCGCGCAGCCAATGTCTCGGCGGCATCGTCTGGGGCATCGGCCAGGCCCTCCTCGAACAGACGCATCTCGACACGAAGCTCGGCTCCTTCACCAACGTCAACTTCGCCGAGTACCTCGTGCCTGTGAACCCGGACATCCAGTCGATCGACGTGATCCTCGTCGAAGAGAACGACCAGCACATCAATCCGATCGGCGTAAAAGGAATCGGCGAAGTCAGCATCGTCGGCGTCGCCCCAGCGATCGCAAACGCCGTTTTTCACGCAACGGGCAAGCGCGTGCGCGACCTGCCAATCACGGTCGAGAAGCTGCTGTGAGGGGGGGGCGGGTGTGGGGAGTGGGAGAGAGGCAGAAGGTTAAGTGGTTGATGTTGAGTGTTGGATGCTGAATGGAGAACAGAACACACTCGTCCGCGGTGTCATCCTGAGCCGCCGCAGCCGCCGCAAGATTCGCTGCTCTCACCCCCGGCAGGAATCGGCGGCGAAGGACGGTCGAAGGATCTCAAACTTCGTCGATCGTGTTTGCCCAGCGCGAGCGGTCGTGATCAATGCCGATCGCTCGCGATGCACGAACACGGTCTGCGAAATTTGAGATCCTTCGACGTCCTACGCCGCCGAGCATGTGCTGCGCGAACGGAGCGATTCGCGCGGGCGGCTCCGGCAGTCTCAGGATGACACGATTCGTCTGAATTCGGAGAGAACGCGGATGGTTGTCGCCCCTCACTCCCCCGCCACCCCCCCGCGAATCACCGCCGGGAATAAACGAGCCCGCTGCCGATGCCAAAAGCCTGGTTTTGAGCCCTTTTGTTCCAAAATCAGTTGCTTTACGAAACCAAGCTGTCTTCGTGTCATCAAAATTTTGTTGGCGTCAACAAAAACTTGTTGAGCTCAACAAAAAACTTGTTGACCGCAACAAAAGTTTTGTTGACGCCATCAAAAGGTTTGTTGAGCTCAACACAAAGTTTGTTGACGCCATCAAAAAGTTTGTTGAGCTCAACAAAAAGTTTGTTGATGCCATCAAAAGTTTTGTTGCCGCCAACAAAAGATTTGTTGACCTCAACACAAGTTTTGATGCCCGCAACACAAAGTTTGTTGACCTCAACACAAGTTTTGTTGACGCCATCAAAAAGTTTGTTGACCTCAACAAAAGATTTGGCCTCCCGCGCAGAATCTGTGGGTCTTTTCTGATTGAGGTAGCAGTGGTAGTCGCTGTGGGAGGTGTGGGAAACGCGGGTGGATGTGTGGGCGGCGTTTTCCACACCTTCCATAGCGATTGAGCATCCCGCCTCC
>OLLN01000380.1_pt1 | contig 18660 bp, 12 predicted proteins | sample 1604281 | NCBI WGS metagenome assembly OLLN01 (sample SAMEA104055716, study PRJEB20765) | soil metagenome | biome: Arctic tundra; feature: Polygonal ground; material: soil | place: USA | collected 2011-09 | depth 0-0.5 m | reverse complement strand
AATGCGAAGATCTCGTTCGAGCGTCTTTGATCACGATCGCTCGCGCTGGACGAACACGATCTGCGAAGTTTGAGATCCTTCGACGTCCTCCGCCGCCGATCACGCGCTGCGCAACATCGCGATTCGAGCGGGCGGCTCCGGCAGTCTCAGGATGACACCAATCTCGATTGGACTATCACTCCGGATGACACTCAACCCTAACCTGCATTTCTCACACTTGCAGGGGATTGGCGGCAGCGCGTTGCTGAAAGGTGTGAGAAGCGCGGACTAGGGTCGGCGCTGGCTCGCAGGTTAGCGATCGCACTCTCCAGTTCGACATCACGTCCAGTCGGACTGGAGAGTCCGACCTACGTCCCATGTCGCGTGCCTTTCTCCCACTCCCCACTCCCCACTCCCCACCCCCTACAATGCCGTGTGCCTTTCCAATTACGGCTGGCCGCGGTCCCGTGGGTGGTGATGTGCGTGGCGCTCGTCACGCTCGGGGGCGTGATCGTGATGCGCCAGCGGGCTTCGCGTGTGGCGCGCCTCTTTGCGCTGATGCTGTTTCTCGTGGCGGGCTGGTTTCTCGGGTACGCGGCGATGTTCTCGGCGTCGTCTCAATCCCTCGCGGCGATGTTCGGGCGTCTGGCCATCGCCTGCGTGGCCTTCCTTCCCGCGGCGGTCTTCGACTTCACGGCGACCTCGATCCGTTCCTACGTTCGCGATCGTGTCATCGTCCTGGGTGCATGGACCGCCGCCGCGGTGTTCGCGGTCCTCATTCTGGCTACGGATCTGATCATCGACGGCACCCGGCAGTTTGCGTGGGGCAGCTATCCGCGGGCTGGTTCCGGCGGAGCGATCTTCCTCGTCTACTTCTTCGCCGTTCTCGGCTTGCAGATGTACACGTACGCCGTCGAATACCGAAAGACGTCCGACGAGCGGAGGCGCCGCCGGCTTCTGAACCTGATGGCCAGCTTCGGTATCGTCTATCTTTCGGCCATCGATTTCGCGCCGATGTTCGGCGTCGATCATCGACCGGCCGGCTACGTGCCGGTCTTCGCCTTCGTGCTGTTCGCGTGGCGCTCGATCCGCAGTCATCGCTTCTACAACATCACTGCCGCGCGTGCCGCGCGCGAGATCCTCGACACCATGGCCGACGCGCTCTTCGTCATCGACAGCGAGGCGAATATTCGCGTCATCAACGATGCCGTACACAAGCTCTTCGGCTACACGGAGCCCGAGATCCTCGGCAAGACCATCGACACACTCGAGTACGTCGACCATGAGGGGAGCATCTCGCGGACGCTGCACGAAATGCTGCGCCGGGCGCCGATCCGCGACGAGGAGCGCGTCTTCTGCACGAAGAACGGCGAACCGATCGACGTCAGCATCTCGGTCTCCTCGCTGCACGAGCGGGAGATCGAAGGAGGCGCGGTCGTCATCGCCCGCGACATCCGCGAGCGCAGGCGGGCACACGACGAGTTGCACGCGTTCACGGTCAAGCTGCAGCAGAGCAATCGCGAGCTCGAGGACTTCGCCTACGTGGCGTCGCACGATCTGCAGGAACCGCTGCGAAAGATCCAGGCGTTTGGCGACCGGCTGCGGTCGCGCTATGCGGAAACGCTGACCGGTGAGGGAGCCGACTACCTCAAACGAATGCAGGCCGCCGCGGCGCGCATGCAGACGCTGATCAACGATCTGCTCGTTTTCTCACGAGTCACGACGAAGGCGCAGCCGTTCGTGCCGGTGGATCTCAACACGGTTGTGCACGAGGTGGTTCACGATCTCGAGGTGCGCATCCATCAGGCGGGCGCCGAGGTGAGGATCGGAGAGATGCCGATGATCGACGCCGATCCGTCGCAGATGCACCAGCTCATCCAGAACCTCATCAGCAACGGGCTCAAGTTTCACAAACCGGACACGCCGCCTCGGGTCACAGTTTCCGGAAAGGCCTTTCACGATTCCGCGGAGATTGTCGTTGCGGACGAAGGCATCGGCTTCGACGAGCGCTATGCCGAGCGCATCTTCACGATGTTCGAACGCCTGCACGGGCGCGGCACGTACGAAGGCACCGGAATCGGCCTGGCCATCTGCCGCAAGATCGCCCAGCGTCACGGCGGCGACATCCTCGCCCAAAGCACGCCCGGCCAGGGATCGACGTTCACCGTCACGCTGCCGCTGCTGCATCGGAGCGGGTTCGCGGATTAATTGATAATTGACAATGGACAATTGACAACGAGAGGCGGCGGACTAATTGACAATTGAGAATGGGCAACGGGCAACGGACAACGGACAGCGAAGCGGGGCATCGCGGCCTCCGTTGTCAATTGTCAATTATCAATTGTCAATTCTCCCTGTCCCCCGATCTACTAATCCAGTAATCTACTGATCATGGCCGCTCACGCGAAACCGATCGTCATTCTCCTCGCCGATGACGACGAGGAAGACCGGATGCTCACTTCCGATGCGCTCGTCGAGAGCCGCGTCGTCAACGATCTTCGCTTCGTCGAAGATGGTGAAGAGCTTCTCGATTACCTGCACCAACGAGGCCGCTACGCCGATCCGGGTTCCGCGCCGTCGCCCGGGCTGATCCTGCTCGACCTGAACATGCCACGCAAGGATGGGCGCGAGGCACTTCGAGAGATCAAGGCCGACCCGAGTCTTCGCCGCATCCCGGTGATCGTCCTGACCACATCGAAGGCCGAAGAGGACATCTTCCGCACGTACGATCTCGGCGCGAATTCATTCATCACCAAGCCGGTCCACTTCAACGCGCTCGTCGAAGTGATGAAAGAGATCGGCCGCTACTGGATCGAGATCGTCGAGCTTCCGAACGGAGCCGCGCACCGTTGATCGACATCCGGGAAGTCCGGGTGCTGTTAGTCGAGGACGACGAGGATGACTACGTACTCACTCGCGATCTCCTCATTGACAGCCGCCGCACCCGCTTCGTTCTCGATTGGATTCCGTCGTACGGCGAGGCCATGGCTGCCATCGCCCGCGGTCAGCATGACGTATATCTCGTCGATTACCGCCTCGGCGAGCACGACGGCTTGGAGATTCTGCGCGAGGCGCGTGCCGCCGGCTGCGTGCGGCCCATCATTCTGCTGACCGGCCAGGGCGACGGCGAAGTCGACATCGCGGCGATGCAGGCCGGTGCCGCGGACTACCTCGTCAAAGGGCAGCTCGATTCGCAGATTCTCGAGCGCTCGATCCGTTACTCGCTCGAACAGAACCGCACGCTCGAAGCGCTTCGCGAAAGCGAGGAGCGCTACGCCCTCTCCGCCCGCGGCGCGAATGACGGCCTGTGGGTGTGGGACCTCCGCGACGACACGGTCTACTACTCCGATCGCTGGAAGGAGATGCTCGGCTTCACGCATGACGAGGTCAGCCCGTCACCCGATGAGTGGTTCTCGCGCGTCCATCCCGACGACGTGGCGATGCTGCGCGCCGACATCGACGCGCACTGTCACGGCAACACGCCGAGTATCGAGCACGAGCATCGGATGCGATGCTGGGACGGGCGGTATCGGTGGATGCTGGCCCGAGGAGTGGCGGTGCGCGATGCGGCGGGTGTGGCGACGCGCGTGGCCGGATCGCAGACCGACATCACGGAGCGAAAGATCGCCACCGACCGGCTGATGCACGACGCCTTTCACGACGGTCTGACCGAGCTTCCCAATCGCGCGCTTTTCATGGATCGGCTCGAAAACTCGCTGGAGCGCTCGCGCCACTACATCGACAGCCAGTTCGCCGTCCTCTTCCTCGATCTCGACCGCTTCAAGGTCGTGAACGACAGCCTCGGCCACGCTCTCGGCGATCAGCTCCTCATCGCCGTTGCCGACCGTTTGCGCGCCACGCTTGGTCCGACCGACACTGTTGCGCGACTCGGTGGGGACGAGTTCACGATCCTTCTCGAGATCGATCATCTCGCCGACGCCGTACGCACCGCCGAGCGCATCCAGGAAAATCTTCGCATTCCGTTTCGCGTCGGCGAGCATGAAATCTTCGTGACAGCCAGCATCGGCATCGCGCTGAGCGCCACCGGCTACGAGCGCTCGCAGGACGTGCTGCGCGACGCGGACATCGCCATGTACCGGGCCAAGTCGCGCGGCCGCGCCGTTCACGAAGTCTTCGACAAGACGATGCACGAGCGCGCCGTGAAACTGCTGAAGTTCGAGACCGAGCTGCGGCGCTCGATCGAGCGCGACGAGTTGCGCGTCTACTACCAGCCCGTCGTGTCGCTGGAGACAAACCGAGTCGTCGGTTTCGAGGCGCTCGTCCGGTGGCAGCTCGGCGATGAGCTCGTGACCGCGGACGAGATTGTCCCGATCGCCGAAGACACAGGCCTCATCCTATCGATCGGCCTTTGGGTGTTGCGCGAGGCGCTGCGCCAGCTCGCCGCGTGGCAGAAAGCCAATCCGGCATGGTCAGCGCTCGACATGCACGTGAACCTTTCGGCGAAGCAGTTTCTCCAGCCGAATCTACTGGAGCAGGTGGCGGCCGCGCTCGCGGACAGCGGCGTCCTCCCGCAGCGGCTGCACCTCGAGGTGACCGAGAGCGTCATCATCGACAATCCCGAGGAGGCGGCGGCGTTGCTGGAGCGGCTGAGGGAGACCGGCGTGCGGATCAGCCTCGATGACTTCGGCACCGGCTACTCATCGCTCAGCTCACTCAGCCAGTTTCCGTTCGATACGCTCAAGATCGACCGCTCGTTCATCTCCACGAACGGCGATCGCCGCAACGACGAGATCGTCCGCACCATCAGCAACCTTGCCCGCATCCTCGGCATGGACGTGACCGTGGAAGGATTGGAGAGCGCCGACCAGGTAGGCCGCATGCGCGAGCTCGGAATCGAATTCGCGCAGGGCTTTTTCTTCTCGCCACCAGTGGATGCGGAGACGGCGGAGCGGTTGGTGGGGTCCTGAGTTTGCGGGTTGGTGGACTGCGGGATAAGCGGATTACGTGGTTGCGCAGTTAGGTAGTCATGACGTGCGAAACCGCGAAGAATCCGGCGACCCGGCAAATCGATCACCTTCTCTGCAAGGTACTAATCGACTTGACGCACTATGCGAGAGGCGGCTATGTTTAGGCTGAGGCGACGGCCTGCGCAGCCGGAACCGCTTTTCCGAGGTGACTTCGTGACTGTCTGTATCGCGGCGAAGTGTCCGCAGTTGAACAGAATCGTGTTCGTGGCTGACACGATGGTGTCCTCCGACACTATCTCGACGGACAAGGTTATGAAAATGAGGCACCTGGGCAACGCCGCCCGCTGGTTTGCTCTTTTTGCCGGTCCCGAGCGCCGCTTCGTACCGTTGGTTGAGCGCATTCATAAAGAACTCGGGGATAGCCCCGGAGCGACGGTTCATGAAGTGATCGAGGCTGCACAGAAAGCGTGGCACGCGAGCCATGTGGAATTGGTGGAACGCGAGGTTCTGGGACAGTTGGACATTTCACTTGACGACTGCGTCCACAACGGCCTGCAATGGTTTGGAGAGAGACGCCACGGTGCGATGCTGGAGACGATTGAAGAGCTAGAGTCGCACCCGTCTTTCGCTATCGATCTGCTGATTGCCGGTTTCGATGCGGAGAACGAACAGCATATGTTCGAGCTATCGTACAGCGGTCGAATCGCGCGGCATGCCAACCTGCTTTTTCATGCGGTCGGGGCTGGACGATCAGCGGCGCTCTCTGCGCTCTACCCGCAGCCTCTGTTTAGTAGAGGAACGAATCTGAACGAAATAATCTACAGAATGTGCGCCGCAAAATTCGCCGCCGAGTCGGCCCCTAGCGTTGGCAGAGACACGGTTGTGGTAGTAGTGAGTCCCGATCGGCAGGTTTTCCACATGCTTTTCAACGATGTCATCGACAAACTGCGCGTCCTGTGGAAAGAGAAGGGGCAGCCGCCAGTGCCCGAAGGGGCCGATTCGTTGATCGACGAACAGCTGAGAAAACCACTGCGAAGGTTCGACGAATAGCGAGGGGCGTATCTTCAACGCTTCGCGGCCGATGGTAGTTCTCCCCGCTTCTCTCGCCGCGAGCGATCCGAAGCTATCGACAATCACGAAGTTGGCGAAGGCGTTGGGGATCAGCGCGAGCGAGCTACTTCGGCCACCACGGTAAAAGGAGACGTTGACGTGCAGGACATCATTGATTCAGGTGGTCATTGAGCCCCGTCGTGTATCACACGACTGTCGCCGCCTCGGCATTGGCGTTGTTTGTTTTCATATCGCCAGTCGGACGCGGCCAAGCCATAACCAAAGCCTCCGACAAAGGCCAGCAACATAACACCGCCGCAGATCAAACCCACAAGGCCACTGATACCACCGTCCCTGGTAAGGACTTCGCAAGTGATGGCAGCGCCCAGTCCAGATGCAAAGCAAACGACAGAGGCGGCCACCTTCAGGATCAGTGGGCGCGCCCCGATCGACTTCAACTCGGGATGCTGATCGTTACTCTCCTGTACTTCGCAGCAACGGTGTGGATTCTCTTTACGATGCGCGCCGCTAATAAGCACGCGCGCGACACGGCAGACAAATCGCTGACACTGACACGCGACACGTTCGAAATATCGCATCGGCCATACCTGCATGTGGTCTCCTTTGTCGCTACTCGTAGCGCATACGATGGTGTTCTTCGGCGCGAAGAGGCAGCGGATTACATCGATGTTCGAGTCATGCTCAGAAACGCCGGACATAGTGCTGCCCACTATGTGATGAGTTGGCCATCCGTGAACCGCCAACCTCGCGGCAACGCATTTGATGTGCGCTGGTTCACAGCGAAGACGCCGGATCACGTGACATCAATATTCAGTGTCGGTCCCGGCGAAGACTACGAACCTGATTGGCCGCAGCACCTTGATGCCAGAGGTGTAGAGGATGACAGGTCAACAACGCTTTATTTCGCGTGCGTCATTGTTCATCGAGACGACTTCAAAAACTGGCACGTCTATAAGTTCAGCTATCGATATGATCCAGCGACAGATAATTGGGGCAAGTATCGCGACTGGCGCACCATCAGCCCAACCCTAGATGAGCCGTTTCTCAAGGCGGCGATAGAGAAATACCTGCGCGACAACCAAGCATGAAGAGCGGCTACGGGCGCCGCCCTGTCAAGTCGTTTATTGCCCTCTGCAACCTATTACGAGCCTCTTCGTATCAGTCCCGCAATATGCGAACGAAGGCTAACTTTGCCCGCTCTCTGTCGTCTGAATCGCCAATGCGCCGCATCCTCTTAATTCTTGGCGCGGCGTTGCTGCTTTCTCGTGCGGCGATGGCCGCCCAGGCCGCTGACACACCGACGCTGACCATCCATCGCGCTGCCGGTCCGATCACCATCGATGGCGATCTTTCCGATCCCGGCTGGCAGAACGCCCTCAAGTCGGAGACCTGGTTCGAGACCAATCCCGGCGACAACACCGAGCCGAAAGTGAAGACGGTCGGATACACCACGTACGACGATCACTTCTTCTACGCGGCCATCCGCTCCTGGGACAACCCAGCCGACATTCGCGCGCAGCTCGGCGACCACGATGGCATCAGCGGCAACAGCGACGACTTCGCCGGCGTCATCCTGGACACGCGCAATGACGGGAAATCGGCGATGGAGTTCTTCGTCAACGCCGCCGGCACGCAGTACGACGCCTCGCAGGACGACGCCAGCGGCAACGAAGATTCGTCGCCCGACCTCTTCTGGGATTCGGCGGTGAAGAAGACCTCCGATGGATGGATCCTCGAGCTGCGCATCCCCTTTTCTTCGCTCCGTTATCAGCAGACCAGCCCACAGGTGTGGGGCGTCCTGCTTTACCGCAACATGCCGCGCGAGCGCCGCTACCAGCTCTTCGACCACAAACTCCCGCGGGGCGCGAACTGCTTCGTCTGCAACTGCAACAAGGTGAGCGGCTTCGAAGGGCTGCCGACCGGAGGGCACGTCATCGTTGCGCCATACGTGACTGCGAGCGAGAACGGCGCCCTTCGCGGCAACGGCAACAACAACCTTCTCAACCGTCCCGCCAAAGGCGACGGCGGCCTCGATGTGAAGTACACGCCGAACGAGCACACCGCCATCGATGCCACCGTCAACCCCGACTTCTCGCAGGTCGAATCGGATACCGCGGCGATCTCCACCAACCAGCGCTTCGCCATCTTCTTTCCCGAAAAGCGCCCGTTCTTTCTCGAGCGCGTCGAGCTCTTCTCGACGCCGATTCAGGCGGTTTACACACGGACGATTACGTCACCGCGTTGGGGTCTGCGCGACTCGGGGAACAACGGACATGACAGCTACACCCTGCTCGTGGCGCAGGACCGTGGCGGCGGGTCGGTCATCATCCCCTCGCCGACCGGCTCGACCTTCGCCAATCAGGACCTCGGAGCGACCGACGTCATCGGCCGCTGGCGTCACGATTTTGGCGGCAAGTCGTTCGCCAGCTTCCTCTTCACCGACCGCGAATACGAAGGGGGCGCCCACAACCGCGTCTTCGGTCCCGACTTTCAGTGGAAGCCGAACGAGACCGAGACCCTCACCGGCCAGTTCCTCTTCAGCGAGAGCCTGACCCCCAACCGTCCCGACCTGGCCAGTGAATGGGACGGGCGCAAGATGTCGTCCTTCGGCTCCGATCTCTGGTGGTCGCATTCGACTCCGAAGCTGGATCTCTACTCCGAATTCAAGGACTACGGCGACGGCTTCCGCGCCGATCAGGGTTTCGTGCCGCAGGTCGGGTACCGCGCAAACTACGGCGAGGCCGGCTACACGATCCACCCGAAGGGCTTCTTCAGCCGCGAGCGGACGTTCGCGATGGCGGAGTACGACTCCGAGCAGGACGGCTCGATGCTCTACCGTCTCCGCGGCGCCGGTTTCGGCGCCGACGGCAAGTTCCGCTCCTTCACGCAGATCAAATTCTGGAACGAGAGTTTCCGCAATGACGGGAAGGTCCTGACCCGCAACCAGCTCAACTACACCTTTCAGTTCTCCGTGAGCCGTCTCATTCCGCAGGTTTCCTTCCAGGGCTGGGTCGGTCAGGACATCGACTTCTTCAACAACCGCCTCGGACACGGCGCGTTGATCAATTTCAGCGCGCAGCTCCGGCCGACCTCGCGCCTGACGGTGACCACGACCGACATCCTGCAGTGGCTGAATGAGACGGCGCCGAGCGGCGCCGAAGGCCGTCTCTTCACAGCCCAGATCGAGCGTCTTCGCGCGCAGTACATGTTCTCTCCCTTGATGTTCGTTCGCGCCGTGGTGCAGAACCAGCGAACGAGCTCCAACCCGCTCATCTACGGCGTGGACCTTCCCCTTCGCTCCGGCAACCTCTCATCGCAGATCCTCTTTGCCTACAAGGTGAACTGGCAGAGCGTTCTCTACCTCGGCTACGGCGACATTCGCGACGTGAACGAAGAAGTCGACAACACCGATCCGGCCAACCGCGTAACGCGCCGCAACTTCCTGCTGGCGAACCGGCAAGTGTTCTTCAAAATGAGTTACGCGTTTCAGAGGTAGTAAAGCGGAGCGCTGGCGTCCTCGCCGGCTGGCCCGGTGGCGTCTCGCCGCCGATCGCACGCAGGCGAGACGCCTACGAGCCAGCCGGCGAGACGCCAGCGTTCCGTTGCCTCACCGCTTCAATCCCACACGCCGCCAGCACCATCAACTGCGGCACGACCGGTACGCGAAAGCGTGACTCCGCTTCGCCTCCCGCGGAGATCAGCACGTAGTACCCGATGGTCGCAACCAGCAGCAGGGCGAGGTTTCGGTCGCGCCGCCAGAGGGCGGCCGCGCCGATGGCGGCGAATGCGAAGACGATGGCGGTGAACGCGTCCAGTCCGCGCTGAACGATCGTCGCCGGGAAACGGCTGACGATCTCCAGCCCCTCCCACCGGCTGTCGAAAAGATTCACGAGCAGTCCGCGCAGGGTCAGCATCGCCGCGGCCCGCGGATGCTGCCGCAACACGCGCCACGCGATCTGCGAGTAGTACTTGCTGCGCACGGCGTCCGGCAGATCTTCTGCATCCTGAATATGCAACTTCGCCTGAATCTCGTCGTCTGCATCCTCGACGAGTCCCTTCTCTTCCTCCACGAGATCCGCGTCGAAGTTGCCGTCGTCCTCGATCGCCAGCGCTCCGGCGGCGCGATACGAAAGCATATTCGTCCCGCCGATCGACGAGATCGTGAAGACGCCGGTGTGATGCAGATTGCGAAGCTCCCATCCGATCGGAAGGACGAGCGCGAGAGCGATGTACGCCGCGATCGTGCGCGCGCGGACGCGGCTGAGGCCGAGACAGAGCGCGACGACGATGAAATAGACGATCGCCACCGGCCGGATCACCACGAGGACGCCGGTGAGCACTCCGGCCAGCGGCAGCTTTCGGTTGTAGGCGACGAGCACGAACACGACAAACAGCAGCGCCGTGAAGAGCGACTCCGTCAGGATCTTGTTCGCGTAGTGCAGCGTCGGCGTGTCGATGGCGAACAGAACTGCCGCGGTCAGCGCGACGAACCGGCTCCCGATGCGGCGCGCCACAAAGAGATAGATGGCCACCGCGAGCGCGGCGTTCAGCAGATGCTGGAAGACGATCACCGGCACGACGCGCAATCCAAACGCGGCCAGCAGCAGCGGATAGCCCGGCGTCCGCATCGTCTCGATGATGCCGTTCCCGGTGGTGAAGCCGAGTCCGTGAAGGAGGTTGCGGGCTGGTTCGAGGTAGGTGAACGAGTCGGGAAAGAAATAGTCAGGGGCGGCGTAGGCGAAGTAGAGAAAATTCGTCACCAGCGAAACGACCCCGACGACGATGAGGTCGATTCGTTCCCGCGTGCTCAGTCCCATGGCCGCGCATTCTAGAACCCATCCGCAGATGACGCAGATAAACGCAGATGTAAGCCGCTGCGATCTCTATCTGCGTCTATCTGCGACATCTGCGGATAAAAATCAGGTCCGCAACTGGCTTTCTAACTCATCCGGCCGCGCCGACCGCACTCGCGCGTCTTCGACCGTGATCACGCCCTGCCTCACCAGCCGCGCCAGAGAATCCTCGATCGAGATCATGCCCTGACGTTTGCCGAGGGTGATCTCGGAGATCAGGTTCTCCATCTTGTCGCGGCGGATGTGATTGCGGACCGCGGCATTTGCCAGGAGCACTTCCACCGCCACCGCACGTCCGTTGCCGGACGAGGCGGGCAGCAGTTGTTGCACGACGATGGCGTTGAGGCTGAGCGAAAGCTGCTGCCGGATTTGCGTCTGTTGTCCGGGCGGGAAGACGTCGACGATGCGGTGAACCGCCTGCGCCACATCGCTCGTGTGTAGCGTCGAGAGGATGAGGTGTCCCGTCTCCGCGGCGGTGAGTGCGGTGGCGACGGTTTCGAGATCCCGCATCTCGCCGACCAGAATCACGTCCGGATCCTGGCGCAGCGCCGCGCGCAATGCCGACGCGAACGAAGGGGCGTCGCGCCCGACTTCGATCTGCTCGATGACCGACTGCGCATTGCGGTGCTCGTACTCGATCGGATCCTCGATCGTGATGATGTGCCTCGACTCGGCCCGATTGATCGCGCCGATCATCGCTGCCAGCGTGGTCGTTTTGCCCGCGCCGGTCGGTCCGCAGATCAGCACCAGCCCGCGCGTCGGTTTGACCAGTTCATCGAGAATCGGCGGAAGGTTCAATTCCGCAATCGTGGGAACCGCATTGGGCAGCGCGCGGATTGACGCGGCGTATGTACCGCGTTGGCGATGAATGTTTACGCGAAAGCGCCAGGCGCGCCGCTCCTCGCTTACCGCTGGCGCGTCCAGACGCAGCGAGAAATCGATCGCGCCGTCTTCGGCGATGCGCTCGCGAACCCGCGGAGTCAGCAGAGGATCGAGAAGCGGCGCGACGTCGTCGTCGGAGAGGACGGAACCTTCGCCGCGCACGAGCCGGCCGCCGACACGGAAGACCGGCACGGAACCGGCGATGATGTGCAGATCGCTGGCGCCTCTCCGCGCCGCGTCGATCAGAAGCGCCTCGAGCGGATTGCCGCTCGGCACGTGGGCCGCCGGCCACGTCGCCTTCGGCGCTTCCTCCGTCGGCCACTGACCGAGATGCGCTTCGGCTTCCGATGCCTCACCTTTATTCAACTGGCGGACGAGTTGATCGAGCTCAGGGTCAGGAAGAAGTCTTGTCATATCGAACAGAATACGAACGAAGTGTGCCAGAAGTAACAGTGCGTGGTCTTGAAACGGTCTGCCGTGCTTGTTTTCGCGGGCAAGCTGCTACGTCATTTGTCTCAGGATGACACGATTGGGTGAATCGCTCTTGGGCCGGCCCCAACCGGAATGCCGGCCCATCCTCGCTTCGTTGCACGCGTCCATGCGGAAGTTATTTGCGATGGTCATCATCGCATTCGTGCTGCCTGCGGTCGCGTCTGCCGACTCCACCTCCTTTCAAGCGATGCAGTCGGGTTGGTTCACCGCCGGGACGCCCGTCTTCGATCACGGCATCCTCGGCCAGCGGCAGGTCATCGCCATCCTCGACACCGGTCTCGATTGGGACAGTTGCTACTTCGCGGAGCCCGACGGCTCGCGCCCTCCCATCAACACCGGCTCGCCGTCGGGCGGTTTGAGCTCGTCGAACGTCGACACGAGCCGGCGCAAGGTCATCGCCTACGATTTTCTCTATTCGTGCGATCAGTTCCCCGGCGCCCGTGGCTGCGACGATCCGAACGATCCCACTGCCTTCGACAATGCGCTTCACGGAACGCTCGCTGCGGGGGTCGCTGCCGGCGACAGCCATGCGTATCTTCAGCCGGATGATGCGGCTGACGGTCTCGCGCCGGGCGCGAAACTGATCGTGCAGGACGGCGGCTACATCGGCGGCGACAACTGCAGTCAGCGGCCCGGCTTCGGGTGCCCCGTCAACCTCACACCGATTCTCGATCAGGCCTACAAACAAGGCGCGCGCATTCACTCCAACTCGTGGGGTGATCGCCAGGGCACGCCATCGTCTCTTCCCGCTCCCACTGCGAACTACTCCGCCGCCGCGCGCGACGTTGACGCGTTCGTCTGGTCGCATCCCGACATGCTGCTCGTTTTCGACACCGGTAATCAGTCAAACAATACACCACCGCCTGCCAGCTCAGTTCCGGCACCGGGCTGCGCGAAGAACACGATTCAGGTCGGCGGAACGCGATACACCGGGCTTCATCCCTGGGACGATGTCGTCACGCCCTTCTCCTACATCGGTCCGACGCGCGATGGACGGATCAAGCCTGATCTCGTCGCGCCGTCGTATGTTCTTTCCGCGTGGAGCGATGGCAATGTTACGACTGGCAACTGCAATACGAGCCCGCAGTCGGGCACATCGTGGTCGGCACCGTCCGTCGCAGGAGCCGCAGCGCTCGTGCGGCAGTATTTCACCGATGGTTTCTATCCAACCGGCGTCGCCACGACGGCAAACGCATTTGCTCCGAGCGCTGCGCTGCTGAAAGCGATGCTGATCGCCGCCGCTCGCTCGGTGCCGAACGACTGGACTTACAACGTCGGCCTCACACCGGCGAGACCGGCGCCGACATTCGAACAAGGGTTCGGCTTTCCGGTACTCGACGACGCGATCTACTTTCCCGGCGATCGAGCGCGCGTCCGTGTCGCCGACGTTCCGCTCGCAGAGGGGCTAACGCAGGGCGATACCGCCGCGCTGCACCTCAATGTCGCCACGGGCACTCCGCTGAAAGTCGCGCTGGTCTGGACCGACCCCGCCGGAATCCCGCGCAGCGTGTCGGATTCAACTCCCGAACTGGTCAACGACCTCGATCTCCGTGTCACCGACAGCACCGGCGCAACGCTTCTCGGCAATGAATCGCTCCATCCCGGCCAGCCCGATCGCCTGAACAATGTCGAAGTCGTATCGGTGGCAACTCCGCCCGCTGGCCTCTACACGATCTCCGTCACCGCCTCGCATCTCGGCAGCGGACCGCGCCAGAGCTACGCACTCGTCATCACCGGCGATCTGACCGACGCGATCCCGCCGATCGCGAACGCCACAGGGCGAGCACGATCCGCGCGGCACTGACCTCGCGCTCCAAAGTGCGCCTGGGCACATGAAGCTAAATCGCCCGCGCCGCCCTCGGCACGATCACCTTCAGCGAGCGCGGAACGATCGCGATCGTCAGCGACTCCGGCATCGTTACTGGCTCGCCGTCGAGGTGTGCGGGACCGGGTGACGAGCGCGTGATCGTGATCGTGCGGCCTCGGAACGTCGTTACGCCGCGTGCGCGATGCAGGCTTCCGGCAAAGAGTCGCGCGAGCAGCATCGGCATTCGGAGAAACGCCGCGCGCTCGATCAGCGTCACTTCCAGCAGCCCGTCCTGCACCGACGCCAGCGGCGCGATGCGCGCGTTGTTGCCGTACTGGCTGGCGTTCGCGACGGCGATGACGATGGCGCTCCGCCGCACCACCTCTCCATCGATGGTCAGCTCGTACTCCTCGGCTTCGCAGCGTGCGAGACCGCGAAGGCCGGCGCGCGCATACGTTCGGAGGCCGCGCGTTCCCGCGCTTGCGAAGGCATCCGCAACCCACGCGTCGAAGCCGACGCCCATCGCGTTGACGAACGGTGTGCCATTCACCGTCGCGGTATCGATCGTCTCGATGCGAAGGGCACCGCATGCGCGCAGCGATGCTCGTGGCTCGATCGGTACGCCGAGGTGTCGGGCCAGACCGTTGCCGGAACCGGTGGGGAGGATGCCGAGGACGAGATCGCTGTTGACGAGCCGCTTCGCGACTTCGTGGACCGTCCCGTCGCCGCCGACCGCGTAGATGATGCGCACGCCGCCGGTTGCCGCGGAATGGATCACATCGTCGAGCTCCTCTTTCGATCCGCACGCGAGGATCTCGTGCTCGTGCTCCCACGTATCGCGAATCAGAGCAGTCAGATTGCGCCGCCGGTTTGCGCCCGAACGCGCGTTGACGAGGAAGAGGGTCTTCACGTGGCGACGGCGTCGCGATGGCGGTCGAACCAGCCCGCCCACAGCGGCAGAATCCACATCGACAACGCCATCCACGCCAGCGTGCGCACGTCCGGCGGCGGTGTTCCGGCCGTGTTGGCGACGAAGATGCTCGCGAGCAGAATCACGAAGAGCCAGAAGGCGATGCCGCCGATCGCGTCGCGCGGCTTCGTGACGTTTCGATACACCGCGATCCCGATCGCGAACAGCAACGCCTCCGTCACGATCTCTACGCGCGGCATGTTCCAAAGCCCGAGTCCGACTTTCGGTCCGCCCGGCCAGAGCGGCAGGTCCGGACGATGCGTGAGGAAATCGAGCACCCAGTGGCTGATCACGCCGGCGCCGATCACCAACGCGCCGCGGCCGTAGCGCGTGACAGCAAAGTAGAGGAGGCCGGCAACGATCGACCAGACCGCCGCCATCAGCAGGCTGTGCGACCACGGATAGTCATAGAAATCGAGCGGCGTGAGACGCGTCGCGCCGCGCTGGATGCGCACGTGCTCGATGCCGAGGAGAAGAAAGATCGGCCAGAGAAGATCGAGCAGCATCGGCGCGCCCATCAGCAGAAGGAGCGATGTCCTCGGCGCAAACTTCTTCGACGCAAAGCCAACGGCGTTGTGACCGATGAACATGAATCCTCGCGTTTAATTGACAATTGACAACGGATCAGGAGATCCACCAAACGACTAATCGACGAATCAACCGCTCGCTAACCACGGTCCACTATCAATTGTCCATTGTCAATTGTCCATTATCAATTCCCCCCCGTCTTCATGATCTCGATGATCACCGGCTTGATGCCGTTGATGATGAACTGGATGCCGATGGCGCCGAGGAGGAGGGACATGATCTTGGTGAAGACGGCGCGGCCGCGGTCGCCGATGATGTGCGAGAGCGGGACTGCGGAGAGCAGGACGATCCAGGAGATCGCGCCGACGGCTACGATTGAGACGATCACGGCCACGCGCTGCTCGATGCCGGGGTAGAGGTTCACCAGCACCATCACCGAGGTGATCGCGCCGGGGCCGGAGAGCATCGGAACGGCGATGGGGACGATGGCGATCGATGACGGATCGAGATCAGCCTTCTCGATGTCGCTGTCTTCGATCCTCTTCTCGCCGCCTACGTTCAACGCGCGCCGGTCGTCGCTGATCAGGCTGCGCAGCGCGTTGGTCAGAAAGAGGACGCCTCCCATGATCTGAAACGCGGGCACGGTGATGCCGAAGAAATTGAAGACGTAGTTTCCGGCGAGGAAGAAGACGGTGAGCACGGCCACGCAGGAAATGCCCGCGACCAGGGCGACGCTCGCGCGCGTCTTCCGCGATGCGCCATCGGTCAGCGCGATAAATGACGGCGCGACCGCGAGCGGATTCACCATCGTGATCAGCGCGACGAAGGAGAGGAGGGCGACTTTGTACAGCGGCATGGCGCGTGATTATTGCTTGATTGCGCGTCGCGCGTGGTGGGCGACTTCTGCTGCCGCATCCGGGAATAATGAACCAGAGAGACTCAGAGATCACAGCGCGGGCTCGAGCCCGCAACCCAGGAATCTTTCAGTTGAGCCGAAGTGGTACTTGCCATTTCTGGTTGTTTTATCTGCAAACTCCAGTAGATCCATGGACAGCCAATTAGCCAGAGGTACGCGCCATGAAGAAGGTCCAGTCCTCTTGCATAGGGCCATGGCCCTATGCAAGAGGGTTTCTCCTTTCTGCGAGAGGAGTGCACCAGTCCGAAGGAGGAAAAAAGCCATCGTTTCTATGTCCATGGACATGTTCATGACCACGAATACCATTCAACGATGGCATTTTGCCTTATCGAAGAAGGCCATGGACATAGGATAGAAGGATTTTTCCTTTTGAAGAAGGGCGGCGCACCTATTCAAGACCGCGAACTTCTTCTCGAATATGTCCATGGACTTATTGAGGATGACCCCTTCCTACCTTCGGACGATCGGAAGGAATGAACCACAAACGCAGGCTCGCGCCCGCAGCCCCAGGAGTCCTGGAAGGAGTCTTCGCGTCGCGCGCAGAAACCGATGGTCAGTAGTAGAGCCAAGCCGCAAATTACAACACGTCGATCACACGCTCATCATCCACGTCGATGTACCACAGCAGTCCCTGGCAGGGGCGGCCGGTGATGGCGCTCATCGCGGCGCAGTAGCGGGAGACCTGCTCGCGGTCGGCGGCTAGGCGCGACTCGGAGGGCTGGCCGCTCTTGTAGTCGACGACGAGGTCGCTATCGCCTTCGCGCAGGAAGCGGTCGATGCGGCGCTCTACGGCGGCGCCGTTCTGTTGGATGATCATTGGAAGCTCGCGGCCGAGGGTCTCTGCGCGGGCGATGCGGAGGAAGGTCTTCGATTTCGCGACCGTCGCCAGACGCTTGCGGACGAGAGCAATCGTCGCAGCATCGACGCCCTGCTCCGAGGCGGCTGATTGCAGTAGCGGCTCGACCGGCGTGATCCCATCCCAAAGCTCGAGAACGCGATGCAGGAGGATGCCGGCCGCGCGTTTCTGCGCCGACGAGCGGCGCGTTTTGACTTCGCCGCGGCTTAGGATTTCGGGAAGGGATGCCGGTTCCGGCAGCGAGGGCTCGACTGCCGGGAGTGCTGCCAGCTCAGCCTCGCGCTGCGCATCGGCAAGCCGGCGCCGTGTCCGCACGCCGCCGCCTTCGGTGGCCACGCGCTCATACGCGATCGGCACTGCGTCGCCGCCGATCGTCAGAGTTTTGACGACGCGTCCCGCTTCATCTGGCCACGGCGCAGCGCCGAGGTCGAAGAGCTGATCGACGTATTTGACGAAGCCCTCCTTGCGCGGTTTTGCATTGGTCACGAAAACGACTTCGGTCTTCGCGCGCGTCACGGCGACATAGAAAAGGCGGCGTGTCTCCGCCTCTTCGCGCAGCGTTCCGATCTCCTTGAGCGGCATCGTTCCGGCGCGGCCGTAGTGCGACGAGAGCGTCTCGACCTGGCCGCGCAAGACGAGGCTGCGCGGATTCTCGACGAGGAAGAGCTCGGGCGTTTTCACCCCGAACTCGAGGTCGGGAAGAATGACGGTGTCGAACTCGAGCCCCTTGGCGGTGTGCACGGTGAGGATGCGTACGGCGTTGCTGGCCTCGTCAACGAGCGACGGTTCCATCTCGTCCGGCTCTCCGCCGCGTCGATGCGAGATCTCATCGACGAACTGCCGGATGGAGCCGCCGGTGCGTTGGTCGTATCCAAAGGCGATGGTTCTCAGATGTTCGAGATGTCTTAGCGATCGTGTCCCATCGGCTGCGGCGGCGTAGACGTCTTCGATGCCGCAGGTGCGGATGACGAGGTCGATGAGTTGGGAGACGGTGAGGTGGCTCGCGGCGGCGCGGAGGGAGGTGAGGGTTTGGAGGAAGGTTTGGTAGGGGTTGTGGCTCTCATTCGATGCGATGCCCAGCACGCCGCGGGCGATCTCGTTGTCGGTGAGCGCAAAGTAGGGCGTTCTTGCTGCGGAGATCTCTGCGCCGCGGTCGAAGGGGAAGGCGATCGCGCGCAGGACGGCGAGGAGGTCGACCGGCGCGGGGCGATCGAGGAAAAGACGCGTTGGGGGCAGCGCGTAGGCAAGTCCGCGGCGGTCGAAGACGTCGAGGTAGTCGTCGAGCTTCGCCCAAGCCTCCTCGAGCGACTTGAGTCTTGTGTCGGCCGCCCTGGCCGGGTCCCGGTAAAGAGCCTCGACCCGTGCCCGAGTTGCCTTG
>OLLN01000224.1_pt1 | contig 18730 bp, 19 predicted proteins | sample 1604281 | NCBI WGS metagenome assembly OLLN01 (sample SAMEA104055716, study PRJEB20765) | soil metagenome | biome: Arctic tundra; feature: Polygonal ground; material: soil | place: USA | collected 2011-09 | depth 0-0.5 m | reverse complement strand
TACCATCTGTTCTTCCGAACGCCGCTCACCAATCTGTCGCGGGGGATGAAGGATCTGGACGGTCACTATGCGTCGTTCTTCAACGTGCGGCACCGGCGCGTGGGACATCTGTTTCAGGGGCGGTTCAAAGGTCATCTCGTCGATAGCGATCCGTATCTCCTCTCACTCTCCCGCTACATCGTTCTCAATCCGGTTAGGGCTCGGATGGTGGAGACGCCCGGCGAGTGGCGATGGAGTAGCTACCGGGCAACGGCTGGCCTTGCGGCAGTCCCCCACTGGCTCGATCCCGGGCCGATTCTCGATGCATTCAATGCAGACGACTGGAACAAGGCCATGCATGGATATCGCGAGTTCGTGGCTGCGGCGATCGGAAAAGATGCCTCACCGTGGGAGAACCTGGTTGCGGGGATGTTTCTTGGTGGCAACGAGTTCGTGAAAGGGGTCAGGTCGAAGGTGAAAGTGGCCGAAGACGGCTCTGGACCTCTACAGAAGGCAATCTCCGTCACTTCCGACCTGACCCCCTGCACGATCGAATCCGTCCGGCACGCAGTCGAATCGATTGGCATCGTCGGTTGCTGGCCCCCTCCTCCTGGCTCGGATGCGCGGGCGCTCGTCGCCTTGCTCGCCGCGCTGCACGCCCAATCGTCCCGCGCGCAAATCGGCCGTCTCCTCGGCGTCACTGGACCGGGAGCGCTTCACTTGATCCGGTCGAGCGAAACGCGAGTACGAACGGACGCGCGATTCGCAGAGCTGGTGCTCAAGATCGAGCAGGCGTTGTCGCGAAAGGGGTCAGGTCGAAAGTGAAAGTGACGGAAAACGGCCCTTGACTTCGACGCAACGCAATTTCCGTCACTTTCACTTTCGACCTGACCCCTTTCGCCGAACGGTTGAGCGTCGCAGTCAGTACCGCGCCACGACCGAGACCGTGGCCTGTTTCAACGTCTCCGATGTGTCGTACGCAACGTCGATCTGGAACGCCGGAATGGCGATTCCGACACCGACCGAGTAGTGGTTTTCGCCAGGCCGGTCGGGGAAAAGAATCGCCGCGGCGACGTCGTGCGGCACGATGAGCGGCGCCCCGTAGTGAATCGTGTGCGGCGGATCGCGCCACCATCCGGCGCGAATCGCGAAGGGCGTCTTGCTGAGGATGAAGTACTCGACGCCTGCATGAAGCTCGGTGCCGTCGTGCGACTCATAACCTTTCAGACCCTCGACGCTGGCCGCCCCCTCGGTTCCGTACTCGATCACTGAAACGAAGTGATCGGTCAGGCTGGAGTAGCGCACGCGAACGACGTCGGCGTTCACGGTGAGGTTGGAGAGCGGCCGGTACGAGAATCCGGCGCCGGCAGAATCGGGAACGTGAAACTCAGTCACCCCCACCATCGTGGGGCTTGCGGTCGAACCGGCAGTCACCTGGCTGGCGAACACGGGAGCCGGGAAACTCGCCCCTTTCTTGTAGACGGCGCCCAGGCTCAGCTTTGTGGATGGAGACCACTTCACGCCGCCGATCCAGGTCAGATCGTTGTTGGCGTTCTTGCCGAACATCTTGTCGCCATGCGTCTGGGAGACGACAAACACCGGGGAGCCGGCGATGTCGAGATCGGTCCGGGTCGTCGTGGCCTGCTCGCGAAAGACCTGATAGCGAACGGCGGCGCCAAAAGAGACATTGCGCCATGCATACGCCGCGGCGCCTCCGTAGGTGCTCAGTTGTACATTGGCGCTGGCGGTGTAGGGATAAACCTGTTGCTGTTGACAACCGGCCGTATGGGCGCGCTCCGCCGCGGAAACCGGGCCGTTTGGCCCGAGATAAAACGTGGGAGTCGAATAACGCCCGCCGACATTGGCACTGTTCTGAAACTGAAGCGGCCGATGGTAATACACGGCGAAGGCTGCGTTGTGAAGCGGCAACACCGCGCTGGCAAAACCGATCGCAGAGCGGCGCGAGGGAAAGTCCTTCTCATTAACGAATGGATACACGCCGCCAACGGGAAAGTTCTGCGACGTTGCGGTATTGCGCAGCTCGATGGACATCTCCCGTTTGCGCAGGATCGTCAATCCCGCCGGATTGGCCTCGGCTGCCGAGGCGTCGTCGGCCAGTCCGATGAACGCACCACCCATCGCCAGTGAGCGCGCCCCGGGATTGCCGAAATTGAACTTGAGTCCCGCCAGCGCCTCGAGGTCCGTGTTTTGTGCGCACAGATGCGCAGAAGTCATGAGAAAGACGATGCCGAAAACGACTCTGATCTTTGATCGCATGCGTGGTCACCTGCCGCGATGCACGGTCCTGTACTACGCCGTGTGAGGCAGTGATCCGAGTCACCCCGCCGCGTGTGGCGATGAGCGATGGCCGCAAAACAAGACGCGGCAGCAAACGCTGCCGCGTCTCTCCGGGAACTGCCGCAGTGCTTCATGCGGCTTTGGTGAGGAGCTTCTTCGGTTCGACCTTGATGGTCTTCGGTTTCGCTCCTTCCTTCTTCGGCAACTGCACTTCGAGCAGCCCGTTGGCGAACGTCGCCGCGGCCTTCTCGGCGTCGATGTTCACCGGCAGCGTGAAGGAACGGAAGAACGTGCCGTAGTCGCGCTCGATGCGCCGGTAGCCTTTCTCTTCCAGTTCCTTTTCGGCGGTCCGTTCACCTTTGATGGTGAGAACACCGTTCTCGATCTGGATGTCGACATCCTTCTCGTTCATGCCGGGAAGCTCCGCGCGAAGCACGATGTCATTCGTGGTTTCGATGACGTCGGTCTTCGGAGCCCAATCCGCCAGCGGCGTCTTGTCCTGGGTGAGCTGCGCCCAGAGACGATCCGTCCGGCCGCGAAGCGTCTGCAGCTCCTCGAAGGGATCCCATCGCTCAAACCTGGTGAGGAAATTCATGGTGTACCTCCTGTTTTTCATTGCCGCGAACTGCGGCAATCAGAAGATAGGTCGGTGGTGGGTTTGCGCAATGGTCAGCGGTCACTGGTCAGTGCGTTCGTATGTCGCACCACCAGCGTGATGCGCAACGCGGCAATGTGTGCGCTCGTCTCGTTGCCTGAAAAAAGCGTTTCACGCGATGGCGCGGCGAGCGCAGAGGTTCTCTCCGCGCTCGCCGCGTCTCCGCGTGAAACGCTTTTTTCCTGCACCGGAGGAGATCGAGACTCAGGCCAGGTGATGCTTCAGCACATCATCCGTGTTCCGTGAGAAGAAGATGACCACCACGGAGCCGAAGAGAATCGCCCATTTCCACGGCTGAATCTCGGGGAGGTCCTGCGTGATGTAGATCTGGAAGCCGTAGATCACCGGCAGCGCGAGCAACAATACCCAACTGGCCCAGAAGAGTGTTTTACGCATGACTGGTCTCCTTACCTCGCGATCTTGCGTCCCGAAATTCTCTCGGGCGATGCGATGCACCACTCTTGCGAATGACGCACGTCACGCGTTTCTGTGATGAATGTTGAGCGCCCTTCGTCGTCGCATTCAACCGGGAAGCGCCACACGACGTCGTACCGCGCGTCACACGACGTTGTGATCTCAGGAGTTGCGCGGTGCGCTCATGGCGATGTGGCAATTCCTCCGCGGCTGGAACCCTCTCTCATCACACGTCGCCTTGTGCGCATTCGCACATCGGCTCGTACCCCAGCGCACATCGGCAGGCGAGCGGGACGCCTACATTCCACCGCGTGCTCACAGAGTGCCGTGAGCCCGAAGGAGGGCGCATTGAGCTTGCCACCTACCATCGCGCAACAGATGAAGCGGTCCGGAACCAGCCGGCGCGACTTTATGACGTTTTGCGGCAAATTGATGGTTGCCGCACCATTCGGATTAGCCCTGACGAATTTCAGTAGTCCCGCGGCCATGGCGGCCGTAATCGGGCGCGCCAGGCGCCCCTCTGTCATCTGGTTGCACATGCAGGACTGCACCGGATGCACGGAAACTCTCCTGCGCACCTCGGAGCCCGCACTCGACACGCTCCTCTTCGACATCATCTCGCTCGATTATCACGAGACCGTGATGGCTGCCTCCGGAACGGATGCCGAAGCGGCGCTGCACGACGCGATGACGCAGAACGACGGCAAGTACGTGCTCGTGGTCGAGGGATCCATTCCGACCAAAGAGAACGGCAACTACCTGAAGATCGCCGGACGCAATGGCATCGACATGCTGAAGGACGTGGCCAGCCACTCCGCAGCAGTGATCGCCATCGGTTCGTGCTCTTCGTGGGGTGGTATACCGTCGAGCGGCCCGAATCCCACCGGCGCAACCGGTGTCGACTCGATCATCAAGGACAAGCCGGTCATCAATCTGCCGGGCTGTCCGCCCAATCCGTACGTTTTCCTTGCCACAGTGCTCGAGTATGCAACGGCGGGGAAAATCCCGAAACTCGACGCCCTGGGACGGCCGAAATTCGCGTACGACCGCCTCATCCACGACCATTGTCCGCGCCGCGCGCACTTCGACAATGGCCGCTTCGCCGCGCAATTCGGCGACGCCGGTCATCTTCAGGGCTATTGCCTCTACAAACTCGGTTGCAAAGGCCCCGTGACGCACGCGCCATGCTCGACGCGTCACTTCAATGAAGTGGTGGATTGCTGGCCGATCGGCATCGGCGCTCCCTGCGTCGGATGTACCGAAAAGGAGATCGCCTTCAACGTCCCCATTTTCCAGACTGCGGACATGAAGGGACAGGCGCCACCTGCTTTCTATCCCGAGGTTTCGCCCGAGCACAAGGGCATAAGTCCGATCGCGACCGGTGTCGCGGGACTGGTTGGCGGTGCGCTGGTAGGTGCCGGTCTCATCGCGTCACGAAAACTCGACAGCACTAGCGGCGAACAGCCGAAGGAGTAGGCGATGAGCACGGACCGGCGAGCTTTCTTCAAAGGCATCGCGGCAGCGGTCACGCTGACCGCCGTGCCGACGGCAGCCCTGGCGCGGCAGAAAAAAGCTGCGCCATCGGATGCGGTCGGGATGCTCTATGACACCACCAAATGCATCGGCTGCAAGGCCTGTGTCGCGGCCTGCAAAGTCGCGAACAAGATGCCGCCGGACACTTCCGGCTATGGACGCGGTCTTTATGACTCGCCCGACTCACTGAATCAGTACACGAAGAACATCATCCAGCTCTACGAAGATGGCGGCGAGCAGTCGTTCGTCAAGAAACAGTGCATGCACTGTGTCGACCCGGCATGCGTCGGCGCCTGCATGCTTGGGGCGTTGCAAAAAGGGAAATTCGGCGTCGTCTCTTACGACGTCAGCAAATGCGTCGGCTGCCGGTATTGTGAGACCGTTTGCCCGTTCAACGTCCCGAAATTCGAATGGGCCAAAGCCGCGCCGAAAATCGTCAAGTGCGAGCTCTGCAACTTCCGGCTCGCGGTGGGCAAAGAGCCGGCCTGCACCGAAGTTTGTCCGCGCAAGGCGGTCATCTTCGGCACCTACACCGATCTCCTCGATGAGGCGCATCGGCGCCTCAAGGACAACCCCGGAAAATACGTGCCCAAGGTCTATGGCGAGCACGAGGTCGGCGGCACGCAGGTGCTTTACCTGTCGCACATCGAATTCGAGAAACTCGGGTTCCGCTTCAAACAGGACGAGTCGGTACCGCACCTGCAGCAGACCGTCAGTCACGGCATCTATAAAGGCTTCATCGGTCCGATTGCGCTGTACGGGTTGTTGGGCGCGGTCATGTTCCGCAATCGCGGGAAATCCGACGAGAAGGAGAGCTGATGCAAACACACGCACAACCGATTGGCGGCCCGCTCTTCACGCGCGGCTACTTCGTCCTTCTCACGCTCGCGGCGATCGGCGTCGTGCTGATGATCTGGCGTTTCGCGGTCGGGCTCGGCGCCGCTACGGGACTGTCCGACGGATATCCGCTCGGCATCTGGATCGCGTTCGACGTCGTCACCGGAACCGCGCTCGCTTGCGGCGGATATGCAGTTGCCCTTGTCGTCTACATCTTCAATAAAGGGAACTATCACCCACTGATTCGACCGGCCATTCTCACCAGCGCATTGGGCTATACGATCGCCGGTGCGTCGGTGGCGGTCGATCTTGGCCGGCCGTGGAACATGTGGAAGATTCCGACCTATGTCTGGAACTGGAATCTCAATTCGTCCCTGCTCGAAGTGGCTCTTTGCATCATGGCCTATGTCTTCGTGCTCTGGATCGAGTTGTCGCCGGCGTTCATGGAGAAATGGAGCGTTGACGGACCGCTGGTGCTGCAGAGGTGGTCGAAGCGCCTCCTTCCAATCGTCAATAAAGCTCTGATCTGGATTATCGCTCTGGGTATGTTGCTTCCGACGATGCACCAGTCATCGCTCGGCTCGCTGATGATGCTGGCCGGACCGAAGCTCCATCCGCTCTGGCTCACTGGCTGGCTGCCGCTCCTCTTTCTTATGAGCTGCCTGGCGATGGGCTACGCGATCGTGGTCTTCGAGTCGGTGTTCTCGTCGGTGGTCTTCGGACGCAAGCCCGAGATTCCGATGCTGATCAACCTGCAGAAGATCGCCGCGTGGGGTGGATTGGTATTCATCGCGGTCCGCCTGGCCGATCTCGCCTACAGCGGGAAGCTAAGCTATGCGGCACGGCTCGATCTTTACGGAACCATGTTCTGGATCGAGAACGTGCTCTGGATTCTGCCACTGGCCTTGATGCTGGCGTTTCCGCGGCCAAACATGGGAAGCCTTTTCCGAGGGGCAATGGTAGTGGCCCTGGCCGGCGCGCTCTATCGGTTCGACACGTACCTGGTTGCGTTCCAGCCCGGACAGGGCTGGCATTACTTCCCGTCTGTCCCGGAGATGTTCATCACGATTGGTTTTGTTGCGCTCGAGCTGGCCATCTACGTTGCAGTCGTAAAGCGATTTCCGATTGTCGCCGGCATGGAGCCTGTGCGTTAGGAGAATAAGACAATGACCAGAGTCACGATCGACCCGATCACCCGCATCGAAGGACACCTTCGCATCGACATCGAAGTCGATCAGGGGAAAGTCAACAAGGCGTGGGCTTCCTCAACGATGTTCCGCGGCATCGAGCGCATTCTCCTCGGGCGCGATCCGCGCGAAGCGTGGCTGTTCACGCAGCGCTTCTGCGGTGTTTGCACGACCGTGCACGCGCTGGCCTCGGTACGCGCGGTCGAAGACGCGCTCGATCTGCCCATTCCGATCAATGCGCAGTACATCCGCAACCTCACGCTGATCGCGCACGCGCTGCACGATCACATCGTTCACTTCTACCACCTCTCCGCGCTCGACTGGGTCGACGTCACGCAGGTGCTGAAGGCCGATCCGGCCAAGGCGTCATCGATCGCCGAGAGCCTCTCCGACTGGCCGAACAACTCGACCAAAGAGATGGCGGCAGTGAAGACGAAGGTGAAGGCCCTCGTCGACAGCGGCCAGCTCGGTCCGTTTGCGCATGGCTACTGGGGACATCCGGCCATGAAGCTTGCCCCTGAGGTGAATCTGATCGCCGTCGCGCACTACCTGCAGGCGCTCGAGTATCAGCGTTACGCGAACCAGATCGTCGGCATGCTCGGCGGCAAGACGCCGCACATCCAGAACGTCGCAGTCGGCGGCGTGCAGAACGCCATCAATCTCGACAGCAGCGCGACGCTCAATCTCGACCGGCTCTATCAGATGAAAGGGCTGCTCGACAAAGTCGTCGCCTTCGTCCAGAACGTCTACGTGCCCGACGTCTGCGCTGTGGCCGGCTTCTATCCCGAATGGTTCGGCTACGGAAAAGGCGTCACGAACTACCTCTCCGTTCCCGATCTGCCGCTCGACGAGAAGAGCACGAAGTTCGATCTGCCGGGCGGCTTCATTCCGAACGGCGATCTTTCGAAGTTTCACGCCATCACCGGCCAGAAAGATGAGTACTGGCGCAAAGCGGTGACCGAGGATAGCGAGCACGCCTGGTACAAGAGCGGCGGGGCGTTGCATCCGTGGAAAGGGGAGACCGATCCCCAGCTCACCGATTGGAAGGAAGACGCCAAGTACTCCTGGGTCAAAGCGCCGCGCTTCAATGGAGAGCCCACGCAGGTTGGTCCGCTGGCGAACGTGCTGGCCGGATACGCGGCCGGCAATCCGCTGATGGTGAAGTGGACCGACGCCGCGCTCGGCAAGATCTCGGCGATCGCGAAGGTGCAGGCCACGCCGGCGATGCTGCACTCCACACTCGGCCGTCATGGCGCGCGCGCGGTCCGCACCGCGGTGCTCTCGGAGCTCGCCGTCAAGCATTGGCAGCTTCTGACCGACAACATCGTCAAAGGCGACACCACGATCTTCAACCCGCCCACGTTCCCGAAAGGCGAGATTTCCGGCGTCGGTTTCCACGAAGCGCCGCGCGGCACGCTGTCGCACTGGGTCGTCATCGACGACGGCAAGATCAAGAACTACCAGGCCGTCGTTCCGACGACGTGGAACGCCAGCCCGCGCGACACGAGCGGCGCGGTCGGCCCCTACGAAGCCTCACTCATCGGTAATCCGATCGCCGACCCGCAGCATCCACTCGAGGTTCTGCGCACCGTGCACTCGTTCGATCCGTGCATGGCCTGCGCGGTTCATGTGTTCGATCCCGCGGGAAACAATGTTGCCAAAGTGAAAGTGCTGTGAGGGGACTGCGTTTCTCGGACGCCCCCTCATCCGGCCTTCGGCCACCTTCTCCCCATCTGAAAAGCGATGGGGAGAAGGGGCTCGATTGGGACTTGTGCGCGTCGCTGATGACTCTGCCGCAAGTTGCGAACAACGCCGCGATGGACAAAGAACGATGAAGACCGCCATTTATGGCATCGGCAACATTCTTCTTGGCGATGACGGCATCGGGCCGGCGGTCGTGAACTATCTCTTCGCCAACAACATCCTGGGTGACGACGTCACACTCGAAGACCTCGGCACCCCGTCGCTCGATCTGCCGAACTACCTCACCGGCTTCGATCGTGTCATCTTCATCGACGCGGTTGCGGTCGATGCCCCGCCGGGAACGATCCGCCTCTTCTCGCGCGAAGAGATCATCGCCGCACCGCCCGGCATCCGCATCAGCCCGCACGAGCCGTCGATCAATGACGCGCTGATCGTGCTCGACTTCGCGGGCGGCGCGCCGAAGGATGTCGTCCTCATCGGCATCGTGCCGCACACGCTGGGAAACGGGATGAACCTGTCGCCGGCAGTCGGCAAAGCAATTCCGCGCGCGGCGATGCTTGCCCACGCGCTCGCCACGTAACTCCAACCCATTTCACGCGAAGACGCGAAGAAACCCCTTCGCGACTTCGCGCGTAACGCGCACGAGCCATCAACGCTGTTTCGGAGTCTCGTGCTTCGGTTGCATCGTCGACGTTCGTTGAGAAGGTAGCGGAGACTGCGTGCTTTCAAGACGCTTCAACCATCCGGAATCGTTGTTACGGCTGGCTCGGTCGATGACAGCCTTCATCTTTTCCGCGTTTGTGATGTTGCTCTCGCTTTCATGTAGGAGATTCTAGGGAAGGCATGTCGGTGATCGTAGCGCCTCGACGAGTCAGCTATGCCATCCAGCTGCAAATCGTGACAGGCGCCTCAGTGACGGAGACCAACCTGTCGTCCTTTCCGCTACCCGGCGTAGAGCTGGGATGAAGCTGTATCGGGAGGTGGCGCTCACATGAATTCCTCACCGCGTGACACTCATCACCCCCTCCTGTGTCCTCAAACATCGCTCCGCGTTCGTGCTGCGCCTACCTTGAGCGCACGGGAATCGGGACATGACAACAGGTGGACTTCATATCGAGATCCGTGGGACGGTACAGGGGGTTGGTTACAGGCCGTGGGTGTTTCAACTGGCGCAGCGCGCCGGGATCCACGGGGTCGTTCGCAACGACTCGGCTGGGGTGTCGATTGACGCCTTCGGCACCTCGGACGCTCTTGACCAATTCGTCTCTGCACTGCGCGGAGGTACTCCTCCCGCCGCGCACGTGCAGTCCTTCCATTCCGCGGTGATCCCATTCGTTGAGCACTCCGCGTTCGCGATAACCGACAGTGTTGCGACTGCGGAGCGTCATGTCTCGATTCCCTCCGACCTTGCCACGTGCGACGACTGCGTGCGCGAGCTCCTCGACCCGGCGGACCGGCGATTCCGCTATCCGTTCATCAACTGCACGAACTGCGGGCCGCGCTACTCCATCGTCCGCGACGCGCCGTACGACCGGCCGAAGACATCGATGGCGCCGTTCCGCATGTGCGCGCGCTGTCTCGCCGAATACGAATCACCCTCCGACCGGCGCTTCCATGCGCAACCGAACGCCTGTCCCGATTGCGGGCCGCGGCTGACGGCCATGGGAAGCCGGCACGAGCGGATCGTGACGCCCGACGCGATCCGCTTCGCCGCCCGCGCCATCCGTGCCGGCATGACCGTCGCGCTCAAAGGCCTCGGCGGATTCCAGCTCGCCTGCGATGCCACCTCGTCGCAGGCCGTGCAGCGCCTGCGCGACCGCAAACAGCGCGAGCACAAGCCGCTGGCTGTGATGGTGCGCGATCTGGTGATGGCCGAGGAGTTGGTGGAATTGAGCGACGCGGAGAGAGAACTGCTCACGTCGATCGAGCGGCCGATCGTGCTCGCGCGCAGCCGCGAGGACTCACCGCTCGCACAGGAAGTGTGCGGCGCGGGAATCGTCATCACCGGCGTCTTCCTCCCGTACACGCCGCTGCATCATCTTCTCCTTCGCGATGTCGCCATTCCGCTCGTGATGACCTCGGGCAACCTCGCGGACGAGCCGATGATCACGACCAACCCGGAGGCGCTGGAACAACTTCGCAACGTCGCCGACGTCTTCCTCCTGCACGACCGCGAGATCGTCACGCGTGTCGACGACTCCATCGCCACCATCATCGACGGAGCGCCTGCGCTCCTTCGCCGCGCGCGCGGCTACGTGCCGCGATCGATCGAGACGAGCCGCACCTTTTCTGAGCCGATTCTCGCGTGTGGCGCGCATCTCAAGAACACCTTCTGCATCGCGTCCGGATCGAGCGCATTTCTTGGCCCGCATATCGGCGACCTCGAGAGCGTCGAGACGTTGCGTGCCTACGAGTCGGCCATCGAGCGGATGAAATCGTTCATCGGCGTGTCGCCGCGCGTGCTCGTGCACGACCTTCATCCTGACTACTTCTCCACGCGCTACGCACTCGCGCAGCAAGGCGTGCGCACGATCGGCGTGCAGCATCATCACGCGCACATCGCCAGCGCCATGGCCGAGGATCGCATCGAAGGTCCGGTCATCGGAATCGCCTACGACGGCACCGGCTTCGGCACCGACGGCACGGCGTGGGGCGGCGAGATTCTCATCGCCGATTACGAAGACTACGAGCGCTTCGCGACGTTCCGTCCCATTCCGCTTGCAGGCGGCGACCAAGCCATCCGCCAGCCGTGGCGCATCGCTCTGGCGCTGCTCGACGACACGTACGGCGGAGACGCGCCGCTGGCATCGCTTCCTCTATTCCGCGAGCTCTCTCTGCAGATGATCACGCAGGTGCGGCTGATGATCGATCGCAACCTGAACACGACTCCCGCACGCGGCGTCGGACGCTGGTTCGATGCCTTCGGCGCGATCGTGCTCGGACTGACAGACGCCCACTACGAAGGCGAAGTGGCCTTCCGCTGGAACATGGTCGCCGACGAAAACGAGCGCGGACGTTATCCGGTCGTCATTCACGACGGCATCATGCCGTGGCAGATCGATCCGCGGCCGATGGTGAAGGCGGCGGTCAACGATCTCCTGGCCGGGCGTTCCGCGGCCACGATCTCCGCGCGCTTCCACAACACACTGGCCGCAGCCACCGCGGAAGTCGCACGCGCCGCGCTCATCAGCCGCGGGCGCATGCCGGTCGTTCTCAGCGGCGGCTGCTTTCAAAACAAACGATTGGCGGAGTCGATCATCGACACGCTGCGTCCGTCCGTGCGCGTCGTCATGAATCGCAACGTTCCCGCCGGCGACGGCGGCATCGCGCTCGGTCAGGCGTTCATCGCCGACGCGCGGCTTCGCGCGGAAACGTCGGTGAGCGTCGATGAAGAGGAGCTCGTATGTGCTTAGGTGTACCGGGACGTGTCATTTCGATTCACGACTACACCGCGGTCGTCGACTTCTGGGGCGTTCGCAAAGACGTGCGCCTCGACATCGTCGATGAGCCGGTGGTGCCGGGCGACTACATCCTCAACCACGTCGGCTTTGCCATTCGCCGCATTGCCCCCGAGTCGGTGGCCGAGACGCTGGAGCTCTACGAAATGCTGCTGCGCGAGAATGCCGGCGGCGAGGACGACCTGATGGCGCTCGACGTACGCGCCGAAATCGCGGGGGCCTCGTGACGAACGAGCTTCAGTTCCGCGATCCGGCGCTGGCGCGCTCGCTCGCGGCGACGCTGGCCCGTCTCGTCGACGAGATCGGGCGGCCGGTCGCGGTCATGCACGTCTGTGGCAGTCACGAGCAGGCCATCGCACGCTTCGGCCTGCGGTCGCTTTTTCCGAAGGCGCTCGATGTGATCATGGGACCCGGTTGTCCTGTTTGCGTCACCGACGTGCCGGAGGTCGACGAAGGCGTCGTGCTCGCGCGTCAAGGCGTTCGCATCGTTACCTTCGGCGACATGCTGCGCGTGCCGGGCACCGTGCAATCGCTCGCCGATGCGCAGGCCAGCGGCGCGAATATCGAAGTCATCTACAGCCCGCGTCAGGCGATCGAGATCGCACGTGAGACTGATGAGGAAGTCGTTCTCTTCGCTACCGGATTCGAGACCACCGCCGTCGCCACCGCCGCGGTGATCCTCGACAATCCTCCCAAGAATTTCTCCGTTCTTTCCGCGCACAAATACATCCCGCCGGTCATGGAGATCGTCGCGGAGATGCCGGGATCGCGCGTGGAAGGATTTCTCGCCGCCGGGCACGCCGCGGCGATCACCGGCTCGGCGGTCTTCGAGCCATTCGTCGAGCGGCATCAGGTGCCGGTCGTCGTGGCCGGGTTCGAGCCGATGGACATCCTGGCCGGACTGGTCGAGCTGCTCGAGTTGATCCGCAACAAGACCCCGCGCGTTGCGAACATGTTTCCGCGCTGTGTGTCTGCCGAGGGCAACATTCCGGCGCAGAAACAACTGTGGCGGGTTTTCAAACCGGTCGGCGGCAAATGGCGCGGCATCGCGCATGTGCCGAACGGCAACCTCCGTTTGCGCGACGAGTTTGCGCACGTCGATGCGCGTAAACGCTTCACGATCGATCTTCCCGCGCTGTGGGATTACGCGCCGCCGTCGCTGGCCGGACAGTGCATCTGCGGCGACATCATGGCCGGCATCCGCAACCCGCGCGACTGCCGCCTCTTCAACCGCGAGTGTCTTCCCGAGAACCCGGTGGGCGCCTGCATGGTGTCGAACGAAGGCACGTGCAAGATCTGGCATCTCTACGGCGGCGTCCCCGACCTGGAGGCGACAGCATGACCGCGATCCTCACGGCGCCAGGCGGTCGCGTCACGCTCAAGCAGGGCGGCGGCGGGCGGGCTATGCGCACGCTCATCGAAAAACTCTTCGTGCGCGACTTCGCCACGATGCCTCTGCACAATCCGAATCTGAGCGTCGGCGTCGGTGCGATGGACGACGGCGCGGCCATCCGCATCGGCGACGAATGGCTCGTCATCACCACCGACTCGCACGTCATCCATCCCATCTTCTTTCCCGGCGGCGACATTGGCCGCCTCTCCATCTGCGGTACGGTGAACGACCTCGCTATGATGGGCGCCACGACCGTTCTGGGATTGACGTGCAGCGTCATTCTCGAAGAAGGTTTCGCGCTCGACTCGCTCGAAGCGATCCAACGATCGATGATCGCAGCGTGCCGCGAAGCCGGCGCTCCCGTCGTCACCGGCGACACGAAGGTGATGGGAAAGCGCGAGCTCGACGGAATCGTCATCAACACCTGCGGCATCGGCCTCACGCGTACGCTCGTGCGCGACAACGGCCTCTCGCTTGGCGACCGCATCATCGTCACCGGCTCGATCGCGGAGCATGGCCTGGCGGTGATGGCGAAACGGCACGAGATCGGGATCGAGGGCAATCTCGTTTCTGACGTCGCGCCGCTCAATGACCTCGTCGCATCCGTTCTCGCCGGAGCTCCCGGCGCCGTGACGGCGATGAAAGATCCGACGCGCGGCGGTGTCTCCAGCGCGCTGCACGAGATGGCGTCGAAGAGCGGCGTCGGCATATTGATAGATGAGCGCGCCATTCCGGTCACTGCCGCAGTCCGCGCCGTCGGCGAGCTCCTCGGCATCGATCCGCTGCACGTCGCCAACGAGGGAAAAGCGCTCATCGGCGTCCGTGCCGATGCTGCGGACCGCGTTCTCGAGATTCTTCGCGCGCATCCACTCGGCCGTCATGCCGCGATCATCGGCACCTGCGTCGCGGAGCGGCCCGGCGGCGTCATTCTCAACACCGGATTCGGAAAGAGGCTGCTCGCTGAACCAGAAGGCGAGCCGCTACCACGCATATGTTGAACGTCGCCGTCCTCTGCTCGAAACGCGCGCCCGGCCTCGAGGCCTTGCGCGAGCGCGTCCACGTTGCCTGCGTCCTCGACCGCCGGCTTCCGCGCGGCCACGATCGCGAAGCGTTCGACGCCGCGACCGCCTCGTTGCTTCTCCCGTACGACGTCGACGCCGTTATCCTCCTCGGCTATCTCTACATCCTCACCGACCCGATGCTCGAAGCGTTTCCGGGGCGAATCCTCAACGTCCACGATTCCGATCTCGCACTGCGCAACGACGACGGCAGCCCGCGTTATCCCGGTCTGCACGCCACATGCGACGCCATTAACGCCGGCGAGCATGAGACACGCAGCAGCGTGCACCTGGTCACGAGGCATCTCGACGCCGGTCCGGTCCTCGCGCGCAGCAATCCGTTTCCCGTTGCCCCATTCGTGAGCGTGGCTGCGGTGCGCGGCGAGCAAGACATCGTGCGTGCGTATGCCTATGCACAACGAGAGTGGATGATGCGCAGCACGTGGGGCGCGCTAGCCAGCGAGGCCCTCGGGCGCTTGATCCCGCAGAAGGCGGCCGCGTGAAATCGATCCGCATCGATGTTGACGGCGCCGTCGGCACGATCACGATCGACCGCCGCGAGCGCTTCAACTCGCTCGACGTCGAGACGGCACGCGATCTCCGCAAAGCCGGCCTGCAACTCGCGCGCGACAACGCGATCCGCGCGGTGGTGCTGCGCGGCAACGGCGGCGTCTTCTGCAGTGGCGCCGACCTCAAATACATCCGCGGCGGTGGCGACGCCAAAGGCCTCGAGTACCTCAAACCCGGCAACCCGCCAACCCAGCAACCCAGCAACTCCGCAACCCAGCAACCCACGTACGGCGACGTCTTCAAACAGATCCTCGAATACATCCACAGCACCATCTCCGAGATCCGGCGCGCGCCGAAGCCGTTCATCGCCGCGGTCGACGGCATCGCTGCCGCGGGCGGATTCGGTCTGGCCATGTCCTGCGATCTCGTCATCGCCTCCGATCGTGCCATGTTCGAGTGGGCGTACGCGAAGACCGGATTGACCGGCGCGGAGAGCTCGACGTTCATGCTGCCGCGTCTCGTCGGTCTTCGCCGCGCCTTCGAGCTCCTCTTTCTCAACCCGCGCATCACACCGGAGCGCGCGCTGGAGATCGGCTTGATCACGGCGGTCTATCCCGCCGCAACCTTTGATGCCGAGGTTGACGCCATCGCTCACAAGATTGCCGAGGGACCGACGGAGGCGATGGGAATCGCGAAAGAGTTGATCAATCAGGCGGCGGGGATGGACCGGCTCGACGTTCACCTCGACCGCGAGATCGACCACCTTGCGCGCATCGCCGACGGCGCCGATTTCGCCGAAGGCATCGACGCCTTCTTCGCCAAACGGCCGCCGAAGTTCGGAGTGTCGTGATGCACGAATACTCCATCGTCCAGTCGCTCGTCGATTCCGTTGCCGCAGCCGTCGGGTCTCGCACGGATGCGGTCGTCCGCAGCGTGCGCGTCAGCATCGGTGAGGTTGCCGGCGTCGACTGCGGTCTACTCACCACCGCCTACGAAGTGTTCCGCGCCGGTACGCTTTGCGAGAACGCGGCGATGACGATCGATCGCATTCCGGCGCGCTGGGAGTGCCCGCTCTGCGGTGCCGCCATCGCGCGCGGTGCAGTCCTTCAATGTCCGCAATGCCGCGAGCCGGCGTTCATGGCGGCGGGCGACGAGATCATTCTGCAACGCGTTGAACTGGAGGTGGCCTGATGTGTCAGGACTGCGGATGTGGAGACACCAACCTCGTGCCACTGGAGCTGCAGACGCGCATCCTGGCGCGCAATGACAGCACGGCCGCACACAATCGTCAGCACTTTCAAGAGCGCGGCATCTTCACCGTCAACCTCATGGGCTCGCCCGGTTCAGGTAAGACCGCGGTGCTCGAAGCGACCGCCCGCCTGTTCAAGGACGGCCGCCGCCTTGCGGCAATCGCCGGCGATCTGGCTACCGACAACGACGCCGCGCGCCTCGTGCGCGCCGGTATCCGCTCGTGCGCGATTGAGACCGGACAGGCCTGCCATCTCGATGCGGAGATGGTGCATCACGAGCTGCATCATCTCGATCTCGAAGGTGTCGAGTTTCTCTTCATCGAGAATGTCGGCAATCTCGTCTGCCCAGCCGTCTACGACCTCGGCCAAAGCGTGAACGTCGTGGCTCTTTCGGTGACCGAGGGGGAGGATAAACCGCTCAAGTACCCGACGATGTTTGCGAAGGCCGATCTCGTGCTCCTGACCAAACTCGATCTCCTGCCGCATCTGCCGAATGTGGACATGACCGCGATCCGCACCGCGATCGCCAAGGTCATGCCTGATCCGCACATCATCCGCATGTCGGCGCAGGAAGACGCCGGCGTGGATGGATGGGTCGCCTGGCTGCGCGAGCGGCGGGCAGTGCAAGTGCACGAGATGGTTTCCGCATGAACGGAGTCACCTGGACGCTCGTCCTCGCCGCGGCAACGGTGGGGTCGCTGCACACGACGGCGCCCGATCACTGGATGCCGTTCGCGGCGCTGGCGCGGGCGCGAGGCTGGAGTCCGGCCCGCACGGCACGAACGACGATCCTCTGCGGGCTCGGACACGTGACGGTGTCCGCGGCACTCGGCATCGCCGCGGCCTTTGCCGGTCTGAGCGTGATTCACCTCCTCGGCGGGAGGTTTCAATCGATCGGCAACGCGCTGCTGATCGCCTTCGGAACCGTCTACATGATCTGGGGGATCCGCCGAAGCCTGCGCCGCGATCCGCTGGCGCCGACACATGCGCACGATCATCGTCACGTGCCCGGCCGCAACGATCACGACCACGGCCTCACCGAGTGGTCGCTGTTCCTCCTCTTCTCGGCCGACCCATGCGTCGCCGTCGTTCCGATGGTCATGGCCGCGGCAGGAGTGGGCTGGCGAACGACCGGAGCCGTCGTTGCCTCGTACGAACTGGCCACGATCGCGACGATGGTCATCCTCGTCACCGCCGCCCACGCCGGCGTCCGCGCGCTGCGCATGCCCTGGATCGACCGCCACAGCCACGCCGTCGCCGGCGCCGTGATCATCACCCTCGGCATCGCGATGGCCGTGCTGGGTATCTGACGAGCCGGCGTCTCACGTTGCTGTCGGCCACGCTCACACGATGAGTTCCCACCTCACGAGGTCGATGTGTCGAATCTCGACATCGATGTGGAAAATCTGGACATCGATGGGTCAAATCTCGACTTCGAAGTGGTCAATCGAGACATCGATGTGTCGAATCTCGACATCGATGTGGTCAATCGAGACATCGATGTGGAAAATCTCGACATCGTTGTGGAAATTGAGACAACGATGTGTCGAATCTCGACTTCGATGTGATCAATCGAGACATTGATGTGGAAAATCTCGACATCGATGTGGAAAATCTGGACATCGCAGTTAGAGATCTGGACATCGATGTGGAAACTCATAACATCGATGTGGAAAATCTGGACATCGCAGTTAGAGATCTGGACATCGATGTGGAGACTTATGACATCGATGTGGAAAATCTGGACATCACAGTTAGAAATCTGGACATCGCAGTTAGACATCTGGACATCGATGTCGAGAACCTCGATGTCGTCGTGGTCAATCGTGAGCCGCCCGGCTTGGACGGTGAGCCGCTCAGCTTGGACGGTGAGCCGCTCAGCTCGGACGGTGAGTCACCCCGCTCACACGGTGAACGTTCGCTGTCCGGAGATGGAAGCCTAGTCCAGCTCTCTAAGCCGGGGTTTTCGAAAGTCACTTCTCCCCCATCTGAAAAGCGCTTGTGGGGGAAGGCGCTCGTTGCCGGCGAAGCCGGCTTGAGATCGTAGCCCCCGGTTTCAACCGGGGGTCTTGGAGGCCGCCCCAAATTGCAAGCCCGCCTTAGCGGGCGACAGATTCCGAGGTAAGAGCTTCTACGACGACACGGCATTTCGATCGACGAAAAACACCTCTGGACGCCGGCTCGATCTCGCGCTTGTGATTTGCCGGCTCTGTCGCCCGCTAAAGCGGGCTTGCAATTTGGGGCCGGCCCCGAACCCCCCGGTTGAAACCGGGGGCTACGACCTCTCGCCGGCTCCGCCGGCGAAAGACCCGGCTTAAGCCGGGCTAGCTCGGGGCTAGCTCGTGCCTCGTTTCCCTTTGCGCTTTTGCGCTACAACCGCCAATCGAGCGCCTTCTCCCCTCGTGCTTTTCGAGGGGAGAAGGTGCCGAAGGCGGATGAGGGGTGTGGTGCAAT
>OLLN01000197.1_pt1 | contig 19013 bp, 18 predicted proteins | sample 1604281 | NCBI WGS metagenome assembly OLLN01 (sample SAMEA104055716, study PRJEB20765) | soil metagenome | biome: Arctic tundra; feature: Polygonal ground; material: soil | place: USA | collected 2011-09 | depth 0-0.5 m | reverse complement strand
ACGGCGTCGAGGGCCTTGCGGAAATCCTCGGGGAGGTCGTCGTCGGTGATGGTGGGGGCGGTGTTGCGGTTGGCGAGGTTTGGGGCCAGGAGTCCCTGGGCTCCGGGTGGGATGGTGGGCGGGGCGGGCTTCTTGGCAGGGGGCTTACGCAGGTTGATGATCTTGCGGACCGCGCTCTTCATGTTGGCCAGGAATGGACGGATACCGACGCCCTCAGGGCTCTTCGCAAAGTGCTTGAACCATGCGTAGCCGTGGAGAGCATCTGTACTGGTGCCGGCGAGGTTGCTTTCGAGCGTGAATGAGAAGCCGTCGAGAAGGGCGGAGAGACGGTGTGCGACGGGGCGGAGGGCGGCTTCGGCCTGGAGCGTCGCTTTTCCGCGCTCGACGTCGAATATCTTCCGCTCGGCGGCGGGGGCGAACGACTCCACGGCGGTGATCATCAGCGGAATCAGCTCCTTGCCGTAGCGGGCAGCGTTGGACACGCGGCGAATCTCAGCGCTGTCGTGAGGTTGGAATCCCGGAACCTGGCTTTCGAACTGATCGAGAAGGGCGGTCAGTTGGGCGGCCAGGGCCTCCGGGGATTGGTCATCAGGCGGTGTGGTCGGGGCGTTAGGGTTGTTGGGGGGGTTGTTGGGGTTTGCAGGTTGATCGGTCATGGGGATACCTCCGAGCGTAGGGGTTGAACGTCTACATCGACTGGTCCCGCGTCCGGCAGAGGATGTGCTGCCGGCCGGGCTCACATTTGTCGTGATCCAATTCCTTAGACGCGGCAGATTTCGGAAGGTTACGGAGCGTGTGCGCGGCCGGCCATCGCCCGGCCTCGGCTCGACGGAGATCGACCCCGGAGATGCAAAGGTTCGCGTCGGAGCTAAATACCTCGCCCTCGGAGGTAAATACCTCGGGCCTCGGAGCTAAATACCTCGCTCTCGGAGGTAAATACCTCGGCTTCGGAGGTAAATACCTCAGCCTCGGAGCTAAATACCTCGCCCTCCGAGGTAAATACCTCGGCCTCGGAGGTAAATACCTCGGCCTCGGAGGTAAATACCTCGGCCTTCGAGCTAAATACCTCGGCCTCGGAGGTAAATACCTCGGCTTCGGAGGTAAATACCTCGCCCTCCGAGGTAAATACCTCGGCCTCCGAGATAAATACCTCGGCCTCGGAGGTATTTATCTCGCCCTCGGAGGTATTGACGCGCTCTCGTAACTTACTGATCAGACGTCAGTTACTGGCTTCACGCGAAGGCGCGAAGACGCGAAGGAACGGGTTGATCCTCGCTTCACTTCCAGAGTGAGTTGAGGAGGGGGGCCTTGAAGCAGAGGTTGTCCTGTTTTGAGGACGTCGTCCTGACCTTCGCTGTTCCGTCAGGGATGCCGCGCTTCACCTGACACCTCAATGGGCCTCTACTTCTTCGTCCGCGCAATCCAATCATTGATGCGCTGCTCCAGCACGTCCATCGGTAACGCGCCGGCGCCGAGGACTTCGTCGTGGAAGGCGCGGATGTCGAACTTGTCGCCGAGCTCTTTGCGGGCTTTTTCGCGGAGCTCGGTGATCTTGAGCGAGCCGATCTTGTAGCCGAGGGCCTGGCCGGGCCAGACGATGTAGCGGTCGGTCTCGTTCTGGACTTCGACTTCGTCCTCCGAGGTGTGGTCGTGGAAGAACTGGACGACCTGCTCGCGCGTCCAGCGTTTGGAGTGCAGGCCGGTATCGACGACGAGGCGGATGGCTCGCAGCATCTCGTCCTGCAAGCGGCCGTAGTCGTTGTAGGGATTCGTGTAGAAGCCGACTTCCTTGCCGAGCTTCTCCGAATAGAGTGCCCATCCTTCGACGTAGGCGGTGTAGCTCGTGCCAAAGCGGCGGAACTCGGGGAGGCCGGTGAGCTCCTGCGTGATGGCGATCTGCATGTGATGGCCGGGCACGCCTTCGTGGTAGGCGGTCGACTCCATGCTGATGGTCTTGCGCGATTGTGCTTCGCCTGTGTTGACCTCGACGCGTCCTGGGCGCGATCCGTCGGGGGCGCCGGGCTGGTACTCCGCGCCGGGCGCTTCTCTCTCGCGGAACTCTTCGACAGGGACGACGATCAATTTCGCTTTCGGCAGGCGTCCGAAGAGCTGCGGCAGCTTTGCGTACATCTGGTCGATGTAGCCGCGGTAGAGCTCGAGGATGTGCTCGCGCGTTTTCCCTTTGAGATCGGGATTCCCATCGAGGGACGCTCGGAACGATTTGAGATCGGCAAATCCGAGGGACTTGGCGATGGCCAGCATCTCGCTTTCGATGCGAGTCACTTCGCGCAGTCCGATCTGGTGAATCTCGTCCGCGGAAAGTTTCGTGGTCGTGCTCTGGCGGACGCGAACGGCGTAGCGTTTCGCGCCGTCGGGGAGCGCCCACATGCCTGCGTCTTTGCGGCCGTGCGGAGCGTAGTCGTCGCGCACGAAGGCGGTGAACTTCACATACGACGGGAGCACCGAGGTGCGGATGGCGTCGACGATCTCCGTCCGTAGCCGGGCGCGGTCTCCTTCCGGTACTGCATCGGGGAACTTCGATAACGGTTCGGCGAAGGGCGTTTTGTCGGGCTCCTGGGCCGCGATTCCTTCCGCCTGCTTCACCACCTTCTCGAGCAGGAACTTCGGCGGCATCAGGCGATCGCGCATTCCTTTGCGCATGTTGGCGATCGTGTCGTCCATCTGCTTCGGAAAGCCGCGCAGGCGTTTCGCGTAATCGTCGTAGTCTTTCGTCGTTGCGAACGGCAGCAGCGACGGCAACTGCGCGGCGTTGAGGTGAATGCCGCTGATCTGCGTGACCGGCATCTCCCACTCTTTGAGGCCGATGTCTTCGATGCGGTCGCGCAGATTGTGTCCGAGGAGCGCTTTGTTGACTGCCTCCTGCTCGGAGAAGCCGGTGGTCTCGATGCGCTCGAGCCGCTGCAGAAACTTCTTCGTCGCGACCAGGTCCTTTTTCACCGCCGCCTCGGATACATCGGAGAGCTGATCGTTGTAGCGGCGATCGCCAAGGATGGAGGCGAATTCGGGACTGGTGCGGAGCGTGTACTCCCACTGTTCTTTGAGGAGGCCGGCGAGTGCTTTGCGGCGCTTATCGAGATCCGCACCGCTGAGCTCATCGGCGGACGCTGTGGTGGCGAAGAGGATGGCGGCCAGAAGGAGGAGAAGTGGCTTCTGCATGGGCGGAGCTTAACGCCGCCAGGATCGGCATGGTTGCAAACTTCTGCGTTGTAAGGTGCGGCTCAAAGATCGCGTACCATTTCACCGTCCATGTCATCCTCCATGTCATCCAGGAACGTCCGCACGGGGTGCGTTCTGTCGCTGCTCGTCGTCATCGGGCTGTGCGCGGGCTCGCTGGCCTTGCTGTCAGTCGGACTCGAGAGTGGCTGGACGGGATTCCTGGCCGGCTTCCTCATGGCCGCGGTGCCGTTGCCGTTCTATCTCGCGATCGCGAAGCTGGTCGATCGATTCGAGCCGGAGCCGCCGTGGTTACTCGCGACGGCGGTGTTCTGGGGTGCATCGACCGCAATCCTCCTGGCGATGATCTTCAACGGGATCGGCGAGGGGATCTTTGCGGCGCTCCTGGGGCAGCAGCAGGCCGCGGTGATGACGCCGTTGTTTGCCGCGCCTTTCGTCGAAGAGATCGCCAAGGGCTTTGCACTCCTGATGCTGTTTCTGTGGAAGCGCGACGAGTTCGACAACGTCACCGACGGGATCATCTACGCGGCGATGGTGGGGCTCGGCTTCGCCATGATGGAGAACGTGCAGTACTACGCCAAGGCGGTGACGTCCGGCGGCGGTGGTCAAGCGATGGGCGTCTTTTTCGTGCGCGGCGTTCTCGGGCCGTTCTGCCATCCGCTGTTTACGAGCATGACCGGAATCGGATTCGGCATCGCGCAGGAGACCAACAAGAAGTTCGTGAAGTTCATCGCGCCAGTGTTGGGGCTGGCCGGCGCGATGTTCCTCCATGGCCTCTGGAACCTCAGCACGAACCTCGGTCTGGCATTCTTCGCCACCTACCTGTTCTTCATGGTGCCGATGTTCTTCGGCGTCATCATTGTGGCCATCTTCTCGCTGCGGCGTGAGTCGATCATGATTCGCCAGCACTTGGAGATCGTCGTCGCGGACCACGTCCTCAGTCATGACGACGTTCTTGTCGTCACCTCTGTGCGGCGACGGATCGCAGCATCGTCGCAAGCGTTCTTTAGTCGGGGCATAGGCGCGTGTATCGACCGGCGTCGTTTTCATGCGCTGGCCAGCGAGCTGGCATTCCACTCATGGCGCTGCAGCCGCTTTCCGGTCGATGACGCCGAAGTCATTCGGGCGGAGCTGATCGAGCGCGTATGCGCCGCGCGTGCGAAGCTCGGCCTCCCGATGGAGATTCAGCCACCCGCACCGCAACTCGTAGCCCGGCTGACGCTTGAGATCCCGCTTCCGGACACGATCCGAACCCGCCCCCTGCCGGATACGGTCCGCACCACGCCGATCAGGGACACCGTCAACACGCGAATCACGGATACCGTTCGAACCCGGCCGCTGCGCGACACCGTCCGCACCCGACCGCTTCCGGAAACGGCGTACACCAGTCCGATTGCGGATCCCGATCGCACGATTCCCGACACCGTTCGCATCCCTCCGCTCCCGGATGCGGATTGAGCGTTCGCGGGGGTCGCGTTTCGGAGGCCGGCGGTCGGAAAACCTGGTTACACGTCGCCGAATCGGCAAGTCATTCCGAACCTGTCTTACTCCGACTCCCGACTCCCGACTCCCCACCCCCGTAGTAATGGCACCTCGAACTGCACGTCTCCTCGATCGTGATGCGATGCAACTGCGGCACGTGCGGCGCCAGTTGGTGCCAGATCCAAACTGCCAGCCGCTCGGATGTCGGGTTCTCGAGGCCTTCGATCTCGTTGAGGAGGTAATGATCGAGCCGGACCACGACCGGGTCGATAGCGCGTTTGAGATCGGCGAAGTCCATCAGCCATCCGGTGGTGGGATCGATCGGTCCCCGCACGACCACTTCGCCGCGAAATGAGTGTCCATGCATGCGGCGGCACTTGTGTCCCTCGGGCACATGGGGTAGAAAGTGCGCCGCCTCAAAGCGAAACTCCTTCACAAGCTCAACGACGTCGGGCATCGGCGGCGATTGTAGTGGTGAGGCACCTCTTTTGCTCCAATCGGCGCAATATGGCTCGAAATAGTTCAGAGACGGACACGGACCGCTCCCTTGGCACGATCATCAAGGAGCTGACCGAAGACATTACGACGCTTTTCCGCGGCGAGATCGCGCTGCTCAAGCTCGAGGTCAAGGACACGGTCGCGAAGCTCGGCGGCGGCATCGGACTGTTTGCCGGTGCGGTGTTTGTGGCGCTCTTCGGACTGGCCTTCCTCTTCGTCACCATCATGCTCGTGCTCGTCCGCATCGGCGTGCCGGCGTGGCTTTCAGCTCTGATCGTGACGGTCGTTCTTTTTGCGACGGCAGCCGTGCTGGGGCTTCTGGGGAAGAAGAAGTTCGCCGCGGTGGAGTTCGTTCCATCGAAATCGATCGAGAGCATCAAGGCCGACGTCGAATCGATCAAGAGCGACATCGCGCATGCGAGGAGCAAGTAGATGGACGACGAAAAGCAGCAGCTCGATCAGACCATCATTGGCGCCCGCGACCGGGTCGGCGACCGCATCGATGAGCTCGACCGGCGCATCCGCAAACAACTCGACGTCAAGAGCATCGCCTCCGAGCATGCCATCGAGCTCGTAGCCGGCGGCGCCGTGATCGGCTTCCTGGTCGGTTTCGGATTCCCGAAAGTCGTGAAGCGAATCCTCCAGATCGGCATCCCGGTCGTGATCGTGGCGATGCAAGTGAAGAAACGGAGCAACGGCGCGGGGTAGATGTCGTAACGCTACGGCTCTACGAGTCGTAGATCGCTGATCGCCTATTTTTCCCAGCGCTTCAGGAAGACTTCCAACGGAATCCCTTCGCCGCGATCCGCGGACGCGATTGCCTCGTCGATGGCCGCACTTAGCTCTTCGTCGATTTCGACCAGTTCGCCAGTTTCCGGATCGACGTTGAATCTCGGTTCGCGTTTGGTCATGATGAGAATCCTACCTCGGCCTCCCGCACAGTTCTGCGACTCATGATCTGAGTCGTCAGCTTTCGTCGAAGAGCTCCTTCCGGAACACTTCCCATGGAATCCCTTCGCCTCGATCTGCCTGCGCGGCCGCCTCGTCGATAGCCGCACTTAGCTCTTCGTCGATTTCGACCAGTTCGCCCGTTTCGGGATCCACGTTGAATCTCGGTTTGCATTTGCGCATGACGATGACTTTACCTCGGTGCAAGGCGGAACAACAGGCTGACTAGATTGGCGGCCCCTTTCCGCGTCTTACATGCCAGAGAGCCATCACTTCGAGCACTGGCGGCGTACCCGTCACGCGATAGTAGATCTCATATCCCACACGCGGTAGACGGATGTGACGAACGTTTGGCAGCTTGACGTTCGTTGCGATGCGACCGATCCTCGGGGTTCGAGCGAGGATGCTGATCATTGCGCTGAATTCTTCTCCGATTGCGTCGGGCGCAGCCGTCCGGTTTACAAGCCACCAAGCTTCCGCCTCATCGATTTGCCGTTCTGCTTGAGCGGTTATGCCGATTGGCAGAGCATCTACTTCTCCCAGCGTTTGCGAAAGACTTCCCAGGGAATCGATTCGCCGCGCGCCGACGACGCTGCTGCCTCGTCGATGGCCGCACTGAGCTCTTCGTCGATTTCCACCATTTCGCCCGTTTCGGGATCCACATTGAACCTTGGCTCGGGTTTGCTCATGGCGGAATTCTACCTCGGAGACGCTAACGCACGCGGACATAGCGGCCTCCGGGCAGCGCTTTCAGCCAGCCTCCCAGTTCGAGCAGCAGGATCGGCTCCGAGATCGCGGCGACGGATCGGCCGAGCGACTCGGCGGCGTTATCGATGTGCGTTCCCTCGTCGCGGCGAAATGCGCGCAGCACCTCGCGCAACACGGAGTCGGGCTGCGGCGCAGCCGCTTTCGGAACGCGGAGATCGCCGGGCAGTTCGTCGAGGATGTCGTCGGTCTCGTGAACCAGCTTCGCTCCGTACTGGATCAGGCGGTGCGTCCCTTCCGAGCCGGGAGAAAAGATCGGACCGGGGACGGCGAAGACTTCGCGATTCTGCTCCGCCGCCATCCTCGCAGTGATGAGCGAGCCGCTTCGGCCTGTCGCCTCGACAATCACCGTGCCGAGGGTGAGGCCGCTGATGATTCGGTTTCGGACGGGGAAGTTGAATTTGAGCGGCGGCGTGCCCGGTGGAAACTCGGTGAGGATGAGGCCGCGCTCTTCGATCGTCTCGAACAGGCGCCGGTGGGAGCGCGGATAGACGATGTCGATGCCGGTGCCGAGGACTGCGATGGTGTGGCCCGAGGCATCGAGCGCCGCCTGGTGCGATGCGGCGTCGACGCCGCGCGCGAGCCCGGAGACGACCGTGATGCCGGCCGAGACCAGCTCGCGTGCGAGATGCGTGGCGGCGCTGATCGCGTACGCCGAGGCGCGGCGGGAGCCCACCATGGCCACGGATGGCGACTGCGCCAGCGACAGGTTGCCGCGGTAGAACATCGCCAGCGGAGGATCGACGATCTGCCTGAGCAGGGGAGGGTAGTCGTCGTCCGCCAGAGTGACTGCAGAACCGCGAAGCGCATCGACCTGTTTGCGAAGTTCATCATTCCGCCACGGATCGAGAGGCGCCGCTGCGTCGATACTTAGCAGCTCACGCAACATGGACTCGGAGGCGCTGCACAACGATGCGAGCGGATCGAATGTTTGAAGCAAGAGACGAATGCGTGACGGTGAGAACGGGAGAAGGGCATACGCGATCAGACGATCGCGAAGCGAGACATCGAGCATGGGCGTGGTTGGTGCCGCAGGAGGGAGCGATGCGTGGGACGCCGCTGGGGACAATGGTAGTCTTGACAGCCGTGTCCGGTAAAGTCCGGATTGCATCGCCTGCCGCTGCGGAAGGAGATCCCCGATGAACAGGACGCTGAAAGGGACGCTTCGACTCGGGACGCTGGCTACCGCCATGCTGCTGGCAGCCGGTTGTTCGCATCAATCGGATCTCTCCAGACCGGCTTCGCAGGACAACTTCGGTGTGGAGATGGCGCGCATGAATCTCTGGCGGGAAGCGATGTTCCGCTTCGAGCGCGCCATCGAGCTCAATCCCGGCGATGCGCAGGCGCACAACAACCTGGCCGTTGCGTACGAAGCGAACGGCGATTTCGAGAAGGCGCGCAAGGAGTACCTCGAGGCTCTGAAACTCGACCGCACCAATTCCTACATCCAGAAGAACTACAGCCGTTTCGTCGAGTTCCTCTCGCGCAACAAAAAGCGGCAGATCGGAGCAAAGGGCACCCCCACGCCGCCCACCGGCTCCGCACCAAACGCTGCCTCCACGACTACCCGTCCGGGACCGCCTGACAAGCCGATCGGCACTGAGACGCCGCCCCCAACGGGACTCGCGCCGCCCGGGGCCCCGCCGAGCGATCGTCCGCAGCCGAATCCGCAGCCGCCACCAGCACCGAAACCTCCCGGAGGTGTTGCATGAAACGAGTCGCTGCGGTCATCGCCTTCTTGCTCCTGCCGATCGTGACGTTCGCCGGCGTGACCGAGGTCAAACTCAAGCTTCCTCTCAAGCCGAAGCTGCAGATCGGAGGGGGAGAGAAGATCGCCATCGCGCCGTTCGTGATCGCCAATCGGGAAAAGAAAAACGACCGTGCTTCGAAAGTCGACGTCCAGGCGGAGTTTCAGCGGTACCTGAAAAAGCAGCTCACCAAGAGCACCAAACTGCGCCTCGTCGACGTCCCGCAAACGCGCCTTCCCGGCACCACCATGAAAGCGCTCGAAGCGAGCCGCGATTACTGGCGCAACCTCGGCTCCCAGACCGGCGCCGACTTCATCGTTTCCGGCGTCATCGACTTCGATGTCAACGACAAGTCCGGCTACAAGACCGAAGAGTATGTCTCGCCCGCCGACGGCAGGACGTACTACCGCCAGGTTCTCATCGAGACGACAGGGTTCGTCTTCGACATCGATATCGCGGTCTTCAATGCGGACACCGGCGAGAAAGTTCTCGAAGACAATTTCCGCGACTTCAAGGAATTCGACCAGCGCAACTACGACGAAGTCCTCGGCCTATTCGAGAATCTCCGCTCCATGGAGACCCAACTCGTCGGGATTTTCGTGCCCCAGGAGACGTCAGCCACACGGTATGTGTTCACTGAATGACGCGGGTGTCGCAGGTCGGGAGTCGGGTGCCGGTGTGAAACGAGATTCACTCCGGCATCCGACCCCCGAATTCCGACACGCGTTTGGAGGCTAATTTGAAGCGAACGATCGCTCTGCTCTTCGTCGTCTCCATGCTGTTCGCGCCGAGTGCGTTTCCGTTCGGTCAGAACAAGATCGTCTACGACAAGTTCCACTGGAACGTCTATCACGCGACGCATTTCGACATCTATTTCTACGATGAGGAAAAGCCGGCGCTGGAGAAGGTCGTCGACATGGCGGAGAGCGCGTACGACGACCTCTCGCGCAAGTTCAACTTCCAGGTCTCGAAGAAGATCCCGATCATCTATTACGCCACGCACTCGGCGTTCGAGCAGACGAACGTCGATCTGAATTTCATCCCCGAGGGCGTGGGTGCGTTCGCGGAGCCAACGCGCAACCGGATGGTCATCCCGATCGATACCACCGACGAGAAACTTCTCCAACTCGTGCAGCACGAGCTGACGCACGTGTTCGAGTACGAAATTCTCTTTCAGGGCAAACTGGGCAAGGAAGTCACTTCGAATCCGCCGACGTGGATGATGGAAGGTCTGGCGTCGTTCATGGGGAACGACGAGGACAGCAAGGACCGGATGGTGCTGCGCGACGCCGTCGTCAATGATGCGGTGCCGCCGATTACGCACGCCCAGGGCGGCGGCTACTTTGCGTACCGTTTCGGCCACGCGGTGTTCGCATTTATCCAGCAGAAGTACGGGTGGGAAGGGCTTCGCGATTTCATTTACGAGTATCGCAACACGCTGGGCAACTCCGTCGACAAGGCCCTCAAACGCGCCTTCGATGTGAAGCCCGACGAGTTCGACTCACAATTCCGCACATGGCTGCGCAAGCAATACCTGCCGGCGCTGGTGGCCAAAGGCGAGCCGCAGGAGTATGGCGATTCGTTCAAGATTTCCGAGGGCACGCAGAGCGAGGATATGTCGCCGGCGCCGTCGCCTTCGGGCGATCTGCTGGCGTCATTTGCGACCTACAAGGAGCAAGTCGACGTCATCCTCTACAACATCCCCGAGCGGCGTTTGTTGCGCAATCTGACCGGCGGGTTCACGAGTAAATACGAATACGCCATCGCGCAGATGCTCACGGTTGGGCCGGTCATGGGCCGTGACATCGGTTTTTCACCGAGCGGCGACCAGATTGCTCTCTTTGTGAAGAAAGAACGCGGCCGGAATCTGCTGCTCATCAATGCTCTGAACGGTCACATCGAGCGCTCGGTGAAGATGGATTTCGAGCAGCAGCTGGCGCCCACCTATTCGCCAGACGGCAAGACGATTGCCTTCGCCGGGTTCAAAGGGAACGTCCCGGACATTTATCTTTATGACATCGCCAGTGGCGCGATCAGAAACCTGACGAATGATAAGTTCTTCGACGGCGCGCCGGTTTTCTCGCCCGATGGCAAATGGCTGGTGTACTCATCCGTCGTCAATGGTTACGCCAAGCTGTTCAAACTGAATCTGGCGAACCCTTCGGAACGCTTTCAGCTGACCAGCGGCGAGTGGAACGACATCGACTCGTGGTTCTCTCCTGACGGGAAGCGGATCTTTTTCGCTTCCGACAAGCAGACCGGGCGCAATATCGCCGAGGCGGTGGAGATCCTGCAGAACGCCGAAGTCAAGGCGAAACCGGAGAGTGCTACACCGCCGGTCGATCTCACGAAATACGCCGCGTACAACATCTATTCGCTCAATCTCGACAATGGTGACCTGCTGCAATACACCGACGTCGTGGGCGGCTGCTTCACTCCGGTGGTCTTCACCGGTACGAACAATCGCGAGCGGATGGTGTTTGCGTCGTACTACAAGCGCCACTGGCGCCTCTACTCGACGACGACGGATAAGCCGCTGCATGCCGCGGAGAAGACGACGCTGCCGTCGGCGCCGATGCTGGCGTCCGCCCGCCCGTTTTTCCAGCCGCCGGTCGAGGTGACGATCGATCCGGACAAGATCGAAGAGGTGAACAGCCACAAGCTCTTCATCGATGACGTCGAAGTGAATGCCGGCGTCACGTCCGATAACCTTTTCCTGTCGCGGTCGGTCATCTTCATGAGTGACATGCTCGGCGACCGGCGCTTCATCGCCTCACTGGACTCCGTTTCGTCGTTCTCGAACTTCGACTTTCTCTACCTCGACCTGAAGGACCGAACCAATTGGGGATTCCGCGTTTTTGACAGCCGCACGTTCTTCACCACGGTTTCGACCAGCAGCGACTTCACGCTCGACCGTCGCCAGCTCTATCGCGAGACCGGCTTCGTTGGCATCTTGAGCCACCCCTTCGATCGCTATCACCGAGTCGATGCAGGCATGGGCTACGAAGAGCGTGACGTCAATTACCCGTTCGTCGACGACGCTGGAAATCTTTACTTCATCAATCGCCGCGATAACTTCCCGTTTGTCACAGCCAGCTTTACGGGCGATACGACATCGTTCAAGGAATTCGGGCCGATTGCGGGGCATCGCTACGAAATCGATACGGTGTTCGCGCCGAACGTTCACCGCAGCGACGGCACCGGCGGGGTGCTGACCAACGACTACACAATCGATGCCCGCCAGTACTTTCCGATCACCTCGCGTGCGTTGCTTGCAACGCGCGTATTCGCAGGATATTCGCGCGGCTCGTTCCCGAATTTCTTTTACTTCGGCGGCTTGAATACCGTGCGAGGCTTCCAGTACCGATCCATCGTCGGAACCAAAGCCGGCTACGCAAACGCCGAGCTTCGCTTTCCGCTGATCGACGTCCTGGTTACTCCGATCATTGCCGTGACGGGCATCCGCGCCAATCTCTTCCTCGACGTCGGCGGCGCGAGCCTTCCGGGTCAGCCGTACGTGTTCTGGAAAAACCATCGGCTCGTGGATGGGGTGGCATCGGTTGGCTACGGCATCTCATTCAATCTGCTGGGTCTCGAACTGCACTTGGACTTCGCCAAACGGACGGACCTCCACAGCACCAATGGCAAGTTTCACTCGGAGTTCTGGATCGGAGAAGTGTTCTAAGGGGGATTGAAAAGCGGCTAGATGCTGGCGAGCGGGAGACGCTTGCGACTTCACAGCGTCTCGGGGTCGAGTGGTTCCGTGCGACCGGCAAGGTAGTCCGCGTGCGCTTCGTCGGCGAGGCGTGAAAGGACATCTTGCGAGCGTGCGAAGAGCTCATCCCATTGGCGCTCAGACTCCAGCTCAGCCAGTGCCCATGCGGCAAACGCCTCTTGCTCGGCGTCTGGCAGTTTGGATACTTCGGCGATGACTCTCTCGAGTAGCGCACCCACAACGGAATTCTACTGCCGGGCCGCGGCGAATACTCAGACCCCGTCGTCCTCAACATTCTTCAGATAGTACGAAAGCGATTCGAGGTTGATGCGAAGGTCGACGGATTTGAGCTTAACGCCCGGACGTGCACGAAGCTGAATCGGTGCGAAGTTCAGTACGGCGTTGATGCCGGCATCCGCGAAGGCGTCATAAACACCTTGCCCGGCCGCGGCAGTCACGGCGACGACGCCGATGTCGACGCGGTGCTCGCGGACGATGGCGACGAGGTCATCCCACGCCAGCACTTCGAAACCGCTTCGGGATTTGCGGCCGATCTTAGTCTCGTCGTTGTCGATGATGGCGGCGATCTCGAACCCGCCTTCGTTGAAGCCGCCGTAGTCGGCCAGGGCCATACCGAGATTGCCGGCGCCGGCAATCAGGATACGGCGGATGCGGTCGAGGCCGAGCTCGTGGACGATGTGGTCCTTGAGGCGCGGCACGTTGTAGCCGACTCCGCGCGTGCCGAACTCGCCGAAGCAGGCCAGGTCTTTCCGGATCTGCGCGGAGTTGAGGTGGAATTGCTCTGCCAGGTCCCCGGACGAAACGGTCTCGTGGCCGTCCGACTGAAGATACGTCAGACAGCGGAGGTAGACCGACAACCTGGCGGTCGTCATCTCGGAGATGTCGGGCGGTTCGTTCGGCATAAGTCGAGGGCTACGGCAGAAGCGCGCGCGCTGCCGCGCCTGCCGCGTTGAAAAGAGGAGTTGGGAAGAGGCCGATGGCCAGGATGCCCACGATCGAGATCAACAGTGCGCTGGTGCCGAAGATGTCGGTGTCGAGGAGTGGAGAGTGGGAGATCGAGGCACCGACGCCGGATGTGGCGTTGGCGTGAGTGGCGGTGTGGGCGGCGGTCTCCAACTCCCCACTCCCGGCACCCGACTCCCCTTCCTTCATGTACAGGAAGTAGACGACGCGCAGGTAGTAATAGACCGAGACGATGCTCATCAGGATGCCGATGAGGGCGACGGTCATGTGGCCGGAGTCGACGGCGGTCTTGAAGATGTAGAACTTGGCGATGAAGCCGGCGGTCGGCGGGAGGCCGGAGAGCGAGAACATGCAGATCGTCAGCGCCAGACCGTAGAACGGGCGGCGGAAGCCGAGGCCGGCGATGTCGTCGAGCGTCTGCGGATCGTTCTGGTTCTTCGCGAGCATCGAGACGACGCCGAACGCGCCGATGTTCATGAGCGCGTAGGTGATGACGTAGATGCTGATCGCGGCCACCGACTCGTCGCGCAGCGAGAGCAGAGCGATGAGCATGTAGCCGACGTGGGCGATGCCGGAGTAGGCCAGCATGCGCTTGAGGTCGCGCTGGGCGATGGCAACAGCGTTGCCGATGATCATCGACAGGATCGAGAGCGCGGCGACCATCTTCATCCACGAGGCCTGCTGGATCACCGGCGTCATGGAGGCGAAGATGCGAATGAGGGCGATGAGCGTGGCCGCTTTCGGTGCGACGGAGAGCCATCCGGCAACGGGCGTCGGGGCGCCTTGGTAGACGTCGGGCGCCCAGCCGTGGAAGGGCGCGACGGCGAGTTTGAATCCGAATCCCGAGATCATGAGGACGAAGGCGATCGTCAGCAGCGGATTCGTGGCATCGGCCGTGGCGAAGTAGCGCGAGAAGGCCGCGAAATTCGTCGAGCCGGTGGCGCCGTAGAAGAGCGCCGTCCCGTACAGGATGAACCCTGTCGCAAACGCGCCCATCAGGAAGTACTTGAGGCTCGCTTCGTTCGAGATGGCGATGCGGCGATGGAAGCCGGCCAGGATGAAGATGCAGATCGAGAGAAGCTCGAGGCCGAGGATGACGATGAGAAGATCGAGCCCCTTGGCCATCATCATCATGCCGACGGTGCCCCACATCAGCATCGCGTAGAACTCGCCGCGCTCGAATCCCTCGCGCGCCAGGTATGCGCGCGCAAAGAGCGTGGCCAGGATCGCGGCGAGTAGGAACGTGTAATCGAAGATAATGGTGATGGCGCTGATCTGGTATGTCCCGCCGAACCAGTTGCCGCCGATGACGAGGCGTTCGCCCCAGCTCGCGGCGAGGAAAACGACCACGGCCAGCGATGCGGTGGCTCCGCGCAACTTCGGCGCGAAGGCATCGAAAAGAATCAGCACCATGCCGCCGATCGAGAGGATCAGCTCGGGCAGGATGGCATTCATCCATCCGTTTTCGAGCAGCGGAGTCAGGTTCAACGGACACCTCCGACGGCAGGGGCAACTGACCTGGGATGAAGCGTGTTTTGCGCGACCAGCGCTTTGCCGGCGTCGGTCTTGTGGACGATCTGAAGCAACTGCTGCACGCTCGGCGTCATCTTGCGGAGGAAGACGTTCGGCCGCACGCCGATCCAGACCATGAGCACGACCAACGGAACGAGGGCTACGACTTCGTTCCAGGCGATCTCGCGAACGTTCTTGTTCTCCTCTTTGGTGATCGGTCCGAAGAAGACGCGCTGGATGAGCCAGAGCAGGTAGATCGCGGCGAGGATGACTCCGGTCGCCGCCACGATCGTCGCGCGCGGCCATGTCTGGAACGAGCCGGCCAGGATCAGGAACTCGCCGATGAAGCCGTTCAGTCCGGGCAGACCTACAGACGAAAGCATGGCGATGATGAAGAAGGTCGCGAAGACCGGCATCGTCTTCGCCAGTCCGCCGTAGTCGGCCAGCAGGCGTGTGTGGCGGCGCTCGTAGATCACCCCGACGCAGAGGAAGAGCGCGCCGGTGGAGAGGCCGTGGTTGACCATCTGCAGGATCGAGCCTTCGATCGAGGTCTGGTTGAGAGCGAAGATGCCAAGAACGCAGAAGCCGAGGTGCGAGACGGAGGAGTAGGCGACAAGCTTCTTCATGTCCGGCTGCACCCAGGCCACGAGCGCGCCATAGACGATGCCGATCACGGCCAGTGCGATGAGCAGGCCGGCGTATTTCGCGGTGGCATCGGGGAAGAAGGGAAGCACGAAGCGGAGGAAGCCGTAGGTCCCCATCTTCAGCATGACGCCTGCGAGGATGATCGAGCCGCCGGTGGGCGCTTCGACGTGCGCGTCAGGCAACCAGGTGTGCAGCGGGAAGAGCGGCACCTTGATTGCGAAGGCGAGCGCGAAGGCGAAGAAGAGCAACACCTGCGCGTGCGGCGCGAGCGACGTGCCGTAAAGCTCCGTGATCGTGAAAGTCAGGACGCCGGTGTCGTGGAAGTGGGCGAAGGCGAGATAGATGATGCCGAGAAGCATCAGGAGCGAGCCGGCGATGGTGAAGAGGAAGAACTTGATCGCGGCGTAGATCCGGTTCGCGCCACCCCACACGCCGATGACGAGATACATCGGCAGTAGGGTCAACTCAAAGAAGACGTAGAAGAGAAGAAGGTCGCTGGCGACGAAGACGCCGATCATCGCCGCTTCCATGATCAGAAACGCGATGACGTACTCCTTCGGATGTTTGTGGATCGTGTTCCATGACGACAAGAAGACGACTGGCGTCAGGAGCGTGGTCAGCAGGATGAGCCAGAGCGAGATGCCGTCGACGCCGAGTGCGTAACGGATGCCCCACTGCGGAATCCAGGCGAGCGATTCGGTGAGCTGCAGTCCGGCCACGCCTTCCTGGAAGCCGTTGAGGATGCCGAGCGAAGCGACGAACGTGGCCAGCGATGCCAGCAGGCCAAAACCTTTGATCGCGGTCGCCGCCGTCTTCGGGAAGACGAGCAGGATCACCGCAGCGGCGATGGGAAGCCAGAGGGTGATGGAGAGGATGTTAGGCATTGCGCGGCTCCTTTTGCGGAACGTAGGTCGGACTCTCCAGTCCGACTAACTGCGCCGACTGTCGGACTAGAGAGTCCGACCTACGTTTGCGATCTGCCTCGTGCCGCCTCATGCCAGCACCCATATGAAGACGATCACGCCGAGAAAGAACATCAGCGCGTAGTTGCGGACGTTGCCGGTCTGGAAGAAGCGGAGGAGGTCGCCGATGGCGGCGACGATGTAGCCGACGATGGCCAGCGTGCCGTCGATGAGGGCATCGATGCCGCGCCAGAGGAATTGCGAGAGGCCTTCGAGCGGCCGGACGATCGTCGCGCCGTAGGCTTCATCGACGTACCACTTGTTCTCCATCCCGCGAGCGACCGCCGGCATGTTCTGCGCGAACTGATCGTCCGCCTCGAGCCCTCGGTCGCGGAAGCGCGTCCGGGCGATCCACCAGCCGATGACGGCGATGGCGCTCGAGACGAGCATCAGCGCGTACTCAACGTTCGGCGAGATCTCGTACTGCGCTTCGGGCGCGCCGCCGATCTCAGGGAAGATCGGCTTGAGCCACGCCGCAAGGAAGTGATGATGCGGCCAGCCGAGCAGCGCACCGCCAACGGCGGAAAGCGCGGCCAGGATGATGAGCGGAATCGTCATCGATGCCGGCGATTCATGCAGGTGATGCTCCTGCTCGTGCGTTCCTCGGAAGTTGCCGAAGAAGGTCAGGTAGACGAGGCGGTACATGTAGTACGCGGTGCAGAACGCGGCGATGGTGCCGAGGCTCCAGATCAACCAACTGAATGGCTTGGGAAAGTAGGGATTGTTGAGTGCCGAGGCGAGGATCTCGTCTTTGGAGAAGAACCCGGCGAAGGGCGGGAAGCCGGCGATGGCGTACGTGGCAATGGCGAAAGTCCAGTAGGTGATGGGGATCTTCGATTTCAGGCCGCCCATCTTGCGCATGTCCTGTTCGCCGCTCATGGCGTGGATGACCGAGCCGGATCCGAGGAAGAGGCAGGCTTTGAAGAAGGCGTGCGTGATGAGGTGGAAGATGCCGGCGGTGAAGGCGCCGACGCCGACGCCGATGAACATGAAGCCGAGTTGCGAGACCGTGGAGTAGGCGAGGACTTTCTTGATGTCCCACTGCCGGATGCCTATCGTGGCCGCGAAGAGCGCGGTCAGGGCGCCGATGAGCGCGACGACCATCATGGCGCCGGGCGCGAGCCGGAAGAGCGCGTTCGAGCGCACGACCATGTAGACGCCGGCGGTAACCATCGTGGCGGCATGGATGAGGGCGGAGACGGGCGTCGGGCCGGCCATGGCGTCGGGCAGCCAGACGTAGAGCGGAATCTGCGCGCTCTTGCCGACCGCGCCGAGGAAGAGCAGGAGGCAGATGGCGGTCAGAAGCCAGTGCTCGACACCGCCTGCCGCAGCGATGGACGAGACCTTCGCGAAGTCGACACTGCCGAAGTAAGCGAACATCAGGAACATGGCGATGAGGAAGCCGAAGTCGCCGATGCGGTTGACGACGAACGCTTTCTTGCCGGCCGCGGGGGCGTAGTCGGTCTGGTAGTAGAAACCGATCAGAAGGTAGGAGCAGAGCCCGACGCCTTCCCATCCGACGAACATGAGGAGGTAGCTGCTGCCGAGGATCAGTACGAGCATCTCGGCGAGGAAGAGGTTCAGGTAGGCGAAGTAGCGCCAGTATCCATCTTCGTGCGACATGTAGCCGACGGAATAGAGATGGATGAGGAAGCCGACCCATGTCACGACCATCAGCATGACGACGCTGAGGGGGTCGAGCTGGAAGGAGATGTCGGTGCTGATCGATCCCGACGCAATCCAGTTGTAGACGAGATTGATATGCAGTCCGCCGGTGGGATAGGCGGCGTGGTACTGCACGACGGCGATGGTTCCGGCGATTGCGGCGCCGAGGGATGCCAGCAGCGCCACGGCAGTGACAAACCCCTTGCCGAGGCGCTTGCCGAACAAGCCGTTCAGCAGAAAGCCGGCGAACGGCAGGATGGGGATGAGCCAGAGTGTGTTGAGCATGGGGCGAAGGATGAAGGATGAAGGATGAAGGATGAATTCTCGGGCGCGACCGCCGCTTAATTCATCCTTCCGCCTTCAACCTTCATCCTTTGATTTCTCCTCGCATCGGCCGGTGCGAGGAGACCCCGCATCAGCCCTGATCTTTCAATCGTTCTTTGTAGTCGTCGGAAGAGGCCGGATCCAACTCCCAGCGATGCTTGTCACGTTCCTGTTCTTTCTCTCCAAGCTTCAGTTCTTCGTCATCGGCATACGTGATCCCCATGGCCTCGCCGATCTCATCGGTGTTGTTCTGGCCGGGAGTGGACTGACTTCCGGTCGCTGCCTCGTCGCCCTGCGACTCGGCCATTTCCCACGATGCGTCGACATCACCGCCCGAGAGCGACGGATCCATTCCGTGATTCTCGCGCAGCCGTTCGGCGAGTTGATGCGATCCGGCGCCGATGTCCGGCACCGGAGGCTCGAAACGGTCATCGATCCCGTTCCGGTCTGTGTCTCGCCGATCCTTCTGTTCTCTGTCAATGAGCTTCTCGGTTTTCTTCATTTTCCAGACTCCTCGTTGGCTGAGTCTGGATGCTTGCGACTGCTGTGCCGTGTTCGGGGAATGGGGAA
>OLLN01000371.1_pt1 | contig 19126 bp, 15 predicted proteins | sample 1604281 | NCBI WGS metagenome assembly OLLN01 (sample SAMEA104055716, study PRJEB20765) | soil metagenome | biome: Arctic tundra; feature: Polygonal ground; material: soil | place: USA | collected 2011-09 | depth 0-0.5 m | reverse complement strand
GGTCCTCGCTGTATTGTTCAGTCTGTTTGCAAACTACTGAAACAATGGACCTTCCGAGTCTCATCCCCATTTCTCGCTTATTTTTGGTCTAGCTGCACTTCACTCAGCTCGCCGACGCGCTGCAACAGGAGCGCCTCGGCGCTATTCAGTAACTGGCCGATGTCGGCGCTACCGGTACTCACATGCATGTCGATGATGGTGTAGTTCTTCTGGAATTCCTCGATTGCTGCGGCGATCATCTCCTCCGAAATCTGGAGCGCTTCAATCGTCGTGTCGAACGCTGCGGCGATGGCTTTCAAGCTTTCGACGGCGAGCGGCTTCCCGGCTTCGGCGCGTTGCACCGTCCGCGCGTCGACACCGGCGGCGAGCGCGAGCTCTTCCTGCGACCAGTGACGCGATGCCCGGAGCTTCTTGATGTTTCCTGCGATATCACTCATGGATCGTGACCTCCACGCCGAGGATACGGCGGAGGGCACTTGGACACCACGACTCCGGCACGACAGCGACCCGACAGTTCGGAGTTAAGATCAGACCGAGGCTATGAGCCGCTAGTTCCGACGGTCCTCGTTTACTGACAGCAAGAGATATCCGGTCAAGTCAAGGCTTTCAGGGCGGTTATCGCACTCAGGAGATCTCGGTTCGATCGCGTTCAGCTCCTCCGCTCTTGCCATCGAGCACCGAGCGACCCTATTGTCCGATTGTACGGACCAGCCCTGTTGACGGAAAGTCCTTGGCGGATTTATGGAGAGCAATCAGCTCCGTCAGGATGCTGAGCACTTCATTCGACATTCCCGGGCCAACGTCCTTAAGCTTCCCTAGATACCCATCCCGGCTCACGCTATCGAATGTCATGAAGGGCTTCGGCGGCCACGGGCCCGCAGGAATGATGTAGCGGTCGCCGTCCGAGTCGGTCACGACCACTTCCGCCTTCTTATCGCGAGGAAACGGTTCCCCGTGCCCGTCGACGTGACCCGGCGGGAAAGCGACGAAGATCGGCACCCATTGGTAAGGCTTCTCTCCGTGCGTTGAGAGCGCGTAGCGTGGAACGTCTTGACTATAGGTCTCCAGTCTCACGATCTGTCCGATGTAGTAAATGATGTCTTCTGGAGATCTGAGATGGAGCGTGGCGACAAGCACCGGGTTCTCACCCGCGCTCACAACGGCCAGTTCTGATTGAGAGTTTCTGAGAGAATCAGTGCAGCGCTTGACCTTGGCAGTGATAGACGGCTCTCCTTCGTACTCGAGCCTCAGTTCCTTCTCCACCCGCTGTATCTGATAAGAGGGATGGTCGCCGGACACAATCCCAATTCCAAGTCCGGCTTCCTTGGCTATGTTTACCAGCGAGGCAATCTCGCTCGTCGTGAAGGTCGGGCCAACCGGTGCGATCCGCTCGCAAGTGGCGAACTGCGGCGTCTTGGCGACAAATTTGGTGACCCAGTCGCTGAAGTCCTTTAGATCTTTGTTGCTATCGTTCTTCGGGTCTTCGTTTCCATCAGGCGAGTCGAATCGAGGATGGTTGTAGTACCTCTTAATCTTGCCATCGGCTTGCAACTCATCGACCTGGTGCACGAACAGATGCAGGAGAAACTCCGGTGGCCAATTCTGGCTCCAGAAGTAGGCAAACCTGTCCAGAGCGATCGGCTGCAGAAACCCCTTCATGAAGTCCGTTGTATTGAGAGTGTTGATCTCGAACGTCGGATTGACCGAAAACGTGACGCCAGAGCCGCCGGCGTCGTTGGCCTGCGTGCCGTGGTGAAGGCTCCCGAAAGGTACAGCCAGCGTCGCGGACAAGTCGCGCTTGATACTGCCGGTGACCTTTGCAACATCGGTCACGTACATGGGCTGCCACTTCGCGGCGCGCACCGCGTTGAGCAATAGCATCTCGTTCTGGGCTTGCTCGACGGCAAGGTTGTAGCTGACAACGGTCGGTGCGACATTCGCAGAGACGCACCCGGACATCACCACGGCCAGCATCGTGACTGTCACGGCGAAAAGCCGTTTCACTCTCGCTTCGTTTCTCATAATCACTCTCCGTCTGAAGCATTCGTCCCGGAAGCAGCCACTACCTTGGGGGTGACAGAGAAGGTGGAATTCTCACCCAAGTGCATAGTATTCAGACGGACGGGTCTCGATAAATCCGTCGCTCGATCACAAATCACAAATGCATGGACCTCCGCGTCACTCTGCAGTGACTCTGCACGCGGCCTACCGTCGCTGGCGCGGGCATCGTGAACCACGTGTCGTCGCCTTGATCGCGGCGGGCGGCCATGATTGCTTGCTTGATTGCGAAGAACACCGACGTCGATAGCACGAGCGGCGGTTCGCCGATTCCGCGCGAGGACATGACCGCCGAATCCGTCTGATTCGGATCGCCTCCTTTATCGATGGTGACGCGCAGGTCCACGGGGATGGACTTCGAGCACGGCGGCTTGTACTCCCACGTGCCGTTCGAGTAGAGGCGGCCGTCGTTTTCGTACATCATCTGCTCGGTCGTCATCAGGCCGAGTCCCTGGACGAACGCGCCTTCGACCTGGCCTACGTCGAGGCAGGGATTGAGGCTGTGGCCGATGTCGATGAGGATGTCGGAGCGAAGGACCGTCGTTTCGCCCGTGAGCACGTCGATTTCGACCTCGCTCGCCGCGGCGCCGTAGACGAAGTAGAGGAAGGCGCGTCCGTACTGAGTCGCCCCCTCGATGTCGCCGATCAGCGGCGTCTGGTAGAAGCCCTCCACGGCGAGATTCACCCGAGCGGCGTAAGCGCCGCTGATGATCGTCGGCCAGAGCTTCTTCCAATCTGTCTTCCAGCCCTTGACCTTGTTCTCCTTGCAGTACTTCTCGAGGCGCGCGCGCAGCTCGAGACAGGCATTGCGCACGGCGCCGCCGAACAGGTCCGATCCTGAGGAGGCCGCAGTCGGCGTTGCATTCGGCATCGTGTCGGTCGATGTCTGGGCCACGCGGATGATGCTCATGTCGATGCCGAGGGTTTCCGCGGCGATCTGGGTCATCTTGGTGTCGATGCCCTGACCGGACTCCGCGCCGCCGTGCTGCACCATCACGCTTCCGTCGGCTGCGTACGCCGCCACGTACGCGACGCCCTGATCGAGCAGGCGCGGTTGATAACCGACGCCGTACTTGATCGGGATCATCGTCAGTCCGCGCTTGCGCCAGCGATTCTTCGCGTTGAATTTATCGACGGCGTCGCGGCGCTTTTCGAAGTCGGACGACTTCATCAGCCGCTTCCAGAGATCGCGGATGTTGCAGTGATCGAGCTTCTGCGCATCCGGCGTCAACTGATACGACCGCTTCGATCCATCCTGGTACATGTTCTTCCACCGCACATCCTCGGCGCGCATGCCGCACGCATGCGCGATCTTCTCGATGGCCTCCTCGCAGATCAGCGTGGCCTGCACGACGCCGAAACTGCGGAACGCGGTGTTGCTGGCGTTGTTCGTTCGCGTGACGTCCCCGCGGCTGTGCCACGTCGGCACGAAGTACGCGCCATCCGAGTGCTGCTGCGAAAGATCCATGACCGGGAAGCTAAGGTCATACGTCGATCCGCCGTTGGAGAAGAGCCGGACTTTGTACCCTTTGATCTCACCTCTCTTCGTAAAGGTGGCGTGGAAGTGGCCCTGATACGGATGGCGCTTGCCGGCGACGTTCATATCCGTGTTGCGGTCGAGGATCAGGCGCACGGGACGATTGAGAATCCACGCGGCGATGGCCGGGGCCGGATCGATGACAAGCGGACGCGCCTGCTTGCCGCCGAATCCGCCGCCGAGCGGACGCTGAAAAACGGTGACGGCGCTGTTCTCGATCTTGAGCAGTTGCGCCACGGAGGCCTGCACCGACGATCCCTGCTGCGTTCCCGCGTAGATCGTCATCGCTCCCTGCGCGTCGGGCAGCGCGAGCGCGCCGTGCGTCTCCATGTAGAAATGTTCCTGCGCCTCGTTGGCCATCTCTCCTTCGACGACGTCGCATCCTTTCATCGGCTTCGTGGGATTCTTCAGCCACTTGTCATCGCTGCCTTTGCGCGTGATGTACGGGATGTGGTCGTTCGTTGGCTGGTCGGTGAAGAAGTCTTTGCGCGCGACTGCTTCGTCGATCGTCAGCACCGGCTTCGTTGGGGCGAAGTCGATCATCTCGGTCTGGATGTAGAACGCGGCGCGCTGCGCGGTCCAGCGATCCTTCGCCACGACGAGTCCGATCGGCTGACCCCAGCAGATGATCTGTTGGTTGAGCGCGAAGACCACGTCGTCTCCGCCGAGGCCGAGGTACGGGTTCGTCTTGTTGGGGATGTCGTCGGCGGTGATGTAGGCGACTACGCCGTCGTACTTTGACTGCGCTGCTTTCAACGCCGCGCTCGCGTCTCCTTTGTAGCGGAACGTGCCGCTGGCGATCTCGCTGATGACGAACGCGGAGTCGTAGCCGTGCGGCGGCAGCGGGATGTCCTGCGTGTACTTCTGCTCGCCGGCAGCTTGCACGAACGCGGTGGTCTTGAGGATCGGCTCGCCGGCGGGACGCTCCTGGTGATAGACGCTGACCGTCTGCGTGCCGCCGGAAAGCGGCCGCACGTACACCTCGCCGCCGGAGCGATTTTCCGGCTGCACTTCTTTCGGGAAGCGCTCGTTGGCGACGTGCAAAAAGAATTTGTAGAACAGCGTTTCCGTGAGCGACTCGCGGTAGCCATCCGGCAGGAAGTTCGTGCCCGGCATCGGACGAATGACGTCCGCGACTTCCGCCGCGAGCACGTCGAGCGCCTTCTGCAACGTCGCGTCGGTCCACTTCGCGCCGGTGATCGTCTCCTCGGTCTTCTTCATCCTCGACGGCAGCGCCGCCAGGCCGCCGTAGAGAATCGTGGCCGACTCGACGACACCTTTTTTATCGAGCCGCACGACGAAGCCGGCATTCACGATCGCGTGCGCGTTCTGATCGCGATAGGCGATCTTGAACGTCTCGATCTCGTCGCCTGCCTGCGAGTACGGAATGTGGAACGACTGCGCGATGGCGTCGGCGGGAAGCGTCGACACCGCCGGCAGTGCGGCCATCGCGAAGGTCATGGTGCCGCCGTCGTAATCGCGCGAGGCGATGGTGATCGATGCGCCGAGGGTTTCGAGCACGAGGTAGACATCGGAGGGAAACGGAGAGTCCGTCTCCGCCTGCGCACGCGTCATCATGACGTTGCCGCCGATCGAGCCAATGTTGCGCGAAATCGACCACCTTCACGACGCCGTCGCGGCGAAGCATGATGTTCTCCGGTTTCATGTCCCGATGGATGACCCACGCCTCGTGCGCGGCGGCGAGAGCACTGGCGACGGCAAACGCAACGTCAACCGATTCGGCCGCCGTCATCGGGCCCCGAACGAGAAGGGGGCACGCCTTCGCTCGTCGGCAATCGCAGCGTACTGGGTCCGCACGTCGCTGCACCAGACGCGTGGCCGCAACCTTAGCCGCTGTGCAGTACCATCTCGCGTGGCGGTGGGGCCGGCTTTCATGACATTGCTCGCACTCTTGTTCACACTTGTGGCTTTACAGGCCGACGAGGCAAGCGTCGAAAAGGGGATTCTCTGCGTTCTTCACAAGAACGATCAGGAGTGCACCGCCACTGAGGGATTGACGGTGCCCGTCGTTCCGGCCGAGACCTCCCGCGCATTCGTCTGGGCAAGCGCGGACGGATCGCGCTTGTTTCTCGGAACGATTGCTGCGAAAGCGTCAACGGTTTCGATCGATGAAAAATCGGGCTCCAAGGTCACCCTCGCGATCGCCGGCGACCGGAAGCGGGGCTGGCCGCTCGATGTGCGCCTGACGTTCGCGGCGAAAGAACAGGATTGGGTGTTCCCTCTCAGCGCGAAGGTCATAACAAAGCTCCGGAGCGTCCGAGTGCCGCCCGCTTCCTATCTCATGACCATCGCCGCGGAGCATCACCTGATCGCCAAGCGGACGCTGAACGCGAAGAAGGACATCGCCCTCGGCGAGATTGCCCTGAAACCGCTGCCTCTGATCTCCGGCCTCGTTGTCAGCATGAAAGACGAGCCGATCGCCGGTGTGCAGATCGTCCGGCCCGACGGCAAAATCCAGACCACTACCAATGAACAAGGGCAATTTCGCACCGAGCTGGCGGAGCCGATCCCCGACGAAGTCCTCTTCACCCAAGCGCATTTCGCCTCCGCGCTCCTTCCGCTCGTCAACGTAAGCGGTGAAGCCGACCTCGGTACGATTCACCTCGGCACGGGATTCAAGCTCACCCTGAGGCTCGTGCGGCCTGATGTCGAGAACCTGCCGCTGCGCGTCCGCCTGTTGCGCGAGACACCGGAGAAGAACGAGCCCTCTCCGTTTGCCCAACGGGAGCTACCCGCGAAAGACGACCAGATCTCCTTCCCGGATCTGAGTGCAGGCAAATACGTCGTGGTGATCGAAGGGAAAGAGCCGTTGCAAAGGTTGTCGAAAGAATTCGAGATGAAGGATGCTGATCGCGAGGAGGAAATACGCATCGCTCCCTTCCGCCTCGACGGCAGCGTGCGCATCGGCGAAGAGCCCCTGCGCGTCGGCGGCAACCTTGACCTTCGCGGCCCTGCTCACGGCTGGCGCGTCAACGTGCCCATCGATGACTCGGGGCGCTTTGGCGGCAGCATGTGGCAGCGCGGCCACGTTATCGCCTTTCTCAATGCGGCGGACATTAACGAGCTTGTCTTTTCGCCGGAGCTCGGCGCGGATCCGTCGGCATGGGATATCCAATTCCATCGGCGCTACATTCGGGGGCGCATCTTCGATGAGGAGACGAGCCAACCCGTTCAACAGCCATCGCTCCGGCTGCAGGTTGTGTCGGGCGATAGTCAGTCGAATTCCTCTCTCCCCGTCGATCCGGACGGCCGGTACTCGATTCTGGCCGTCAGAGCCGGGGCGTACGAGTTGCGCGCCGAGGCACCCGAACATGTGCCGGCGAAAGCCACGGTGAGCGTCGCCGCCGAGGACTCCACGGACCGGCAGATCGACTTCCCACTGGCGCGTGGCTTTCAGCAGGTCGTCGAGTTCGTGTGGCCGTCTGGGCAACCTGTTGCAGACGCGCCGGTGCTCGAGGGTATCGCCAGCGACGGTTACGGTATGAACGCCGAGCGCAGATACACGACCGACGGCACGGGACGTCTAACGTTGAATCTCCGCCGCGGCGAGGTCAAGACGATCTACATCCTGCCACGCGATGGCTCGTTCGGCATCGCGCATGTCGTGGCAACCGAGAGCTCCGATGCGAATCCGCTTCGCCTCATCGTTCCGGCGCCGGCAGGGGCGCTTCTCGCGGAGATGCGCGACGCTGACGACAAACCTCTCCCCGCGGTGCTTATTTTTCGTTTCAATGGCGAACTGATTCCGCAGCCTGTCATCCTGCATTTGACCGGTCAATATGAAAACTCCCCGACATTGCGCGTGCCGAATCTTCCGGCCGGAGCGTACGAGATCTGGGCGGTTCCATTGGTTAATTCCGCATTCGCAACACTCGCGGGAAGAGTTCCGAGCCGCGCGCCATTGCGCGTGGGCCTCACAATGGGCGAGCAGTCGGTTACGGTCGTTGCCGGGCCACTGAACTGAGCACGACGATTTCGCGGCAAGGGCACGCGCCTTTAACGACCGCTTCGAACGTCATCCGGCGTTGCGCGCGCCGCGCTGGCGCAGCAGGAGATCGAGGCGTACTTCGCCGAGCTGCATGAGGATCTCCGCGGCGGTCTGCTGCCGTTCGTAGAGATTCTTTCGCAGCGCGCGCTCGACGATCGACCGCAGCGCCTCGGGGACGATGGCCGGCAGCGGTGCGGGCTCCTTTTCGACGATCGCTGCCAGGATGTCCATGACCGTCGGTCCGGTGAACGGCTGGTGTCCGGAGAGCATCTCGTACAGAACGACGCCGAGGGAGTAGATGTCCGAGCGCGTGTCGATGATGTCATCGCCGCGTACCTGTTCCGGTGAGAGATACGCCAGCGTGCCCGCCAACGGTCCGCTGCGGCGCAACGGATCCGTGCGGTCGCCGTCGCCGAAGAGAGCGGCCACGCCGAAATCGACCACCTTCACGACACCGTCCCGGCGAAGCATGATGTTCTCCGGCTTGATGTCCCGATGGATAACCCACGCCTCGTGCGCGGCGACGAGAGCACTGGCGACGGCGAACGCAACGTCGACCGATTCGGCCGCCGTCATCGGACCCTGGCCGATCCGCTCGCGCAGCGTCTCGCCATCGATGTGTTCCATGGCGATGTACTGCAGATCGTCTTCGTGGCCGACGTCGAAAACCGTGATGATGTTCGGATGGTTGAGAACAGACGCGCATTGCGCCTCGCGCTCGAAACAGCGGATCTGCCGGTCGTCGGCATCACCGCGCCTGAGAACCTTCAGCGCGACCTTCCGCTTGAGCATGGAGTCTTCAGAGAGATACACATCTGACGACGCGCCGCTCCCAAGGCGTTGCAGGACCCGGTAACGACCGATCCGCAATACGTTCATCAACTCGCTCTCTTTGTGCCGAGGCAACGTATGCCGAAGCAGGCGGAGGTTTCGTGAGCTGGGTCACAAGGCGGGTTTGCGCGGACTCTTCGCGTGTACCCTACGATTTCATGGCCGTGAAGTCGAATCTGACCGCCGTAGACACGCTTGCCGAACGCCTTGGATGCGAATGGCGAAACATCGCGGAGGCCCGCAATCGAACTGCTGAAGCGAGATGGAAGCTCGATGGGCTTGCTGAGCTCTCAGCCGAGGACACATCCATCATCTTCTACGGCTCGATCGGACGTGGCGAGGTCACAGAATCTAGCGACGCAGATTGGTGTGTCCTCGTCGATGGGCCTTCCGATCCCGGACATGCATCTCTCGTGGCAAATGTTGCGGACAGGCTGGCTTCGCTTGGGTTCAAACAGCCGGGCCGCACGGACACGTTTGCGGGACTGGTGAGTAGCCACGAGCTGGTGCACCACATCGCCGGTACGCATGATACGAATCAGAATCTGACGCACAGAATGCTCCTGCTCTTCGAGTCGGTCGCGCTCACGCAACCGTTGGTACGCGGGCGAGTCATCGGAAATGTCCTGGACCGTTACGTCACGTATGACGTCATCGCTCCACGGGCCGAAACGCCCAAGGAGATCGTCCCTCACTTTCTTCTAAACGACGTCGTTCGCTACTGGCGCACGATGGCCAGCGATTACCCAGCGAAGATGTGGGAGCGTCGTAGAGAAGGGTGGGGTCTGAGGAATGTAAAGCTTCGCTTTTCGCGGAAGCTCATCTTCATCGCGGGTCTGCTGGCGTGCTTCAGCTTTGAATGGGACCCTCCGGCTGACGCAAGCGAGGTTCGAGCGGATCGTGAGAGGCTCCTGCCACACCTCCGTGATCACATCCGGTTGCACCTCAACCAGACACCGCTTGACCTGCTGGCACGCGCCGCGCTCACGAGCTCTGATGACTCCACGAGCAGGAGAGTGTTTGATGCCTACGATCAGTTTCTCGGAATCCTGGCTGACCCGGCCAAACGAAGTGAACTGGAGAGCCTGGCGATAGAAGACACCCTGGGCAGTAGCGTTTGGAACGAAGCACACGAGGCAAGCGGCAACTTTCGGAACGGGATACAGACGATGTTTCTCGTGAACGACGGCCATCTCAAGGACCTGACCCTGCGTTACGGAGTATTCTAGGTAGTGCGTATGCGGCCAATCGGTTTCTCGAGCGGGGCTCTGGCGAAGGGCGACTATCGTCTTGGAATCGAGCTGCAGCAGGCTTGCGACGGAATCACTGCCATCGAGTTGTCGGCTCTCAGGGAGCCGGAGCTTCAGCCTCTGGTAGCCGCTTCGGGGAGCCTTTCTCTCGATCGGTTCGAGTATGTTTCGTTTCACGCACCCAGCTCGTTTCTCGCGCTCTCCGAGGAAGCTGCCGTCGAGTTACTGACGTCTCTTCCAGGCTCCTGGCCGATCGTGGTTCACCCTGACCTCATTCGAGACCCTGACGTTTGGAGGTCTCTGGGAAGCCGCCTCTGTCTGGAGAACATGGATCTCCGAAAGAGGACCGGCCGTACCGTCGACGAGATCAAGGAAGTCTTTGCTGTGCTCCCCAGCGCAGGGTTTTGTCTCGACCTCGGTCATGCGCGTCAGATCGATCCGACGATGGGGGTCGCCATCGATATGTTGCGGACGTTTGCGGCTCGACTCCGGCAACTGCACGTCAGCGAGGTGGGGACGTTTGGTGAGCACCGCAGGATGGGATTCCTCTCGCGTACGGCCTTCGCACGCGTAGTCCGCTATGTGCCAGCGGATACACCGCTCATCCTCGAGGCGATTGTCTCCGAGGGCGAGATGCAGCAGGAGTTGGACGTGGCTCGCATGTTGTTTGCGGCGTGATTCGCCTCTCTGAATTCAAGATCGAGCGAACTCGCCACCTACCCTTCAACCCACCCCAAGTTGTCCTCAACTCGTCCACTCCGATTGCGGCCCAGCTCGGTACGTCTTTGAGCCGCTGTCGCCGCCGGTCAAAGATCAGCGGCGTTCTGGGAGTACAACTCGTCGAAGACGTCGGAGTAGGTGCTTTCGATTTGCGTTCTTGTTTGTGGGCCGTGATCGAGAGGCCGAAGCGTGCGATGTTTCAGGTAATACCCCGCGAGCTCGAGCTCATCGCCGGACTCCACGCGACCGTGAAGGGTGGCTCTCTCCCGGAGAAACTTGTACAGCTCTGAGGGCGCGATGCCGAGCTGAGAGAAGGCTGCGAGAAAGGTCTCAACATCGTTGAGCATGGCGGCCCAAGGGAAAACCTCGTCGTCGGCCTTGTCGAGCAGGATAGACATGTCGCGCGCTAACGGGCCGAAATCATCGGCGGTTACGCATATTGTAAAAACCTCGGAGAGTTGGCCACCATCGATTTCGATCAATGGCGACCCATCTTTCGTTACAAACGAAAGGATCTCATGACGCAGCAACCGAGTCCTCGTTCGGCTGGCCTGTTCGTGCGCCTCACCGATAACTCGGTTGAAGTTCTGTTTCAGGCGGGCGAAGGCTCTGTCGATATCTCGGAACGGTTCTTTCATGAACCCGGCCTTCGCTTCGATGATGAGCACGGTTCGATCATCGACGATTAGTAGGTCGTGTTGGAAATCGCCTAGATGTGCGTCGGGGAAGACCTGCGCTTTGGTGCCAGCAAAGAAGTTCGCAAAGACGCGAGCCACTTCGCTCTCTAGGAAGTCGTCGCGACTCTTCAGGTACTTAAGCCGGAAGTCAGAGGCAAGGAGCTCGGATGATAGCCGAGATGCAATTGCTTCGAGGGCAGCGCCGGGAATTGAAAAGAGAGCTACCCCATCATCCACTTCGATAAAGGGTTTTCGCTCAAGGTGGTGTGGGTCGGTCGGATATTTTGTTGTAGCTGGAATCTCGCCCCGGCGGACGACGAAAGTCTTCCAGAATGCTTGAATGACGTCGTCCCCGGCCACGTGGCTGAAGTCATCCCGCAAGACTGCGTACTTGGCCGACGAGATCGCACCAGTGGCGTTCGTGAAACCAGCGAAGTGTCGGAGACGCTCCATGAATTGGACATCATCGCGATCTTGGATATCACGACCAATTGCCCGGTAGAGTTGGATCGCATGAGTTGCGTTGTAGCCGCCAAGCGTTTTCAGTTGCGGGTCAAAGGGGACGAGTGTGCCCGTCATCCACTTGAGCAGCTGGACGTCTGATGCAAGCGCACCAGTGTTGAAGTAGTGAAGAAACGTCGATTTCGAGACCCACAATTCTGCCCACGTTTTTTCGTCACCCGTTGCCGCTTTATCCACGTCAAGCGCACCGTATTGCAGAAAGAGCCAGTTGAGGTGACCACAAAGTCGACCCCAGTCGGGTGGCGTGATTGCCGGAGGGTTCGCAGGCTCAGGTGTCTCGATCATGACGCTCAGGAGGAAAACGAGCTGCCTATAGTAGGAGACGAGCTTGTTGCCGAATTGCTCGCCGATATCTGCTAACGGCCACTTGCACCAGCCGACGAGATCTGCAGTGGAGTATTGCGCGACGTCAGCTCGAATCGATGCGACGCCACCTTCGATGGCCGCAATGATGCCTTCGCGATCACGCGAAGCAAGAGTCACCGGCGGCGTGTAGCGCACGGGTGCGAGCGAAGAGCCATGGCACTTTTTGAACTTCTTCAGCGAGCCGCAGTGACAAGGATCGTTTCGGCCTATCTTCGTTCGTCTCATCGGGCACCTTAGAGTCTCGAGCTTCGGCGCCAAAACAACCAGTATCGATCAACGATTGTCCTCGCGGCGACACTCAAGGGCCCGGCTGATCTGCGACCTTGATTGGAAACGCGGTATTACCAGGCGAACTTCCTGCCGGTCGAGTGTCCTCAGTCCGGATTCAAGATTAGGCTTGACACTCCTTCACTAATTTCACCCCACGCCCAACCTCCGCTCCAACTCCTCTCTCCGGTTGCGGCTCAGGCTTAGTTGCGTGCCGTCTTTGAGGCGGACGGCGTAGTCGCCGCCGCTTGCGCGGAGGAGCGTGTCGATGCGGTCGAGTCTCACGATCGCCGATCGGTGGATGCGGAAGAAGACGTTGGGGTCGAGCTGCTCTTCGAGGGTTTGCATGCGCTCTCGGACTGCGAACGTGCGCTCGCCGACGTGCAGCTCGGCGTAGGGACCGCTGGCGCTGACGTAGTCGACTTTCGAGACTGGGACGACGCGGAGCTGGCCGCGCATCTCGACGGTGATGCGCTCGAGGTATTTTGATTTGGGCGGCGGTTCGGAGGCGGGAGGTGCCGCGCCCTCGGGGACATGCAGCAGCGACAACAGGCGCTTCGTCATCTTCTGCACTTCTTCGAGCTCGATCATCTTGCGGGCTCGTTTCAGCGCGTGCACGAAGCGCTCGTCGTCGAACGGTTTGACGAGATAGTCGATCGCGGCGACGTCGAATGCCTTCAGTGCGAACTGATCGAACGCCGTGACGAAGATCGTGGCCGGCATCGACTCGGCGCCGATCGTCTCGACGACCTGCAAGCCGGTCAGTCCAGGCATCTGGACGTCGAGAAAGAGCAGATCCGGCTTCAGCTCGCGGATCTTCTCCACCGTCTCGGATCCCGTCGACGCCGTCCCGACGATCTCGACGCCGTGCTCCTTGGCCAGCAAGTCCTCGATGCGCTGCCGCGCCAGCAGCTCGTCGTCGGCGATGAGGACACGCAGCGGTTTCTCGCTCTCAGTCGTCATATCGAAACTCGGTTCGCAGGTCGGATGCCGTGTGGAAAGGGAGGACGATCTCGGAGATCGCGCCGCCGCCGGTTGCAGACGTCAGTGAAAGCGAGGCCTCGTCGCCGTAAAGCTGCTCCAGGCGGGCGCGCGTGTTGGCGAGGCCGACGCCGGCGCCGGCGTTGCGCTCCACGCCCGGTCCGTTGTCGCGCACGGTCAGCACGAGACGCTCTCCGTCGTCGAGACGCGCCGTGATCTCGATGCGGCCATCGGCGGATGCGCGGGCCGCTCCATGCTCGAGTGCGTTCTCGACGATCGGTTGCAGCACGAGATTGGGGACGAGCGCGTCGAGTGCAGCATCGTCGATCTGCATCGTCACCGTCAGCCGTCCCTGGAAACGGATCTCCATGATCTCGATGTAGCGGCGCAGGATCGACAGCTCGTCGCGCAACGGGACTTCATTCGGTGCGTCGCTGTCCATCGTGTGGCGGAGCAGCTCGCTGAGCCGGGCGATCATGCGGCGCACGCCTCCGGGATCGCGCTCGACCAGTGCGGAAACGGCGTGCAGCGTGTTGAAAAGGAAATGCGGATTGAGCTGCATGCGCAGCGCGTCGAGGCGGGCGTCGGCGAGCTGCGCCTGGAGTGCCGCGGTCTGCCGCGCCAGCTCGATCGCTTCGCGGGCGCGCTGCTGGTCGCGAACGAAGTACTCGCGGGCGAAGCCGGCGGCAAGAACGGCGAGGTAGATGAGGAACTGGTTCAGGAAGCGGAAGCGCGCCACTTCGCGCCAGGGCGAGAGCGTAGCGCCGCGTCGGGGGCGAGGCGCGGTGACGAGCAGGTCGCGCGCGAAGTCGACCGCCAGATAGACGCCGACGGCGATCACGATGCCGATCAGGAGCAGCAGCGTGATGCGCGCGATCCAGCGCCACTGCCGGCTGAATCGATTGCTCAGCCAGAAGATGACGATCGTCATCGCGGCCCAGATCGTCGACTCGATGAAGCTGGTTGCGATCGGTCCGGCCGGCGAGAAGACCCGAAATCCCTGCTCCGGCCGGTCGAGGAGACGATTCACCGACGATAGCGCCGCCAGCGACGTCCAGAAGAGGACGATCAGGAAGATCTCGCGAGGCTTGAGGCTCCAGCGCGTGTGGTGGGGCTGCTGTGTCGTGATGTTCATTGATCATCGATCCGTTGCAAAGGAGTGGCCTCACAAAGCAACAGACAAGAGTGTCTGTGCCACATGAAGCCTGCTTGTTGCAAAGACAGCCCGGCCATCTTAGCGACTCGTCGTCTCCGTTCGTGTCTCGTCGATGCACTTCATGACAGCGGCGTGCACTTCGTTTCCGGCGGAAAGGAAAGCCGTTCCCGAACTGTCCTCATCGGCGTCTGGCAGATCGCCAGATATAACCCAAGGAGAAGACCAATGAAGAACATGAAGTGGTTTGCAGCAGCAGCGGGAGCGATTGCACTCAGCGCAACCCTCGCCATCGCCGGAACGACTACCGGAGACGGCGGATGGAAGCATGAAGGCAGCGGCGGTCATCATCATGGTGCGGGCTTCAGCAAGAAGCTCAACCTGACTGACGCGCAGAAGCAGCAGTGGAAGGCGGTCGACCAGAACTTCCGTCTGGAGAACGCCACATTCTTCGAGCAGTCGAAGCAGACGCGGGAAGCGATCCATGCGGCGAAAGAGGCGGGCGACACCGCCAAGGCCGGCTCGTTGAAGGCAACGGCAAAGGCGCAGCACGCGCAGATGAAGCAGCTCCGCGCGGCGATGGAGCCGAAGCTGATGGCGATTCTCAACGCCGATCAGCAGGCGCAGTTCCAGAAGCTGAAAGCCGAGCGCGCCGCCCGTGGCGAAGGCCACGAGCATCAGAAGCAGTAAGTAGTTGCTGCATCTGGCAGTTGAGGACCGGGAGGCGGAAACGCCTCCCGTTTTGTCTGCAGCCCTCGTGATGTTCCGCACAAGCCCCTGTCCGGCACGCTTTCGGCACTCTCATCCGTGGCGAGTCCTTCCGTTGCGGCGATGCCCTCCGCTGACGGTTCATGCCCCCTGAGTGCGCTTCGTGACTTCCCGGTGCATCTCGCTGAAAAGGAGCAACATCCCGCCGGTCAGGCCCGTTGACATCATCATGAATCAGACAATCGCAATCGAGAGCGGCGATGTTCAGGCCCCTGTCGTCGTCTTCAGCCGGGTGAAGGAGATCCTCGTGAACAAGAAACTGATCATCATCGCCGTCGTGGTCATCGTCCTCGCCGCGGCCGGCTTTTTCTACTACCGTGCCCGCGCGGCGAGCAGTGCCCCAACCTTCCGCTTCGTCACGATCGAGAAGGGGAACATGCAGTCGAAGGTGTCGGCCACCGGCACCCTCGGCGCCGTCACCACCGTCAGCGTCGGCACGCAGGTCTCCGGACAGGTGGCCTCACTTCTCGTCGACTACAACGACGTCGTGAAGAAGGGGCAGTTGCTGGCGACGATCGATCCGACGCTGGCACGGTCGGCTGTCGTCGACGCCCAGGCAAGCGTCGATAAAGCGCAGGCTCAGTTGCTGCAGACACAGCGTGACTACAACCGCAATCGTGATTTGATCCAGCAGGGTCTGATCGCGAAGAGCGCGTATGAGCAGAGCCAGTCGACGATGCTGGTGGCCCAGGCCGATGTCCGGTCCGCGCAGGTAGCCATGGACCGCGCAAAGCAGAATCTCTCGTTCACCTCAATCTATGCACCGATCGACGGCGTCGTCGTCGAGCGCAACGTCCAGCAAGGACAGACGGTCGCGGCCAGCCTTTCCGCGCCGCAGCTCTTCCTCATCGCCAACGACCTTGCGCACATGCAGATCCTGGCGCAGGTGGGCGAGGGCGACATCGCGCAGATCAAGCCCGGCCAGTCCGTGAAGTTCAGCGTGCAGGCCCTTCCGAATCAGACCTTCAACGGAACGGTGCAGCAGGTACGCTTGCAATCGACGACTGCGGACAACGTCGTCAACTACACCGTCGTCATCGCGGTCGACAACGCACAGAACAAACTCCTGCCGGGCATGACCGCGCGCGTCGATTTCCTGACGCAGTCGGCGACCGATGTCCTCAAGGTCTCCAATGCAGCGCTCCGCTTCCAGCCTACCGACGAGCAACTGACGCTGATGGGCGTGCAGAAGGCGGCACCAGGCGCGAACACCGCCACGAATGGCACGACGGGAACCAATGGCACGACGGGGACAAGTGCCGCGACGTCGACGATGTCCGCTGCCGATCGCGCGGCGCGCCGTGCCGCCCGCGCTGCGAGTGGGGGGGGGCGTCCAGCCATCGCCACGCTCTACTACCTCGACAAGGATGGGCACGTCACCACGACGGCCGTCCGCACCGGGATCAGCGATGGGACCAACACGCAGATCAGCGGCAAAGACATCCAAGCGGGCATGAAAGTGATCGCTGGAATTACGACGGGTGCCGACGCCGCAGCGACATCGACCGCGCCGACCACCACCAGCCCGTTCAGCGGCGGCGCGCAGCAGCAGCGGGGTGGTGGACGTCCGGGAGGCTTCTGATGAGCGACGTCGTCATTCAGACCAACGCCATCACCAAGACCTACGAGAGCGGCTCGAACTCCGTGCACGCGCTTCGCGGCATCGACCTGACGGTTCATCGCGGCGAGTTCATCGCCGTGATGGGCCAGTCGGGCTCCGGCAAGTCGACGCTGATGAACGTTCTCGGCTGTCTCGATACGCCCACCTCGGGCAACTACCTGATCGACGACGTGCATGTCGAGACGCTCAACAAGAATGAATTGGCTGCGATCCGCAACGAGAAGATCGGATTCGTCTTTCAGGGATTCAATCTGCTTGCGCGTACGAGCGCGCTCGAGAACGTGGAACTGCCGCTGCTCTACGACCGCAGCGGGCGCAAGCGCGATTCGCGAGCGATGGCTATCGCTGCCCTCGAGCGCGTCGGTCTGGCCGATCGCGTCAACCACCAGCCAAGCGAGCTCTCCGGCGGCCAGCAGCAACGCGTGGCCATTGCCCGGGCGCTCGTAACCGAGCCTGCGCTCATACTCGCCGATGAGCCGACCGGTAACCTTGATAGCCGCACGTCGATCGAAGTGATGTCGCTCTTTCAGGCGTTGAACGAACAGGGCATCACGGTCGTGCTCGTCACGCACGAGCCTGACGTCGCGATCTATGCAAAACGAATCGTGGAGTTCCGCGACGGTCGTATCCGTCGCGACGAGCCGGTGAAGAATCGCCGCAACGCCGCCGAGGATCTCGCCAACGCCGAGGTCCTCGACGACGACGTCATGGCACCAGTGATCACTCCCGCGGCAGCCGTTGCCGTCGCAGGAGGCGTCGCATGAAACTCATGACGCTCGTGAAACTGGCCCTTCAAGCCATCCGCAAGAACAAGATGCGGGCGACCCTGACCATGCTGGGCATCATCATCGGTGTGGCCGCCGTGATCGTCATGGTGGCGGTCGGCTACGGCGCCCGCTCCCGCATCAAGGAACAGATCAACAACCTCGGCACGAACATGATCGTCATCACGCCCGGCGCATCCGCGACGGGAGGCGTCAGTCAGGGAGCGCAAGCCTTCGCGACGCTCACCGTCGACGATGCCACCAAGATCCGCAATGAAGCACAGTACGTGACGGCAATCTCGCCGGTAGTCGCAACCAGGATGCAGGTCGTGGCGCCGTCAGGAAACTGGCGCACGTCGATCAATGGTGTCGACATCGACTACCAGACCATTCGCAACTGGACGACCTCGGACGGAGCGTTCTTCGGACCTGACGACGTTCGCAGCGCGCACACGGTCGCGGTTCTCGGGCGGACCGTCGCGCAACGCCTTTTCCCTAACAGCGATCCGGTAGGGCAGGAGGTGCAGATAGGGAAGGTGCCGTTCACCATCGTCGGAGTTCTTGCGCCGAAAGGCCAGACCGCGGCCGGGACTGACTCGGACGACGTAATCCTCGTGCCGTACACGACGGCATCGTCGCGCTTATCGGGGAGGGCTCGCATTCCGCAAATCATCGCCAGCGCCGCGTCGCAGCAGGACATTCCGGCGGCCCAGGACGAGGTGCGAGCCCTCGTGCGCGAGTCCCACAAGCTTACCCAGGGCGACGATGACGATTTCACCGTGAAGAACCAGAACGAGCTGGCCGACGCAGCCGCGAGCAGCACGGACGTCATGACGATGCTGATGGCTGCCATCGCCTCGATCTCGCTGCTCGTCGGCGGCATTGGCATCATGAACATCATGCTCGTGTCGGTAACGGAGCGGACGCGCGAGATCGGCATTCGTCTGGCTATCGGCGCACGTGGCTCCGATGTCCTCACGCAGTTTCTCGTGGAGAGCATCGTGATGGGAGTCATCGGCGGCGCCATCGGCCTCCTTGTCGGTTACATCGGCGCAAAGGTTCTCGGCCATTTCACCGGCTGGGAGACCGTGATCTCGCCAGTCATCATGATCATCTCGATCGGCTTCTCCGGCGCAGTCGGCGTCTTCTTCGGTTTCTACCCCGCGCGGAAGGCGGCAGCGCTGAATCCGATCCAGGCGCTGCGGTACGAGTAGCTGTTTTGCCGAGAAGAAATCATCAACCACAGAGACGCAGAGATCACTGAGTAACTCCGTGATCTCAGTGTCTCTGCGGTGCATGGATTCCACACCGTGTAGAAGATTTGCGCTTCGCCGCGTTCCGAGGGAACCTCGGTGTCAGGAGGTGTTCCATGAACGCGAAGCTGAAGAAGTTGAAAGCGCAGATCGAAAAGGCAGGCGGTCGGATCATGATCTCGGACGACATTCCCGACGACCTGGCGAAAATCCTCACCCGCGTGATCGCAGACTGCCCTGATTGCGCAGCGGCCATGGTGGCGTCATCACGGCAGCAGCTGCGCACAAGGCACGAGCATTGAAGCGGCGGGGACGCCTCCGAGCCAGCCGGCGAGGACGCCAGCGTTCC
>OLLN01000054.1_pt1 | contig 19193 bp, 19 predicted proteins | sample 1604281 | NCBI WGS metagenome assembly OLLN01 (sample SAMEA104055716, study PRJEB20765) | soil metagenome | biome: Arctic tundra; feature: Polygonal ground; material: soil | place: USA | collected 2011-09 | depth 0-0.5 m | reverse complement strand
GCACGAAGCGAACGCTACTACTGCGAGGGAACGTACGTCGGATCGGTGGTGCGATTGTCGACGACGGAACCGTAGGCGGCGATGCGTCCCGTGCCGCTGATGACTCTCGCCGTGATCCGGCCGTTGTAGACGTTGTTGAATCCCATCGACTTGAAGATGCCGCCCTTCTGAATGTACTGGCCCGCGGTGAGAGGCACCACCAATCGCGAGGCCACTTTCGAGTCGGGGGAGTAGGCCAGCAGCTCGACCGTCGCGTCGTTGCCGGTCACTTCCATGAGCCCGAGGTTCGTGCGGAAGGCGGGCGACTCCTCGAGTTGCAGGACCTGCAGAGCGCGATCGCCGTTGCCGACCGAGTCAGCCGTCGTGACGCCCGGGATGAACTGGCCGAACGTGCCGCCGGTGGTCTTGTCGCGGCTGAAGGTGCGCGCGGTGACGACGAGCGAGGAATCGGACGGCGTCGTTGCCACCACCGAGCCGTTGCCGCTCGTCTGGTTGAATTGTTTGACCAGCACGTTGTCGAGTGCTTTCACTTCTCCCGGGGCGATCGAGATCTGCGAAGTTGCCACCGGTGTACTGGTTCCCTGCGCGTAGTACTGCAACGTCACGTTGGCCGTGGACGCGCCGCCGTTGAAGACGCGCATGTCGGTATGGAAGTTCGAGAAGCCGTTGTCGAACTCCGCGACGCCGGGCAGGACGAAGCGCGATGCCGCGATCTTCGATGCGTCCGACGGGAAGACGAGCAGCGGATCGGTCGTGGTGTTGTCGAGCACGGAGGCGTACGCGCTGATGCGGCCGGTGTCGCTGGTGACGCGCACTTCGACGCGGGCGTCGGCGACGTTGGGTAGAACGACTCCGTTCACGTTGAAGAAGGTGTCCATCTTGATCTGCTGTGACTCGAACGGTTTGAGGCTGTAGGCACGTTCGGAGAGCTTGTTGCCGGCATCGTCGTACAGCGTGGCCACGAAATCGACCGGCTGCCCTGCGCCTTCAACGAAGCCGAGGTTGGTGCGGAAACCGCCGCTGGCATTGCTTTGCGCGACCTGCTGGAGCGAGATCTTCGAGGTGTCGCTCTTGCTGAGGAAGTTCGCCAGTTGCAGCGCCGGGATGAACTGGCCGAACGTGCCGAGGCTGGTCACGCTGTAGGTCCGGCTGGAGGCGACGGTGGCCAGGCTGATGCTGACCGGATCTTTGCCCGCGTAGTTCAGCGGCCGGATCTCCAGCGATCCGATTCCCGCCTCGCCGAGCGATCCCGAGCCGTACCAGTCTTTGACGATGTCGTTGAGTGCCTTCGTCTCGCCGCCTGCGACCGAGATCGTGGTCTGTTTGCCGTTTTGCGTGCCGTCGGTATTCGCCGGTGTGTAGGTGAGTTGGTACGTGATCGACTGCGCGGCGGTGTTGGTGAGGCGAACATCGCTGACGAAACGCGTGCCGATGCCGTCAGCGTGCGCGATGGCAGGGATCAGCAGCGCGTTGAAGGGTGCGTTCGGATCTTTCGGTACCGGAGTGACCGGCGCGACGACGCTGACGGAGATGGGAACGGTGTTAGTGGCAGGCGGGTTGCCGAGTGCGCCGGTCTTGCCGGCGGCGGGCGTGCGGATGACGGTGACGCTGGCCTGCGTGGCGCCGAAGTCGAGCTGCGACGTGTCGATCGTGACGGTGACGGTCACCCCCTCGGCTGGCAGCGCGCCGCTCGACGGCGAGACCGTAACGAACGATTCATCGGAGCTGACGCTGTACGTGTCGCCCACCGCCAGCGCGGTCTTGCCCGCCGTCACGAAACCGGGGATGAAGAGCGGCTGCCTGACGATGCAGTTCGCTCCGCTGCACGGCGCCTGGGCGAAGTCGAAACTGGTCTGCGTCGCCGCCTGCGGCGCGGTGACGAGCGTGCTGCCGGCCTGCGAATACGAGCCGATGCCGCCGCAGAGCGGTGCGTTTGCGACGCGGTAGTAGTAGCGCGTATCGGCCGTCACCGTGTGCGTGAATGTCCGCGAGCCAGCGCCGGTCACTTCGAAGGTCACGGCATCGCTGAAGTCGGCCTTCGTCGCTTCCTGCAAGTCGTTACGGACGTCGAGCTGCGGATCGAAGTTCCATGAGACGGTGTACGTCGAGGCCGAAAGCAGGGCCGGCGGTGTGCGGACCGTCATCGTCCGCGGCGCGCAGTTGATCGTGATCGTCACGGTGTTGCTGTTTGTGCCGCCGCAGGAGTTGGTGACCTTCACCCAGTAGTCAGTGAAGCCGGTGGCCTGCGGGGTGATGGTGAGCACGGGACTGGTCCCGCCCGAAACGGGGTTTGTCGGATCGCCGGACGATGCGCGATACCACTGATACGAGACCGCGCCGGAGGCGAGAACGGAGACGGAAATCGGCGTGCCGAAGTTGCCGGTGGCGTTCTTTGGCTGGTCGAGAATGATGGGCACTGCGCACTGCGGAACCGTGAGAGTCGCCGTGTTGCTGTCGGTCGGGCCGCATGTGTTGATCGCGCGAACCCAGTAGCGGGTGGTCACGTTGATCGCATCGACCACCAGGAGCGTGCCGTAGTTGAAGTACTCATCGGCAGCCAGGATCTGCGCGATGACCTGCTCGTCGCTCACGCCACCGAGAATCGCCGGCACGAGCGCGGCTGCCTCGGATGCCGTAGCGTTGCGGCGCAGGAACCCCGAGTAGTACTGCTGCACGCGCCGGTTGACCGCTTCGCTCGATTTGAGGATGGAGAGGCCGACGGTTACGCGCGACGAACTGGCCAGAAAGCCGCTGTAGGTGGTGGTCTCGGCCGCCGAAGGTGTGCGGCCGAGGACGTCGTTGAAGATGCGAGTGATCCAGCCGGCGTTCGTGCCGCCGGAAAGCGCGAAGTACTCCGGTGACGCAACGAGCTGCGCTTCGATCTGTTCGTCGCTCAGGTTCGCGGCGAAGGCGGGGAGCCAGAAGCTGAGCTCCGCGGCGGACGGCGTGCGGTGCAGGAACGTTGCATAAAAGCTCGTCATCAGCCGGTTGTGGTATTCGTCCGACGTCAGAACGCTGAGCGCGACGGTCGCCCGCGGCGTGCCGCCGGTGAGCAGCGCGCTGTCGGCAGAAACGGACGCGGCATCGGCCGTCCGTCCGAGGAGGTCGATGTAGACCTGGTTGACCCAGCGTTCGTTCGACGGGCCCGATCCGCTGACCGGCGTCGACGTGTCGCCCGCGACTCCTTTGAACCACTGGTACGAAGTGGCGCCCGTAGCGAAGGCGAAGAGGTAGGTTGGCGTGCCGGGCGTCGGGATGAAGCTGGCGGGCTGAATGGCGAACGACGGCTTCGGGCAGTCATTCGGGATCGTGACCGTGACGGTGGCAACGTTGCTGATGGCGGTACCGCAGTCGTTGCTGACCTTCACCCAATACGAGGTTGTTTGTGTCAGAGCAGGAGTCGTGAATTGCGGGCTGTTAAAGCCAACAGGTGTGCTCGTGTCGGCGTTGCTCGTTGCTCGGTACCACTGGTAGCTCAGCGGCTGCGAGCCGCTGGCGCTGACGGTCAGCGTCGCAGTGGCGCCGGAGTTGATCGTCTGATTGCCCGGGTGGGTGGCGATGACCGGTGCTGTGCACGTCGGTCCTTGCTCCACAGAAACCGTGGCTGCGGCGGTGACGTTGCCGCACGCGTTGGTAACCTTGACCCAGTAGTTTCTTGTTTCGGTGATGGGAGGTGTGTGATAGGGATTGTCCGTGCTTACCTGATGGGAGACATCAGGTTCGAAGCCCTCGAACCAGGCGTAGGCGAAGGTGCCGTTGCCACCGACGACGTTGGCGCTCAGTGTTGCCATTTGGCCGGAAGCGACGGCGCCGCCGCCGGAGATGGAGACCGAGGTGGGAGGAATGCAGGGGGGGCCGTCCCCGTATACGGTGTCGACGGCGTCGTGGTCCCATTGCTGAAGGTTGGAGCCGAGGCCAGCATTGAATGGCGACGCCATGATTGCAAACGAGTCGGACGGTTGTGTTCCATCGTTCGAATGTCGAAAGCCGATGGCGTGTCCTAGCTCGTGGGTGATGAAGGCTTCGAACTGCGAAGCATCGACGGACGAGCGAATGATGATGTCAGCGTCGCTGATGGAAAAAAAGTGTTCGCCGTGGAAGTCATGCTCTCCGGAACCGCCGGAGTCGATTGCGCAAGCGCTCGATCCGTCACAGATTGTCTGGGTTGGATCTGGACCCGTGTAGCCGAGGTAAATCACGTTGTGCCCGTCAGCCGATGGTTGCGTAGATGTGTCGGTCCCAGAAGCGTCCGTGAGCACGACGAAGCTGTTGGGATCGTTCGTCCATGCGGCCATTCCGTGTGCGATGCCGGTGGCAGTATTGACGCCGGCAATAGTGCCGTGCTGGTAAAACTGCACCGGTGGGTTTCCAGTCGCGGCGACGTCCCATCGGATGTGGCCGGTATTGTGATTCACGTCGACCACGACGCTGCAGTACGAGGCGGCTGTTGCGGAGGGTTTCGGATGGAGCGCACTGGCGATCGGCGACAGCTTCGTCGAATACGACTCGCTGGTCGCATTCCCTTGTGCTGCGCCGCGAATGAATTGCTTGAACTCGTTCGCAAGTCGCGCCGGATCGTCACGAAGGTCCGAAACGTCGCGTGTCAGCGCCGCCTCCCCGCGGGCAGTGCGCGTGAACGAGAACTTGCCCATCGCCATCGACGCTGTGAAGTACGTTCCGTCGCTCCGCTTTTTCAGGAAGACCAGGACGTGCTCGCCGGGCGTGTAGGCGGCGGAGTCGCTGATGAAGGTGAAGCGGTCGCCGCTCCGTCCGCCGATCTCGCTGACGATGATCGTGCCTGCCGCGGTGCCTTTGATCGTCTCCTCGATCTCGAAGTGATAGTCGGTGACGACATATCCGTCCGCGCGCACTTGGGACGCGGCATCGCGCACGGTGGCGACGACGACGGAATCGGAGCGGTCGGCCAGTTGGCGGTCGCTGGTGGGCTGGAACACCGTTGCTGAGACGGCCGAGGCGAGAAGAAAGACGACGGATGCAGCGAGCCGGATCGATTTCAAGAACGGACCTCTCTAGTTGATTGATTGCGGTGACCGGACCGGCCACCAGTGGATTTGTTTCCGTTACTTATTTGAATAACCCAAACATTGTAGTCGTAGCAATCTCATTCCGAAAGCGGTGAGGCGCTGTGACCACAGTTACAAAACTCGGCCGCCAACTGGCGAGAATCGTTTTCATGCTCCGAGGCGCGGCGTTCTGCTTGTCGATCATTCTGTTGGTTGCGCCGGTGCAGGCGCAAGCGCCGCAGAGGGGTGGCGACCTTCCGCAACCGCTTCCGCTCTTCCCGCCGGCAAACTGGTGGAACACCGACGTCAGCGCGGCGCCGGTCGACGCGAAGAGCGCCGCGTACATCGCCGACGTCGGCGCAACCCGCGGCATGCATCCCGATTTTGGCGGCGACAACAGCGACTCCTCGGCGCCGATCTACGGCATGCCCTACATCGTCGTCGCCGGATCGCAACCGCTTCTTCCGGTGTCGTTCGTCTACGCGGACGAAAGCGACACCGGCGCTCCCGGACGTCCCCCGGGCTATCCGATTCCGGAAGAGGCAAAGACGCAACAGAAGTGGATCGAGGGCGGCCTCTCCGGCAGCGATCCGAACGCCGATGGCGACCGCCACATGCTGCTCGTCGATCGCGACGACCGCATCCTTTATGAGTTGTACGCGCTGCACTGGAACGGCTCAGGTTGGGAGGCAGGCTCGGGCGCCACGTTTCCGCTCGACTCGAATACGCGCCGCCCCGACAGCTGGACCAGCGCCGATGCGGCAGGCCTTGCGATTCTGCCGGGCCTCATCCGCTACGACGAAGTCTACGGAAACGCACCGATCCGCCACGCTTTCCGCGTGACCGTGCGCCACACGAACGGCTACGTCTTCCCCGCCTCGCACCGCGCCGGTTCGACGTCCGGCGCCCTGCCGATGGGCGCGCGCTTGCGGCTGAAGGCATCCAAAGACATCTCCGCGTTCCCCGATCCGCTACGCCGCATCTTCCAGGCGATGAAAACCTACGGCCTGATCGTCGCCGACAACGGCAGCGATCTCTACGTCAGCGGCACCTACGACACGCGCTGGGACAACGACATCCTCAACCCCGCGTTCGGAGCGATCAAAGGCAGCGATTTCGAGGTCGTGCAGTTGGGATGGCAAGCGGCGGCGAAAGGGCGTTCTCGGGCGGTTCGGCATTAGCGCGGATCGCCGCGTTGGTTGCGCTGCGCGCGTTGTCGGTGTCGGCCGTTTGATCGCGCCACGCGTGTTTGTGTCATCCTGAGCCGCCGAGCCGCCGCAAGATTTCGCACGCTTGCACATTGATGTGTATCGGCGGCGTAGGACGGTCGAAGGATCTCCTGATTCGTGCCGGGTGGGATGGCGAAAACAACCAAGGCACAGAATGAGGGGGTCCTTCGACCGTCCTACGCCGCGATGCCTGCCGGTTGTGAAGGCAGCGTTTGGGCGCGGCTTCGGCGGCTCAGGATGACACGATCACGAGCACTGACCGACAACGCGCGAAGCGCAACCAACCGACAACCGACTGCGCGGCGCGCAAAGCGCGCCGCAATTACCGAGTCCTTCTCACCAGCTCCGCATCGACCCCATGAATCCGCATGTCGACGAGTTTTTCGACCGGGATGTTCGCGTAGCCGGCGGCCTTCAGATCGCGAATGTAGCTCGCCGACACGCCGTGGATGCGCATCGCTACGAGCTGTTCCGTGCTCAGATTGGGGTAGCCGAGGTCGCGGAGCTCGCGGACGTAGTCGACGGTGGCGCCGTGGATGCGGAGGGCGACGAGATTATCGGCCTCGAGATCGCGCACGCCGAGGTCCTTCATGCCGCTGGCGAGCTCGGGGGAGACACCGTGGATGCGGAAGTTCACGAGCTGCCGGGCGTCGGGCTGGTAGCCGAGTGCATGCATGCCGCGGATGAACTCAGGGGAGACGCCGTGAATGCGGAAGGTGACGAGCTGCTCGCCATCGGGCTTGTAGCCGAGCGCGTTGAGCTCGCGCACGAACTGCGGCGACGCGCCGTGGATGCGGAAGGCGATGTAGCGGTTGAGATCTTCGTGATAGCCGAGCGACTGCATTTCCTTGATGAACGCCACGGAGACATCGTGCAGCGCCAGCGAGAAGAGGCGGTCGTCATCGAGGTCGCTTGAAGCAACGCCGAGGGTCCGGAGCGTGGCTGCGTAGGAAGCGTTGGGTGCGAAGGTAAACCGCCCGACGCCTTCGCCATTGAGGAAGGTGCCGGTGAAATGGATCGTGCCCGCATCGCGCACGAGATTGAAATCGACCGGCGTTTCGGTCGTTGCGCTCATCTGTGCGGCGGTGAGGCCGGCGAACGCGTTGCGCTCCATCGATTGACTGTTCTGGTTGTGCTCCGAGATGAGCTGCAGTTGCACTTTCCCGTCATCGCGCGAGTCGTCGTGATTCGTCAAATGCCACGCGCCGTGTTGCCCAGCGCGCGCGGTGAAGGCAGCGAGGAAAAGGAAGAGGGCGAGAGCAAGCGCGCGGCGCATTTCCCCACCCCCAACTCCCCACCCCCATCGTAAGAACGATACGCCGTCGCCGCGCCGAGAATCACGAGCACGACCAGAGCGCCGCAGGAAGCCAGGTAGCGCGCGTTCGCGCTTTGCTTCGAAAGGAGTGCAAGCGTGGCGGCGAGGATAGCCGCGACGAGCAGACCCTGCCAGAGAAGGTGAACCAGCGCCCAGCCGATCGCCTGCGCCAGAGGAGTGCCCAGTAGGTTGCTCAGTCCGTTCATCGTTTTTCTCCTTCCAGGGTGTCGAGCAAGTTGCGAATGGCAGTCAGCTCGCCGGCGCTTGCTTTGCGCCCCGAGAGTGCCTGCATGACGAGTTTGGTGGCGGAGCCGCCGAAGGCCCGCTCGGCGAGATCGGCCAGGAGCTGGCGCTGCGTCTTCTGTTCGCCGTAGCGCGATTCGTAGACATGGGCGCGCTCGGTCTCGTCGCGAACGACCAGACCTTTCTCCGTCATGATCTGCAGAATCTTGAGGACGGTGGTGTAGCCGGTGGAGCCATCCTTGTTCAGTGCGTCGTGGACGTCGCGGACGGTGCTTGGTCCGCGCTCCCAAAGCACGCCCAGGATGGCAAGCTCGGAGTCGGTCGGTCGTGGCGGTTGTCGGTCGGTCATGGTGGTTTCCTCTTGTACGCAAGCAATCATACGAAGTTTTTCGTGGATGTCAACGAAGAGTTTCGTAGTGAGCCGTATTGATCCGCAGATGACGCAGATGAAACGCAGTTCAATCTGTGTCTATCTGCGTCATCTGCGGATGAAGCTTCTCAGCGGACCGGCATCAGAAACGTCCGCCGCGCAAGCTCGGAGTCGAGCGTGGCGCGGTCGTAGTAAACGTCGAGCACGGAAGGCTTCCAGGTCAGCAGGTCGGCGTTGCTGCGTGCGAACGATTCGAAATCATCCGCCGGCACGCGCTCCATCCGCTCGTGAATCAGCAGCAGGTAGGCCCAGGTGATCGTGGCGTGATAAAGCTCAGGACGTCCGTTCGCGGCGGCAAAGCGCTGGAGCGATGTCGTGAAGCGGTCGAGAGCGCCGAGGAGAGGAAGATCGCGCAGATAGATCCAGGCCAGGCGAACGTGATCGCGGTGATGAAAGCTGCCGTTGGGCAGCGTGCATGCCTCGAATGCGTCGACGAAGTCGCGGTCGTTCATTGGGGTCTCACTTTCTTGTTTCACGCGGAGACGCGGAGAGCGCGGAGTGGTCCTGAGATCAGAGACAAGAGATTAGAGATTGAGATCACGTCGCTGATCTCTTGTCTCTGATCATCTCCGTGCTCTCCGCGTCTCCGCGTGAAACGACTCTCCGGACCTCACGAAGCCTTTCTCCGTTTCCGCGGAGAGGTCTCCTCGATGAGCTTGTGCGAATCAGCGGCGCTCAGCGTCAGCCCGTAGATCTTGCGAAGATCCCCGATCTTCTTCAGCGACTCGCTCCCGAACGGCGCCTTCCCCTCGAAGGCATGCAGCACGATTCCCTCGATCAGGTCCCCCAGCGACATGTCATGCACCTCGGCCATCGCTTTGAGCACCTTGAGAATCCGCTTTTCGATGCGTATCCCGGTCTGCACGCGTTCCACGGTCGTTGTTGTTGTCGTCATGGATAATGGTACCACGGTACAAAGATAACGCAATGGAGAAAACGAAGCGCGAGCCCGCCAGCAACTGTGATTCGTCAGAACGCGCTACTCTCGTTGATGCGTGGACGAAGTTTTGAACGACAATTCCTCGCCGATACGCCATGACCTCCGCACTCCACGAAATCCTTGAAAGCAAACGCGCGCTACGCCGGGAGCTGGCGTCGCTGCCCGTCGCGGAGAAGCTGCGGATTTTGGATGTGATGCGGGAGCGGGAAGTGGCGATTCGTTCGGCGACGCCTCCAGATGAAGCCGAGTCTGCCCCGCGGCTAGGTACCGATGACTCGTCCCGCGTCAGCGTCGACTCACCCCCGCGCGGCTAACACGCGCCTCAAAATTTTCCCCGAAGGCGACCGCGGGATCACATCCGTGATCTCCACGTGGCGCAGTTTCTTGTACGGCGCGACGCGCAGGGCGACGAACGACTGGATCTCTTCCGTGGTCACGCCGGAGCGGAGGACGACGAAGGCTTTCGGCACCTGACCGGCTTCTTCGTCGGCGATCGGGATCACCGCGGCGTCGGCGATGGCGGGGTGGGTCAGGAGCAGCGCTTCGAGCTCGGCGGGGGCGATCTGCATCCCTTTGTACTTGATCAGCTCCTTCACGCGGTCGACGATGAAGAAGCGGCCGCGGTCATCGGCGTACCCGACGTCGCCGGTGTGCAGCCACCCAGCGGCGTCGATCATCGCGGCGGTGGCGTCGGGGCGGTTGAGGTAGCCCTTCATCACCTGCGGGCCGCGAACGCAGATCTCCCCTTCTTCGTTCGGTCCCAGCTCCGCGCCGGTTTCCAGGTTGACGGTTTTCGATTCCGTGTTCGGCATCGGTTCGCCCACGCCTTCGGTCTGGCCCACGCGTGTCGCATGCGTACACGGCGACGTCTCGGTCATCCCGTAGCCCTGCGTGAGCGAGCAGTGGAGGCGTTTGGTCGCTGCCGCGGCGACCTCGGGGCTGAGTGGTGCAGCTCCCGAGAAGAGCGTAGTCAGCGCACTGAGGTCGTAGTTCTCGACGAGCGGGCTTCGCGCGAACGCAAGAAAAATCGGCGGCACCAGGTAGGCGTAGGTGATGCGGTATTTCTCGAGCGCTTGCAGACACTGCTCGAGATCGAAGCGCGGCATCGTCACGACGGTTGCTCCGACGTGGAAGCTGAGGTTCATGATCACGACCATGCCGTAGATGTGAAAGAAGGGGAGGACGCCGAGGGCGACGGCATCGCCGGAAAGGCTGAAGACCGCCTCGCATTGCAGGATGTTCGCGACGAGATTGCTATGGGTGAGCATCACGCCCTTCGGCAGGCCGGTCGTGCCGCTGGAGTAGGGCATGACGACGATGTCGTTCTGCGGATCGATCGTGACAGACGGCACGTCGTCATCGCTGTCGAGCAGTGAATCGAACGGCGTCGCGCCCGCTGCCTCGCCGAAGACAAAGACTTCGCGAAGCGTGAGGCTCTTCGCAGATTCGAGCGCCTTGTCGAGACACGACGGTCCAGCGACGAGATAGCTCGCGTCGGCATCCTGCAACTGGCGGGTCAGCTCCTCGACGGTGTACATCGGATTGATCGTCGTGACGATGACGCCGAGGAGCGAGACGGCGTGGAAGGCGATGGCGTAGTCGGGGCAGTTCGCGCTGTAGATCGCGAAGACGTCACCTTTGCGCAGACCGCGGCGCGCGAGCGACGTGGCGGCGCGCCGCACCGCGTCAGCCCAGCCGACGTACGTAAGCACGCGGCCGTTCGTGCTGTCGATCATGGCCGCTTTGTCGCCCCACAACGCCGCGCGCTCCAGCAGAAACGGAGTGAGCGCGACGTCAGGGATGGCAACCGGAGATTCGGGAGCGCGGAAGATCATGGTGGTGCCTCCGTACGCGATTGCGACTTGTTTGTGGTGTGCGGAGATCGTACAGGGGTTTGCACGATTCAGCGATAATGCGCGGGATCTTGCGGAGGTTCACCATGAGCAACCGACCCACGTTCTTCCAGCGCGCATCGATCGCAATCGTCATCGCGGCGAGCGCCAGTCTCACTCTGGCAACGCAGACCTTCGCCGCGGACGACTTCGCCGACGTCAAACGCGAGATCGCGAAGCGTCACGACGAAGCGGTCAAACGGCTGCAGGATTGGATCGCGCTTCCGTCGATCGCCGCCGAGGATCGCAACTATCCCGCCGGCGCGGAGTACATGGCCAAGCTCGCGCTCGACGCCGGGTTCCAGCACGCCACCGTCATCAGCACCGATGGCAAGCCCGGAGTCTTTGCCACGCTCGACGCCGGCGCGCCGAAGACGGTCGGCCTCTACTTCATGTACGACGTGAAGCAGTTCGATCCCGCGGAGTGGACCTCGCCGCCGCTCGAAGCGCGGCTCGTCGACAAACCGAACGTCGGCAAGTCGGTCGTCGGCCGCGGTGCCGTGAATCAGAAGGGTCCGGAAGCGGCGTTTCTCGCGGCGCTGCACGCGATCCGCGGCGCGGGCCGGAAGATGCCGGTGAATCTCGTCCTGATCGCTGAAGGTGAGGAAGAGATCGGCTCGCCGCACATCGGCCAGCTCGTCCATCGTCCCGAGGTGGAGGCGGCGTTCCGCAAAACGACAGGCGTGTTCATGCCCGCCGCCTCGCAAGACCTCGACGGCATCGTCACCGTCAGCCTCGGCGCGAAAGGTATCGTCGAACTGGAACTGGTGTCGAGCGGCGAGAAGTGGGGACGTGGTCCGGCCAAAGACATTCACTCATCGCTCAAAGCAATGGTTGACAGCCCGGCCTGGCACTTGGTGAAGGCGCTCGATACGCTCGTGTCGGCCGACGGCAACACGATCACGATCGACAACTATCCGCAGCCGCGGCCGCTGAACGCCGATGAGAAGGCGATGATCGCCAACGCGTCGAACCGCCGCAGCGAAGCGCAATCGAAGAAGTCCCTCGGCGTGCAGCACTGGATCGGCGATCTGCCGTGGGTCGAGGCGAACGAGCGGCTGGAGTCGCAGCCGACGGTGAACATCGAAGGCCTCGTCGGCGGCTACACGGGACCGGGCGGCAAGACGATCCTCGCCCATCGCGCCGTGGCCAAGGTCGACATGCGTCTTGTGCCCGATATGAAGAAAGACGATGCCGTCGCCGCGCTTAAAGCACACCTCGCCAAACGCGGCTTCGGCGATATCGAAGTGAACGTCACCGGCGGCTACGATCCGACCGGCACGCTCCGCCGCCGCCCCCCTGATCCAGTCGCAGGTGGCCGTCCTGAAACGCGCCGGCATCGATCCCGTCCTCTGGCCGCGCAACGCCGGCTCGTACCCCGGCTACGTCTTCACCAACCCACCGCTCAGCCTCCCCAGCGGCCACTTCGGCCTCGGCCACGGCAGCGGCGCCCACGCGCCGGACGAGTACTACGTGATCGACTCGACAAACCCCAAAGTGCAAGGCTTCGACGGCGCGGTGATGTCGTTCGTGGAGTATTTGTACGAGCTGGGGAGGTAGTGTCTTGAAAACTTCCCGGTCAACACGCATTGCGACAGCCCTTGCTTTCACAGTCGCCGCGAGCTTGTTCTTATCGAATGCTGCAGTCGCCGCGCAGCCTGAGGTGCCGGCTTCGAGGCAGCCCGCAATGAGCAGGGAAGAGCAACGTCAGTTCGACGCGTGGCGCAAGTCCATGGCGGGACCACCGAAGTGGGGTCAGGTCTAGAGTCTAAAGTGCCGACGCTGTCTTGCAGACCGCGCAGCTCGCTGCTCTCGCAGTCGACTGAGGAGAGCTATCGGAATGGTGACTTGGCGTGTTCCCTGAAACAACGGCGAGCACGCAACCGGGGGTTCCGTCGGCAATGGAATGTCCGAAGGTTTCCTTGAGCCTGATATCGTTCAACCGCTTGCCCATCCTCACCACGCTCCTCCTCGCCATCGCAACAATCACGTCCGCTGCGACCTCGCCCCGCGCTGCCGTTGCGCGACCGCAAGCCACGCGGCCAATGATCGGGCAGCAAGCGCCGGCCTTCACGCTCCGCGATCAGAGTGGCCGCCGCATCAGCCTGGCGGATGCAGCCGGGACGAAGGTCGTCCTCGTCTTCTACCGCGGCTACTGGTGAGCGTATTGCGTCCGGCAGGTCGTCGGACTTCGTGAGCTCGCCCGCGCCTATCCCGAGGTGAAGATATACGCCATCAGCCCCGACTCGCCGGAAGAGAGCCGCAAGTTCGCCGCTCTCATCGGCTCCGATCACCGCGGCGAGGTGACGTTCTCCCTCCTGTCCGACCCCCTATCGCGAGTCATCGACCGCTACGCCCTCCGCGACGAAGCGTACGCCGGGAAGAAGGAGGACGGCATCCCACACCCCGCCGTAATCGTCCTCGACGCAAAGGGCCGCATCCGCTGGATGAAGATCGAGACCGACTTCCGCGAGAGGCCCACCAACGCAGAGATCGCGGCAGCGATCGATGGGATGGAGTAGGGGGAGCGTTCGGACCCTGGGTGCGCGTTTTCGATTACGCGGCGAAGCCGCTTTGGACTGCGGTGGCGCCAGCCACCGCTTTGAATTGCGTGTTTGAAAGCGGTGGCTGGCGCCACCGCACTCCAAAGCGCTTCGCGCGAAAGCTTGGATGATCCTCTGCGCTAAGCTACCGGCAAACGTCCGGATGATTGCGAGGTCCTGATGACATCTCTTCGTCGCATCTTTCCTTTGTGTGTCTTCATGCTGTGCGCGTCATCCGCGCTCGCTGCCGATGTGCCGCTCAAGGCGCTCGTTGGCGGGCGGCTGATCGATGGCTTTGGTGGGCCGCCCATCGCGAACAGCGTGATTCTGGTTCGCGGGGATCGCATCGAGGCGGTTGGTGACGTTGGGTCGATTCCGATTCCCAAGGGCGCTGAGGTCATTTCGACGGAAGGGATGGATGTGCTGCCGGGGCTTTGGGACATGCACGTCCATCTGATGATTGATGGGCACGCGGATTACGCTCACTGGTTCAAGAAGTATCCGTCGATGTATCGCAAGGTGATCATGCCGGCGTCGGCGCATCAGTTGCTGATGGCGGGCGTGACGAGTGCGCGCGATCTCGGTGCGCCGCTCGACGACGTCCTGGCCGTGCGTGATGCCATCAACCGCGGCGAGATTCCCGGTCCGACGATGTATGTCGCGGGCCCCTTCATTCAGCACGAGCCGTATCCGGGAGAGGAGGATTCGCGCTGGGGCGTGAACGGCGCCGCGGACGCGCGGGCGAAGGTTCGCCGCATCGCCGAGGCGGGCGTCAATGAAGTGAAGATGATCGATCAGGACCTGATGACGATGGATGAGGTCATGGCCATCGTCGATGAGGCGCACAAACACGGCTTGACCGTCGTTGCGCATGCTCATCGTCCCGAGGAGATCCGGCGCGGTCTGGCCGCGGGTGTGGACTGCTTCGAGCACACCGGCCTGGCAACCGCCCCCGAGTATCCGCCGGACATCATCGACAAGCTTCGCGAGCGCACCGCGAAGATGAGCCTCGGCCCGCTCTTCTGGACACCGACGGTGGAAGGTCTCTGGAATTACGAATCGCTGCGCGACAATCCCGAGCCTCTCGACTCCGACTCCTGGCACCTCGGATTGCCGGACGAAGTCGTCGACGATATCCGTCAATCGTTGAAGCATCCCGGCCAGCTTCCCTATTACCAGATCACCCCGCAGCGCCGGCCGACGCTGAAGCACAAGATCGAACAACTTCGCGAAGCAGGCGTTGTGCTCCTGGTGGGGACGGACAGCGGGATCCCGATGAACTTTCATTCGCAATCGACATGGAATGAGCTCGACGTCTGGGTGCGCAAGATCGGAATACCGGCGATGGACGCGATCCGCAGCGCGACCTACTGGCCGTCGGTGCTCATGAAAGTGTCGAAAGACGTGGGGACCGTCAGCGCCGGAAAGTTTGCCGACATCATCGCGGTGAAGGGAGACGTGCTCGAGCACATCGATCTGCTCTCGCGTGTCGACCTGGTGATGAAGCACGGGAAGCGGATGAAGTGATCGGCGCGCCGCGGTGCGGCCGGCAACATGAAGCGGACTCGAACGTGCGGACGAAGATTCGGTGTGGGATCATGATCCCGGGAATTGTCATGAGCGTTCAACCGCACGCAGATCTTTATCTCGACCCTTTCGCGATCGAGGCGTTCTGTCAGAAATGGCGAATCAAGGAGCTCGCGCTATTTGGCTCAGTCCTCACGGGCGAGTTCCGCCCCGATAGCGATGTCGATTTTCTGGTTTCGTTTGACGAACCTGAGCCTGACTGGGGACCGTGGATGGGACGCTGGCAGGAGATGGCGGAGGAACTGGAATCGATTGTTGGCCGCAAGGTCGATCTGGTCGAAAAAAAGGGTGTGGAACGAAGTAGGAACTACATCAAGCGACGCCACATCCTGGCGCATCAGAGAACGATTTATGTGGCGCGATGACGGGTTCCTTCTCGACATGTTGATTTCTGCCCGGGAAGCGTCCGAAATGTCATCCGGGCTGACCTTCGAGACGCTCGAAGGAAGTAGCCTTCATCAGAATGCAATCCTTCACGTGCTGCAGAAAATTGGCGAAGCAGCCACGAAGGTCTCAGAGCAATTCAAGATGGAGCATCCCGATATTGAGTGGGTTGAGATCATCGGATTGCGCCATCGACTGGTGCACGACTATCGCAACATCAATCTGACGAAGGTCTGGGAATCCGTCCAATCAGGAGTTCCGCGGTTGATCGAACAACTGGAACGGCTCGTGCCGCCTGAATGAAGTTAGCCGCCTTGTCAGCTCGTTACGTCGAACTTATGGAACGCTCCAAGTGGCAGGTAGGAACACGGCGCTGCGGGCTCGACGGCTGGGATGAGCTCAAGGCCGTTCTGGCCGGGCACGTCCAACATCTGAAAGAGGGCGGTTTCCGCTACATCGTCATTTCGGATTCGACTTGGTATGTTCAGCTCGCATCGCTCGGCGACGGGAGTATTCATAGCGAGGCGAGTCATCGCGACAAGGAAGGTGTTGAGCGACTGAGCCCATCAGCCTGCAAGCGCTTGCTGCGGCTGGGCTGGCTCACCGCGGAAGCGACGGCTCCCGGCGCGACGCGGCGGGCCAGGGCGTTCTTGCGGCGATGGCCGCGCACAGTAGCGAGCGAAGAAATCGCCGATATGTCGGTCAAGACGCTGCGCGATATTTTCGGGATCGCATCGCCGGCGACGCTCACGATCCGGCGGTCTGAGTTTTCCGAGCGTTCCGTTCCGACGATCAAGAAGTCTGGCGAATGGGTGTCACCGGGGAACCGCGCCCAACCGCCGAAGAACCCCAGCCTGCATTTGGCTGCTGGATCGATTGTCAGGAACGCCCACAGCGGGCGGCGGTATCGTATCGAGAACCTCCTCGGCGCTGGCGGGTTCGGCGCCGCGTACCGCGCGACGCAGGTGGGTGGCTCCCGATTGTCGGGCGGCTGTGTTCTGAAGATCGCTACCGACCCGCAGGGCTGGCATCGCGAAGCGTATTTCGGCGAGCTACTAAGAGGGGAGCCCGGTATCGTCAGTGTGTACGAGACGTTTGCATGGGTGCCGCAGGGCGAACATCGGAGGCCGCTCTATTGTCTCGTGTCGGAGCTTGCGGAAGGCGGCGATCTCGCTCGGCATCTCCGGGAACGTCCCGTGCCGTGGACGGAATCGAGAGCGCGGCGTGAGATCACGCGTCTGGCGCGCGCCGTCAAGTTGCTTCATGCGTCCGGTGCGGTCCATCGCGACATCACCCCCGGAAACGTGCTGGTCACGCCTGGCGGAGTGCTGAAGCTCGGGGATTTCGGCATCGCTCTTCATCGTGCCGGTAGCAGAAATGTCGCAGCCGATGCCTTTGCTCCCCGCTTTGCACCGCTACCGATCAGAGGCCGCGAGACCGTTTCGTGGAAACCGCGGACGATGTTTACCAGCTCGGCCAGCTCTTCGCGTTCATGCTCATCGGCCGTGCTCATGCGACCGTTACTGCCCGCGACGTCAAGACCCTTTCGTGCAGTGCGGAGGTGAAGGCGGTGATCCAGCGTTGCATCGGCGAGCGGAGGAGACGCTTCGCCAATGCCGAGGAAATGCTGGGCGCGTTGGGCGGGTCCAACGCTCCGGCACTGCGGCAACGAGTCGTGCGCTCCTTGCGCGGCAAGCGGGTCGTCTTCACCGGAAGCATGGACATCCTCAGAGCGAAAGCAAAGAGGCTGGTGAAGAAGGCAGGCGGCACCGTCGAGAACAACATCAGCCGCGCAACCGACATCGTCGTGGTCGGGCAGAATTCGCCCAACTGGAAAGCGGACAAGAAGGGACGAAAGCTCCTCGACGTCGATCGTGAGCGCGAGCTTGGTCACGACATCGCGGTGATCTCGGAACGAAGGTTTCGAAATCTTGTGGGGCTGCGATGACAGAACAAATAAAGCTGAGTTGACGTTCGCAACTAGAACGATCCGAACGAACACGAGGAGGAAGAATGTTGAAAATTTCCAAGAGAAAACAGCGAGACGAGAGAAAACGCGGAAACAACAAACCTGCCGCGAAGACCGCGCCCTCCCGCGCAAGTGCTCGCATAGCCAGCGCTTCGAGATCACGCGCGGCTGAAGGCCGTCGATCAACGGCCGCTTCGTTGCTGAAATCTGCTCCGGGTTGGTGCGGCGAAGATCTCGACGACATCGTTCGCATCGTCACGGAGACGAGATCGAAAGCGCGATTCTGATGCCGTACTTGCTCGATACGAATCACTCACTCTCCTCGGGTCGAACGTATGGAACGCTCCAGATGGCAGGTAGGAACGTAAACAAAGCGGCATGAGTCCCGTCGAAACGGCTTGTGTGAGAATGAGCCGATGAGATCCACGCGCACGGCATCGCTGTTCGCCGCTTTGAGCTCCGCGCTGCTCATCGCGGCCGGAGCTGCGGCTGCACTGCTTCCGAGCGCGGATGGCGCGACCGTTCATGACACGGTCTTGCACGTGACGTGGCTTGCCGACGCCAACATGGCGGGGACCGCCGCCGGGAGGCTCGGCGTCGCGAAGATCATGCCGAACGGTGCGATGAACTATCAGACCGCCCTTCAGTGGGTGGCGGCGCTGAACGCCATGAATGGAGGTGCCGGCTACCTGGGGCACAACAACTGGCAGCTTCCCGCCACGCCGGCGGTCGATCCGACGTGCGGCGCTAAAGGACCCAGCGGGAACTCCTTCGGAGCGAACTGTGCGAACAGCGCGATGGGATCGCTGTTTTACACCTCGCTGGGGTTTCCCTTTCCCAACACGGCGGTGCCGATCCCGACCACCGCCACCGGTCCGTTCACGAATTTTCAGCCCTATCTCTATTGGTCGGATACCTCGAGCGCAATCGCCAGCCAGGGATACGCCACGTTCTCGTTCAATACGGGATGGGAGGGCTCCAACGTCGACAAACACTACATGTACGCCTTTCCCATGATCAAAGGCAGATTGCCCGGCTCTCCGGCCCCAACCGGCAGCGGACTTCAGGTCAGCGCCGACGGGCAGACGGTTTACGATCCGGTCGCCGACGTGACCTGGCTGGCCAACGCCGATCTGGCGAGGACGCAAGCGTTCGGCGCGCAGTGCACGAATGGCGACGGCACGGCGTGCATCAATCCGGACGGATCGATGTCGCACACGACCGCGGAGAACTGGATCAACGGTATGAACGCGGCCGTTTACCTGGGCCACGCAAACTGGCAGTTACCCCCGATCTCGGTCGCCGAGTCGTGCGGCTTCGGCTGCACGGACAATCCGATGGGGAATCTCTATTACAACCAGTTGCACCTGAGCCAGGGAACGCCCGCCGTCCCGACACCGGATGTCAAGGTCGGGTCGTTCTCCCATCTTCAACCCTATCTCTACTGGACGTGCACGGCGGCCGAGGGGAGCAACGTGCTCTGCCAGGCGGCTCCTCCGGCGCCGAACTTCGGATGGAGTTTTTCATTCGGCAACGGGTTTCAGGGAACCGACCTGATGGTCAATAACCTGTACGTCATGGTCTATTACCCCGACCTGCCGCCCGTACAGCGACGCCGAGCCGCACGCCATTAGCGG
>OLLN01000405.1_pt1 | contig 19735 bp, 22 predicted proteins | sample 1604281 | NCBI WGS metagenome assembly OLLN01 (sample SAMEA104055716, study PRJEB20765) | soil metagenome | biome: Arctic tundra; feature: Polygonal ground; material: soil | place: USA | collected 2011-09 | depth 0-0.5 m | reverse complement strand
AACTCTGATTTCAGTTCACCCTCAGCCGCGAAGCGACCGTGTTAGACTCGCGCCTTATTCTGCGAAGTTATTCTTGCGCGAACCCTAAGGGCAGATGACCGAGTTCTGCCCGCGGGCCCTTTATTTTTTCAAGATTGCCCGCGCTTGCATTCCTCGATGGCCGGGCGCTCCCTTGAACTCCCTCCTCCACACCTTGAGGGCGTCCGGGGAACAGGGGGCTCCCGCGGCGGCGGCAATCAGAGCTGAGACTTCTTCATCGTGGAACTTGCCCGTGGTCTTCTTCACGTAGTTGACGAGATTCGCTTTGGCAGCATCGCGCCAGAGATTGCGATCAAACTCGGGGAAGGCCGACACGAGCAAACAGAACCGGTCGAGCATCGCGATGAGCTGGGGGAACCTGAACGCTTCCCTATGGAGCAAGTAGGCAACGAATAGATCCGAGGTCATCTGAGCAATGATGGCGCGAACCTTCCTAATCTTCGCGACCTTGCGTTCCAGCTCCTTCCGCGACCTGACGCCCAACCGCTCGTTGGATGTTTTGTCGTACGGGAGAGACGGGTTTAGCAGGTTCGCCAGGAGGCAGAAGATATAGCCTGCCTCGCACTTGGCGGCCGTCAGCTTTTCAAGATCAGGGGAAGCACTGTGTTCATGTATCCGTCGCTCTATCTCATCGATCGTGACGACGCCAACATACGGCTCCGCCCCTTCGTTTGTTCGCTTCTTTCGCTTCTTTCGCGTCGTCACCGTCAGCCCGCTCGCACTCTGTGAGTAAAGCGAAAAAAGCGAAATTACTCAAGTAACGACCAGCGAGGCGGGGACGTTCGGTCGTTGCCCTCTGCTACCGCACAACCGCGCGAGCGCGACTTTCTTCGCTATTCTCGCCTTTTTCGCAACGTACATGCTCTGATCTACGACAACACACTACTTGACGATCATCAAGTATAGGCGTATCGTCATTCGAAATGAGAGGCGCGCTGGACATCATCCGCGAATCGGTCGATGGCTCGAAGCTGTCGCGCTACGAGATCGCGAAGCGGAGCGGAGTTGATCAGGCAGCGCTCTCGCGATTCATGAACGGCGGATCGCTTCGCCTGGAGTCGATCGAGAGACTCTGCCCGGTCCTCGGTCTTCGTCTGACGATCACAAAGCAGCCCACTGCCGTCCGAAGCACAAAACGGAGGAAAGCATGAGCATTCGCCGAACGAGAGATGGCCGCTACGTCATCCGCTACTACGAGGACGGAACAAAGAGCAGTTCGTACCGTCAGGAGAACCTCGGCTACGTCGAACGAGACGAAGCAGTACGCATCTACCGGGAACGAACGGCGCACGCGGCAGCGCGGAAGGGTCGCGCGCTTCATGCGCTCACGTTTCAGACACTCGCGGCGTCGTACCTCGAATCCGCCGGGCGGAAGATGGCCGAAAAGAGCCGGGAGCGAGCCGAAGCGATCATCGAGAACCACTTCCGGCCCGTGTTCGGCTCGATGCTCGTTTCCGTCATGCGCCCGTTTCACGTTGAGCGGTACATGAGCGCGCGCGTTGATGCCGGTGCGAATCCGGGGACGGTCAACCGCGAGTGGAACGTTCTGAAAGCGATTCTGAATTGGGGCGAGAAGATGGAGCTGATCGAGAAGAACCCCATTCGCCGCGGATCGGTCGCGGGATTCAAGGTTGCTGACGCAAAGCTGATCTACTTCGAGCCGGAGGAGTGGCGTCGATTCATCGCTGCGTTTGATGATGTTGCGGCATGGCAGGCGCACGTCGCCGGAGTCCGACGCCTCGGGCCGGTGAAGGTCGGCGCGCAAGGCGAACGGCGCTACGGTGCTGGCCGTCGTCCGGATTCCGACGCCACAGCCGCGTATCTTCAACGGCTGCGCCAGACGGTTCCGATCTTTCGAGCGCTGCTCTTTACCGGATGCCGACTCGGCGAAATCCTCGGCCTGCGATGGCTGGATGTGGATATGAGGCGGAACGTCGTCTCAATCGTCCAGCAGAAGACCGGGAAGCAGAAGACACTGCCGATCGAGGGAGATTTCCGCGATGTGCTCTTAGCGCTCCCTCGGAGCGTAGGAGCCGCGCCGGTGTTCACGCGGCCTGACGGTCGCCCCTTCGCCACAATCGACGTACAGCGGGCGTTCAGCATCGCGAGGAAGCTATCCGGCATTCGCTCCGAACTGACTCCGCACAGCCTGCGTCATACGTTCGCGTCCTGGCTCGCGATCTCCGGGCAACCGCTGCGCACTATTCAAGAGCTACTCGGCCATGCTGACATCCGCATGACGATTCGCTACTCGCACCTCTCGCCTGCTCACCTCTCCGATGCTATGAAAACAATCGGAAGGATCGCCGAGGAAAGCAGCGCGTCGGTCAACGTCAAAACGCCATGATTGCGGGTCGCGGGCAACGCGCGGGCAACGCAAGCGCATTCTGAGCGGTCGCGCTGATTGGCCCTAAGTTGTTTGGATTGAGTTGGTAGCGCATACGGGATTTGAACCCGTGTTACCGCCGTGAGAGGGCGGCGATCGCCGCAGTTTTACTGGCATTTCTGAGCCTGGCTATCATGGAGGCTATCAATACGTTGAGTTCGATGGAATGGCTCGGCTCGAAATGAACACCTCTCCTTGCGACTTGGCAAAGCAAGGGGGTGGTAGTGGACCTTTGGATTATGAGCCCGGCGAGCTGCATGTTTCCGTGGCGTTGAGCAGAGTTGATGAGCGGTGTTTCACGATGTGTAAGTAACACGACGCAAGACGCTTGCTGCCACTCTGCCACCACACATCAACGGAGATCAGCCTACGTCATCCGGGCGGTCGACCTTAATTCCACCTTAATCGCACTCAGGAGGTCGTCGGTTCGATACCGATCAGCTCCACCACGTTTAACTCCTTCAAACCACTCGCCGTCCTCTGATCCGCCTTGGACGGAGGTGTGCCGTCCTTCCGTCCAAACGACTACTCGCGCGACTACTTTCGATCTGCGCGCCTCTTCGACGGTCTTCGCCGGCCACGCGATCCGCTCGGCGACCATGGGCGCGGAGGTCGGCCATGCACTCGAAACTAGTCAACCGGCTCGCACTCTCGCGCGAGCTGGGCGTCGAGCCACAGACAATCGCGAAGTGGGAGCGGCAGGGGTGGTTCCCCGAGCCGCAGATGATCCTCTCGGATCGCGTGATCCTCTACGAGCGGAGCGAGGTCGACGCGGCGCTCGCCAGGAGGCAGAAGCGGAGACGGGCGCGCCCGCTTCCGCTCCGAAAGCGCGCGTGATGACACGGCCCTCCAGCGGGCGCGGATGGCGCGCGTCGAACCGGCGGGCCGGGTTCGAGTACTACCCGGCGACGCGGACCGCGCACTTCGAGGTCTACGAGCCCGGCGCGCGCCGCAAGCGCCGGCTCACGCTCCACGACGTGGAGACCAGAGAACGAGCTGAGAAGCTCTGGACCGAGTTCAAAGAGAAGGTGAAGGGACGCGCGAAGCACGTCCACCTCGTCGCGCCCAACTTTGCGCGAATTCGTCGATGAGTGCTTCGGCGACATCCGTGCGAAGGTGCGGCCGCACACCGCGGCCTCCTACGACTACGCGATCCGGGCGCACATCCTCGAGGAGTTTGGCCCGCTCCGTCTCTTCGAGATCACCACGGGGAAGGTCAACCGCTGGTCGGCCCGCCTCATCTCCCAGGGCTACAGCGGCGCAACGGTGAACGGCTACGTCGACATCGTGCGGCTGCTCCTCGGCTACGCGTTCCGGTGGGACATCCTCGAGGTGCTGCCGATCAAGGCGTCGGCCCTCGACCGGTACAAGGTGAACCTGCCCTGCAACGAGCTCAGCTCCGAGGAGGAGCAGCGCTTCCTCGCAGCGTTCGACAACGAGGCGGCGTTCCGCAAGTGGATCGAGCGCCACATGCCGCGCGGACACGTGCGGCAGCTTCCTAGGGCGAAGGCGAAGCCTAAGTTGTTCGGTGCGAAGCGCGTCTACGGCGCGGGCATTCGGCACGACAGCGACGCGGCCGGCGAGTACTACCGCAGGTTCCGCGCAGCGAAACCGTTGTTCGTGGCTGCCCTCGAATGCGGGCTGCGTCGAGGCGACCTTCTTTCGATGCGTTGGCACAGTGTGGACTGGGAGACTGGCACGCTCGCGATCGTCACCGGCAAGACGCAGCGGCGGACGTTCATCCCGCTCTCGGAGTCGGTGCGGGAGACCCTCCAGGAGTGCCGGTCCAGGTCCGTCGTCGGCACGTACGTCTTCGCCGACGCCGACGGGAACCCGTACCCCGAGAAAACGATTGTCCGCTACTTCGCGATCGCGAAGGCGCTCGCTGGGTTTTCCGACCGTGCGCTGCGCTTCCACGACCTCAGACACAGCTTCGCCAGCAAGCTCGCGAGAGAGGGCGTGAATCTCGAATTTATTGCTGGAGCCATGGGCCACTCGTCGAATCGCCAAACGGCCCGCTACGCCCGACCGGGGGCCACCGCCATCGAGTCAGTCAAGAGCGCACTCGATCGCGCCCGCGTGCGGAGGGATCGCGAGGCGTCGACCAGCAGGAGCTCAAAGCAGGCAGAGTGAGCCGCACCGAGGGTCGAGGTTGGATCGCGCAAGGAAGCGGCGGAAGCCAGAAGGCCTCCGCCGCGTAGAGGGCCTACTCGCCACCTGCACGATCGAGATGGCGACGGTCCTCGGTACGATCAGCCCGAAACTCCTGAAGGTCAGCCCGGCCAGCAATGACGGTACGTTCGCTGCAACGACGGCCTCTCGGCCGAGTTGGCCCGTAAGCAGAAGCGCAACACGACCAAACGCATCCGTATGGCCCACTTCCCCTTCGAGAAGTCGCTCGAGAGTTTCGACTTCAAGTTCCAGTCCTCGCTCGATCCGGAGATCGTGCGCGAGCTGGCCACCTGTCGCTCCTCGCCAACGCCGAGAACGTGCTGCGCGGAAGAGGTGCGTCTGTCGGCGCGACGGTCGTGTATGATCGACGTTCCTGGGTCTCCATTTATGGCTGTTTCAGAGCAGATATCGGCATGTAGAATGTTAAAATAATACTCAGTCGGTAGACCCCGAAGTGCTCCACCATCAGCCTCGCTTGACATCACTCGTCCACGCCGCCATTATTAAGCCTTTATCATGTGTCGCTGCCTTAACTCAGTTTGAGCGTTCCGTGGCAGCAGAGGCCACTCAACTCGTCGATTCAGAGGGGGATTGCAATGAAGCACGATCGCGCATTCGGTCTGGCGTTATCACTGGTGTTTCTGCTCGCAGCACCGCATACCTTCGCGGGGAGTTCTGACAAGAACAAAGACACGAAGAAAGTGCCAACGAAACAATCCACACCGCAGCCAAAGCCACAGTCGGTTCCAACGACACCGCATCCGTCCGGCGCGACGACAACGTCACATCCCAGTGGATCCCATGGCTCTTCCGCGCAATCGCAGCCCGGCGGAGCGAGTAGTTCTTCCACGCCATCGCACTTCCAGCACGGACCCAAGTCCGCTTCCGGCAACGTCACGAATTCGTCGCATGTCGGACGCGAAGCCTCGACCTCGTCCAACCAGGTCAAGCGTCCATTCGAGCGGCCCGGTCATGGGGTGAAACCAGAGACTCGCGCGAGGTTGGATCACATCAACCGTCATCCCAGTGAACTGGAACGCGTGCACTCGCGAGATTTTTCCAGACAACAGATGGGACGGTACCACGGGCGCATCGCAGGCCCACTCCGCTTCCAGAGAAGGGACACGGTCTTTCTTACTCACGTCAGAATCGTTCCGACCACGTACTACTACCGCAGGACGGCCTTCTATGACGCCTATGGCTGGCAACCCGCGGTCTATGTTTATGGATTCGCCCCGCGATACGGCGTCTGGGACGCGACGTTTCTCGCCTTCGCTTTGGATCATATCGCCGAGGATCAGTACGCGATGATGTTCTACAACCATCGAAACGACGCGGAGATGCAACAGTGGATGCAGGATTCTGACCGGCTCGCCGCTGAAAACGATGATCTCCGTGGAAAGGTGGAGAACATGAAGTTGCAAATGGCGAAGCTGGATGAGCAAGGAGTGGCCGTCGATCCGTCCTATGTTCCTCCCGACGCTCAGGATGTCGCCCTCTCTCCCGAGGTCATTACCGCCTTGACCGCGTCAAAGGATTGACGAGCATCGCTTGCGCGACTAGTCCGCGAGTCTCGTCGGGTGACATAGGAGGCGCTCCGGCCGTGAGATCGACAACCCTTGCCGCTCTTGTCGTTTCCATTGCTACGATTTTCACTGGCACAGTCGCTCAGGCTCAGGATGCGGGGCAAGGAGCGATCGTCGTGCGCGAGACTGCCAGAGCCGGCATGGCTCCCATCTATGCGCACGCCGAGGGACCGGAGATCGAGTCTGAGGCGGCGCAAAGCCAACTCGTGGCCGGAATCACCACACCGCAGAAGCACGGCCTCATCCCGAGAATCACGGCCTTGGGACTCATCTCTCATACCTATGTGTTTGAAACCAGCCACGGTCGGGTCCATGTCGTTTACTTCACGGAGGCGAAGCAGTCGGGAACCGTGAAGACAGCGTGGATGGATCCGGCCGATATCGAGACCTTCTCATACGACTGTAGCTGTGGCCTCAAGGAGTTTCACGGCATCGCCGAACCTTGTTCGCCATTCTCACCGACTGGCATTATGCGGTTCAAATGGAACAGTTGTTTTCTTCAGGCGCGCGAGAGTGTGATCGCGGAACAGCCGGGTACGCCTGGTGGCTCTCCGGCATCCAGAGATACGGGTACGAGCGCAGCGAGCGAACCCACTGGTGCGCCGAACGACGATGAGGACAAGCCGCTGACGGCTGATGCAATCGCCAAGCTCACATCCGGCGGAAAGTCGGACGATCCAACCGGAGACAGCGCAAGCGGTGGTGCTCACCCCGGAAAGCAGACCAAAGGCCTGACGAACGATGACGTCATTAAGCTCGTGAAGGCTGAGCTGGGCGACAAGGTCGTCATCGACAAGATTCGCTCATCGCACGGTGACAAGCTCGACACGTCAACGGATGCGCTCATTCGATTGAAGAAGGCAGGAGTGAGTAAAGCTGTCATCGATGCGATGATCAAGCGTGGGGATGAGTAGAGATGCGTAGCCTTACGTCCATAGTGCCCGTATGCATTATCATGTTCACCATCCCTTTGTTGGCGCAGACTGACGATTGCCTGTCGCATTTCCAGGAGAGCGGTTCGATATTCAGAGGAAAGGTCCTGGAGACGTACGTAGAATTCCCCGGTATCGACAAGAAAACGGCGCTGCGTCGGCTGCAAAGTCAACTTCCAGGCACCGGATTCTCAATCATCTCCGTCGATGCCGAAGCCGGGACGATCAAGAGCGAGAACCAAGCTCCCAACGCGCGCCCATTCCCAATAGAGTTCACGGTATCTTCGACGACTTCGGGTGTCCGCGTTCGCCTGTGGTTAAAAATGAATGCTGGACAGATGCCCATGGGAGGTACCAAGCCAGCAATTTGCGAAACGCTTAGGCTCGCAGCAGTCGAACCACCTCCTCCTCCAGAGCCGGCAAAGCTGCAGGAAACTGCCAACCCGGAAGATGCTAACGCCCAAGCTAGCGCTCCTGGCGATGGAGATGATGCCGATAAGCCGCTGTCGGCCGAGGCTATTGCGAAACTCACGGGAGGGTCGTCGGACGATCAGCCCCGAGACAAAGATGCGGGCAACGCGCATCAAAAGAAGCAACAAAAAGCCCTGACAAACGACGACGTCATCAAGCTGGTCAAGGCTGAGCTGGGCGATCAGGTCGTGATCGACAAGATCAAATCATCGCCCAGCGATAAGCTGGACACGTCGACGGATGCGCTCATCCGATTGAAGAAGGCCGGAGTGAGTAAAGCTGTCATCGATGCGATGATCAAGCGTGGGGCAGTGGAGTGAAGGGGTCTTTGAACGACAACAGCCTCGGCTCTCCTGCTAGTGTCAGTCCGGGCCGAGCCAAAACAGAACGAAAGACTCCTTCCCTCTTTGTCTTGAAATCGCAGTAGAGGAGAAAGTCCATGATCCGGAAGCTCGTGTTCGCACTCTGCGCTACGGCACTGGTCGGTGTGTCAGTGCCGGGCCAAACGATCGCCGTTGATATTCCTAGCGCTGACGCCGGAACTGTTCAGCGTGGAACGGTTATCACGAAGGAGTTCGTTGTCAAGAACACTGGCTCGGCACTGCTCCGTATCGCCGATGTCAAGCCAGCCTGTGGATGTACGCGAGCTAAGTTCGACAAAACAATCGCGCCGGGCGGTACGGGCAAGATCGTTTTAACTATCGACACGAAGAGCTTTCGGGGCCCAATCTCAAAGAGTGCCAAGGTGCTGTCGAACGATTCGGCCACACCGGAGATCTCCTTGATCGTAGTCGCAAGCGTGAGAGGCATTGTAAGGGCGGAACCATCTGAGTCTCTGCGAATCCAGGCAATGCAAGGCCACCTAGGTAAAGCGGAACTTCTTCTCACTTCGGAACATGCGGACTTCAAGCCCACGGCCATAACCACGACCGAGTCCTACCTTCACGCCGTTCTGAACCCGGCTATCGAGCCTGGTAACTGGAAGGTCAGGGTATTCTCGGACAGCAAGGCTCCAGCCGGCCCAATTCTCGGAGAAGTGATTGTTAAAACCGGCATCACAGAGGAACCCGAGTTTCGCATCCCTGTGTCGGGAGTCATTCTGTCCTCCAATGATTCGGCTTCGGGCGCAGAGGCAGGTGCGCAGGCCAGCGCGCCTGCCGACGGAGACGATGCCGATAAGCCGCTGTCGGCCGAGGCCATTGCGAAGCTCACGGCGGGATCGTCTGACGACCGGAGCGGAGACAAAGAGGCGGGGAGCGCTCACAACAAGAATCAACAAAAAGCCCTGACAAACGACGACATCATCAAGCTGGTCAAGGCTGAGCTGGGCGACCAGGTCGTGATCGACAAGATCAAATCATCGCCCGGCGATAAGCTGGATACCTCTACGGATGCGCTCATCCGATTGAAGAAGGCGGGAGTGAGCAAGGCCGTCATCGACGCGATCATCACACGCGGGGATGAGTAGTGATCCGCGGGCTTTCGGCTGTTCAGCACATCCAGTCATGACTGTCCTTTCCCCCGAGCTCGAATCCACCTACGAAGTGCTCGACACGATGGGCGGCGGCATGGGGGCGGTGTACAAGGTCCGTCATCGCCTCTTCGGTGAAATTCGAATCATCAAGGTGATGCAGGCAGCATTGAAGGACGATTCGTCGCTGAGAGAGCGATTCGCTGCCGAGGCGAAACGCGGAAAGCAACTCAAGCACCGGAACATCGCCGAGGTACAGGACTTCCAGATCGGCAGCGATGGCAACGCCTATCTCATCATGGAATTCATCGACGGGGTCAACCTCCGCGAGGCGTTCTTTCGAGACGGGCAGCCCCTCGACCCGAGGACTGTCGTCGCCATCGGTGAACAGGCACTCGCTGCACTCGGTTATCTCCACGCACGGAATCTGATCCATCGGGACATCTCACCCGAAAACCTGATGGTGACCAAGGATGAAGACGGTTGCCTGATGATCAAGTTGATCGATCTTGGGATCGCAAAATCCCTGGAGGACAACACCATTGCCTTGACCCGAGCAGGCGACTTCATGGGAAAGCTGAGCTACGCGTCGCCCGAACAGTTCGGAGAGAAGGTGGACTCGCGAAGCGACTTCTACTCGCTGAGTATCGTCCTCTATGAGTTGTTGACGAGATTCAAGCCGATCACTGCCGCGAATACGGGTGCTTTCGTCATGGCCCACTACCAGACGCCTCCGCGGCCGTTTTCCGAAACGGACCCGACTGGCCGGATACCGGAGGCGCTTCGCCGAGTCGTCCTGAAGGCCCTCGAGAAAAAGCCGGAAAACCGCTATCAGACGGCTGATGAATTCGCTTCGGCATTACACGCAACGCTCCTGGCAGGCGGCATGCCGCCTGCGACGCCCTCGACGACCGGCCTCCCTCCGCCTCCGGCCTCGACCCGTCCGCTAACCCGGAGCGACACTCCGCGTAAGACACTTCCTCCAATTCAGGCGGTACCTCTGCCAACAACTCTTCCCCAACCCCAACCCTGGAACGCCGACGTACCGTCCTCGACGGTTCGAACCGCGACTCCGGGCCGGGGCGCAAGACAACGCTCGTGGCCATTCATCGCAATCGCTGCGGCCGCCGTACTCATCGCGGTCCTCGGGATCGCGGCATTCGAGGGACTCAGAAACCGCTTGCGCTCATCCATCACTCCCACGCAAGCGACCGCAATCGACGGCACTACTGCAGGCCGCACGATTGTGGTTCCCGCGCCCCAACCGACGCCCATCACTCCGACAACGAACTCCGACCCAGCATTAGACACGAATCCAGTGATCGTCGAACCGGCTGCAACAACGGTGACCCCGACCGGAGTTCTGACGACGACGTTTCAGTCACCAGAGAAACAGCCACCCCCCCTGGCCCCAGTTAGCACGGTACCGACTACAAATACCGAGGTCGCGACATCATCCTCTGCCCCATTCAAGCCAGACCTCGCCGAGGGAGAACGGCAACGAACGCGAGCCCTTGCATTCAGTAACGCCCACCAATGGCAAAACGCGGTAAATGCGTGGCGTCAGTTCATCCGCGGATATTCCAGAGTGAATCCCGCGGCGGATCACGCCGCGTACTACAACCTCGGCGTGGCTTTCGAATCGCTCCAGAATTGGCGCGAGGCTGCGGCTGCATACGAGCAGGCAGCGCTCGCGAACGACGGAGCCAGTGACACAAGCAACCTCGTTCATCTGGCGCGGTGCTACGGAAAGCTGGGCCGCTGGAACGATGCAGCTGCGGCGTATGAGCGCGTCCTGAGGATCGAACCGCAGAACGAGGTCGCAAAACGGAACCTTGTCTTGGCAGTGCAGCAGGCACCACGCGCGCAGTGAGGTCGCGGGACTCCGGACGTGTCCGATGCAACCCAGGGAGACCTCTGATATACGGCCTGCTAATTCAACGATCCACTGCTTCGAAACTCAACCACTGCTCGTCGAGCGACGACGTGAACTCGCGCGACGGGTTCCATCCGAGCTTGCGGCGGGTGGCGTCGAGCATCGACCAATTCTGTTCTTTCTGCCGGTCGACGAATGAACGAGCCAGTCACACCTGTCAGGATTCCCAGAGATGCAGGCAGGGTTCCGCTGAGATTGTTGGATTCGAGGCCCAGGCGGATTACCTGGGTCTCCTCAACATTGCAGGTGACCCCGAACCAGGTGCACTCGTCCGCGGCGACCAGCCAGTTCGTGTTGTTGGTCCAGCTCGCACCGTTTGTGCTGTTGTAGAGGTCGACAAGCGCATTGTGCTCCGCGGTGGGGAGGGCCGCCTGGACCAGAGGCGCCCGGAGCAGAAACAGCGCGGCCGCAAGAAAACCCGCGCGCGTTTTCACGCGCGACGAGTACCGTCCACTTGAGGACTGCGACTGAAGAGAAAGCCACATCCCTGCCTCCGTCCAGGCGTTGGTGGGCCAACACCGTTTCTTCTCCGGAGAGAGATCTGAGGTCGTCGCCGGTGTCTTCATTGAGGACGCCGCTCGCTCTTCTCGCCATGATGGGCGTCACATGCGACTGTGCGCGCCGCGCAATGCCAGCGCTCGCCGCCAGTTCCGGATTCTTTTCAACGAAGATTGCCGCGTGTGACAGAGCACGGCAGTCGGCTCGCTTCACGACACGCAAACCGCTGCCGTGAGGGAGAGAGCTACGGCACACCGATGTGGTTGACGACCTTCTTGACGCCGGTGACTTTCGCTGCGTCGTCGTACGCTTTCTGGCGGTCCGCCGCGGTGGGCAAGTGCCCGGCAAGCGTCACAACACCTTCGTTGACATCGACATCGACACCGGTCAAGTGATCCTCCAGAAAATTCTTCTTGATCTCTGACGCCGTCGTCGAATTGTCGATCGACTTTGGAGTCATCCTGTTCCAGTTCGAGCAGCCGAGGACCATGACCAGTGCTGCGGACGTGATGATGGATACAAGCAACTTCTTCATTTGAGATCGTCAGGCGTCAGTGCGAATGCGGATCGGCGATGCGAATCACATCGCGCACGATGTTGTTGACGGTGTCAACGAGCGCGACGTGCCCACCGACGGCCACGTACTTGTGATGCTTCGGGGGAGGCGGCAGTCTGCGGCTGAGGTCGCGGGGCACACTGTGAGCGCGCCGCTGTAGGTCGCGGCTGTATGGTTCACCACTCTTGAGGTGGCTCTCCTGGTCCGGCGGCAGGCGATCGCTCGATCGCAATCCTGCCGGGGCGTTCTTCTGATGCTGGCTGTACCAATCCTGCGCGACCTGCCGGTCATGCTCGTTGAACTGCTGATCGTGTCGATCCTGTGCCGCCACACCGGTGACCACGAGGACCACAAACGCCAAGCCTGCTGCGAAATGCGCTGTTTTCATCGAACGGGCCCTCCTGAGCCCTCGAAGAGAACTCCTGCAGAGTTCGTGCCCTTGAGGCCTCCCTACCTTTGCGCATGCAATGATCGAAGAGCCGCCTGAGATCAATCGTTCCATTTGTCATAGGCAGGTAGGGCAAGTAGAATAGTTTGAGAGCGATTGTGGAACTCCCGCTGAGCAGATCGACCACATCCCGCCCTGAGGAGAAGATTCAAATGAAGTGGCATTGCATGTTCGCTCTGGTACTATCGCTGACGTGTCTCTTAGCCGTACCGCGTGCCTTCGGAGATGAGAAGAAGAAGGAAAAAGTCGCGCCGGTAAAACAGGCCGCACCTGCACCAAAGGCGCAGGCTGCACCGAGCGCGCCTCCGGCGAGGAGAGGCCCGCAATCGGGTGCTCAGACGACTCAGGCGCCACCGAAGGCGACTCCGGCGAGGACGGGCCCGCACCCGGGTACTCCGACAACTCAGGCGGCACCGAACGCGCCTTCAGCGAACCCAGGTTCGCAATCCCCTGCTCCGGCAACGAAGACAGGCCCGCATTTCGGTGGGGCGAAGCCAGCCTCTGTGCAAACGGGCGCAGGCCAGAGCGGAACGGCTACTGCTGGCGCTTCGAAAAGGGTGGCTGGGACTCTTGCGACGAGGCAGCCCCGGGAAAGGCCCGAGTATGCGCCCCCCGACGCTCAGGTTGTGCTGTCGCCCGAAGTCATCGAATCCGACACCTCCGTTCCCGCGCCGCCTGAGGTCATCGAATCGGTCACTCCCGTTCCAGCGCAAGATCCGGATAGCCCGCTCACAACCGCGTTCATTGAGGCCGCCACGGCCCCTCCCGCGCCAGTCAATTTCATCGAGCCGGTCATTCCCGTTCTCCCGCCGCCGAAGGTCAACGAGACGGTCACTCAGAACGAAAAGTCCACTGGGATCTCTCAAGTGGAGGAGCCGGTAGTCAAATCGCCGATCGACCATCGTGTACCTCAGAAGAAGTTTGTTGGGCCGTCCCATCTGAGCGTCGTCGAGCCGAGCACGGTTCGCAAAGTCGACGGACAGTATGCGATCTGGAATCACGGTTCGGCGCAGGGAGTCCAGGTCGGCGATGAGGTAAAGCTGGTTCGCGGAGCGGAACAGATCGGCCGCGGGCAGGTGATCGCGGTTCGCGCAAACGACTGCGACGTCGAAATCGCCGAGACCTATGCGGTGGCCTCGGTGGCCGTGGGGGACGGAGTCAAACTGTTAAGGCGCTCATTCACGCCATAGCGAAGTACTTGGGCGCAGGCTGGCGTGGGGTGAGTGTTTCCGGTTTAGAAACTCCTGAGAACCTACTTGTCTGCATATGCGTAGTCGACCGTCATGTGCACATCTCCGGGCGAGAGCCGGACGGCGAGCGCCGGCGAGACCACGAAGAGCGGACGGAGATCAATCGCCTCGTCGATGTGAGTTGCGGAGGCGCCACATATGTCGCCCGTCGCGCGGATGTCAAGCGGCTGGCGCGTCTTCAGGCTCTGGTAGACGCGCCGCACCTCGTCGCTGACTTTACCTTGGGGTTTGGCGACGTACGTTTTCTGGAACGATGTGACAGACAAATCCTCGCGCAGCAGGCGCGCATTCGAATCGAACTTGCGGGTGATCGCAGCTTCCCAACGCACCTGCGGGAATCCTTCCACTCTGTATCCGTCATACCCGCCCTTGATTTGCGCAGCGACCAACGACTCCCCCTCGTACGTGTACGTCGCCACATAGGAGACGGCGTGCCTCCAGCCCGCGCTGTCATAGCTTACTTCCTCCCGCAGAACGCGGCCATCGGCGTCGAACAAACGAGAGATGAGAAAGACCTGGTCTCCCGTCGAATAAGGCTGCACGTCGAGCAACCAGATCCCGTCGGCCGTCTTATGCCCTTTGTACGCGAATGCCTCGCCGGCCGGCAGGTTCACAACCTGCTGCAGACAATCTCCCTGCTGCAGCGTCACTTCAACGCCGGACGCACCGCGCCGCGATTGGAGCAGCCCCTCCGCCGTAAAACTCCATCCCTCGGCGACGCGGGCGTCATGCACCGCGGTCTGGCTGGCCGGGCTGTACTGAAGGAAATCGTGGAGCGAGCGGCCGGCGAAAAGGCACGCCAGCGGCTCCGAAACGCGCGTCTTCCCATTCACGTCCTGCACCGTTCGCGTCACGACCGACTGCAAATCACACGCTCGGGCATTCCACGCCGCATTCGTAACGTCATACGGACCATGCCAATCGTGCTGGCACCACCGCGCCCCGGCCGGAAGCTTCGCGCCGCATACTGGACACATGAGCTTCGTGCGCATGTCGCCTATTTCGCGCTCGAGATCGATGATGTGGGGTTGGAGCTGCGGCCCGTTGGACGGACTCAACCGCAGGTAAGTCTTGTATGAGCGGAGAGCGTCTTCGAACGCGCCGACCTCTTCATAGAGGACCGCCTCGTTGTAATAGAGTGCCGGATCGTCAAGATGGATCTGCTCCGCCTCCCGCAGAATTTCAAGTGCCTCGCGCCGGAGATTCTTTGCGTATAGAGCCTTGGCCCTGCTGAACAAAGTCTTGTAGTCATTGTCCTGCACCTCCTGCCGCCGTACCTCCACGCCGAGGCGCGCCTCACGTTGCAGGGTCTTGGCCGGCTGCACCTCGCGACCCTGCGGGTAGAGAGCGAGGTAACGGTCAATTCGTCTTTGCGCCTCGTCGTACCGCTGTAGCCTCACCAGGACGAGGGCCGTGTCGTATAGGATCACTGGCTGATCCCGCAGGATCGAATCAGCTTTCTCGAACCAGGTGAGCGACGCGGTGAAGTTCTTTGCTTCAAAGAAGCGTTGCCCGAAATCGGCAGCCGTTGCGAACTCTTCGCGCGGATCTGTCGTTTGGGCGCAGACGACGATGCAGACGAGGATCGAGACGGCGACGAGCGAAAGGATGAGTCGGATGCGATGCGATACGGTCATTTTCTTAGTAGCTCCTCGACGACCTTGGTGAATGGAGCTGCCTCCTCCGGGGAGAGCCGATGTTCCTGCGCAAGGACGCCATACAGAGCGGCGCGGCGGGCGGCGACGGCGCTGGCTGAGTCGAATATGACCGTCGGCTTCGGATCGGCAGCGAGACCGCTCATCGCGGCGACGCCACGGGCGTCGGCGGGCGCCCACGCCCGCGCAACTTCGACGCCGAAGAGTCCTCGAACGGCTGCCAGATGCGATGCATCGTCAATCGCGCCGCGAAGCGTACGTACTGTCAGGCTGTTCGGATCAGACACGCGAGCGATGGCTCGGAGGTTATCCAACAGCCGTTTGCGACGCGCCACTTCCTGACGCACCGCGGTCTTGACATCAGGATCGGAGATCGCCTCGCTGGCCGCGAGGATCGCGTCGGCACGCGCTAGCTCGTACACAAAAAAGTCTCGCGACGGCTCTCCTTCAGACTCATGGGCAGCCAAGGTGGACGCAGCGGTCGATGGTGGCATCTTGTCAGCAGCCGAGGGCGGTGGAGGCGTGCCAGGCAGCGGAATCTCGATGAGTGTCAGGTTCGCGGCAATCGGTGGCGCCTCGCCTTGCCCTCCGATTTTCGTGTCGAGCAGCACCGCGGTTGCCGGCGGCACGGTACGCTCTGGCAAACGCGCCGGTACGGTCTCGCGAAAAACACGGTCGAGACGCGGTTCTCTGCCAAAGAGCAACCGGATGTACTCACCCGCGGTGGGAAGCTCGCTCGCGAGGAGGCGCTCCCTGATGGCCCAAGCCGACTCCTGCTCGGTGCGTAGTTGGTTCACTCTGGCCTTCGCATCGAGAAAGACGCCGCTCGAAGGATCCGTAGTCCGGTCGCAGTGGCAATCGCCGAGACGGTCGGCCTGCATCGAAGTGTCGGTTTTCGATAACTTCATGTAGTCGGCCACCGACTGACTTTCCTTCGCCGCGTCCGCCCTCCCCTTCTCGCACGCTCCTCGAGAAACGAATTGACGTGTGGCCGCGACCTCCTGATACGTTTGCTCGTATGGCTGCCAGACGAGTACGTGATAGTGATAGTTCTCGCAGACTGCTCCCTCGGGGAGGGCCGGACACTTCGATTGTGCTCGCAAACCTGCCGCCACGAGCACCGTCAGAAGCCAGCAGACGTGAACCGCGGCTCGCTTTGGAATCGCTGTACCATCTTTGCCATCGTGGCCGTGTGCAAGCATGTCTGGTTCCACCCCTTTCGTGAAGCCGCTAGTGTAGTGCGTCCGTCAGATCGGTAGGTTATCTTCCTGGGCCAAGCGCGGATGCACCCGCCAAGCCGCTAGCCTCTGTAAACTAGCGAAGATCCCGTCAGCAGATTGAGGCACAGTACTCTAGGAGTCTGCGCGCCAGAAACTGGCACGAGAATTCAGCTTTCGAGGTTGCCATACGATCGAATTTCCACAGGGCACGAGGGGTCTGAGTATCCCCGAAAATGTACAATTTTCGTTCTGCCGCGCAGACTCCTAGTTGGTTCCATCCGCACTACCGATCACGGAGGCCAGTCCCGCCACGGTCTCCAAAAAGCCTTCGGTCAAGACGCGTACCGTATGATTTCCGCTATCGGCAATCCACAAACGTCCCTGAGCATCGCAGGCGATGCCGGAGGGGTGGTTTAGTCGAGCGGAGGCGCCGACACCATCGATAGCGCCGGACAGACCGGCCCGGCCGGCGACGGTCGTGACGACGCCGTTGCTGATTTTCCGAATCGTGTGATTGCCTGAGTCGGACACATAGACGTTTCCATTCCGGTCCAAGGCAATTCCTTCGGGAGCGTCAAACCGGGCGGTGCCGACCAGACCATCCGTGCTGCCGCTGGCACCAGGGACACCTGCGAAGACGGAAAGGCGGCGGTCGGAACCGATTCGTCGGATGACATGACTCCAGGAGTCGGCTACCAGCACGTCTCCAAGAGGGCCGACTGTGAGCCCGGCGGGGTCCATCCGGTCGAGAGCCTCCGCGGCCACAATCGTCTCAACGACGTGGGCTGCCGAGATGCGGCGGATAGCGTGATTGCCCGCGTCAGCGATGTACACGGATCCATCGGGGGCAACCGCGATTCGTTGCGGGGCCGAGAACCGTGCGGCCGCCGCCGCACCATCACTGGCGCCAGTTAGTCCCGAGCGCCCGGCGATTGTCGTCACGATGCCGTCTGTACTCAGGCGACGAACGATCGCGTTGTATTGATCTGCGATGTAAACTGACCCGTCCGCGGCCACAGCAACGCCCGTCGGATCATTAAATCGTGCTCGATCAGCGCGCCCCTCGATGGAACCGTATTGGCCCGCGGCACCGGCGATCGTGGTAGTGGCACCGCCCGCGACGCGGCGAACGGTATTGTTGCCCGAGTCGGCGACGTAGCAAATGCCATCCAGCGAGACGGCAACGTCTGTCGGGGAATTGAGGCGTGACTGCACGGACTTCCCGCGGATCGCTGACAGGATCGCTTGGGCACGCGAGTTCGTCGAGTCGCTCCTGAGCGCGTCCAACGCAGCAACGCGTGCCTTGGCCAGTTCGCCTGCGCCGAACAGAGTTTCTGCTTTTGCCGCCATTGTGTCTGCATGAAGCAGCTCCACCGGTATTGGGGAGGGCAACGGCATCGGGGAGGGCACAGGTCGGTCGGTACTGGCTGGAGCGAGAGCCGGCACAGCCACGACTACCGGAATAGCGAGCTTCGATCGGCACTGTTCCGCAAGCTCGGCCGCTTCGTCTGCACCCTCGGCCCCTGGAAAAAGGCGAAGAAAATTCTCGTAGCGCTCCAGCGCCCCGCGATAGTCGCCGTCATGAAACGCGCGATTGGCGTCGCGCAATGCGGCGGCGGCTTCCTTTTTCGGGTCCTTCCGAGGTTCCGGCTTGACGGGCGAGAGCTTTGAGTCGAACTTAGCTAGAACTCCGACGTGCAAGTCCTGTTCAACCGCCCTCGTAACACGTGCAACGGACTGCTCCGCCGATACCGACACGATCACAAAACGGGCGGAGCAGTGCTGAACTGTCCGGCCGCTTACGACCTCCGGCGTACAGAACTTACCAACCATCCCCTTGTGCACGCCGGCTTTGGAGCCGGCGGAAAGTACGGCCGCGTCACCCGACATCGACAGGATCTGCTGCGCGTACCCAGCGACGCAGAGAAGGGTCGCTCCTGCCGCCAGAACAAAAGCCGCAGTTCCGGTTCGACAACGTTGCAGAACTAGCCCGATCTGTCCTTGCGGTTTAAGCGGCCGTGCCTCCAACCCAGTGCCCGTCTGAATTCCGATAGCGAGGGAGACCTCTTCGGCGTCTACCGCCTCGGATGTATCGGGACGCTGTCTCGGCGTGCAAAACGTGACTCTCATTCACACCCTTGGATATGTCCGCGAATCAACAGCAAATCGCACTCTATCAATGTCGCCCGGTGGAACGATGCGGCAGACCGAAATCTGACTCACCATCTCACGATGCGCAAAATAGGGGGGCGCCGTCATGGCGATAAGGGCGAGGAGCGTTGCCGCCCACATCTTGCCCCACCACCGGCTCGGCCGAGGCTCAAGGACGAGCGCAGCGGCTGAGACATTGTCGTCGCTGCCATTCTCGAGGGCGCGCCGGACAAGGCGCTCGACGGCTGCCGACGCACGGCTCTCCTCCGTCGAGATCTCGATCAACTCCGTCTCACCGACGAAATTGAACAACCCATCGCTTCCGACGAGCAGCAGGGCTCGCGTCGCGTTCGGATGATCGCGCAACGAGTGATGCACGACATCAGGACGCGCATCGCCGTCTCCCAGCGCCCGTGAAAGGACGTGGCGCTCCGGACTGCGAAGCGCCTCGATCTCAGTCATCCGGCCGCTACGCAACGCTTCGATGACCAGGCTATGCTCGGTCGAAAGACAAACCGTCTCATCCGGCAACACAAGCACAGCGCGCGAATCACCGACGTTTCCAATCCAGATGTCGGTGCCGCGCGCCACCGCCGCGACGAGGGTGGTGCCCATCCCTTCGCGGCCGGACGTAACGGAACCTCGGACGGCGGCATCGGCGGCTTCGAAGGCCGCGCAGAGCGAGGCGTAAGGGTCTTCTGCGCCGGACGAGCGCATTGCACCGAGGAATGCAGTCATCGCTGCCTCGCTGGCGACATCGCCGGCGACGACGCCCCCCATCCCGTCAGCGATGGCAACCACGTAGACACCACTACCAAGTACGAGCGTCGCCGCACGATCTTCATTGACCGTACGGCGGCCTCTGGTCGAGCAGCTCGCGTATCGCGAACCTCGGCGGAGATCCATGGAGTCACCTGGTGAGTGTCGTCGCCGACGGCGCCTCGTGGAAGAGCAGCGAGACCTC
>OLLN01000064.1_pt1 | contig 19856 bp, 17 predicted proteins | sample 1604281 | NCBI WGS metagenome assembly OLLN01 (sample SAMEA104055716, study PRJEB20765) | soil metagenome | biome: Arctic tundra; feature: Polygonal ground; material: soil | place: USA | collected 2011-09 | depth 0-0.5 m | reverse complement strand
TCGACAGATCCCCGTTTTCTTCTCCGGGTTGGCCGAAAAGCGATAAATCCAAAGAGACGTTCAATCGAACTTGGCCCACAGATTCTGCGGAGGAGCCCGAAAAAGAGGAAGGCTGGCACGCTCGCCCCGCTGCAACCGGTCATGCAGGACTTCAAGAGCTGGGTGATCTCTGACAGCGTCTACCGCATGTGGCTCAACTCCATGATCGAGCAGTCCAATGCTTACGTCCGGAATCTCGACGAGGCGACCCGGAAAGAGATCAAGAGCGACGGAGACGTTGTCTGGATCGAAGGATTCGACAGTTTCTTCGAGATCCTCAACGAGATCATTACCACCTCGCCGTCTTTCAACAACACAGCCCAGGTGGGCACGCCGATGAATGGCTTTCTGGCGGTTTCGATGGCCACGGAAGCCGGCCTGGCGCTGTTCCACGACGCGGTCTTCAACAGCCAGTTCAAAAAGATCCTCGACGCTTGGAACACCTTCCTCAAGAGCAGCGACTCACTCGACAAGCTCGACATCTCCGATCCCGAGAAGCCCGGCTCCTGGATCTCCAAGGCGGCGAAAAAAGCCGGCGTCTGGAATCAGATGGTCTGCGATCCCGATAAGCCAGGATATGGCTACAACTCGTGGAACTCGTTCTTCATCCGGCAATTCGTCCCTGGCGCGCGTCCTTTCCAGGGCGATCCGCAGGTCGACGTCAACATAGGATGTGAGACCACGCCGTGGCAGTACGAGAACGACGTCAGGCTGGAAACCCGTTTCTGGATCAAGGATTTCAACTACTCCTTACTCGATCTCTTCGGGGGAGAGCGGCAGTGGGCGAAGCTCTTCGAGGGAGGCCAGATCTACCAGGGATTCCTCTCCGCGACGCACTACCACCGCTGGCGCGCGCCCCTTGACGGCACGATCGTGCGCTCTTGGGTACAGCCTGGAACCTACTTTGCCCAGCGCCCGGGGCAAGGCGAGGATCAGGGCACTTGGGAGGGCACCGACTCGCAACCTTACCTCGGCCATGTCGCGGCCCGCGCTATCTTCATTTTCAACCACGAGACCGCCGGGTACGTGGCGCTGATCTGCATTGGCATGGTCGAAGTTTCGACGTGCGTGATCGAGCCGAGCACCTTCATCGTCGACGAAGCGGTCACTCCCGTCCCAGTCACCCGCGGCACCGAGATCGGCCACTTCGAATTCGGCGGCTCGACTCACATGATGATCTTCCAGCGAGATCGCGTTCGCCTCGAGAAGTGGGCTGTCCAATCAGTAAAGCACCAGTTGGATCCCAATCCCACGCCCATGGGCAGCATCATCGCCAGGACTCTTCAAAAGTAGCCGGAGGTTCGAATCCGATGGCGGGACGGCCACAATTGGTGGAGCCGAACGGGATCGAACCGTCGACCTCCTGAATGCCATTCAGGCGCTCTCCCAATTGAGCTACGGCCCCACGATGTTTCTGGCTGGCTGCCCTATCTGCGGCAGGGTACGGGAACTAACGCGGCGGGCGCGTCGAAATTTCCCGGAGGCGCGATTCTAGTCGAGGGGGGTGGGAACAGCAATTGGGAGGATTGAATCGGATTCGGGCGGACGGCCGCACCGTAGCTTCATCGGATCGGTCAACGGAAACACCACCGGGGCGGGGACGCCCCGGTGGCCGCGGGCGAGACGCCAGGCGAGACGCCCGCACTCGTTTAGAACATCGTTGCGAGGGCGGTGAGCCGGTCGGTCCAGAAGGCGCGGATGCGGTCGGCGTCGGCTTTCGTGGCGAGCTTTCGGTGCTCGAGGGCTACCTGGCTTTTCGATTCACCTTTTGCGTAGAAGCCGATGTCGATCGGTGCGCCGTCTTCCCATCGAAGGCGGATCGTCTTGTTCGGGGTGGCGCCGCGAACGGTCACCTTCACTCCGCCCAGCCACTTCGCGCGGGTTCGGGGGTTGCTGAAGGCGGCATAGAGCTTCGCCAGCGGCACGGCGATCGTCTTGCTCTTGCTGACTGACCAGTCGCCGCTGCGCATCTGTCCGTGCGCGCGCAGGCCGCGGATGCGCTCGTAGCCGACGGCGACCATCTGCGTCCACCAGCTCGGCGTCTTGTATTTCTCCCGGATGTGCGCGACGAGCTCGGGATGCGACATCTCTTTGCCGCCGGCCTTGTCGAGTACGAAGACCCATTTCGACCATTCGCAGCCAGTGGCCTTCTTCACCGATTCATCGCTGAGCTTCGCCAGCGCGGCGTAATTCTCGGGAGGGGCGACAGGCTCCGCGGGCGCTTGTTTCCTGACGAGGTGGAGACGGGCGGTGGTGTACGACTCGCCGGTCTTCTGCATGCGCGTACGAACGACGCGCTTGAAATCCTTCTGCTGTGGCATCGCGAAATTCTCCTTCGTTCACGTTCGCGAGCACCGCTCCCAGCAGCGAAGCCCTCGAACGAAGGTTCGCAAGTACCCGACCCGGGAGTACGCCCCCCTTTGCCTCCGCATCGGGCCTTCGCTGGGGAAGGTCTCAGGAGGTTAGGCGCGAGTCAATCGCCGAATTAATTGTATCGGCAGATGACGCAGATGTCCCGCAGATGAGAGGAAAAATCAGTGTCCCTCTGCGTCATCTGCGGATCAATGAATCTGCGGATCACTTCGGCAACGTCACCACAAACGTCGCTCCCCTTCCCGGCTCGCTTTCCACTTCGATGTTTCCGCGGTGCTGGAGGATGAGGTGTTTGGTGATGGCCAGGCCGAGGCCGGTGCCGGCGATCTCCTGGGAGCGGCTTTTGTCGATGCGGTAGAAACGGTGGAAGATGCGGTCGCGCTCTTCGGGCGGGATTCCTTCGCCGTGATCGGTGATGCGGACGATGCCGGAATCCGTTCCGGCCGTCACTTCGATATCGATCGACGTTCCTTCCCCACCGTACTTGATGGCGTTGTCGAGAAGGTTGGAGATGGCCTGCTGGATGCGCATGGCGTCGCCGTGAACGCGGGCGCCGCCGCCGCTGACAATCCAGCGCAGTTGCTTCTGCGCCGCGCGGTCGCGAAAGTCTTCGCAAAGGTCTTCGACGAGGCGCCGCAGGTCGATCTCGGCGCGTTCCAGACTGAGGTCACCTGCCTCAATGTGGCTCAGTTCCGACAGATCCTGCGCCAGGCGCTCCAGCCGCGCCAACTGCCGGGTCATGATGCGGCGGAGCTGGCCGTCCTGCTCCTCCGTCAGGTGACCGCGGTCGTACTCGAACGTCTCGACGGCCGACTTAAGCGCGGCGAGCGGCGTTCTCACTTCGTGCGAAAAGTCGGCGATGAACTCGCGGCGCAGCTCCTCGAGCCGTTCGACGCGCGTGACGTCGATGAAAAGCGCGACGGCGGCGAGATCGTGCGACGGCAGCGGGAAGGCGCGCATCTCGATCGTCCGCTCCTCGATGCCGCTCCGAATCGAGAAGCGGCTGGCCGAATCGGCGGAGCCCGAGGTGCGATCGAGGGCGCGGTCGAAGCCGGAGAGGATGGCGTCGTTGCGAAGAACGGCGGACAACGCCTGTCCGACGAATCCCGGATCGAGGTTGAACATCCCCGCGAACCGGCGATTGGCGAGGACGACACGGCGCTGCCGGTCGATGGCCAGCACACCCTCGCCCATGCCGTTCATGATCTGCTGGAGCAGCGCGTTCTGAAACTCCGCTGCGGACAGTTGGCGGGCGAGATCCGCACGGGACCGGTAGATGCGGGAGGCGATCTCGTCGAGCGCGCCAAAGGAGTCGACGTCGAGGGACGCAGATGCTTCGCCGTCCGGGCGTCCGAGGCGTTCCGAGAGCCGGCGGATGTCCTCGCGCGTTCGCGACCAGAGCGTGCCGAAGGCGGCAGCGCATCCGATCGCGGCGATGGCTATCAGTGCGACAAGAAACATAAGCGTCTCATCCGCAGATTACGCAGATGTACGCAGATCTTCCTTCATCTGTGTCTATCTGCGTAATCTGCGGATCACACCGGCGGATCGTACCGATACCCGAACCCCACCACCGTCGTGATCCGCTCCGTTCCGATCTTTTTTCGCAGATTGCGGATATGCGCGTCGACCGTTCTCGTCTCTACGTCATCGCTCATTTGCCAGACCTCGGACAGGATCCGATCGCGCGAGATCACGGAGCCGCGGTTGCGGATGAGGAGAAGGAGCAGTTCCATCTCTTTCTTGGCCAGCTTCACTTCTTGGCCGCGGTGATAGACGCGGAAGGCTTTCTCATCGATGCGAAGCTCGCCGTCGTCGTATCCTGAAGCGCCGGGCTGCGCGGTCTGCGTGCGGCGAAGGATCGCGGCCACGCGCGCCACCAGCTCGCGGTTGCTGAACGGCTTGACGAGGTAGTCGTCAGCGCCGAGCTCGAGGCCGGTGATGCGGTCGCGCTCCGAGCCGCGCGCCGTCAGCATCAGAATCGGCACCGACTTCGTGGCCGGTTCGCGCCGCAGTTCGCGGCAAATGGTCAGGCCGTCGACGTCGGGAAGGTTGAGATCGAGAATCACGAAGTCGAAACCGCCGCCCTGCACGCCTACGAGTCCTTCGTGCCCATCTCCGAAATGAACGACACGATAGCTCTCGCGCTCCAGGTTCAGTCGGATCGTGAAGGCAATGTCGGCGTCGTCTTCGATCAGCGCGATCTTCGTCATTTCGCCGCCGCAATGGTCGACGTGTGCTTGATCATCTTTCCTTCGACGAGGTAGACCACCATCTCGCAGATGTTCGTGGCGCCGTCGGCCATGCGCTCGAAGTACTTGCCTATGAAGGTCAGGCGGATGGCCGAGGAGATGTTGCGGGCATCTTCGAGCATGTAGGTCAGGAGGCTGCGGAACGAGCTCTCCGTCAGCGCGTCGACATTGTCGTCCTGCGTGATGACACGGCGGGCCAGATCGGCATCGCCGCGTACGAAGGCGTTGAGAGCGTCGCGCACCATGGCCTGAGCATCGTAGGCCAGTTGGGGCAGGGAGACGAGCGGACGGAGGAGCGGCTCGCGATTGAGCTCGATGGCTCGCTCGCAAACGTCCTGCGCCAGATCGGCGATGCGCTCGAGCTCCGGCGTGATTTTCATGATGGTGGCCACGAAGCGAAGATCGCTGGCGGCCGGCTGCATTTTCGCGATCAGCTCGATGGTCTTCTGATCGATGAGGACCTCCATGCGGTCGATCTCATCATCATTGGCAATGACTTCCTCGGCCAGCGCAGAGTCGCGCTCGAGCAGCGCCTTGATCGAGCGCTCCATGGCATCCTCGACCATGGCTCCCATGCGAAGAAGGAGATGCTTCAGGTCATCGATGTCTTTGTCGAAATGACGTTGCACGATCATCCAAACCTTCCTGTCACGTAATCTTCGGTCATCTTCTCTCTCGGGTTCATGAAGATCTCGTTCGTCTCGGCGTATTCGATCACGCGGCCCAGCATGAAAAACGCGGTGCGGTCGCTGACGCGCGCGGCCTGCTGCATATTGTGCGTGACGATGACGATGGTGTAATTGTCCTTCAGCTCGTAGATCAGCTCCTCGATCTTCGAGGTGGCGATTGGATCGAGGGCCGAGGCCGGCTCGTCCATCAGCACGATCTCGGGATCGACCGCCAGGGCGCGTGCGATGCAGAGACGCTGCTGCTGGCCGCCCGACAATGCCAGCGCACTGGCGTGCAGCCGGTCCTTCACCTCATGCCAGAGCGCGGCGCGCGTCAGGGAGCGCTCGATGACCTCGTCGAGCTGCCGCTTGTTGCGCATGCCGCCGATGCGCAGGCCATAGGCGACATTGTCGTAAATCGACTTCGGGAACGGATTCGATTTCTGGAAGACCATCCCAACGCGGCGGCGAAGCTCCACGACGTCTGCGTTACCGGCGTACACATCCTGTCCATCGATCGTGATCGTCCCGCTCGCGCGCGCGTCCGGGATGATGTCGTTCATCCGGTTGATGGAGCGGATGAATGTCGACTTGCCGCAACCGGACGGTCCGATGAGCGCGGTCACTTTGCGGTCCGGAATGTCGAGATTGATTCCGTGTAGCACCTTGGCGGTGCCGTAGTAGAAGTCGAAGTTGCTGACGGAGATCTTGGCTTCTTGGCTCATCGGCCCTTCTTGTGCTGACGGTTGTTCTCGCGTCATTAGCTGCGCGTGATTGGTGTTTTGCGGCGGCGAGGACGCCGCCGGGCCAGCCGCCGGGACGGCAGCGTTCCACTCGGCGTCGTCGTGTTCTCGGCGCACGGCATCAGGAAGCGGAATGTCAACTCCAATTCCAGGCAGCGCATCTCTGTCGGCTCGAAACAAAGCGTGGCCCTTGCGCGGCGGAACGCTGGCGTCCCCGCCGGCTGGCTCGGCGGCGTCCCGCCGCTGAAGATCGGCAACCATCATGATCGGTTCATCCTTTCGAGGCGGCGGACGGCGAAACGGGCGGCGATCGACAGCGTCAGAATCATCATCACGAGCAGAAACGCTCCCGCCCACGCCTGGCGGTGCCAGTCGTCATACGGCGAAATGGCGTACGTGAAGACTTGAACGGTGAGCGACGCGATCGGCTGCGTGAGGCTCGTCGACCAGAATCGGTTGTTGAATGCGGTGAAAAGCAGCGGCGCGGTCTCGCCGGCCACGCGCGCGAGTGCGACGAGGATTCCGGTGAGGATGCCCGGGAGGGCGGCGGGAAGGATGACGCCGAAGACTGCGCGGGTGCGCGTCGCGCCGAGGGCGAGGGCGCCTTCGCGCAGACCACCGGGAACGAGCCGGATCAACTCTTCGGTCGTGCGGACGACGATCGGAACCATCAGCAGACCGAGGGCCACACCGCCGGCGATGGCGCTGAAACGTTTGACCGGCAGGACCAGGATGCCGTACGCGAAGATGCCGACCACGATCGAGGGCACACCGTTCAGAACGTCGGCCGCGAAACGGACCACCGACGAGAATTTCGTTCCCGGATACTCGGCCAGATGGATTCCGCAGATGCCACCAACCGGCACTGCGAAGAGAGCGGCGATCCCGATGAGGATCAGCGTCCCGACGATGGCGTTGGCCATCCCGCCGCCGCTCTCGCCTACCGGCTTCGGCATCTTCGTGAAGAAATCCCAGTTCAGCGCGCCGGCCCCTTCCTTGATCACGTAGAAGAGGATCATCGCAAGCGGAATGAGCGCGATGACGACCGCGAGGCCGCAGAGGATCTCGAAGAATCGCGAGAACAATTTGCGCCGCCGCAGGTTCGCCGTCATGCCGCCACCTCCTCGGCAACGATCGGAGTCACGATCGTTGGTGCGACGGCCCGCCGTTTCGTCGACCAGATCAGCATCCGCGACAGCAGGTTGACGCCGACGGTGATGATGAAGAGCAGCAATCCGATCTCAATCAACGCGTGCAGGTAGAGCTCATCGGCCGCCTCCGTGAATTCGTTGGCGATCACGGCGGCCATCGTGTACTGCGGTTTGAACAACGATGCTGAGACCTGTGGCGAATTGCCGATGACCATCGTGACAGCCATCGTCTCGCCGAGCGCGCGTCCGAAGCCGAGCATGACCGCGCCGATGATGCCGCTCTTGCCGAAGCCGATGGCGACTTTGATCGCTTCCCATCGCGTTGCGCCGAGGGCGTAGGCGGCCTCGCGCTGCGTGGAGGGAACGTTTTTCAGAATCTCGCGGGCCACCGAGGAGGTGAAGGGGATCACCATCACGGCGAGAATCAGCGCTGCGGCGAGCATGCCAACGCCAAGCGGCGGACCGCTGAACAGGGGGATCTTCTTCAGCGCGTCAGGCGTAGCCAACTCGAGCTTTCGGACGAGTGGAACGAGGACAAAGATGCCCCACAGCCCGTACACAATCGACGGAATCGCGGCCAGGAGCTCGGTGAGATACGCAAGCGGCTGGCGGAGAATGCGCGGCGAGAGCTCGGAGATGAAGATGGCGATGCCGAGGGCGATCGGGGTGGCAATCAGCAGCGCCAGGATCGACGAATAGAGCGTCCCCCAGATGAAAGGCAGCGCACCGAAGTCGCCGGAGACGGGATTCCACGTCGAGGTGGTCCAGAACTTCAATCCGAATTTCGCGATCGACAGCGCCGACTGCCGCGTCAGCTCGAAGGCGATACCGAGAACGATCAGCAACACGAGCGCAGCGAATGCGCCTGTGCCGATGCGGAAGCTGCGGTCGTCGGAGGAGCGCTTCATTGGGCGTTCATTGAACAGTCGCGAGCGCCTGCATTTCTTTCTCCACGACCGGCTGTGGGAGCGGCGCGTAGCCGAGTCCGGGTGCAAACTTCTGGCCGTCGGCGAGGGCCCACCTCAGGAAATCGACCATCGCCTTACTGCGCGCTTTGTCCGCCGGATGCTGATAGAGAAGCATCCAGGTGAATGAGGCGATCGGATAGGCGTCAGCGCCGGCGGGATCGGTGATCGAGACGCGGAAGTCGTCGGGCATCGTCACGCCGGCCGCCGCGGCTGTCACGGAATCAAGGGACGCCGTGATGAACTGGCCGGACTTGTTCTGCACCGGGCCGTACGAAATCTTGTTCTGCAGCGCGTAGATCAGCTCGACGTAGCCGATGGCACCGGGAGTCTGCTGCACGAGGCCGGAGACGCCTTCGTTCCCCTTCGCGCCGACGCCTGCCGGCCAGTTGACAGAGGTGGCGACACCAACCTTCTCCTTGAAATCGGGCGACACCTTCGAGAGATAGTCGCAGAAGATGTAAGTCGTTCCCGAGCCGTCGGAGCGATGGACGACCGCGATGTCGGTAGCGGGAAGCGCGACTCCTGGATTGAGTTGCGCGATGGCAGGATCGTTCCACTTGGTGATCTTGCCCAGGTAGATGGTAGCGAGAACCGGACCGCTGAAACGCAGCGGTTGTTTCACGCCGGGAACGTTGTAGACCGGCACGACGCCGCCGAGCACCGTAGGAAAATGAAGGATCGGAGCCGGAGCCCCTTTGAGCTGCGCATCGGTCATCGGGCCGTCGCTGGCGCCGAAGAAGACCGTTTGCGCGGTCAACTGCTTGATGCCACCCCCGGAGCCGATCGGCTGGTAGTTGACGCGGACGTCGGGATGCGACTTCTGGTACTCATCGAACCACTTGGAGTAGATGGGATTGGGGAAGGTGGCACCGGCGCCGTTGATGGTCAGCGGACCGGATTCGTTGGCCCCCGGCTGCGTCTTCGACTCGTTCGTCTGACACGAAGCGAGGGCAAGAGACAGAAGGACTACGAGCAACGTTCGTTTCATGGCGCGCAGAGTACGGGGCGTCATTAGTCGAGTGAATGCAGAGGATGTAAATTCGGTGTGAAGGAAAGAGTTTGAAATCCATTCGGGCAGTTGTAGCGACCGCGAAATACGCCGGCGGCTCGTGCGGCCCTGAATCCCGTCAAAGCAACGAAGCCTTCTCCCCGCGTGCGGAGAGAAGGCTTCGTCTGGTTTGCTGCGAGTGCTCCGCTTACTGCTTGACCCGATTCAGTGCTTCCAACTCGAGCGCGACAACCTCTTTCGGCAGCGGCGCGTAGCCGAGTTGCGGGGCAAAGCCCTGGCCGCCTGAGATCGCCCATCGCGCGAAGTCGACCATGATGCGCGAGCGTGCCACGTCCCTCGGAGACTCCTGGAGGAGCAGCCACGTGAATGACGAGATCGGATAGACATCGTGTCCGGGAGCGTTGGTGATCGAGACGCGGAAATCCTTCGGCATGTTCTTCACCGCCACCGCTGCCGCGTTGGAGACGGTTTCGGTGGAGGCGCGCACGAACTCACCATCAGAGTTCTGCACCGAGCCGTACGAGATTTTGTTCTGGAGCGCGTAGATCAGTTCGACGTAGCCAAGGGAGCCGGGCGTCTGCCGAACCAGACCGGCAACGCCTTCGTTGCCCTTGGCGCCGACGCCGGCCGGCCAGTTGACCGAGGTCGCCACCCCGACGGTCTTCTTGTAGTCGGGCGAGACTTTCGACAGGTAGTCGCACCAGATGTAGCTGGTGCCGGAGCCATCAGAACGGTGGACGACCGTGATGTCTATGTTCGGCAGGCTGACGCCGGGATTGAGACTACGGATGCCCGCATCATTCCACTTCGTGATCTTGCCGAGGAAGATGTCGGCCAAGACCTTTCCGGTAAATCGCAGCTCAGCGCTCACTTCAGGGATGTTGTAGACGGGCACGACGCCACCAAGAACGGTTGGGAGATGAAGGATGCGGAAACCGGCGCCGGTGATCTGTTCGTTCGTCATCGGACCATCGCTTGCGCCGAAAAACACCGTGCCGGCGGAGAGCTGACGGATACCGCCGCCAGAGCCGATCGGCTGATAGTTGATCTCCACGTTCGGATGAACCTTGTGGTACTCGTCGAACCACTTCGAATAGATCGGGTTGGGGAACGTGGCGCCGGCACCGTTGATCTGGACCGTCTGCGCAGATGCCACAGTGGCCACCAGTACGAAGGCCGCGAGGAACAGCTTCTTCATTTGTCTCTCCTTAAGAAATCACGTCATGAAACGAGGAGGAGGTAGTGGCGTGAGGCGGGTACCCCACGCCACCGGCTCTGCATCCCTGCTTAGAAGTTGACGAGCATCTTCACTTCGTAATTCGTGGTGTTCGGCGCGACGGGTGTGAGACCAGTGCGCTTGAGCTGATCGCGGTCGAACAGGATCGCCATCGTTTTGCCGCTCAGGTTCGGAACCCAGTAGGCGATGCCGTCGATATCGCGCTTCTGCTTCTGCGAATGGATGGCGTCGTTCGGCAGGTAGTCGTCGTGTCGGATGAGCGCTTCCCAGCCGTTGCTGCCCAGCTTCGGTGTGACCCACACCGACCACCCCTTCTCGTTGACCTGGGCCTTCGTCACCGAGGTGCGGTCCTTCGCCCGCAGCACATCGAAACCGGCGTTGAAGATTGGATGTTCGTACGTGACCTGGCCGATCATGCGCTCCCGTTTGCCATTCTCGACGTAGTGATCTTCGATGAGGAAGCCTGTCAACCGCAGACCCTTCAGCAAGACGCCGCCGAGCGGCATCGGACGAACGGTGCCCCGGATCTCAAAGCCCTTCTCGTTGTTGACCTCGGCCTTGTTGTAGTTCTCGCCGTTATAGAAGCCGGCGTGGACGTCGCCGCAGTTGCCACCGAAAGCGTAGTGACCGGAGACGCCGGCATCGGCCGACGAAATCAACCCAACGCGCTCGGCGAACATCGTCCCCTGGAAGCGGTAGCGGTAGATGCCCTCGCTGTAGTCAAGGTACGGCGTCTGCTGCTGGCCGAAGCGTACCCACGACCCGTGCGTCATCCAGTCGTCCAGGTTGAGCTGCGCGTAGGCGTACTTGAGCCGGAAGACCTGGCTGCCGCTGAGCGACGGCCCCGTGCTCGTCTCGCGCGAAACGTCCGGCGTGATGCGAAACGCAAACAGATGGTTCAGGCTGCCGGTGATGTTGATGTACGCGCGAGTGATGTTGAATGCGCTGGGATGGATCGTGTTGCCGTCCGAATCCTTCGAGGTTGGTGAATCGGTATATGTGTAATCGGCGAACATCGTGGCCCCGACACTGACCTTCGGCGTGTCATCGGGCGGGGTGACACCAGCGGCGGGTGTGACCTGGGGGAAGGCGCCGGTGGCGATGGCCGCCACGGCGAGGAAACAGGCTGCCGTCTTGAGAACACTCATATTGATGCGATGCCTCCTTGTTTGTGGGCGATGCTAGGCGGACCGAGGTAGATTCACTTGCTGCACGCGTAAATTCGGTGTGCAGGGCGGGAAAACGAAGAGCATCGCAGCAATCGTGGAAAGAGCCGGAATCCGGAACAATTTCTTCGCCTGAAAGCGAGCGAGGGCTTATCGTTTGCTGGAGAACAAGTCTAGCGCTGCCAACGTTGGCCGCAGCAAGACCGGCCGGACGTCCGCACCGCGTCTTCGCGAGAGATTGCGATGGTTGAGAGGGAGAGTTGAATGTTCCGACGAATCGCCAACCTGTTCCGCGGATTCCTGAGTCTATTCATCGGCGGCGTGGAGCGCCAGAATCCGGAAGCGCTTCTCGAAGTGGAGAAGGAGAACATCCGCCGCCAGATCGCGAACTACAACCAGGGCCTGGCCGCGCACGCCGGACTCTGCGAGAGGCTGATGACGCAGGTCAAACGGCTGGAGCAGGAGGAACGGGAGCTTCGAGCCAAGACGGCAGCCAACCTCCGCGCCGGCAATCGCGATCTGGCCAGCCAGCAGGCCTTGCGGCTGCAGACCGTACAGCGCGAGCTGATCGAGAATCGGACGCAGCTCGAATCGGCCGAAGGCACCTACAAGGAGTTGCTGCGCGCACGCGACGTCTCGGTGAAAGCAGCGCAAGCGAAGATCGAATCGCTCAAGACCAGCCTCAACGACCTGAAGATCAAGCGCGCCACCGCCGAGTTGAACGAGATGGCCTCAGGGATGATCTCGCAGATCGGCGGCTCCGGCGACACGCTCAACCGCCTGCACGAGATGCTGGAAGAAGAGCGCGAGAAAGCCGCCGGCCGCGCCCGCGTCGCCCGCGACACGCTCCACTCCACCGATTTCGAGATGCAGGAGCACGAGCAAAAAGCGCTCGCCGATCAGGCGCTCGCCGACTTCGCCGCGAACGAGGGACTGGCGCTGGAGCCGCCGAAAGCCGTGAAGGCGATCGCGGCTGCGGAGCAGAAGAGTCTGGGGCCGAAGGGGGACTAGGATCTCCGATCAGAACCGGCTTGGAACATGTACGTTTGGAGAAGATCATGAAAAAACTGGTGGTTGGCCTTCTGTTGTCTCTGGTGTTCAGCGGCCGGGCTCTGTCGCAGGAATGCACGTCACGGCTGCAGGGATTCGTGAACAAGACCGGCTATAAGCTCATCGTGGCCAAACCCTGCAAGGTGTGGGTGGCTACAGACGCTCTAACCATCCCTCGGGGGGAGGGCGTTACGGGATTGTTGCTGCTTGCCCAGGAAGGCGAAATGGGCGTTGTCGGCGCAGTCGTGCAACCGAAGGCCAAGCTCCATCTGACCGCCGACCTTCTGCAAAAACTGATGAAGATGAACAACTCACTGGATTACGTGAAGGTGGGCATCGATGACGATGGGGATCTGTTCGTCAGGTCCGAACTGCAGATGGAGAGCGTGACCGACGATGAATTCAGCGCGGTGGTAAAGAAGGTCGTCGAAGCCAGCACGAAGATTTCTGACATCCTCAAAGAGTAGCTGTCTCGCAGTTGTGCGGTCTCCCGGGAAGGGGCGCGGACTCACCAGGCAAGCAAGCAATCGCGCTACCCCGAGACCGCGCAACTGGTGGTTATGAACGGAAACCGAAGGAATCCTCCGTGAGCTCAGAAGCGACAACCGCAAGCAAGATCGAGTGGCAGCCGGTGCTCGTGACCTGTATCGGTGTGGCGGCCCTGCTGCTGGGCGCGTGGGGCTTTTATCAGCGGGGAAAATTTGGATTTGGCGATGCGCTGGCCTGCGGCCTGCTGCTCATCCCGGCGGCCGCGCTCCTGCTGCTGACGAGTTACGTTTTCCAGCATGCCAGGCTCGCGGTGGTGTTCCCCCTTGTCATGGCCGGAGTGCTCGTTTGCGCCTCCCCCCCGTTTGCCGTGGCACTGGGATTGGCACTGGTGGGAGCCATCGTTAGCCCAGCGCTACGCGGGCGTCAGCGAAAATAGGCACGCCGAGGTTACGGTGGGAGTAGCTCGAATGCCGGAGCGCGGCGCGCCTACGTATTCCTACTCCACCACCTCACCCGACAGATCGATCACCGGGTACTCCATCTTCAGCGACTCCAGTGCGTCCTTGATGATTTCCGCTACGACCAGGTTGCGGTACCACTTTGCGTTTGCGGGGATCACGTACCAGGGCGCCCATTTCGTCGACGTTTTCTCGAGCACGTCTTCGTAGGCGTCCATGTAGTCGTCCCACAGCTTGCGCTCCTCGAGGTCGCCGTGCTGGAACTTCCAGTGCTTCTTCGGATCGTCGATGCGCTCCTGCAGGCGTTTCCGCTGTTCGTTCTTGCTGATGTGGAGAAAGAACTTGAGGATCGTCGTGCCGCTGGCTGCCAGCGTCTTCTCGAATTCGTTGATCTGCTTGTATCGCTTCCGCCAGATTTTCTCGTCGACCAGGTTGTGCACGCGCACGACGAGCACGTCCTCGTAGTGGCTGCGATTGAACACGGCGATCTCGCCGTCGCCCGGCATATGTGCGTGGACGCGCCAGAGAAAATCGTGGTCGAGCTCTTCCTGCGTCGGCTTCTTGAACGAGACGACGCTCACGCCCGACAGGCTCACGCCGTTCAGCACGTGGCGGACCGTCCCATCCTTGCCCGAGGTGTCCATCCCCTGCAGGATGACGAGGACTCTGTGCTTGTGCTCGGCGTAGAGCAATTCCTGAAGCTCGCCGAGGCGGCCTTCAAGGTCGACGCATCGTTCCTTGCCATCCGCCTTGTCGTCGCAAAGCGGCGTGGCCTCGGGATCGAGGTCTTTCATGCGGACCTTACTGCCGGGATCGATGCGATGGACTTTGTTGTGCATTGTGCGATTCTCCTCCCGGAGTTGCCTTCGCTAACCGGATTCTTTCATCGCCGGGGTGCCGGGGCGAGGATACTGCGTTACAGCATGGCTGAAAAATCAAAGCGGATTGCCGCCATCGACGTCGGCACGAACTCGATCCATATGATCGTGGCGGAGACGCGTGACCGAGGGTATCGCGTCGTCGACCGCGAGAAAGAGATGGTGCAGCTCGGCCTGGCCAGCCTCGACGGCGAACCGCTGACCGAGGACGCCATGGTTCGCGGCGTGGCCTCGATCGGACACATGGCGGAGATCGCGGCCAAGTGGAACGTCGACGAAGTCTTCGCGGTGGCCACGAGTGCCGTGCGCGAGGCGCCGAACCGCCGCGACTTCCTCAAGCGCGTGAAAGACACGACCGGCGTGAAAGTGCGCATCATTTCTGGCGAAGAGGAGGCCGACTACATCTTCCGGGCCGTTCGCTCGGCGGTCGACGTCGACGGGCAGACGGCGCTCTGCATCGACATCGGCGGCGGCAGCGTGGAGCTCATCGTCGGCACCGCAGACGAGACCTACTTCACGCGCAGCGAGCCCCTCGGCGCGCTTCGTCTGGCGCAGCGCTTCGAGCTCACAGAGCGTCCGTCTCCGCGCGCGCTCGACGAGTGCCGCAATCACATCCACGACCGCGTCGCCAAGCTTCGCCGCCGTATCCGCCGCCTCGGCGTCGATCTCTGCGCCGGCACGTCCGGAACGATTCAGACCCTGGCCACGATGGCGTCGCCTGCCGACACGCAGTCGTCGACTCACGGTCTCCGCCGGCTGGAGCGAAGCGCGGTGCAGAACCTCATCCCCGTCCTCGCGTCGATGACCTCGCGCGAGCGCGCCGAACGGTTCGGCCTCGACGCTCCTCGGGCCACCAGCATTCTTGCCGGAGCCGTCGTGCTGGTCACGCTGCTGGAGACGTTCGACATCGAGGAGATGCTCGCCTGCCCTCTGGCGATGCGCGAGGGGATGCTCGAAAGCCGCGTGGCGGCGCTCGAGAAGCCCGACGATATCGGCGGCTCACTCCGCTACGCCTCGGTGCTCGCTCTCGCGCAGCGAACCGACGTCGATCTGAAACACGGCACGCACGTCGCCAAACTGGCCGCGCGCATCTTCGATCAGACCAAGGCGCTGCATGCGCTGGAAGCGAAGACGACCGACCTGCTCGAGTCGGCGGCCGTGCTGCACGAAGCGGGGCTGCACGTCAGCGACCGCGCGCATCACAAGCACAGCTACTACCTCATCCGCCACGCCGATCTGCGCGGCTACACGGACGAGGAGATTCTGATCATCGCCAATACGGCGCGGTACTACCGGAAGGCGCCGCCCGCGCCCTCGCACGACAACTTCGCGGAGTTGACGCACACGCAGCAGCAGGACGTCGAGAAACTCGCCGCCATTTTGCGGATCGCGGAGGCGCTGGACCGCGGGCATCGACGCTCGGTGAGAGACGTGGCGGTTCGCGTGACGCGCGAGCAGGCGACGTTCACTGTCCGCACGCGGTCCGATTCCGCAGTCGAGATTGCCAGCGCCAGGAAACGAGCGAAATACTTCGCCGACCTGTTTGAAGTCGAGGTTCGCTTCGAAACGATGTGAGGAGGCACGCTGTGGAGTCTCAGGAAAAATTCATCGTTCTTCTTCGTCACGGAATTGCCGAGCCGCACGGCGCGCGCGAGGACGATGACGCACGCATTCTCACGAAGACCGGCAACCGGCGGATGAAGCAGATCGGCCGCGGACTCGCAAAATACTTTCCGAAGGCCGAGGTGATCTATTCGAGTCCGCTGATCCGCTGCATCGAGACGGCGGAGTGGGTGGAAAAAGCGTACGGATCTGCCGTACACATGAAGACGACCGACGCGCTGAGGCCCAGTGCCGATGTCGAAGCGTTCCGCGCGTTGCTCAAGAAGATCAAGGCGCATCACATCATCTTCGCCGGCCACGAACCGAATCTGAGCACGACGATGCTGGCGATGACGGGGCTTCATTCCGACAGCACGATCGAGCTCAAAAAGGGCGGCTGCTACGGGCTACGCCTGGCCGCCGGGAGCGCGCATCTGGAGTGGATGCTGCCACCGCGCGTGCTGCGAAGGCGGTAAGAAGTGCTGTGTTCCTGAGTCGCCGGGGCCGCGCTTTGACGCGCAGTAGGCGGCGGGGACGCCGCCTGGCCAGCCGGCGGGACGCCAGCGTTCCGCCGGCACAAAGCTCGCCACAGGCGGATGGAACGCTGGCGTCCTCGCCGGCTGGCTTGGCGGCGTCTCGCCGCCAACACCACGCATTCGAAAGACGTTGGCGAAGCGATCGAACCGCACATTCACGCCGTCTGCTTGAACCTTCACGCCCTCTGCCTCGACATTCAGGTCATCTGCCTCGACATTCACGCTGTCTGCCTCGACATTGGAAACGCCTGCTTCGTTAATGATGCAGCCGTCAATGTCGAAGCAGAAGTCTCGAATGTCGAAGCACGGTCCTCTCAATGTCGAGGCAGAAGTTTCGAATGTCGAAGCACAACTTCTCAATGTCGAAGCAGAAGTCTGGAATGTTGAAGCACAACTTCTCAATGTCGAGGCAGAAGTTTCGAATGTTGAAGCACCACTCTTGAATGTCGAAGCAGGCGTTTTGAATGTTTACGCAGAAAATGGAATGTCAAGGCAGCAGCCTTTGAATCATCGCTACTGGCGTTCCGGATATCGAAGGAGGTTCGGAATGGGGTGACACCACCGCTGGCAGCGAGATTCGCTATGCCTTCTTCTTTTTCTTTGGCTTCGCGCCGCTGTCCTTCTTCGGCGACTTCTTCCTTGGAGATTCCTTCTTCTTCTTCGCGACCGCCTTGCGCACTTTCTTCACGCGCTTGCGGATGACTTTCTCTGCCTCTTTCACGGTCTTCTTCAGCCCGGGTGGAAGCGTAGCGGAGGCGACGATCACTTCCATCACGGAGCCGGAGACTCGCCCGACGAACTGCTGCTTGTCGGCGGGAGACATGCCCTTCCAATGATCGACCAGCGTCTGGGTGGCGTTGGCGGGGGCGGCGGGAGGAGGCTCTCCTTCCGGCGGGACCGCGGGAGGAGGGGAATCGATGTGGGCGGCGAGGTGATCGAGGGCGCGGACGCCAATGTCCTGGATGTAGTTGACCACGCGTTTCGGCAAGAGATCCTGCGGTTTCATGTTCTTCCTTCCTAATGCTTTTTTTTCTTCTTCGCCTTTCGGCGGCTGGAGGCCGGATGACGGATGCTCTCTTCGTACGGTCCCACGCTCACGGAGTCTGCGCGCGCGATCGAGATGAATGTTTCCTGGCTGCGCACCGCGCGCTGGTCGCCGGGCGTTCGACGCCGGTAGGCACCGTCTGCGCCGAGGGTCCAGCCTTTGACGTTGTCGGACAGTGAGATCGCGAGGATCTGTTCGCTGATTCGCTTCCCCACGGCGGCATCGCGGATCGGGAACGTCGTTTCGATGCGGCGGAGGAAGTTGCGCGGCATCCAGTCGCCGCTCGAGACCCACACTTCCGGCACCCCGCCGTTAGCGAAGCGGAAGATGCGCGAGTGCTCGAGGAAGCGGTCGATGATCGAGGTGACGCGGATGTTCTCGCTGTACCCGGGCATGGCGGGAACGAGGCAGCAGATGCCGCGGACGAGCAGCTCGATCTGCACGCCGGCGCGGCTGGCCCGATACAGCGCTTCGATGACACTCGGATCGACGAGCGCATTCATCTTGGCGACGATGAACGCCGGCTTCCCTTCCTTCGCGTTCTCCGTCTCGCGCTCGATCATGCGGATCGTCCAACGGAGGTAGTCCATCGGCGAGACGACGAACTCGCGCCAGCGCAGCGTCCCACCTTTCGCTTCGATCAGCTCCTGCACCCCGGCCACGCTGAAACCGGTGAGGAGATTCATCAGTTGCGCCGCGTCGGCGCCGAACGCGGGATCACAGGTGAAGAGATCGACGTCGGTGTAGAGCCGGCCGGTCACGGCGTTGTAGTTGCCGGTCGACAGATGAACGTAGCGGCGAAGCTCGCCCCCTTCGCGACGGACGATGAGGCAGACCTTGCAATGGGTCTTGTATCCAACGATGCCGTACACCACCTGCACACCCGCTTCTTCGAGCGTCTTCGCCCAGGTGATGTTCTTCCGCTCGTCGAAGCGCGCCTGCAGCTCAACAATCGCTGTGACCTGCTTTCCCGCACGCGCCGCGGCGGAAAGAGCGGCGATGATCGGCGATCCGGGATCGGTGCGGTAGAGCGTCTGCTTGATGGCCACGACATCAGGATCTTCGGTCGCCGTCTGCACGAACTCGATCACGGCCGTGAACGAGTCGTACGGCCGGTGCAGAAAAAGATCCCCTCGGCGGATGATGGAGAAGATGTCGTCCGTCGTGGCCAGCTCCGCCGGCATGCGCGGGTTGAATGGCGCTTCCTTCAACGCAGCATTCGGAATCTGCGTGTGCAGCTGCTGCAGATCGCCGAGCTTCAACGGACCGGGTGCGAAGAAGATGTCGTCCGGCGAGGAATCGGTCGCGCCGGCCAGCAGCGCCATGAGCGGATCATCGACGCCCTCTTCGATCTCGAGCCACACCACCTCGCGCCGCTCCCGGCGCCGGAGCTCGATCTCGATGCTCTTGAGGAGGTCCTGCATGTCCTCCTCTTTGATGTCGATGTCGGAATTGCGAATGACGCGGAAGGCGGCCGTTCGGAGCACCTTCAGGCCCGGGAAGAATCGATGCACGTGCGACGCGATCACATCTTCGAGCAGAACGAAGCGCGTCTTCTCCGGCATCGGCACGAGACGCGGCACCGACTCCGGGATCTTGATGATGGCCACGTGGCGCTCGCCGCGCTCCGACTCGAGCTGCAGGGCGAGGTTGAGCGAAAGGTTGGCGATGAACGGGAAGGGATGGGCGGGATCGATGGCCAGCGGCGTGAGGATCGGCTCGAGATCGCGGCCGAAGTACTCCTCGACGAAATTGCGCTCTTTCTTGCCGAGGTCGGCGACACGCTCGATGCGGATGCCTTCCTTGCGCAGAGCGGGGATGAGCTCTTCGCCCAGGCAGCGGTAGATCTCGCGCAGCAGCGATCGGGCGCCGTTGCGCACGGCCTGAAGCCGTTTCAGGCCGTTGCCGCTCGGCTCGGACGGAACGTTTGCGGCGATGAGGTCGCGGATCTCGCCGATCCGGATCATGAAGAATTCGTCGAGGTTGTGCGCGCAGATGCTGAGGAACTTCACGCGGTCCAGTAGCGGGACGGCCGGATTTCTCGCTTCCGCCAGCACGCGTTCGTTGAAGGCGAGCGCGCTCAGCTCGCGGTCGAACAGGGGAATCGGCGGCACGCTTGGAGCGGTGCTTTCGGCCAGATCCACCCCTTCAGCCGAAATCCCCAGGTCAGCCAGGATAGTCATCGCGGGGGA
>OLLN01000447.1_pt1 | contig 20123 bp, 17 predicted proteins | sample 1604281 | NCBI WGS metagenome assembly OLLN01 (sample SAMEA104055716, study PRJEB20765) | soil metagenome | biome: Arctic tundra; feature: Polygonal ground; material: soil | place: USA | collected 2011-09 | depth 0-0.5 m | reverse complement strand
GGACCTATCGAGCAATCGAAGTCGCGCTGTATCACACACTTGGCGATCTTCCTCTACCAGATACAATCCACAGATTCTGCTGAGCAACCGCAAAGACCAGGGCTATTTCGCGATGTACAAGGAAAAGGGCGTGACCCGCGAACATGTCTTCTACAAACAACCGTACAGCATCGTCGGCGGCGGCGCCGGCGTGTGGCATCAGGCTTACGGGCAACTGATCTACAACGATTACGAGATTCCGGCGAACCTCTCGCCGGCGTCGTTCGAGCCTCCTAGCGGCTACAAGCGGATCAAGAACTCCGGTGAACCCGATCGGACCGATTCTCGTCAAGAGCAATTGCTCGGTTTGCCACCTGACGGAAAGCGGTCCGACGACATTCTACGGACCGCCGACGCCGAAGGTGTCGCATTGATGCGCGAAGTGTTTGGAAGCGGTTCACCACAGAGGCACTGAGGACACAGAGACGTCTCTTTGGTTTAGCCGGTCCGTAGGCCGTGTCATCATTCTCCCGATGCAGCCCACCACCGTCGAGATCATCGCCACGTTTCGCGCCGACACGATTGCGATCGTCATCGCCGTTGTGCTCTGCGCGATGGGCGCGGGGATGTTGCTCCTCGGTACCCTCAGCGCCCGCAACGCGCGGCGGCTGTTTCTCTACACCGGCCTCTTCGCCATCGTCTACGGAGTCCGGCTGGCCTTCAACACGTCGTCTTTTGCTCTGCTCTCGGGAGATCCGTACTGGCTCGCCTATGTGCGTTCCGCGTTCGAGTACCTCGTGCCCCTTCCGGCGGCGCTGTTGTTCAAGTCGTTCAGTCAAAGCAGGCGGGTGGCGCTGCACCGGATCGTCACCATCGCGCTCGCGATCTGCGCCGCCGTGGCCATTCCGCTGGAGATTGCGCTTCGTTCGCCGTACGCGCTCAACCCGGTCATCAACGCGCTCGTCCTCGGGTTGGTTGCCGTGCTGGGGATCGATCTTCTTGCGCCCGGCACAGAGAACCGGAGTTGGGGACTGGTGCGCATCGGCGCTCTCGTCTTCGCCGCGTTCGTGCTCAACCAGCACCTTGGTTTCGTCCGCGATCCCTACGGCTTGACGCGCGAGCCGACCGGCTTTCTCTTCCTGATGCTGACCATCATCATCACGACGATGCGTGAAGGGACGCGCGCGCAGCAACGGCTCGTCGCCGTCGATAGCGAGCTGGCCACCGCGCGTGCGATCCAACTGGCGGCGCTGCCGCGCACGAATCCGAATCTCCCCGGCCTCGAGGTCGCGACGGTCTACACGCCCGCCTCCGACGTCGCCGGCGATTTCTACGATTTCATCGAGCTCGCAAACGGCACCCTCGGCGTCTTCATCGCCGACGTCTCCGGCCATGGTGTGCCAGCCGCGCTCGTCGCCTCGATGCTCAAGATCGCGCTGGCGACGCAGATCGAGAATGCGTCCTCACCCGCGCGCATCCTCTCCGCCCTCAACACGCTCTTCTGCGGCCGCCTGGAGCGCCAGTTCATCACCGCCGCCTACGTGCACATCGATCCCGCTGCCGGCACGCTCGTCGTCGCATCCGCCGGACACCCGCCGCCGATTCTCCGTCACGGCGAAACCTCGGCCGAGATCATCGCCCCCGGCGTCGTCCTCGGCCGCTTCCGCGACGCCCGTTACGAAGAGCTCACCCGCCCTTTCACTCCCGGCGACACCTTGGTCCTTTACACCGACGGTGTGACCGAAACTGCGAACCGCGACGCCGAAATGTGGGGCGACGAGCGCCTGCGAACAACGATCGCGAGCCACGCCGACGACAACACCGCCTCGTTTGCCATGCGCATCATCAATGATGTGGCGGACTGGCGAGGAACCGACGGCGCGCCCGATGATGACGTGACGTTGATCGTCGTCCGGCGAAAGGGCTTTGGCTAACAGGCTGAGACCGGGCTCAATTCGGAATTTTGGAACCGCTAACTCCATTTTGCGCCTCAAAATGGAAGTGCTAAGTCGATTCTTCGGTGTTCCGTCGAAGAGTGCCTTCGTCTTCGGCCCTCGCGGCTCGGGCAAGTCGACGTGGTTGCGCCACTCCCTGCCGGACGCTCTTTGGGTGAATCTGCTGCAACCGGAGACCTATCGGGAGATGAGTGCCCGGCCGGAGCGGTTGCGCCAACTCGTGGAGGGTTCTGGCCAGCGCGACGTCGTGGTGGACGAGATACAGCGCGTGCCGGAGCTGTTGAACGTCGTCCACGATCTGATGGAGTCGGGGAAGAAACGGCGCTTCCTGTTGACGGGATCAAGCGCGCGCAAACTGCGCCGAGGAGGAGTTGACCTTCTTGCAGGGCGGGCGCTGAACCTGACCATGCATCCATTCATGGCCGCGGAAATGCCGGACTTCCAACTCCAGCGCGCACTCGACATCGGCACGTTACCGCTGGTCGTCGCGTCGTCCGATCCAGTCGGCACACTTCACGCCTACGCCACGCTCTATCTCGATGAGGAAGTAAAACTCGAAGGGTGGGCGAGGGATATCGGGAGGTTCGCGCGGTTTCTCGAGGTAGTCACCTTTTCTCACGGGTCCGTGATGAACGTCAGCAATCTGGCCCGTGAGTGCCAGACCGAGCGCAAAACAATCGCCGGCTATATCGAAGTGATCGAGGACCTTCTGCTCGCCTTCCGGCTCCCGGTCTTCACACGGCGCGCGCAACGAGAAATAACACAGCACCCGAAGTTCTATCTCTTCGACACCGGAGTCTTCCGATCGCTGCGGCCGCGCGGACCGATCGATCGTCCCGCGGAGATCGACGGAGCGGCACTGGAAGGGCTCGTCGCGCAGCACTTGCGCGCGTGGATTGCCTACGCGCCAGGCGACACGAGACTCTCATTCTGGCGAACACGTTCGGGTGTAGAAGTCGATTTCATCGTATACGGCGACCTCGGGTTCACTGCGATCGAAGTCCAGAATTCAGCTACCGTTCGTTCCGGCGACCTTCGCCCACTCCGCGAGTTCAAAGCTGACTATCCGGAAGCGCGAGCGATCCTTCTCTATCGCGGCAACGAAGAGCTATTGATCGACGACATCCACTGTCTACCGGTCGAGTCGTTTCTGCGATCGCTCGTTCCGCCGGCGTCAACAACGCGGGACGCCCAGGCGAAACAGGCGGCCAAACCGAAGCGCGCGAAAGAGAGCTGACGCGCTAATTCGACAAGGAAGGGAAAATCACCGCGGAACAAGTCGACAGCGAGGCGGTCGATCCGACGAAGATCGTCGACGCCTGTCAGATAAGCCAACACAAAACAAAATAGGTCCCGCGGAACAGCTCACGCGACGCAATGCGCACGATCGATGCGCATGGCGAAGCAGCCGTACGTCGGAAAGCGGACGTGCAGGAATGCCGTGCCGGCCGATTGGAAGAAACGATCGACGGTCTCTTCGAGCGCCGGAGCGCTGACCATGACCGCATCGATGATCTCCTCCTCGGCTGAATAGGCCCGAATCACGAACTGCTCGCGCAGATAATCGGTCGGAGAACCGGCCGGCGGAAGTGCATCGCGCCGGACCGGTTCGCCGCCTGCATGCGCCAGCACGAAGACCGGACCGTATTCCTTATATGGCCCCGGCTTGCTGAACGGCGTGAAGCTGGCGAGGATCAGTTCCTCCCCTCGCCCTGCCCGGCGCAGAACGTCGCGGCAGGGCTCTCCGCCCGCGGCGACGAGACGCTTGACCGGTTGCCCGAGGTCGTCGATGCCTTCGGAGCGGACGCGGTCGAGAAACGACTGCGGAACAGGCGCGATCGTTACCTCGGTGGATGTCAGCAGATCGATGGTGGTCATGAGCTCTCCCTTTTTTCTAGAGAGAACACGGGGATGCGGCGTGGCGTTCGCAGTCGGCGCAAAAAACTCCTCGCGTCGGCTCATTGGTTACCTTCTCCGAGTCAGCGCAGTTATCCTTCGGCCCGTGAATCTCCGAATCGCTCTCTTCCTCGCCGGCGTCTGCGCGCTCCTTTTCGGGTGTACATCGGCATCGCATCGTCCACGCGTCACGCCGGAGCCCTTCGTGCTCGATTACGACGCGCCTACCGATCGCCGTTTGCAAGCACGCATCGAGAAAATCGACGCGCGGCTGCGCGCGAAGTACGGAATGTCGACGGAGCAGACGTCCGTCGGCGTGCTCGATTTGAATCGGCCGCGGTTGGCGATGATTCATCCGGACCGGATCGAGTACGCGGCCAGCGTGGCGAAGGTGGGCATTCTGCTCGCGTATTTTCAACTGCATCCTGATGCCGCGACCCAGATGGATGCGGCGACCGAGCATGAGCTGGGGCTGATGATCAAGGCTTCCAGCAACGAGATGGCGGCGAAGTACTCGCGGGCGATGGGGTTGCGCGCAATCCAGCAGGTGCTCAATGCGCAGGGCTTCTATGACGCGGCTCATGGCGGCGGCATCTGGGTCGGTAAACATTACGGCCCGAACAGCGAGCGTATTGGCGATCCGGTTGCCAATCACTCCCATGCGGCGACGGTACGCCAGCTCCTGCGCTTCTACTGGCTGCTGTCGCGCGATCAACTCGTTTCGCATGCCGCGTCGCAGAAGATGCGGGCAATTTTTCTCTCGCCCGATATTCCGCACGACGACCACAAGTTCGTGAAAGCGCTCGCGGGCCGCGGCCTCACCATCCTGCGCAAGTGGGGCACGTATGAGGATTGGCTGCACGACTCCGCCATCATCGAAGGTCCAAACCGCCGCTACGTGCTCGTCGCCCTGACGCATCATCCGAAAGGCGACGCCTATCTCGAGGATCTCGCGCGCGAAGTCGACGACGCGATGGCGCGGCGGCACTGAAAGAGGTTACGTGCGGTGTTGGGATGGACTGACCTAATCTCGGCTGACGCTGACCGCCTAGTTCGTCCACCCCTTCCGCTATCTCATGTCAACGGGGAGACGGTTCACCGCGTCTCCGCGTGAAAACAATTTTTCAGACCCCATCCGCCGGCGTGTGGGACGGCCGGGACATCCGTTCATCGCTGACGCAAACGTCGCGCCTCGGGGGGCGGCGCTCGAAGGGTTTCGATCTACGAATAACTACCACTCCGCTGCAATCGCCAGTTGTGGAGATCGCAAGTAATGATCGTTCAATAGGTTACGAACGCTGAACGAACGAAGGTCTGACCCCGCTGCTTCGCACCCGGAAAGCGCCGCATATTGGGATTCATCATACCGATCGTCATCCTGGCGATCGGCGGGTACCTCTTCGTCAGGACGGGAATGCTTCCGGCCGGCCAGGATCAGAAACCCGGAGCGCTTGAGACCTGAGCAGCAAAGACATCCCTCAAAGCAACTGTGGACCGCGAAGCACGACTGCTGAAGAGCCCTCTTCAGCCAACCGAGCCCAATCTCATAGCTGGGGCGACTCTGTACGTCGAGCAATGTCAGGTATGCCACGGCGGTGTTGATGCGGCGCCATCTTCCATCACCAAAGGACTGATACCAGACCCTCCTCAACTCGCGAAGGATGGAGTCGAGGATGATCCCGAGGGAACGACCTACTGGAAGATCGCTCACGGGATCCGCTTTACAGGGATGCCTGCCTTCCGCCCCGCACTCTCAGAAACGCAGATGTGAAGAATCGCACTGTTCTTGAAGCACATGGACTCTTTGCCAGCCGGAGCTCGCCAGGCGTGGGGAACGGCCAAAGGTGCCCCTCCACCGCCAGTAGCTCATTGACGCTGGCTGTGTTGCGCAAGAAACCACGAGCGAGCAAGTCGCTGCGCGAAGGAGCGAACCGACCGCGTACATATCCTCCAACGCGGGCTCTGGGACGGCGCGTTCTGCTTTCGCGGCGCGGCGACGAGTGACGCCGTTGTCGCGGATCTCGCGTCTGACCGGCTACAATCGATCCAGCGCTGGCAATCCGATGGACATCACGACGCTCGGGCTGATCATCCAATGGATCGGCACGATTCTCGTCCTCGCTCTGCTCGCTTTCCTTGCCCAATCAGTTCCTAAACCGCTGGTGCGGTACTGGGCGGCCGGCTGGCTGGCGTTGGTCGTCTCGCTTGGCGCGCTTGCAATCGCGTTCAGCCGTCCTGCGTTTCAAGTGCCGCTCGAAGCGATCTACTTCTTCGGCGAATACGTTTTCGCCTTCTGTCTGATCAGGGGCTGCCGCGAATTTGTCGAGCCTGAACGGGTCACCCGGCCCTCGATCGGATGGCTCCTCGCCGCCATTGCAGCGGCCGTGGTTCTGTCCTTGATCTCGACCGACTTCAACGTCCAGTTCATCCCCCACGCTGCGATCATGGGCATCTGCTTCCTTGCCGGTTTCAGTGCGCTCGTCCCGGCGCGCCGGCAGAGGAGCGGTGGGGGCGTCACCGTCATGTCGGCAGCGCTTCTGCTGCTCGGCATCGACTTCCTCCACTACGTGGCCGTCTTCGCGATCGCCGTAAGAGAGGGCCCCAACCGTCGTTTCGCGTATCTCTCCTACACCTCCGTAGTGGACATGGTTCTGGAGATCCTGCTCGGGTTCGGCATGGTCATGCTGATCCTCGATTCGCTCCGCCGTGAGGCGGAATCGGCGAACATCAAGCTCGGAGCGGCCATGGAACGTCTGGAAATCCTGGCGCGTACCGACCCGCTGACCAACGCTCTCAACCGCCACGCATACCACGCGCTGGTAGGCGGTTCGGACGGTCGCAGCCCAACGCTCACCGGCTGCGTCGTCATCGCCGACGTCGACCGCCTCAAACAGATCAACGATACGCTTGGGCATGCGGCCGGCGATGCCGCGATCCGCCGCGTGGCCACGGCGCTTCGCTCGGTGATCCGTGCCGATGATCTGCTCTTCCGCTGGGGAGGCGACGAGTTTCTGGCCATTCTCTGGAGCATGAGCGAAGAGGACGCCTGCATGCGGTTCGAGAATTTCGACGAGCACCTTAGACAAACCGAATCGGAGGCTTCGCCGATCACCGTCTCGTTCGGCTTCGCTCCGTTTGACGACGGCGCCCCTCTCGATAACGCAATCGAGGTGGCGGACTCGCTCATGTACAGCCGGAAACACCGGCGGTCGCTCCGGTGAGCGCCGTCACGCTCGGCTCAGCCGGCTCGGCATAAGTTATCATCGATGGGCCTCCGTCTCTCTCTGGCAACGTTGCTCCTGGCCATCTCCGTTTCCGCGCAAAATCCAGTGACCGTGACTGTCGATGTGGCCGCCGATCGACACTCGATTGATTCGCGCATTTACGGAGTGGCGTTTGCGAGCGCCGCGCAGCTTTCTGATCTGAATGTCCCGACCAATCGCTTCGGTGGCAACTCCACCACGCGCTACAACTGGCAGGACAACGCCAGCAATCGCGCGCAGGACTGGTTCTTTGAGAGCATTGGCGAGGACACGGGAATCGCTGGTGGGAGTGCTGACAGCTTCGTCGCCGATGCGAAGTCTGCGAATGCGGAGGCGATGATCACGATTCCGATGATCGGGTGGGTGGCGAAGCTGGGTCCGAATCGCGGCAAGCTGGCCAGTTTCTCGGTTGCCAGGTACGGACTGCAGCAGAGCACTGACCCGTACATGCCCGACGCGGGCAACGGCGTCCGCAGCGACGGCTCGCTGATCACCGGTAATGATCCGCACGAGGCGAACATCCCGGTGGACGCGCAGTTCCAGGCCGCCTGGGTGCGCCACATGGTGAGCAGCTGGGGAATGGCGAACGGTGGAGGCGTGCGCTACTACCTTCTCGACAACGAGCCTTCGATCTGGTTTGCCACGCATCGCGACGTTCACCCCGAGGGCGCGCGGATGGACGAAGTGTTGGGGGACATGATCGCGTATGCGGGCGCGATCAAGACGGTCGACGCCAACGCCCTCGTTCTGGGTCCCGAAGAGTGGGGGTGGAGCGGGTATTTTTATAGCGGGTATGACCAGCAGTGGGGAGCGGCACATGATTGGTCGAGCTTTCCTGATCGTGAGTCGCACGGTGGCCGCGACTACATTCCCTACCTGCTTCAGCAGTTGAAAGCGCGTCAGGATGCCGGCGGCGCGCGCCTGCTCGACGTCCTCACCGTCCACTACTACCCGCAAGGCGGTGAGTTCAGCGACGACACGTCGGCGCAAATGCAGCTTCGACGCAACCGATCGACACGCGCGCTGTGGGACCCGAGCTACAAGGACGAGTCGTGGATCGACGACAACGTGGCCCTGATTCCGCGGCTGCGTGGTTGGGTCAACGCGTTCTACCCCGGCACGATGACAGGCATCACCGAATACAACTGGAGCGCGGAGAAGCACATCAATGGCGCCACCGCCCAAGCCGACATCCTCGGCATTTTCGGACGGGAGGGCGTCGACGTCGCCAATCGATGGACGACGCCGGACAGCGGTACGCTCGCATACAACGCCATCAGGATGTATCGCAACTACGACGGCCGGAAGTCGTCGTTCGGGGACGTGAGCGTGCGCGCGGCCGCACCCGATCCAGATACGCTCTCTGCGTTCGCCGCGACGCGTACCAGCGACGGCGCACTCACGGTGATGCTCGTCAGCAAGGCTCTGAGCGGCGATCGAACGGTGACCATCAACGTCCGGAACCGCACGCTGACCGCTCCCGCGCAGGTCTGGCAACTGACGGCTCTGAACGCGATCACGCGACTCGGTGATGTCTCGCCGGCCGACTCGATCACGGTCATCACGGTGCCGTCGCAGAGCATCACCCTGGTGGTGTTCCCGCCTGCTGGCACAGCACGCCGCCGCGCGGTGAATCGCTGATGGAGGCGGACGCGGGTCCGCCTCTTTCGTTCAGAGACGATGACGAGAGACGTTACGGAACGTCGATGTGGTTGACGACCTTCTTGACGCCGGTGACTTTCGCTGCGTCGTCGTACGCTTTCTGGCGATCCGCTGCGGTGGGCAAGTGCCCGGCCAGCGTCACGACACCTTCGTTGACATCGACATCGACACCGGTCAGGTGATCGGCCAGCAGATTCTTCTTGACCTCTGACGCCGTCGTCGAATTGTCGAGCGACTTCGGAGTCATCCTGTTCCAGTTCGAGCAGCCGAGGGCCGCGACCAACGCCGCGGACATGATGATGGACACAAGCAGCTTCTTCATTGCGTTACTCCTTTGACCAGCCGGAGAGCAATAGGCAAGCCAGAATGGAACGTCGAAGTCGGTCGCACTCAGCAATCCAACCACCAAGCCCACCTGCCTGGCGTGCTGAGACCAAACGAACTTCGACCGGTGCGCATCGTCACCGACCACAGTCGAATACGAACATATTCGTAGGTCATGCTCCATCTGACGGCAGCTCTTCTCTTCTCTTTGACCATGCAGAGTACGGCGCCCGCCGTGGAGCACTACAAGCTCCGCTTCGCCATCGATCCGAAGACTCATTCACTCTCTGCGGAAGCTGATCTGAGAGTGCGGAACTCTGAGGCACAAGCGATAACGCTCGTGCCCGTGCTGCTCTACCGCCTGATGGATGTCAGCGCCGCGTCGGACGGTGCGGGCCATCCGCTGCGTTTCGCGCAGAAGGTCGTCAAGTTTCCTGATGAACCGACATGGCAGGTGAACGCCGTGGAGGTGATGCTTGCAAAGCCGCTTCCTCCCGGCCAGACCACGATCGTTCATTTGACCTACGCAGGGCCGCTCTTCGGCTACCCCGAAGTCATGCAGTATGTCCGGGACACGATCAGCGAGCAATACTCGTTGATTCGCGCGGAGACGATGGCCTATCCGATCGTGGCCGCCCCGTCGATTGCCGGCTGGAGAGAGTCGTTCAAGAACAAATTCGACTTCGAAATCGAAACGAAGGTGCCGGCCGGCTTCACCGCTGTCTGCAGCGGAAAGGAGATCGGAGAGGCGCAGAGGCAGGAAGGGACCTCGACGTTCCGCTGCATCGGCGACGCAGGAAGCGCGCAGATCAGCGTAGCCGTCGCGAAGTTTCGCGTTCTCGACGATCCCGAACGTAATTTGCGTGTCGATGTCCTCGAGGCCGACGCGGAAGCCGGTGCGCAGGTGATGGCTGACATGCGGCGCGCTCTCGATTTCTATCGATCGTATTTCGGTGAGATGCGCCGCGCCGGCAGCCTGACGCTCATCGAAATCCCGGACGGGTGGGGCTCCTACGGCGTGCCCGGGCACATTTTCCAGAGCGCAGCAGCCTTCAAGGATCGCAGCCGTGCCTCGGAGCTGTATCACGAAGTTGGCCACATCTGGAACGCCGGGGCGAGCGAGGGCGTGCAGCGCGCTCGCTACTTCGACGAAGCCTTCGCCTCGTACTTCGAAGCGCTCGCGGTCCGGCAGTTCGAGGGTCCTGAGGCGTTTCGCGCGCTGATGCAGAGTTACCGGCAGACCTACCTCGATCGAGTGGCGCGCGATGCACGGGGCCGCACAGTGCCAATCGCCGGCTACGCCGGAGAAGAAATCGGAGTCTTCTCGTACACCAAAGGCGCCTGGTCGCTTTACGTCCTGCATGAGCTGCTCGGAGAGGAAGCATTCCGCCGCGCGATCTCCGATTTCCTCGCTGCGTACAGCGACAAGCCGGCCGGCTTCGATGACTTCCGCCATGCCGTCGAGAAGTCGTCAGGCCGCGACGTGGGACCCTGGTTCGAACAATGGATCACAGGAACCGACGCGTCAACAATGCTGATCGAGGGGAAGACCGTCGAGGAGATGGCTGGTGGGCGCTAGCGGACGATGCCGGTGATGGCTCGCTGAACGACGCCGGCGACGCGCATGCCGTGTCTGATCGCCTTCGCCGGACCGCCTCGTCCGACGACCTGCACGCGCCGCTTTTGCCGAGGTTGAAGACGCGAGATTGCGCTCCCGGTATTTCTCATCGCAGAGCCTCGGTTTCTGCCTTCCGAATCGGGCGACCGGAGGCTTGGCACTGCTGCGGCTCCTAACTCGCCCGACAAGGCCTCTTCCCCCTGCGCTTTCCACGCTTTCTCGAATACGCCACGCGCCGCGGCCAGCTTCGGCGTGCCGGCTCGTCGTGGCCTCACCAGTCATCGCGCCACTCTGGCGAGGCGCGTTGGCGCTGCTGGGAAGATCATGCCCGGCACTCCTTCGGGATCGAGCTTAGTGTGCGACAGCTCTTCGCCGTCCATTTTGCGTGGACGAGGACACCGCGGCCGAGACATTCCCCGCCAGATCGAAGGCCTGCACCTAGTATGTGTAGCAGAAACACACGCGGTGTCCCGAGGAGGATCTCGCTGCGAATCCGCTCCGGAACCGCCTGTCCATCCTGCTGACGCTCGACAAATGCGGCGTTTCTCCGCTCGAACGTTTCGGGTTCAGTTTGTCCCGTGGAGCTAGGTATATATACCAAGCTCCACTGGGTTCATGGGCTGATCGTCCAGAATCCAAGCACGATGACTGCTGGCGACAATGAATCCACCTCGTCAGAGGTATATATACCTATGACGAAGTCCCTGTCCGAGGTAGTAGGAGAATGAAACGGTGCCAGGCCCTCGTTCTTTGGTCCGCGAAGCGGCTGGGAATTTGATCTCCTTCGCCCCATCATGAGTCCGCGTCTTTTCATCGCTGTCGCGCTTCTCCTCGGACTGGCGTTCGTGTTCGTGACTCCTCCGTTCGAGGTGCCAGACGAGCAGAATCACTTCTGGCGAACGCTGGCGGTCAGCCGCGGTCAACTTCTTCCCAAGCCTGATCTTGACAGCACTCCTGTTGTCAAGTCGACACAGAATTTCGTCTGGGTTCTGTCGCGCACCGAATCGCGCGAAACGTTTGCGCAAAGGTTGCGGATCGCTGCCGCGCTGCCCTACGACCGGACGCCTGGCGCGATGGTGCGCTTCGCGGCCTGGTACACACCGCTGCCATACGTGGCGCAATCGCTTGTGGCGGCATTGCCTCTGCGGCCGATGATCGTTTTTTACGGCGGGCGTGTGGCCAATCTCCTCGTCGCGATGATCCTGATCGCGCTGGCGATCCGTGCAGCGCCGGACTACAGCGGCGTCTTCGCTGCCGCCGCTTTGCTGCCGATGTCGCTTTACGAGCTGGCATCGTTGTCCGCCGACGCAGCGACGATCGCCTTGGCGTGGCTCTTCACGGCACTGCTTCTGGTACCCGCCTCGCCGCGTGTGGGTGGTGGCGCTGGCCGGTTTCGCGCTGGCCCTCTGCAAACCGGCAGAAGCAGCTCGCTCTTCGTTCAGGCGCTCCGGACTCGAACTATAAGCCCTGAGCCAGTGCCAGCGATGGTTGCTCGCGCCTCGGCGAGAGCGAGGTTGCTGTGCTGGAGTTATAATTTCCCTCACGCTTGATGGTCCATCTACTCGTCGCTCACCCAGGTCACGAACTTCTACTCCATGGTTGGATTTCGCGGAACAAGCCGGTCGTCCACGTTCTGACTGACGGTTCGGCGCATTCCTCTGACGCGCGTCTCGGCAGGACGGCGGAGCTCCTGCGCGATCTCGGGGCACGCCAGGGCGCGATCTTCGGCCGGCTTTCTGACCGCGAGGCGTACGACATGATCCTGGAGCGCAACACTTCGCTGCTCGTCTCTCTCGTAACGGAGCTCGCGGCACAATTAGAGAAGGATCAGCCCGCGATCATCGTCGGCGATGCCGCCGAAGGCTACAACCCGGTTCACGATCTCTGCCGCCTCATCGCCGGTGCCGCGGTCGCCATGGCCGGCGTCTCTACGAAACAGTACGAGTACGCCGTGGTCAACCATCCTCATTCGTCTGGCTCTGCGGCGATCGTTCTCGATCTGGATGCGGTCGAATACGCCGCCAAAATGGAGCGGGCGCTCGGGCAAGCTGCTGCGTTGACCGACATCGAAGCGTTGTTATCGCGACACGGTGCGGACGCCTATCGAACCGAGGCTCTTTACCCTGTCGCCGACTGGACGGCGGTGGGTGGTGAGGAACCGCCGCTTTACGAACGTTATGGCGAGGAGCGGGTCGCCGCGCATCGGTACACGCAAGTCATCCGGCTTCGCGAGCACATGCTTCCGTTGCGCGACGCGCTGCGTGCCGAGGTAGAAAAGCGCTCATGCGCGTTCTGATCGCCGGCCATTCGCTCGGCGAGATCGGCGGCGTGCAAAGCTATGAGCGCGATCTCGCGGCGTGGCTCCTCGCCCACGGCCATTCGCCGGTCGTTTACGCCACGGAGCTCGGCGACGCCGCGCGCCAGCTCAATGCGCTGACCGTTCCTGTCGTCGACGATTTGAGCACCATCACCGCGACGATCGACATCATCCACGGCGACAGCGCGATCGAAACCATGGCCGCGTTGCTTCATTTCCCGACGACGCCGGCGATCTTCGTTTGCCACGGATGGGAAGACCTCGGCCGGGCCACGCCTCGGTTCCCTCGAATCCTCCGCTACGTCGCCGTCGACGATACCTGCGCCGACCGCCTCGTGACGCGCGAAGGCATTGCCCCCGAACAGATCTCCGTGCTGCTCAACGCCGTCGATATGAGCGCCTTCCGGCAACGCCAGCCTCTCCCGGTCAAGCCGCGGCGCGCGGTGGTCTTCGGCAATCTCGCGCACGAGCTCACGTTTCTGCCGGCGATCCGAGCTGCCTGCCGCCGGGCGTCCATCGAGCTCGACGTCGTCAGCGCTTCCGCCGGCACCGCCGTGCCAAACCCGGAGTCGATCCTCGGCGGCTATGACCTCGCCTTTGCCAAGGCGAAGTGCGCGATGGAAGCGATGGCGTGCGGAGTGGCTGTCGTTCTCTGCAGCGAGGCCGGCCTCGGCGGCATGGTTCGTTCGTCCGACTTCGATCGCCTCCGCCGCCTCAACTTCGGCATCCGCACACTTCAGAAGCCGCTGACCGCGGAGACCATTCTTGCGGAGGTCGCGCTGTACGACGCCGATGACGCCCGCAGAGTGTCGGATCGAATTCGCGAGTCGGCGCCATCGGATGCTCTCCATGAATCGCTCCTGTCGTTGTACGAGAGCGTCATCGACGAGCATGCCCGGACGGATTCGAAGAGCGACGGGTTCGCTGAGAGCCGGGCGGTGTCGGCATTTCTCCATGCTCTGGCCGTCCGCGAGCGACGCCGGGAGGGGCGCATGTGGATGCTGGCGAATGCAGCGCAACGCGTGCTGCAGATGCCGGTCGTCGGACCGCTGAGTACACGGCTCCTTCGCTGGCTGGCCCCGAAACGATGATCAGGCGCGATGGCGACGACCGGCTTTCTCGAACAATCGCCGCGTTAGTTTAGTTAGCCGGATCGGAAACCATTCCGCCCAAATCGTTCTGAACAGGATCCTCGTTCCGGACTCACGCGAGATTTGAAGCCACGTCTGTCCGTCGCGCTCACGGCCCAGGCTGCACACGCGCAGGCCGCGGCGGCGGCACTCATCGGCGATCCACTTCAGACTGTGCCGAATGCAACCCGGCTGGCCGGACTCGTGACTGGTGCCGAACCATCCCTTTCCACGATAGTCACGCCGCGGCCAGACGGCCGGCAGCACCGAGGTCAGAAACACGGCGCCCGGCGTCGAGTCTCTCTGAAAGTTGTCGAGCATCGTTTCAATCTGTGGCTTCGAAGCATGCGTCCAGATCGAATAGGCGAGGAAGAAGTCGAACTTGACGCCGAAGACACCGCTGTCGAATTCAGGATTCGTATCGAACCGCGGCTGTTTGACGCGCTCGGTGTCCGGCTCCAGGAGCAAGGTCCTTCCCGTTTCGAGCCGCTCACGGTTCGGCTCGATTCCAAAGTAGCAATGCGGATCGAGGAAATGGATGAGCCAGTATCCAGCCCGCAAGACTCCACAGCCGAGATCGAGAACCTTCGAGTGCGGTTCCAGCCCCGCCATCAGAAGCAAAACGAACTGCTGCCGCCCCGCCCTTTCGAAACCCGCGATCGGTACCCCAAAAAACGTCGAACGATCAAGCCGCTCCGCGCGCTCCTGCACCGTCGTCATCGGTGAGATTTGATCACAGTACGGCCGCCTGACGGACGACCGGCGAACGGGTCCTCGCATCGTCTGATCACCCCGTACGGGATTGGGCGCGACGTATCGTCCAATTACGGCACGCTGGACGGTATTATGGGGTCGGAGCTCGAGGCAATCGCCGCGGCACAAGCGGGCGAACTGCTGCGGGGCTGGGTCCAATGAGCAATACCGATTCATCCAAGCGCCGGCGCTTTGCGATCGCCCTGTCGTTTCCCGGCGAACGGCGCGAGTACGTCGAGCAGGTCGCGAACGCCTTGCTGCCCGCGCTCGGCGGCGAGCAGTGTAAGTCGCGCATCTTCTACGACGGCTGGCACGAGAGCAAGATTATCGGCTACGCCTCGAATCGGAAGCTCCAGAGCGCACAGCCGCACAGCATCTTCATCAGCTACCGCAGCGTGGATTCCTTCGATGCGGCGGGGATGCATGGAGGCAGACCGCGAGGGAGGAAACATGCTCGGTAACAAGAAGCTGTTTCTCTCTGCGGTCAGCCGTGAGTTTCTTGCGTATCGCAATCTGCTGACTGGAGACCTCAAGCGGCCCACGCTCGACGTCGCCGTGCAGGAAGACTTCATCGTCACCGGCGGCAGCACGCTGGTGAAAGTCGACAACTACATCCGTGCCTGCGACGGGATCATTCACCTCATCGGCAAGGCCACCGGAGACGCGCCGGAGGAGCCGGCTGTGGCCGCGTTGCTCCAAAAATATCCCGACCTCGGCACCAAGCTGCCGCCGCTAGAGCCAGCCCTGAGCAAACCGCAGCCAGGCTTCTCCTATACACAGTGGGAGGCGTATCTGGCGATGTACCACGCCCGCCCACTGTTCGTTTATCGCCCCACGGATTTCGAGCTCGACACGCTCCAAGTTCCTCGCGACGACCGCTTCGTCTTCGATCCCGTCGAACTTCGAGCGCAGAGGGAGCACTACCAGCGCATCAGCGCCCTCGGTAAAGACCGCGGTCAGTTCCTCAACGAAGAGCGCCTCAGCTCCGCCGTCCTTCGCGATCTGGTGGAGATCCTTCCCCGGCTTGAGCCTTCCATCACCGTTCCTCCGACCAGGCTTCGCCACACCGCCGAGCGGCTCGTCGGTCGCGACGAAGATCTGGCGCGGCTGGATGTCGCGTGGAACGATCAGAAGAATGTCGTCATCGTCCGCGCCTTTGGGGGCATGGGGAAGACGTCGCTGGTCGCAACGTGGATGGCCGAGTTGGCGATGAAGAACTGGCGCGGCGCCGAGCGCGTCTTCGATTGGTCGTTCTACAGCCAGGGTACAAACGACCAGCGCAACGCCTCGGCCGACGTCTTCATCGCCAACGCCCTCGAGGCCTTTGGCGATCCTGATCCCACGCTCGGCTCCGCATGGGAACGCGGTGCGCGCCTGGCCAGTCTCGTGGGGAAGGTCCGTTGCCTCCTCGTGCTCGATGGCCTCGAGCCACTCCAGCATCCGCCCGGCGTGATGCAGGGGAAGCTCAAGGACGCCGCCATCGAGGCGCTGCTCAAAGGGCTTTCGGAGCAAAATGCCGGGCTTTGCGTCGTCACCACGCGGGAGAAAATCCCCGACATCCAGCAATACTACGGACGGACCGCCGACGACTTCGCCCTCACCTCGCTAACCGACCTCGCGGGCGCGGCGCTGTTGCACGACCGCGGAGCTACGCGTGCCGGAGCCCGTGAGATCGCACGAGACGACAAAGAACTTCAAGCGGCCAGCCGGGAGGTGCGCGGCCACGGCCTGACGCTGCAACTGCTCGGGCAGTATCTGCGGCTCGTGGAAGGCGGCGACATCCTGAAGCGCGACACGGTACGGCTGGCGGATGTCGACCACGAATATCAGAACGACGCCACCCGTCCGTATGGCCACGCCTTCAAGGCCATGGAGGCCTACGAACAATGGTTCGAGCGCGAGGGCGCGCAAGGCCAGCGCCAGCTCGCAGTCCTGCGCCTCCTCGGCCTCTTTGATCGGCCGGCCTCCAAGGCCTGCCTCGATGCCCTGCGAACGAGCCGGTCATCGCCGGTCTGACCGAGCCGCTCGTAGCGCTCCAGCCTCGCGACCTGGCAGCCGTCGAGCACCGCCTAGAGGAGATCCAACTGCTCACCGTGCAAGCGGACGGTTCCCTTGATGCGCATCCTCTCCTGCGCGAGTACTTCGGACAGCGCCTGCGCGAATTGCAGCCCGAGGCGTGGCGGGCGGCGCACCGCCGTCTCTACGAGCACCTCTGCGCGACCACGAAGGACAAGGCCGACGCCACCCTCGAAGATCTCGAACCGCTCTACCAGGCCGTGGCCCACGGCTGCCATGCGGGGTTGCAACAGGAGGCGTGTGACGTTTACTACGCCCGCATTGGGCGAAGGACCGAGTTCTATACCACGCAAAAACTCGGCGCGTTTGGTTCCGACTTGGTGGCCGTGGCCTGCTTCTTCGAGGCTCCGTGGAGCCGCGTCTCGCCCGCGCTCACGGAAGCCGACCATGCGTGGCTCCTGAACCAAGCCGCCATCCGCCTGCGCGCCTTGGGCCGGCTGACCGAGGCCCTCGAGCCGATGCGGGTTGTGCTGGGGCGTTACGTCAAGGAAGAGAACTGGGAAAACGCCGCCATCAGCGCGGGCAACCTGAGCGAGCTGGAACTGACGCTGGCCGAGGTAGGGGGAGCGGCGGGGGACGCCGAGCAGTCCGTGACCTACGCCGACCGAAGCGCCGATGCGTTTTGGCGAATGGTCACGCGCACGACCCATGCCGATGCACTGCACCAGGCAGGCCGGCGGGACGAGGCGGAGGCGCGCTTCCGCGAGGCCGAGCAGATGCAGGCCGAGTGGCAGCCCTCCTACCCGCTGCTGATTTCGCTCCGGGGCTTCCAGTATTGCGACCTGCTCGTGTCAGCGGGGGAGCGGGAGGCGGGGAAGGCGGAAGGAGAACAGAAGAAGGAAGAAGGGCTTGCCGTGTGCCGCACCGTCGCCGAGCGCACGGCCCAGACGCTCGACTGGTGGACGAACGACTTCGAGAATGCATCCCTCCTCGACATCGCCCTCGACCACCTCACGCTGGGCCGCGCCGCGCTCTACGCGGCGATTCTTGAATCGCGGAGCCGACAGCGTGAGTCCGGACAAACCGCCTCCCAGCCGCCCACGTCCAACGAAAGTCAACGAGGATTCACCACTGCAGCGACGGAGCTGGACTACGCCGTGTCCGACCTCCGCCGCGCCGCTTTAGTCGAGTTCCTCGTCCGCGGCCTTCTCACCCGCGCATGGCTGCGCAGTCTCACCGGCGCGCGCACCGGCCCCGAGAGCGCGCTGAGCGACCTGGACGAAGCGTGGGAGATCGCCGAGCGCGGGCCGATGCCGTTGTTCCTGGCCGACATCCATCTGTATCGCGCGCGGCTCTTCTTTCGCGAAGCGGCGTACCCATGGCAATCGCCGCAGCACGACCTCGCCGAGGCCCGTGGCCTGATTTTCAAACACGGCTACCTGCGCCGGAAGGAAGAGCTCGAAGACGCCGAGGCGGCCTTGAAGCAATTCGTCGACGCATCCGCACGATGAGCGCAATCACGGTCTCCAGGTCTCGCCGGCGGACGTCGGCTACCGCGCTCATGATCAGGTACATCCGCGACGCTCACGCGCAACCGGCCACCCGTAACAGCCTCGGCTGAGCCGGCCGAACGGTGGCTCTACTGCTATCGCGACGAAAGCGCTTGTCGAGCACTGAATGTTTCGCCAGGCTTGTTTTCAGATCTGGACCCGTTTCAAACCATTGGAGCTATCAGGCCGGATCCAAACCACCGAGGCGGGACGCCTCGATGGCCGCGGGCGAGACGCCCATAGGCGCTAACTTAGACCTCCGCAGAGCAGGATGGCGGCGATGCGCTGATTCTTCCGTTTTCGTGGCGGGTTAGAGAAGTGTCGCCGTCTGGCCGCTCTGCGACGACGGGCACGCTTGAAGGTGAGATGCGGTTTGATGGCGTCGATCAGAAGGTCAAGCAAGAAACGCGAGAGTCGCCAATGGCTCGGTGTCCGCGATTGGGTATCCCCAGGGGGAAAAAGACTCTCCGGAAATCAGATTCTCGATGACCAGTGCGACGAGCAGTTTGGCCATGACATACACCTTGAACAGCTCGCCATTACGCGCCGGCACTTCGCCGAGATGCAGTACTGATTTGAGGTTCTTGAACTTCATTTCGATCTGCCAACGCAGCCGGTACAACTCCAGCACCTTGCTAGCCGTGTACTTGTCAGGCAAGTTGGTGAGCACGAAAAAGTAGCCTGCTGCTTCCAGAGTACGAGGATCAGTCACCGTACCGTGGCGACGACTCTCGGAGATGGCATGCTGGCGTGCCTTGGCAGCCACTGCTTCCGGCTTCCGAATGGCAACCAACCGACACAAGACTTTGCTCTTGGATACTCGGAACTGCACCGGAAATGCGCCGGCAGTGGCCTCGGGCAGACTTCGCAGAGCCGCAAACAAATCAAACGGCTTGCCCTCATGGTCTTCCAGAGGGATAGACGACCACGGCAGCCGAACGACGAAGTGTGCTCCAGCTTCGCTCACACGGGCCAGCGCCTTGCGGTGGGCGTAGCCTCGGTCAGCCAACACGATCTCACCGGGCAAGAAGGTGAACCGGTCCAGGCTCTCGGCACCGCGACCGTCGGTGATGTCGATCGAGTCCGTGCAATTGAGTCCAAGATCCAGCCCCAGATGAACACGAAGATCCGTGCCTCGATGACCAATGCGTGCAATCGCCGACGCATCGATCAGACGAACACGGGTACCCTCTGCAAAGACGTCTTGACGTTGCGTCAATATCTCTCCGAGCAGCCCACCGATCCATGGGCCAGCTCGTTTCAGACGCTTGAGCAGCGCCACATCACTCAACTCCGCCAGACCGGCCTCGGACGCCAGAGTCACCGTCTCGCGCAGCGACCGTTCCGCCACGGCCCAGATCATGAGCATTTGCAACAGATCCGCAGGGCTCTGGACCTCCCGCTTGCGGACGAACGCGCCTGTCCGATACGCCAGCTCGTTGATCTTCGCCTCACCGCCCAGCAGTGCCACTAAGTACGGCCACTGATACTGAACCCACTCCCTCTCATCCACCCTTGGTTCCATCCATTCAAAGTAGCACTAAGCTAAGTTAGCGCCTATGGGCGAGACGCCCGCACTCCTCGGTGCCCGTCGTAAGGAGTGCGGTCGTCTCGACCGCGGGCACTCGGGCGTCCTCGCCCGAGTGCGGTCAGGGCGGAG
>OLLN01000342.1_pt1 | contig 20839 bp, 18 predicted proteins | sample 1604281 | NCBI WGS metagenome assembly OLLN01 (sample SAMEA104055716, study PRJEB20765) | soil metagenome | biome: Arctic tundra; feature: Polygonal ground; material: soil | place: USA | collected 2011-09 | depth 0-0.5 m | reverse complement strand
CATTCTAACGCGGCGATTCAAAAAGAGCAACCCCGAATGCGCCTTATCTGCCTTTCTTTTCTTCTATTTAGCCACGCAGGGACAGGAACTAATTAGCCGGGTTGTTACCTAATTGCCCGGACGCGTCTCCATCGGGCGCCAGGACCCCTCCCGAGACACTCGACGCGGCCCTCCTTCCTGAGGTCATTCAAAACGTGCCGGATCATGTCGACGCTCACACCGGGGCAGTCACGCCGGAGCTCGGCGACGCTGAAGGGCGCGGACGCGCGCTCGACGACAGCGATGACGGTCTCTCTCTTCTCGCCACGCCGGGCACCGGTTTCACTCACGCGTGTTTCGAGCTCGCGGTACGCCTCTTTCAAAACGTACAGCAGGTAGTTGATGTAGGGCCACGGATCGTGCCGGGCGTCATGCCATCCTCGCGAAGATTCCTCCAGTGTCTCGTAGTAACGCTCTTTGTTCAGCTCGATGATCCGCTCGATGCTGACGTAGCGTCCGACTTCGAGGCCGGCGTGGTAGCACTGAAGAAGAAGGAGAAGCCGTGACACTCTTCCGTTGCCGTCGCGAAAGGGGTGTACGCAGAGGAAGTCGAGATTGAGCGCTGCGATGGCGATGAGAGCCGGGACCGTTTGCCCAGCGAGGCTATTCCCCTCGGCGATCAGGCCGCGCATCGCTCTTGGAGTAGACCGGGCCGGTACCGTCTTGAATCGGACGCGAGACCGGCCATCGGGCGTTGTTTTGATGATGTCGACGTCGTGCGTCTTGTACTCGCCTGCGTCCCCAACACCACCACGTGAAATCCGATGGAGCTCGCGGATCGTCGCTTCGGAGACCTCCAACTGGTCCGAGGAAGAATGTATGAGCCGCAGGGCGTCGCGGTAGCCGCGCACCTCTTCTTCATTCCGGTTCCGCGGGGCGGGCGTTCCGAGAACGACCACGCGAACCCGCGATGGGTCGATCTCCACCCCTTCGATGCGGTTCGACGCGACGGCACTCTCGATCATTGCGTGCTCGCGCAGAGCTTTCAACCGCTGCGGGGCCTGACGTGTAAAAAGCTGCTGACGCCCCTTCGCCTCGGCAATGTCCGCCAGGTACCACGCCGTCGCCGTGGGGATATCGGAAAGGTTCGCGGCGAATCGGCCAAGCGTGGTCATCGATTCATCCCTTCCTCATACGGGCCATCACGGATTCTCCCGGTTGATGAGATTCACGACGACGGCGCAGATGGTTTCTTTTTCCGCCGGCTGGCTCTCGGCGATGAGGAGCGTAAGGGCGACGAGGGCGTTGTCGGCAAGACGCTTGGTTCCATCCTGACGATAGAGGATTCCATTCGCATCGAGGAACCATAGAAAGAGCGACGCGGCGATCCGCTTGTTGCCGTCGACGAATGCGTGGTTCTTGACGACGAAGTAGAGGAGGTGCGCGGCCTTCTCCTCGATGCTGGAATAGAGGTCGTGCCCATCGAAGGTTTGATAGACGGCGCCGATGGCGCTATCGAGTCCCTTGTCTTTCTCTCGACCGAACAGCGAACCGGCGCCGGGCATCGTTCCCAGCATCCGCGCGATGCCCTCGCGTGCAGCATCGAGGGTGAGAACGAATCGCTCCTCCTGCGTCGTTCCCCGCGTGCGCAGCTTCTGGTGGTCGTACTCATCAAGGAGGCGCAGCGCGAGTGAGTAGTCGGTGATGACGGTCAGCAGCCCTTCGGCCTCGGCACCGCTCAGCGGCCGCTCCGCCACGATGCGCCCCATGACGTCAATCGCCGCGCGCAGCTCACGAAGCCGTGTCACTTCGGACTCGAGACGGCGCTCGTTGAGCGTGTATCCCTGCACGAGGTGAGCGCGCAGGACGTTCGAGGCCCAGATGCGGAACTGCGTTCCGCGTTTGGAGTTGACGCGATAGCCGACGGAGAGAATGGCGTCTAGGTTGAAGTGCTCGATTTGATAGGTTTTTCGGTCAGCGGCAGTTGTTGCAAAAAATGCAACAGCTGGATCGCGCTCCAGCTCGCCGGTAGCGAATACGTTTCGCAAGTGTCTGGAGATGACGGACTTGTCGCGATCGAAGAGCGTTGCGATTTGCAGGAGGCTCAGCCAGACAGTGTCGCCATCCAGCCGGACTTCAAGCTGCTGCCCGTGCTCGCTGTCGTCGTAGAGAACGACCTCGCCGCCTTCACCGGTGATTCGTTGCGGTTGCAGGCTTTTTCGGCTGCGAGCAGGAGTCTTTCGAACTACCGCGGATTTCACGGTAGTTCGCCGGCTGCCGCCCTTTTTTCGCGAATCACTGGCCATCGCTCAGCTCCATCCAGCACTTCAGCTCTGACTTCACGACGATCGGAGCAACGACGCGATTCAGGCAGCCGTTCTTGATGTGCTTCTCGACCATCGCCCGCATGTCGGTCATCAGTGGGAAGAGTCTATCGGAACCGGCGTACCAAGGAACTTGACGGTTCCCGCACCTGGGCATATGTTGCTGGAAACCCAGCACGGTAGCTCTCCACCCATACTTCAGTGTTTTGGTGCAGCTTTTCCGCTTAGTGCCTTGAGCTCCATCGCGCCCCAGTAGAAGCTCCGGTTCCCAGCCGTTCGAAGTCGCTAAACGCCGGCCCACAAAACAGAGAAAGAGAGGGAAGAGCAATATGCCCAACTTTTCGATCAGCATCATTTCAGGGAAGCCCGCGACCTTTTCGCCGAACCCGCAAAATGTGCCCGCTTCCTCCATCGTCTCCTGGAACAACACGACGGAGGACGATCATCAGCTCACGCTGAGCGACGGCAGGGTTACGCCCGTCATCTTTGCCGAACAATCGTCTCCCGAGTACGTCATCGTGGCGTCGCTCACGTACGAATGCACGGCCCCCGATCACAAAGGAGAGAGCGGCTCGATCAATGTGGTCGCCGTACAGGACATCCCGCCATGCTGAGCCGCGGCCGTCGATTGTCCACCACAGCGAGAGAGGAAGAACAGATGAAAACGCATAGGACCGCGCGCCTAACCATCGTATCTGCGACGTTCGCATTCGCACTGTTGCTCGCCTTGCCGCTACAAAGTCAGTCGTCCACGGGCACGAAGAGCGGCGCTGGAACAAAGGGCGGCGCCGGGAGGAAATCCGGGCAGGGCTCATCGGCTGCCGCCGCACCGTCCACTCCGCAGATTCCGTGCGCCCGTCCCCAGCAGCCGCTCGTAAAAATCCCCGAGCTCGTTTCCAAGGGCGGCAGACTGCGCGCCACCGTCACGGCGACCAGCGAGTTCGATCGCATCGGCACTCGCACTCCGGGCAGCATCAATGGAGGGTCGACCCAGCCAGGCGATCCGAATGCCTACACCGCCTGCTACGGACAGTGGGTCCGCGCCTTCCGCAGTCCGGACGCCGTTCCGCCGTTTCCCGCGCCGGGGACGGAGGCCGCCGTCGGCGATCCCCTCAACGGACCGACGCTTCGGGCGCGGGTCGGCGACGTCATCGAGCTCACGTTCCTCAACAACATCGATCCTTCAGTGTTCGGTAAGTCGATCGACAGCGGCGACGCGGGTGGCTGCGATCAGACCTTCGGACCCACCGCGGCAACGAACTATCCGGGAGCAGACAAGTTCCCCAACTGTTTCCACGGATCGACCACGGCAAACATTCACTTTCACGGAACGCACACGAACCCGAATTCGACCGGCGACAACGTTTTCCTGGAGATCCTCTCGTCGATGAGACTGACCGGGAAGCCGGTAGTCACGCCGGAAAGCGTCAAGAAGGATTTCGACGCGTTCTTCGACCGCTGCGAAGTGGAACTGGGGAAGGGATCACATCGCGAGTGGCCGCGCCAATACCCGAGCGACTTTCCCACGACCACATGGACGGACAAGCAGAAGACCGACCTCCTCAAGTTTGACGAGCAGAAGGGCGGTGGCACGCCATTGTCGCCCGTGAACGATAAGCAGATCAAAGAGGGCGCCTGGCCGCAGTACTACATCGGCTCCTATCCGTATTGCTTCAAGCTGCCGGCGTACCCCGATCCCGCGGCAGCGGCGTCAACGAGCACCAGCACGCACAGCCATGACGGCCCCCATGACGGCACCGGCGAGTTGGCCGGCAGTGCGGCCAGAACGCTCCTGACCGAGGCACCTCACTCCCATCTTCTGCAGATGGGGCAGTCGCCCGGCACCCATTGGTATCACGCCCACAAGCACGGCTCGACGGCGATCGACGTCGGCAACGGCTTTGTCGGCGCCTTCATCATCGAGGGCGCCTATGACGACGAGCTCTCGAAGTTCTACAAGGCTGCCAATGCAGCATGGAATCCGTCGGTGCTGGTGATCAACCAGTTCGGAGTCTCCCCCAACCTGAAGACCGCCGGCGTTGGTCAGGACAAGGGTCCCGATTTCTCCGTCAACGGCCGGATCAATCCAGTGATCTCCATGCGGCCGGGCGAAGTGCAGATGTGGCGCATCGTCAATGCATCCGGCCGCGCCGGCACCTACTTCATCGCGCCGCCTCCCGGCTTCCACTGGCGGCAACTGGCGCAGGACGGCGTCCAGCTCAAGGACGTGAATTATCAGAACAGCCTCGATCGCCCCTTCCTGCTGGCGGCCGGCAATCGGGCGGATATGCTCGTGCAGGCTCCCGTCGCCTGCAACATCACCACGCCACCTTGCAGTTACTCAGTGCAGGTCAACAACGAGGTCGATCCGTCGGACCGCGTCGGCGCGTTCCCGATCAACCTGGTGACCGTGAATGTCTCCGGCACGGCGTTCGCTCCGGCCATGAAGTTCATCCCGACCGCTCCCGCCATGCCCGACTTCCTCAAGGACATTGCGGATAGCGAGGTAACCGGGACGAAGACCATCGCCTTCAACACCATTCCTCAGAGCTTCCCACCCGGCCCCCCCGCCGCGCCGGCCATCCACGAGATCGACGGGAAGCAGTTCGACGGCGAGGTTGGCGCGGTCGTGCTGTTGAACACGCTCGAAGAGTGGAAGATCACGAACGCGACGCGGGGGAACATCTCCCACCCCTTCCACATCCATATCAACCCGTTCCAGGTGACCGAGGTATTCACTCCCAACGAAACGCTGGCCAACGGCTCGCCGAAATACGTGACCGATAAGACAGGGATGCAGCCCGGCCAGTGCTACCTCGATCCGAAGGACCCGAGCAGTTGGAAGCCTTGCGGCGGCAGCGGTCCCTCATCGAAGGACGCCATCTGGTGGGACGTCTTCCCGATTCCGTCCGGACTGCCGGCCACCAACGCCGACGGCACGCCGATCAACGACGCCAGCGGCAATCAGATCGTCGTCCCCGGCTACTTCAAGATGCGCAGCCGTTTCGTCGACTACTCCGGCTACTACGTCATCCACTGCCACATCCTCGCGCACGAAGACCGCGGCATGATGACCGTCGTAGAAGTGGCCCCGCTGGCGTCACCCTACGCGCACCACTGAGACACTTCGAATCAGGCGGCGGCCAAGTGGCCGCCGTCTGGCTTTGGCTTCGATTGAGGATGGATGAGGGTCGGGTCTAAAGTCTAAAGTGCCGGCGCATGTCCTTCCGCTGTGGCGACGCCGTTCTTAGGCACTTTAGACTTTAGACCTGACCCCGGCGAAACCGACAGATAATCTCTTCGGCCTCCTGACCCACGCCGATGCTCCCCGCCATCGACGGCTCACTACGTACCTCACTGCTCGCCCCTTCACGCGCGACCGACAAGCACGCGAAAACTTGGGCAGCCTCTCTTCGGAGTTCAACAGCTCCTATCGCAAGACAAACTCGCTCAGTTTCCCGCCGACATGACTCGACAAAGGGCCCACGAGACTCACCCTTCGAATCGGTTGGTTCCCGACCCGGGTAAGTGGCATCTGTCCGCCTGGCTTCGGAAAGGACCTCGCGCACACAAGCCCAGTGTGCGCCTTGGATAGAATCACATTGTCGGGTGTTTTTCACGGTGTCTTGGGGATAGAGCGAGCGTCAGATGCAATCGTCCCTCCGAAAGGTGTCGCTGAGCTGGATCGACTGCGCACCGGAGCAGCCGGCAATTATGGCTTCGGCGATTCGTATCACCTTCACGCCGTCAGAAGCAGTGAGTGCGTCTGCCAACGCTTCGCCACGCACGACGCTCAAGAAGTATTTCAATTCCTCGGCGAGGGCGTCCGAGCCGTGCCGTTGCACGTCAACCATATGCTCCGCGCCGACTGCAGCAAAGATCGAGTCGCCGACGATCTCTCGTCCCATCTCTTGATACAGCCGCAAATCACGCAACCCCGCGAAATAGCGCCCTCGATCGACGTGCACTGCGGTTCCCTTGGAACAGTCGATACTAAAGTATCCATCGGCAGCGAAGATTCTCATCTTCCGACGCCTTGCGATGGCAAGTCGGCTCGCGACCAAATCAGCTATGCAGGTACCGAGTCGGATCTCTGCCTTTGCGATATCGTTGATACCTTCCGGCGCTGCGAAGGCACGTGTTACGACAACATCAGCGTCGCTGGCTCCGGTGAGAAAGAGAGCAATGTCGATATCGTGCGTCATGACGTCCATAACAACGTCGATGTCAATGGACCGGAAACTTATCGGACCGACTCGGTATGCTGTTATGTAGCTAATTTGTGGACGACGCTCGCGCACTGCGCGAACCGCAGGGTTAAATCGCTCGATATGACCAGGTAGCAAGACCAAAGACCTCAGCGCCGCAAGCTCGACAAGGGCCTGCGCAGCGACACTGTTGTGAGCAAGAGGCTTTTCAACCAGACAGCTAACTCCCGCCATTAATAGCTCTGAGGCAATGGGTGCGTGGGTATTTGTTGGAGAAGCTACTGTCGCTGCATCGACTCTAGTACCGCTGGCCAGCAGTTCGCCAACGCTTGTGAATGCAAGACAATCCAACTTTGAGGCTAGAACGGAAGCTCTTGTCGAGAACACAGGGTCGACTATCGCGACTAGCTCCACGTTCGCCATGGAGTGATACTTCAGCGCGTGGTGTGTCCCCATGTACCCAGCGCCAATCACGGCGACTCGAGTACGCTCTCTCCCGTTTCCTATCATCGGTCCCTCCGAGTGTGACTGCAGGATGCATCCCCAACGCTGCACTGTCAATACTGAATGCGTGTTAGCAAATAAGTCTGGTGCGCCCGATAGCGGTATGCTCTTGGCCGACTCGAGCAGACGTCGAGCGGCGGATTGCTGTCTCTTCGGGGGGAGACTGGAGTCTCTCCGGCGCGTCACTCGAATCAGAGAATGTCGCTTGCGGGCCGAGGCCGAAAAAACAACCAAATCGGAGGCTGTCGACGCCGCGATAACGCGTCAAGCGCATCGTGTGTCTCTTTCCCGCTCGGAAGCCTGGCAAGACCCAGAAAGTCCTCTTCGTAGACTTCGTTCAGTGTCTCGGAAACTGCTCGCTGCACGATGTTGTCTTCAACCGCCGCGATTCCCAGTAGCCTCTGGCTCCCGTCTGCTTTCTCGATGAAACTCTCCGGCTCGGCTGCGACCGGTACCCTCCCTGATGAATCCGTAGGTGCAACTCTCGAGGGTTATCCTCCGGCCTCTGTCCGTATTTACCCCACCTCACCCCATCGACTCCCACTGATGCCGCTTCCGCATTTGCCTGTATGCGCTCGTCAGCCGTTCGATCGTGACGTCGTGGTGGAGCAGCGCCGCGAACCGCATCTTGGGGGTGCCTTCTCGCTACTTCCCACACCCGACCCAGTGCATTTGTCATGCTTCTCCTGGCTCTGCGCCCGGCACATGTCCCCTTTGGTCAAGTTCCCCTTGGGTATCGTCCTTCTCTCCACCCCGTCCGGTCGCTTCGGCCCGCCCCTCCGCTTCCTTGTTCCGGGACTTCGCTGGTGCTACGACGGTATGAGACTTCTTGTGATCGTTAATCTCGGGCTCATGGCCTTGAGCTTCCCTCGTGGCCGGGTCGGTTCGCCAACCGGGTGATCACGAGATCTCTCCGTTCTCGCGCGCGGAGTTGTTCGTCTGCATGCCTGTGTTCCCCGACTCCGCCAGTCCGCCCGGATCCCGCGCGTAACGATCCGTCCGGTGTTGCCCTCCGCTTGAATCCACAACGTCGACATTTGGAGTGCTGTTTTCGGGGTTCAGGCACACAAGCCTGACCCCACGGCCCCGGCCTCACCTCACGGTTGCGCCGCATAGCCTCGGGGTCAAGGTGGTTCGCTGCTCCTTCCTTGTATGAGGCTTTCACTCACCACTGCGCGCCGGTTTATCCGATTTCGGATTCCTCGCCGCGCTTCACCCCTCCGGGTTTCGCCGGCTCGGAATGAGTGAGTGTCGCTCGTTGCTCTCGGGGCATGAATAATCCGGCGAGTTCCGCCGCGGCCGCCATCCTGAATTCTCCAGATCCATCATCTCGATCACGTCCAGACCGCGCTGGCGGCTTCTCCATGGCGGCATGCCGGCGAAGTGCACAGGGCTCCTGCGATTGCTGCACCGCCGCGACTTGTAGCGTGAGACCTCGGCTCACGTGGTACACTTACCAATCGGTCCAGAGACCCTGTTCTACCATCCTCGGATTTTCAACATGATTCAGAGCTAGCGCCCAGACAACACCTATGGCTTGGTTGATTCGGATTACCTATGTTGCCTTGCTGGTCCTTCTTAAGGCCTTTGTAGACGGCCAGCATCCTCCGTGGTACTGGACACTGGCATTTCTCTGCGCAATCGTCGCAGTGGACTCTTTGACCGAGACCAACCCAACAGTGACGGCGTGGATTTACAGTGCCAAGCGCGACGTCACACTCATCGCATCCGGTACTGCCGTCCTTTTGGGACTTATTCTGCTGGTTGCGCGTCATCCGCCCGGCGGCATTGGGCCCAACTCTTATTCCGAACTCGTTTCGTTCGGCCTTCAGGGCGTTCTCGTCGGCGTGCTCTTGCGTGTCGTTCTTACGGCCTACTTCGCGCAATTGCTGCGCGACTCAACGATCCTAGCGCAACGTCTCATGTTGATGGTAGCGGTAACCATTCTGGTGATGCTGCTACCGACGGGCACAACTCACAGACATTGGACCGGGCTCTTCTTGATCGGAGTTGGTCTAGGCTTCTACCTGCACTATCTTGTCCGCGGCAAAGAACACGCACGCGCGATGCGCTTTCGCCTGCTTCAAAACATCAGCAGCTCACTCGAACTATCGACGGAACAGCTCAGACCGAGCGAAGTACTAGCTGTCAAGGCGTTCGCGGCGCTTCGTTGGTCGGACTTCGATCGGATACTCGAAACCGCGGAACAGTCTGGTGTAGTCACGACCGTACTCAAATGTCTCGAGGCGTCTAAGTATCGGCTTGAAGGAGACTATGATCGTGCTCTTAACATCCTTACGCATGAACTGGGGCGTTCTCTTCGGAGTCGTGAATTTGATGCTCTCTTACACCTACAAATGGCACTGAACTACGGCGACAACGCCGATGCCGCTGCGATGGAACGCGCACTCAAGGAGTCTGAAGCGGCGAACCCAGACTGCCTCTTAACCCAGGTCACGATAGCGCTTCGGAAGGCAGAGAGCATTCAGTCCGCCGAGCCTGCGGTTGATTCAACGCGCGTGAGATCGCAAAACGAGTTGCTGCGCCGCCTCTGGAAGGCAATGGATCTTTACGAACACCAATCCAGCCATCGCCTGCTGGCATTGGTTACCGGTAGTACTGTGCCGATGACCTGGACGTTCTTGCAGGACGCCTACGGCTATATCCTGTTGAAATCCGGCAGGCCACGCTTCTCAAAGTCTCTGTTCGTGCAATCGATCCACGAGGATCCGACATTTGCCTCCGCATACCTACATCTGGGTGAATGGTATTTGAATGACGCACACCGGCGCCCTAGTAGTAAACGGCCGAGTGACAGGAGGTCGGTCGAACGATCCCTGCATCTAGCTCGGACCTGCTTTCACATCGCCAAGGCATTTCAGAAGACTCGGAACAGCCTGATCCGTCGCCGCGCACAGGCTCTTCTCGATAGCGCGGAGTGACACAGCGATAATCCAGACGCAATAGCGAACACGATCGAGCCGGTCCCGGAATAACGCATCTCTCGAACCTTCCACGATTTCGACGGGAGGACACGCCCGCCGTCGCGCCGGATGGCGAGGTGTAGGATTGGAGTTGTCGTTCCGGCAAATCGGCGGCGGAGTGCCCAGCACATTGGCGTCGCGGGGCTGGAGCAACGGACCTACAGACGGGGCAAGATTTCATCTGGTACCGATGCGTTGACGCCGATGGTGCAGACCGCTCGGACGACTGGGCGATCGACTGTGAAGGTGGTGACGGGTCAATCCACGATGTCGCCCCGGGCCACAACGAAGAGTGCGAAATGTCGCGCCGCTTGCGGCTACGCAACGACACGCAGAAGCCGGCGCGCGTTTACTACTTCACGAAGTACAAGTAAGAAAAAGAAGGAAGTCAGCCATGTCTCAAAGTCAGCATAGGCTCCAGATCACGGTCCGGTAATCGATCGACTCAGCTGCCAAGAGCAGCTCGGGCATCACGGTGAACGGGTCTAATGTCATCGTGCGTTCAGCAGTCGTCGCTCGATCGCGAGAGCATTCGGTGCCGGCCGGCGCAGTGACAGGTTGGACGTATTGCGGCTTTCACGAGTGTTCGTGTCCGCTGCCGAAAATCTGCATCCTGAAAGAAGACCATTGCAAACTGCGCCGAGTCTGCATCTATTCAGGCCACGACTGCGAGCGAGAGAAGGTCTGCACGAATCCAGCCTGTCGCTGCGGCAAACCGAAGATACTCGACGAGCATCACGGTTCGCCGATCTAGGCAGCGCAGTTGCGAACCTCAACGACCTTCAGCGAAAGTTACTTTGACTCTTTGGCTGGGCGCCCGCGTTTCTTCGACTGTCCGAGCCGCTGAAGTTGGTCGTCGATCTCCGCACGCTTCGATAGCAGCGTCTCGATGGCCTTCTGCTTGGCTGCTTCGAGTTGTTTCTCAAGTTCCAGAACTGGTTGTAGGATGGCGCTCATGCTGTTCTTTCGGCGGCGCGAGCCGCGGTTAGCTCACGGTCAATGATTCTGTCTACCTCTTCACGCGTTCGCCCGTGGTGAGCCTCGGAATACGTGACACATTCCTTCGCCGTGACCTCAGTGCCGATCTTGGCGGGCAGATAAATCGGGTGCTTCTGTTTGCGGTCATTCGATGGGTAACGCGCCGGCAGCCGCGCATGGACGCCCTCGCGCACGAGCGCGGGTGTGACGTTCTTCATGTAGAACTCGCCTGTTGTGAGTCGCCGCAGCGCATCGGCGGACGGCGCACCGATCTCGAGCCCCAACTCCTCCGCGTCTCTTGCTGACACGCGGAAAGCAATCAGGTTCGAGACGTTTGGCAATAGAAAATCGGACGTGCCCTCAGGTAGCTGACGAATCGATTGGTCAGCGACCGTGAACGCCGCGCCGTACTTTCGAGTCTCCGCGAAGAACGCCTCTGGGCTTGTCCCCTTTGTGAAGTTGTGGAACTCGTCCGCGATCACCGCGAGAAAAGGATTCGCTTCGCGCGGATTCCGTTTGCAGGGGGAGCGAGTGGGGTCAGACCTTGGTACTTCGGTCGCCCGAATCGTTCTCGTGCAAGTTTCAGTCTCGAAATGACTTAGAGCCTCGGACACAATTCACAACACCGCCCATGCGGAGAATCGACTCACCGGACAAGCGACGCGTTCGCAATAACTTAGGCGCAAAAGCGACCCTGAGCGGGCGTCAATGTTCTCCCGGTGTGGCTGGCGCAAGCCAATGACGCTACGCGGGTTATGAACGCCGAAGGTGTGACCCCACGAATACTTTCCCCCAGTGTTGGGCATTTTAGACTTTAGACCCCCAGCGAGAAGCCCGTGGTGGATCTCCTGCTGCACGACGTTCCTCTCGAAACCGTGGCGGAACTCCTCGGCCATCGCTTCATAAAAGTCTCAGAACAGAGCTACGCGCCGTGGTCAAGGCCCGGCAGGACAAGCTCGAAGAAGCAGTTCGGCGGACGTGGAAGCGTGAATCACCAGCACCGGTTGCGGGGCGTCACGCCAAAGCGGCTTTCCGTGGCAGCCAGAGCGAAGCGCACCTTGCGGTCGTTGCCGTCACTTAGAATCGTTGTTTGGCCGCCTGCGCCATTATTGAGAAAAGCGTCAACTCGCGAGCAACGCCCAAAGAAGTTGAATCTCAGAATCCGGCCGCAGCGACATGACCATACTCGTAGACGCCGGATTGAGAAGATGAAACTTCCATGTCTTCAAGGGCCGCGAGAGAACCGGATGCAAGTTCGAGCGCTGGTCCGCCGTGGAGTCGCCGTAGTACCTCAGCAATAACGAGTGACGCTGCCGTGAGGCCGACGAACGGCACCCCCACTGTTCGCGACGCTAGTTGTGCGAGCCCGCATTCGTCCAGTCTTGGATAGTTGGAGGGGTGGTACGCGGGCATCTCCAAGACGTCGAGACCCGTCGCTGCAGAATCACTGCGCCAGATTTCGGCGGCGCGCAATGAACTCGGAAACGTATGCAGGGAGAAATTGCGAAATGCCTGCGGACCCGCTCCGAGCCCGGCTTCGATGACAAGGTCGAAGCCGGCGCCTTCGAGGGAGGCGCGAGCGAGTGCATTGTCAACTCCGCACAAGGCCACTGACGGCTCGTGCGGCGCGCGGCGCGACCAATTGCCAAACCTGCGCTCCTCGATTCTTGTCCGAAAGCACTTCTCTTCCAGCCACGCTGCAACTGTACGTGTCTTCATGCGTCCGACCATCTGCGGGAATGTAAGAACTGAGGTGCTCTCGTTCGATCGTCCTATGAAATCGTCGTCTTGCAGTATGACTTCGAGATCTCGAGTCTCGCGATACGGCAGAGACGCGAGCAGCCACAGGTACGCTTGTCCGAGATTCCCGACGCCGATCAGCCACAGGCGTGACGGGAGAAACGCTATCTGCGGCTCAGTATCATCCGGGGCGAGCCAGTCCGCTGTTGGGTGCCAGAGTGAGAGGCCGGCCGTTCGTCGGCCGGCGAGCGGATGGTCACCTGCGTGGAAGAAGAACGTCTCGGCGGCGCAAATTGCCGCTGCGAACGCGGGAGCGAGCCCTCCGGATGGGCACTCGGGCAGCCGCCGTCCATCCCGGATGGGTACAACGCCGCCGCGCCATCCATCCCATGTGATCCGCCAACCAGCGGCGTTGGCAGAATCGCTGTCGCCGCCTCCAATCAGCGCGACAGGCCAATCTCTGACACGCCGCTTGGCCGACTTCCCGCCGAGAAGTACGATCGCGTGCTCGACCGTCTTTGCGTTTGCCAAGGGTGCCAGCAGGGGCGCACTCGGTGCGCCGATGACGTGTACTCCTCCCAGGAACGTCCGGCGCGCTGCGTTGATGAGCGTAAGAAGTGCAACTTGATGATCGCGCGACGTCGCAACTTCACCTCCAGCGACGACATAGAGACCGAACCCGTGCAGGAGGTCCATGGCATCGCCATGGGAGGCTGCACGGCCACTGTCCATGAAGTACTTGGCGGTACGATGCAGCGTCTCATGCGTCACGGTGTCGTTCATCTTTCAGCTCCAAAGGCCGACGTAGAAGAACTGCTTCGCACTACGGCCGCTCCGGTCCGTCCATTCGTGTTCGCCTCGATATTCGTAGACACCCAACGACGCGTGTTTAACCGTGGGTCTCGCTAAGTTCGGCACGATGATCGCGACATGCCCGCCGCGCGCAATCATGGGGTTCGTCCGGTCCGCATGACTCTGGCCGGCGCCGCCGCCATGCGTGTGTGCATCAGCGACGACCGTTAGTCCTTTCGCCCGACAGAGCGACCAGAGCGTGGCAAAGGCGCCTCCGTACAGGACGCAGACGCCTGTGTTGTAGGCGTTCGGATCCAGATCGTCGTAGAACACGGCGTCTCGGATCTCTTGGCGATTACCGTCTTTGATGCCCAACAGGAACACTCCAGCCTCGTGGCGGCCCTCGCCGCGCCGATGCAACTCGTCAAGGACACGCCGCCACAACCGCCTTGGGCAACTGATTCGGTGTTTAGGTGCCGCTAAGGCCCGTATAGTCGTTCGAATTGAGAAGGTCATGAAGTTGCTCCAGGTAGCACACGATGCCGCGCGCGGGGTTCCACATCCGTCCAGGGTGCTCGTGCTGCCAGTTCCCGTGACCCTCGATCGACAGTCGATCGCAAGGCAGATAGAGGCACGTTCCGTCCTTCCACTGCGGCCTGAAGACCGAAGGCACAATGGATCGACCTGTTGGCCATCGGTTCGGTGCGAGAGCGGAATCGATTGACACATCCCACGGCTGGGCTGTCGGCGCCGATTGCCGGTACCCGGTGCACTCAAACCGGAACCCGTATTCTGGCGGAGCGGCTGGCCGTGGCGCCGCTGCCACTGTGATTACCACGTGCGGCCACGTGGTAGAGACGTAGCGCCAACGCCCTTCGATCTCGCCGCAGCGGAACTCCGGTGCGGCGAGATCACCCTCAACTAGGCGTCGGTCGGGTGCCAAGACGGTGTTCACGCTAGCCCTCAACACGCTTTTCGGGCACAAGGTCGAAACAGACGGCGCACTCGTGGCTACGGACGAGGGCGTGCAGCGGGGTATCGGTCGCCGGCCGCACCGCGGAACCGCAGATTTGCAGGACGTGCTCGGCGGCGTCCTTGTGGTCGAGATGGAACTCGCGCGCCGCCCACGTCTTCACGCTGCGGACCCTGGTACCCGGCGGGAACTCTCGCTCGGCCGACTTGTCGAGATAGTTCACCGTGGTCTTGATGCGATGGCAGCGCGATACGTGGACCCGCGCTCCGTGCTTCAGGCCCGGCACCGGGCGATCGCAGGTGGCGGAAACGGAGTCGTCGCTCTCATCGATGAAAAGCTGGACGTCCGGCGTGACCCGCACGCCGGCGCCAGCGAGTGCCGCGTGGAGTTCGGCTTCCGTGACGTTCGCCGGGATGGTAACTTCAACGATGGTGGCATCACCCTGAACCTGGACAAATAGTGTTACTTGAGACATTTGGCATCCTCCTCTTAGGTCCCGCGCAGTCACACGCGCGCACGACCCGATCTTTCGAGAGGAGCGAATCCCGCGGCTGCAGTGCCTGAGTCCGTTCCTCTACCAGCGTAATCGCGGCGGCGAGGAGAACCCGGAAAACGCCGGCGTCAAGCGAGGGACAGCGGTCCGCGGCACGTCGCGGCGCAGATGAAGAAGTGAGGGCAACGAGGGCACGAGACCGCGTCGATCTCAGGCGGGAACATTCCGGCTGCGATACCCGCCAACATCGCGGCGCTCTTGGCACGACGATTAGCAATCTTCGATTCCGTAATCGTGACGGGCTCGGCGTGTTCGTCCGTTAGATGCAGCGCTTCGACCTGGTAACCACTGCCGTAGCGTTCGCGTGCCGCCATGTGGTACAGGCTGTAATCGAGGCGATCGTATTCGTCAGTGCGCTTGTAGCCAGTCCGCACACGGCGAAGAACCACGGTGCCGTCGGATAGCTCCGCCATCTCGTCGGGCTCCACAATGACCCTGCCGTTTTCGAAATCGATGGCGAGCGGCTCGGAGCGGCGAAACCGTTTCCCCGCACCCAGCCGCACCAGCGCCCTTACGAGGCGGTCCGCGAGGTCGCGATACTCCACGGCAAACGCGTGATCTGTCGGGCCTTTCGCTTGCCAGAGCCGCTCGAACTGCTGTGCAGCCATCACGTCGTTGGCCTCATTGTCGACGCGGGTCTCGGCGAGCCAGGCAATGAAGTCGTAGAGGCAGTCGTGGGTGCGAGTAAATGCTGTGGGCTTGCGGCTACCACCGAGATCAAGCACGTGAGTGTAGAAGAACCGACGCGGGCACTTTTCGTAGGTGCGCAGTCGCGCATCGGTTACGTCCCAGTCGCTCGGCCACGCGATTGCTACAGGACCGGTGTGCGAAATGCCGGGTGGTAGCGGCAGTGTCGCAGGACTGACGACTTCGTCAATGAGCGTTGGCGGTATCCAGGCAAGGAATGGCGAGGGCGAGCGATTCTTCCCATTTGGTTGTTTGCGGGCCAGATAGAGTCGGAGGTGCGTCCGCGCACGCGATGCGGCGACGAAGAAAAGACACTGCTCCTCGTGCTCATGCGCGATCCTTGATTGCTCATCAGAAGAAAGGCCACCCGCACCTTCCACGAGTCCCTCCGGCGCTGGGCAGCGCTGCCCGCGATGGGAGGATGGGAAGCTGGAGACAGTGAGGCCGGGCACATGGACTGCCTCGAACTCAAGCCCCTTGCTTCCGTGAACAGTCATCAGCCGCACGGCATCGATGTGCAGCGCTGCAGCGGGGACTTGGCGAAGATCACGCTCCTCAGCCAGAAGCACGAGTTGGCGCACTCGATCGAGCGTCCGCTGGATCGGAGGCCCGACCCCTGCCGGCCCACGGTCACGAACGAAGTTCAAGAACTGCCACGTGGCGATCGCACGCATGCGCTCGGCGACAGTGTGCGCTGTGGCCAGCGTTGCGACGGTGTCGGTGCGGTCAAGAAGATAGGTCGTCAGGAAGTCCCAAGGCGATGCGTTGCTCTTCAAGCCTGCGAGATCGCTTCGGAGAGTCTCTATGCCTCGTGCGCCTTCCGCCGACACGCCTGCGACGCCGAGGAGGTCGCCGAGCTTAGTCGCCGCGGGCCGGCTAGATTCGCGCAAGCGCAAGCAGGCCGCGCGTACGTCTTGGAGCGGAATGTCATAACGGGGCATTGCGCCCACGCGCGCGAGCCCGTCACCGAAGGGGTCGATTGCGAGGCTGAGAAGGGCCAGCAGGTCGCGTATCTCGTCCCGTTCGAAGAAGCTACCGAGATGCAGGACGGGAATTCCGCGCGCTTCGAGCGCGAATGCGATCTCGTTAAGTCGCTTGTTCGAGCGGCAGAGAACCGCTTGGTCGCGAAATGACACTCCGGCCTGGGCGAGCTCGGTGACACTCGCGGCGATGCCCTCGGCTTCTTGATCGAGCGTGTCAAAGCGTCTTACCTGTGGCCGGGTGCCCGCCAGTCCACGGTCAGCGGTGAAAGCGAGCGGCAGCATCCCTCGCGATGCACCGAGGTGAGGCGCCATTGACGTCAGCGTGCGTACGATCTCGTCCGAGGACCGATAGTTCACGGCCAGCTGATCGGCGGTGGCATTCTGGTACTCGTTCGCGAACGTCGCCATGTTCGTCGCCGATGCGCCGCGGAACCGGTAGATAGATTGCCGCGAATCGCCGACTACCCACAGTCGCCGGCCGTCCCCAGCGACCGCATGGAGCAGGCGGGCGCTCGCGCGATTGACGTCTTGGTATTCGTCGACCAGGATGTGGCGGTGCCGCAACTGGAGGACGCGCCGCACCGTTTCGTCGTCTTCCAGGAAGAGGGCCGGACGCATCACGAGATCGCCGAAGTCCACCGCTCCTCGCCGTCGCAGCTCCTGCTCGTACAGGTCGTAGACACTCGCGACCTCCAGCGCCTTCTCGGCAGATTTGCGGCCATCTTCATCAGTGGCGCGGTCACGCATCCCTTCTGCGAGCGCTCGGTAGGACGCTGGGCTTGCCAGTTCGTCTTTTGCGCGCGAAATCGCCGTGATGATGTCTCGAAGCACTAGCGTGGGATCCCAGAGGTTCCGATAATGGAGCAGCGGCAAAGTCGGCAGGATCTCCTCCAATACCTCGATTGCGTCACTACGATCAAACAGCGGCGGGTCGGGCGGTAGACCGAAGCGATCGTGGTATCGCCGAACGAGGTCAAGGCCGAAGGCATGGAACGTACCGATCCAGATTCGTGGCGCTGCATCAGGCGAAGCGGCTGCTATTCGCTCCGACAGTTCTCCGGCTGCGCGATTCGAGAACGTCAGAACGAGTACCGAAGAGGGATCAACGCCGTCGTTGAGCAGCGCACGGACCTTCTTGATCAGCGTCCGTGTCTTGCCGGTTCCCGGACCTGCTTGGAGTTGGAAGGCAGAGTCGCCATATGCAGCTGCACGATCCTGCGAGTCGTCAGGTCGGGTTGCGTGAGCGCTCAATTCGGTAGGAAGTGCCTCGTGCAATGGAAGAAGTAGCGCGTCGAGGAGTTGCTGACGTACGAGGTCTTTGGGCAGCTGCAGGCGATTGGCGATCGATGTTGCGGAAGCGCGTTCGTCGAGATGCAGCCGGCGCGCGTGTTCTCGGGGAAGTAGAAATTCACGGGCAAAGACGTTCGCCTGAAGTTCTCGTCGCTCGCGCCCTCCATAGTCTTCGATCCGCTGCAGTCCAACTGGGGCAAGTTCGATCGCCTGCGACGGATCGATGTCCTCGGTGAAACATTCAGACGATGCGGAGTGAATGACCGCGTGCCCGATTTCGTGGGCAACGAGGCTCGTTCGCACCACCTCAGTTTCTTCATCGACGCAGCAGATGGTTCCGCTCTGAACGTCGAGCATCGCTCGCGCACCTTTGAGCGCCGGATCGCTCGGATGTAGCCATGCAATCTCGATGTCCAGATGTCGAGCTGCTGCTTCAACCAGCGAGCGCGATTGCGAGACATCCACCCCGCTGGCGATAACGTCTGCATGCAACTTGCGGGCAGCATCGCGCACAGGCTCAAAGGCGTCCATATAGCGACCGAATCAGAGGCCGAGGAGGTACTTCTGCTGGGCAGACGTAAGCTCCGAGTTCCGTACCGCCTCTTCGAACGTCTGTTTTCCTGTGGCCTCCGGCTTACGATCGCCTTTGAAGTATGTCCGACGCTGCACTTCAGACGGTGCGCCGAAGTGCGCTACGACAACGTCGATAGGGGCATGTAGCTCTTCTGCAACGCGTTTCTTAAAGCCGAGCGGGATCGTGCTCGGTAGGATTTGGCGATCTCGCATCTTCATGAGGAAGACCGGATTGGCATTCAGACGTTGCGCGAGAGCGCGAAATTCAGTGCGTGGCAAAGATGCGAACGGATTGTCCGGTTCGCGCACCGGAGCCGCGGTACTCTTCCCGACCGCGTAGAGTCGGTTGTGAAAGCGGCTCATCGCTTTCGATACGCCAGGGCTCGTCGCGGCCGACGGCGATTCCGGCGGCTGGTTGTTGATCTCTCCTGCGGTGTCGAGTACAAGAGCGATGGCGAACTCAGTCAACGCTGTCGCATGCTCCGGATAGCGTCGGACGAACTCATCGAGAAGTCCGGGGTCAGGCACTGATCCGGAGAGAGAAAGTTCGTACATGGCGTCCCGCAGCGCAGGGACGCCTTCGACGATTGTCATAGTTCCTCCTTGAATGAAGCAAGCCTTGTAGAAGCGCGGGCAAGGCGATTGCGAATGGTACGACCGGTCACACCGCAGAGGGTTGCAGCGGTGATCTTTGTTGGATCTTCCGATTCCTCGTCGTAGCCCAAAACGTGACAGAGGACGACCGCTCTCCGCTCGTCTCTCGGAAGCTTCGCGATCGCTTCCTTGATTCGTTTCACGGCAAGGTAACTCTCTTGTGTTGGGGGCGCTCGAAACGCGTCCGACATGCGGACAAAGAGCTCGTCATCGGATGTCAGGTCGCCTTCTTGAGTATCGGGCACCGGCACCTGATTCGCGTGGGTTCGATCTTCCTTCCGCAGTAGGTCTATGCGAAGGGTCTTGAACGCGCTGTTGAAGCGGACTTCGAAGAAATCCAGTTCATCAGGGTTGTCACCCACTCCATCGGTAGCGAAGAGTTCGCTGAATTGCCCGAGGATCTCTTCCCGTAAATAGGCAGCGTCCGGAAGTTGATTCGATACCGCTGTAGCCAATGTGCCCTCGCACCGTTGCAACAGAATCGGCAGTAGTTCATTCATCGTTGCTTCGTCGTTTCGCCGTCGCGCGTCTCGAATAAGGTGCACGAGGCACTCGGACGGGAGGAAGCCGGGCGTCTCGGGAGCTACGATCCTCGCACAGCGGGACAAGGTGGACAGATCCTGACCGAGGGCACTCTCCAGAATGTGTTCGATACTGCACTGCCGAACATAGCGGTTGCCGTCCCGGTCGTGCTTCGCTAGAAGTCTCGCCATCGTCTCCTCGCTGAACTTCGATGCTTGTCACGTGTCTCATCTGCTTGATCGTTCCGGAAGTGATAACCCGGAAAGTAGTAAAGAAATCCGTCACGCGAATCGCAACAAAGGAGGTGCCGGTGGAGAGTCGAGGACCTCGGCCGCGGACTCCTGTGATAGCGTGCTTCGATAGTGGGATCCACCGGGCCAACGAAACCTTCCAAGGAAACGGAGCGCGCGGCTTGCGCCGATGATCGTGCGCCAGCTGGCCGAACCACCCCAGGAAACGAAAAAGCCGGTATCGGAGTGCGGCCTCACTGCCGGGACCTTGTTCTTCCGCCGACCGCGCCGCTTCCTTGATCAGCGTCCCCACCGTTCTTTCGACCTCGGGACCGTTTTCTTTTAAGACCCGGCCGAGGTCCAGAGTGATTCGTCGGAAATCCTTCACTCCCTTCTCGAGAATCTCGTCGCGCTGAATAGTCCGTTCATAAATGTCCGCGAGCTCCTCGGCGGTGTGGAGATTTTTGTAGCGCGGCTCTGCCCGCCGCGTGCGCAGATGCCTGGCAGCGCGGCGCATTTTGCGTCTCATCTTCGCCGTCAGGAACGTGTTCACCGGTGAATCGGGGACATGTTCGGCGCGCTGCAACACGTCGAGTGCCTCGTGCACGAGCGCGGCGGCACGTTCGGATACGTTGTCGTTCTTCATAACCGTCATGGAACCCGGGCGCGCCTATGTGCGCGCCCGGGTTCACTGCCTCCTTTCCTTTCTCTACGATTTGGGTTGCGTGGAAGTTACTTGGGGTGCAGGCGCGGGCGTCGGAGGGGCTTGCTTGGCCTTCTTCCGGCGCGAGACGCCTTTCAGCCGTTTGACTTCCTCGACGTGCGGCACGAGCACTGCCTTGTCCGGGTCCTTCGCGAGCTGTGT
>OLLN01000061.1_pt1 | contig 21047 bp, 21 predicted proteins | sample 1604281 | NCBI WGS metagenome assembly OLLN01 (sample SAMEA104055716, study PRJEB20765) | soil metagenome | biome: Arctic tundra; feature: Polygonal ground; material: soil | place: USA | collected 2011-09 | depth 0-0.5 m | reverse complement strand
GGCAGGATCGACGTTGGTGAGATCGTCTTCCGCGCGCGAGACGATATCCCTGAGATCTCCATCGGGGCAGACGATCTCCTTATCGTGGAACGCCGCGAGCTGAGCCAGGCGGCCACCGGTGAGCTTGTCATCGTCCTGGTCGATGACCGAGCCTTCATCGGCCACTGGTGGGCGAAGTGCGGCGAGCGCGCCCTCCTCGACGGCGAGTTAGCCCCAATCACGGAGGACAGGACGATGCAGATCCTCGGCGCCATCAACCTGATTCTCCGATGGCACTGAGGAATCACCGTACGGCATCAAGACTCCGCGACCTGCTGACCATGTTGCTCTGACCAAGCGTAGCCGCTGTGATCGGATGCTCTTCGCGGTCTCAGCCGCGCGAAGACCGGGCGCAGAGCTCCATCCGGAACGGATTTGCTCGGGGGAGGGAAGGCGAGGTTTGAAAGGAAGGAAGGTGCCGCGCGTTTTACCGCGCGGCTTTGGCGATCTTGCCTGTACGGATGCAGCGTGTGCAGACGTTCATCCGCTTCACCGCGGCGCCCACCATCACGCGAACGCGCTGCAGATTCGGCAGCCACCTGCGGCTGGAAACATTGTGGGCATGACTGACCCGGTTACCGAACACGGGGGCCTTGCCGCAGACTTCGCACATCTTTGCCATCTTGACTCCTCAAATAACGTGAAAGGGGTGGGATTGTAACGGCTGCCCCGTTCTGGCGCAACCGCGCCGGCCTGAAACGGGCTCGACTTCGCGTATCCGACTGATAAATCTAAAGCCTGTAGAGTTGACACTCACCTTTAAACGTTGTAATTTCGACTGACTTTTACACATCTGGAGCCGCCGAGAAGTAAGTGTGTGAGATGGACGGGGTGAGCGGTGTTCTTCTCAAAGAGCAAAAATGTCGTAGGTCTCGATATCGGCTCATCAGCCGTAAAACTGATTGAGCTGAAGGAGAAGAAGGGCGGGACGTTCCAGCTCGTGAAGCTTGGAATCGAGCGCCTTTCTCCTGAGGCGATCGTCGACGGATCGATCATGGATTCGTCGCTGGTTGTCGAGACGATCGGGCGCCTAAACACAAGCAAAAACATCAAGAATTCCAACTACGCCACCTCTCTGTCCGGGCACTCCGTGATCATCAAGAAGATCACGCTCCCGGCCATGTCCCCCGAGGAGCTGGCAGAGTCGATTCAGTGGGAGGCCGAGCAGTACATTCCCTTTGATATCAACGACGTAAACCTCGATTACGTCCCGCTCACCGCGCCCGGAACGGGTGACAACATCGACGTCATCCTCGTCGCGGTGAAGAAAGAAAAGATCAACGACTACACCTCCGTCATCAGCCAGACCGGGAAGGTGCCCGTTCTCGTCGACGTCGATGCCTTCGCGCTCCAGAACGCCTACGAGATGAACTATGCGATCGACGAGAACAAGGTTCTGGCTCTCGTCAACGTCGGTGCTTCGGTGACGAACGTCAACGTCCTTTCCGGCTCCACCTCGCTCTTCTGGCGCGACATTACCTTCGGCGGCAATCAGTACACGGACGCCATCCAGCGCGAGCTCAGCCTCTCGTTCGAGCAGGCTGAGGAGCTGAAGAAGGGCCACCAGACAGGCGACTACAGCATTCAGCAGGTCATCCCCATTCTCAACTCGGTGAGCGAGGATTTCGCCGGCGAGTTGAGGAAAACGCTCGATTTCTTCACCGCCACGTCCGGCGCGGACCGCGTCGATGAGATCGTTCTCGCCGGCGGCGGCTCGGGCGTCCTGAACCTCGACGCCATCCTGCGCGATAAATTCGGCATCCCCGTTTCCATCATGGACCCGTTCCAGAAGGTCACGGTCGACGAGAAACTATTCAACCCCGAAGAGTTGGCCGAGCTTGGTCCGAGTATGGCCATCGCGGTCGGCCTGGCCATCCGAAAGCTGGGGGATGCTTGATCAAGATTAACTTAGTGCGGGAAGGGCGGGCGGTCCGAGGTACTGGAGCGGCCCCCAGTGCAGCGTCTGCCGCTTCGGGACCGACCAACCTCAACAACGTCTTCCTCGGAGGCTTGCTCATCGCCGGGATCGTGGTCGCCGGCGGATGGTATTTCCTCGAGAATCGGAAGCTCGGAGAGCGCCAGGATCTCCTGGTCCAGAAACAGGCCGAAGCCAAACGCCTCGAGGCCATCATCAAGGAAGTCGACACCTACAAGAAGCAGAAAGAAAGCCTGAAGATGCGGATCGATCTGATCAATCAGCTCAAGCAGAATCAGAAGGGGCCGGCCCGTCTGATGGACCGCATCAGCCAGGATCTGCCGGACCTGGTCTGGCTCGACAAGATGAGTGTCGTCGGCAATACGGTGACGCTCGATGGCCGCGGTCTGAATCCCAATGCCATCGCGAACTTCGTCGAGAGCATCAAGAACGATCCGATGTTCGAGGAACCGGATTTTGGCGGCGTGACGCAAGTGTCGTCCGTACCGCTGGTGTACTCGTACACGATGAACTTTCATTTCACCTATGCACCGAAAGGTGCCCCTGGAACGGCCGGAGCGGCGGCGACGAGTACCGCTCCGGGGAACGCAGCACCTGCGACGGGGACGGCCGTGGCGCCGCCGGCGTCAACGGCACCGAAGCGGTAGGAGGGTAGATGGCGGGGCTTTCGCTCGAAGGAAAACCTTGGTACTTCGGCCTGATCATCGGGCTGGTGCTGGCGATTGCCGTCGTCTGGGGGGTGAACTACGCGTTCATCGGCGGCATCGACGATCAGATTCATTCTGCCGATGCGCAGTTGAAGGACCTCGATGCCAAAATCGAGCAGGGACGTTCGGCCCAGCAGAAGCTCCCGCAGTTTCGCGAAGAGGTCAATCGCCTCACCGTCGAGTTGAAGAAGCTCAAAGACATTCTGCCGTCCACGCGCAACACGGAAATGATCATCAAGAAGATCAAGCAACTCGTCGACGCCGGCAACTTCGTGCTGCTCAAGCTCACGTTCCCGAAACTTGCGGCGGTGCAGGGGAGCGATCCGTACGCGGAGTGGCCGATCTCGGTCTCCGTCAATGGGCGCTATCACAACCTGGCAATCCTCTTCAATTCGCTCGGCAACTTTCCGCGCGTCATCAACGTCGAGCAGATATCGATCGGCGCGCTCTCGTCGCAGGTTGAGCGCACGATCACGGCCGATTTCGTCGCCAAGACCTTCGTGTACGTCGAGCCGAAAGAGCCCGAGCCGGCGGATGCGGGGAAGGGCGTGAAGAAATGAGAGTGAGCCGGTTCGTTCTATCGCTCATCATCATCATCGTCGCCGCGATGGCGACGCTGTTCGCCCAGGGAACTGCCCCGAAGAAGGGAGCACCGCCGGCTCCTGCCGCGACCACGACGTCTGCGCCGACCGCGACGTCGAGTCCCGATCAGACCATGCAACAGAGTCTGCAGGAGATCGTCGAGGAGCCCAGCGCTCCCGATGCGTATCATTACGACGCGCAGGGCCGCCGCGATCCGTTCCAATCGCTGATCGGACCCGCGCCGAAGCTGCAAACGGGCGCACGCCCGCTGGGACCTCCCGGATTCCTGATCGATGAGATCAAGATCCAGGGCGTCGTGAAGACACGGGCGGGTCTCGTGGCCATGATCAACGGTCCCGACAACAAAAGCTACCTCGTGAAGATCGGGGACAAGGTCCTCGACGGCGAAATCATTCGCATCACACCGAACTCGATCGTTTTCCGGCAAGAGGTCAATGACCCCACTCGGATCGAACGGTTCCGTGAAGTCGTCAAGGAGATCGTCTCCTCCGAAGTTCAGAAGAAGTAGGGGTTTGCGTCAGGGGTTGTGCAGACCATGTGTGTGGAGGGCTGTGAGATGGTGAAGGTGAGACGTATGACAAGAGCCAAGCTGATCCTGCTGATCACAGGCATGCTGGTGGCGAACGTTACCGGCGCGTCCGCAGCGTTCTGGAAACGCAATACGGCCGCAAAGGCTCCCTCGCAGGCTGCCGCCGCCACCACACCCACCGGAATGTCGCTCACGGCGATCGATATCGAGTCGGCCCCGGTACTTCGCCTGATCCTTCGTACGACCGCCAGTCCGGTCTACACCTCCTACAGCCCGATGCCTGATGTCTTCGTGATCGATCTTACGGGCGCGTCGAAAGCGGCGTCGCTCGTGATCCCATCCATCCTTCCCTCATCCGTCGGCTCAGTCTCCGTCGAGGAAGTCACGGAGATGGGATCGCGGCTCACGCGTGTCACGGTCCATCTCGCGCAGCCCGCGTCGATCGAAGCGGCGGCAGAAGAAAACAGCATCGCCATCAATTTGCCGGCCGTAAGCACGGCCGCCGTGGCCGAAGCTGCGCCCGCAGCCAAGCCTGACGACGCTCCGCCTCAGGTCAAGGCGGTCGCCACGGTCACGAACACCGAAACGACGCCAGCGGTCAAAGTGGAAGAGATTCCTGCGCCTGCCCCTGCACCTGTTACGGTCAGCGAGCCGGCCGCCGAAGTTGTCAGACCGGCCATCGAGCCGGCGGTGATCGCCGAGCCGCTTCCGTCGACTGCCCGGGCCAAGGTGCTTCGGAAGATTGAGACGAGCGGAGCCGGAGCGGCGATGGAAGTGACCATCGCCACCGACGGCGACGTAACCTACAACACGTTCAAGCTGCAGAAGCCCGCCCGCGCAGTCATCGATCTCGACGGCATCAACAACAAGCTCGTCAAGAACATCATCAACGTCTCCGATCCGGTCGTGAAACGGATTCGCGTTTCCCAGTTCAAGAGCGCCCCACAGCCGGTGACGCGCGTCGTCCTCGACCTCGATGACAACGCCACCTATCAGGTCACCAAAACCGCCAGTGGGCTCCACATCACCTTCGGCGCTGCGTCGGCGCTTGCGACAGTAGCAGCGACAGCGCCTGCACCGCCACCGCCGCCGAAACCGAAACCGGAGCAGCCACTCGTCGCTGTCACACCCGCCCCGCCGCCTCCGGCCATCAGCGTTACCGCCAAAGCGGTACCGCCCGCCGGCATTCCGGCGCGCGTTCCCACGATCGCCGAGAACGAGGCCTGGAAGATGCCCGAGCCTCAGAAGCGGGCCACCTCGGTCATCAACGCGCCTCAGGATCAGGCGCCCCCGATGTCGACGAAGAAGAAACGGAATACTACGTCTCCGACGACCGCCGCGGTCGTCGATCCAACCCCTCCGGGTGAGAACGTATTCTCGGATCCGCAGACCGCGACGCCGCCGGCAACCCAGGCGCCGAGTGGGACTCTGCTGTCGGTCGGAAGCGGCGGCCGCACTCTCAGCGGAAGCGATAAGCCGTACACGGGCGAGCCGCTTTCGCTCAACCTCAAGGACGCCGACATCAAGGACGTCCTCCACACCTTCCAGCAGCTCACCGGGCTCAATATCGCCGTCGACCCTCAGGTCACCGGTGCGGTAACCGTTGATTTCACCGACATTCCGTGGGACCAGGCTCTGGAGATCATCCTGCGTCAGAACGGCCTCGCGTACGTGCTCGAGGGGAACGTCATGCGAGTGGGCACGGCCGCGCGTCTCGCGGAGGAGGCGGAGGCGAACCGCCGGCTTTCCGATCAGCAGCGGCTCAACGTTCCGCTCGAGACGGTAGGGTTCAAGCTCTCCTACGCACGCGCCACGGACGTCTCCACCCTTCTGAAAGAGATGGCCTCACCGCGAGCGCGCATCATCGTCGACCAGCGGACCAACCAGCTCATCATCAGCGAGATCCCCGTTTATCTGCAGACGATGCGGAATCTCATCCAGTCCGTCGATGTGCCGACGCGGCAGGTCGTGATCGAAGCGCGCATCGTCGAAACGACGAAGACATTCGCGCAGCAATACGGCTTCAACTGGGGCTTCCGGTCCACGATGGATCCGTCGCTCGGCACGGGTACCGGGTTGGTTTTCCCCAACCGCATCGACAGCGTCGGCGGTCCATTCACCTTCGGGGCCGGTGTCCCCGCACTCTCGTTCACGCTGCAGAACGTGCTGGGCACGTTCAACCTCGATCTCGCGCTGCTGGCAGCGGAGAACGAGGGTCTGGTCCGCGTCATCTCCGCGCCGCGCATCATGACCCAGGACAACACCCAGGCTGAGATCCAGAGCGGGTTCCAGATTCCCTATCAGACCCGCGTCAACCTGACCACCACCGTGCAGTACGTCGATGCAACGTTGCGTCTCACGGTTACACCCCAGATCACCGAAGCCGGGACCGTGATCATGGATATCCAGGTTCAGAAGAATGAGCCGGACACCGGCCTCAATATCGTGGGAGGCGCCGGCACTCCGCTGTCGACCCGCCGGGCCCAGACCAAACTCATGGTACGCGACGGCGGTACGACCGTCATCGCGGGTATCTATCAGGTGAAGGAAAACAATGGCCAGTCGCGGATGCCCTTCCTTCATCAGATCCCGGTCCTGGGAGCCTTGTTCCGCACGCATGACATCAGCTCGTCGCATGACGAGCTGCTGATCTTCATCACGCCGCGGATCGTGAGGGGTTCCTGATAAGTCGTAATAAAATAGGAACCGGCCGATGCTGCGGACGAAATGTGGTTTTGGAGGGTGGGACATGAGGATGAAGCAAATTGCACTGATCGCAACGGTCATGCTGCTCAGCGTGGCGGTTCTGTCCTGTAATTCGATCGCCAAAGAGAGCAGTCCGGTCTTGCTGGTCGTGTCCGGAACGCAGAACCTCAATCAAATCGACCTGCAGGCAGGCGCCGCGGGTTGCGCGACGTCGCTTGGAACGGTCCAAATGTCCGTCAGGCTTCTTCAGAATCAGAATGATCCGCTGCTCCCCGTGAATAACAATTTCAACGACGTCAAGCTCGATCGCTACCAGGTTACGTATCAGCGGACGGACGGGGGAAAGCTCGTACCGCCCAGCTTCGTGCGCTCGACGGCGCAGGTGCTGACGGCAGCCGGTCCGGCGCAGAGCCTCAGCGATTTCATCGCCTTTGAGACGAACGCCCTCAACCTGGCGCCATTTGCTGCGCTGCTGCCGCAGAACGGCGGGAAGGATCCGGACACCGGCCTTGGCTTTGTGAAGTTGGACATCATTCTCACGGTTTACGGCTCGACGCTGGCCGGCGAGCGCGTGAGTGGTTCGGCGAGGTTTCCGGTGAACTTCTGCTTCAACTGCGGCGGCTGTTTCTAGTTACCACGCCGGCCTTCCGGGCCGGGTCCGTGTGGTGTGGGTGTGATGAGGAGTTGACGGGGGTAGACATGAAGCAGACAAAACAGCAATCCATCTTCCTGGCGCTTGTAGCGCTTTTGGCGCTCTTCGCGGGATGCAAAGGCGAGTCACCGACTGCGCCGCCTCCCATCACGGGCACGACCGGAACAACAGGCACCGGCAGCGGGGCGACACAGCCGCCCGTCGGTGCCACCATCACGCTCGTGGCATCGACGAATCCGGCAACGACCGGATCGATATCGACGATCACGGCGACCGTCACGCAGAACAATGCACCTGTGCCGAACGGAACGGCGGTCGAGTTCTCCACGACGAGCCTCAACGCCAATTTCACCGACACGACGGACAATCCGACGACGCTGATCCGGACCACCACGGCAGGCATAGCCAAAGCGACAGTCACGGCAAGCACCGCCGGTCCGGTCATTGTGAATGCGACCGTCAACAACGTGACGAAGAGCATCACGGTCACGTTCCAGGACGCGATCATTCCCATAACCCCACCCTCGAATGCGCCGACGATCGGCCTCATCAACCCCGCCTTTGGACTACCGACTGGGAACCAGCAGGTGACCATCACTGGTAACAACTTCCGCCCGCCGGTGCGCGTCCTTTTCGATCCGGGAAGCGGTCAGGCCCCGAAAGAAGGATTCGTCAGCAACGTCACGCCAACTTCGATCACGGTGATCACGCCCGCGTTCGACCTCGGCGTGAGCCAGCAGCTCATCGTCTCCATTACGGTCATCGTCGAAGCGGGCGCGAGCACCGAACAGCGCGTGACCAAAGCGGCTGCCTTCACCTACACGGCACCCGTTCTGACTCCCGTCTTCCGGGCCCTCTCGCCGACCTCCGGGTCGATCGATGGCGGAACGCGAATCGTCATCATCGGCGACGCCTTCGAAGCTCCTATCCAGGTCTTCTTCGGATCGGCGCAGGCCCAGGTTCTCAGCGTGACCTTCCACGAGATCGACGTGATATCGCCGACCGCGCGCGAAACGAATCCAAACGGCTCCGGCACCGTCACCGGGCCCGTTGACATCCGAATTCTCAATGTCAACTCGGGCAAGTCAGTGTCGGTCCCCGCGGCGTTCCGGTACGTCAACAAGATGCAGATCACTTCTGTGTCGCCGACATTCGGTAGCGCCCTTGGCGGCACGAATATCATCATCGACGGTATTGGCTTCACCGATGGGGCCGTCGTTGACGTCGGTGATATTCGCGCTTCGGTCATCAAGGTTACGGGGACTGAGGTCACGGCGCGTACCGCGCCAATTGCGGTTCCGTGCAACGGCACAGGGGCACTTCCGATTAAGGTGACGAACATTGACAATGGCGACTCCGCGACGGGCGGCACTTTCAGCTACATCGGCGTGCCCTCCGTCATCACATCGGTCACATCGTCGGCAAGTCCGATAACGGTGGGTAGTGCGCTCACGGTCAACGTTCAAAACCCCGGCATCGGGCTCCTCGGTACCGCTACCGTCGCATTTACGGTTGGAGGTATTTCGACCGTGGCCACTCCGCAGACGATTTCGACCGGTACCGGTACGCAGGCTTTCACGGTGATCGTCCCAGCCGGTCTTTCGTTCCCCACGGTCTCCTGTCTAGTGGGATCGATTGCTGGTACCCAGTTCGGGCCGAAGCCCTTCGAGGTCACGTTCACGAATCTGACGACAACCTGCACGGCCACTATGGCGAATGCGATTACGATCACGCCACCGACCCCGAATCCCTGCGTTCTTCCTCCGCCGCCTGCGGCGAACGTGACGACACCCGCCGCTGGTTGCGCGAACGCTGGCTCAGTCGTCGCTGGTGGCAGTGCCACGGGGACGGCTTCAATTACAATCGGCAACACCGGAGGGCAGCCGCTCGTTATCAATGCCAATCCGGTCGTTTCCGGCGCTGGCTTTACCATCTCCCCGACTCAGGCGAAGACGGTCGCGCCTAGCGGGTCAACGACGTATACGATCACCTTCCAGCCAGCGACAACAGGACCCAAGTCAGGGACGGTGACATTCACCACAAACGATCCAAACAACGCTACGGTCACCGTGTGTCTCTCGGGCACGGGAACGTAGGCTTCTACCAATTTCAGAGCTCCGAACCGCCCCTTCGCCGGGGCGGTTCGTTTCTGCGGCCGAGGTTGCGCCGCCTGCGGTTGTTGAACAGAATTCGAACTTCCAGCACATGGCTCAACCCGGCATCAACGCCAAACTCGAAGAGCTGCAGTTCCGGCTCAAGACCGATCCGAAGAGCAGGCTCTTTTTCCCGCTCGCGGAAGAGCTGCGGCGCCACGGGAAGCTCACCGAGGCCGAGCAGGTGCTCCGCAACGGCCTCCACGTGCACACGTCCTACCTCTCCGCCTGGGTCAGCCTGGGCCGCGTGCTGCGCGAGCAGAACAAGAACGCCGAGGCGGTCGAGGCCCTGACGACGGCCATGCAGGTCGATCCGGGGAATATCGTTGCCGCCCGTTTGCTGGCCGACGCCTACCTGGACCTCGGCGAGAAAATCGAGGCCATCAAGAAATACAAACTCGTGAATGCCTTGATGCCTTCGGAAGAGCTCGAGGCGAAGATCGCCAATCTCGACCGCGAGATTCAGGCAACGTCGCCGGTTTCGCTGCCGGAATCGCTGCCGGAATCGCTGCCGGAATCGATTGCTCCCGAGCCGGAGTCCGATACCCCGCCGGAATCGCCATTCGCCGCCGCAGAGTCGCCGTCGCCATTCGTGGAGACGGAGCCGCAGCCGGCGCACACCGCGGAGCTGGTCGGCGCGGCATGGGAGGAGGACGTGCCGTCCGCTTCCTCCGGTCAAGCAAGCGACGCTCAGACGCCTGCAGTGACACCGCCTGAGCCCTATCACTACACCGTCGAGACGCCGTTCGATACCGGCGACGACGAGCCGATGGCTGCGCGCCACGTGCTGAGTCCATTCGGGGATCCTGCCGGCTATACCGTGGCTGCGCTCGAAGTCGAACAGCTCAAAGGCATGCACATCGAGGAGATGCCAGTCGAGCCCGAGGCATCCGATCCGTGGTCCGAAACGCAGCCGGAAGCATTCCCGGAGAGTGAGCCGGCGGCCGAAGTATTTGCGCCTGCCGAGCCTGAGCCAGTGCCTTCGGCGGACGCGGATGGTGACATCACGGCCACGACGACGATGGCGGACCTCTACGTACGGCAGGGCTTGATCGATGACGCGCGGAAGATTTACGAGCACGTGCTGCAGCGCCATCCCGACGATCACGAGGTACGCGCAAAGCTCGAAGCGCTCACTGCCTCGGCACCGGCCGTCGCAGCCGTTCACGAAGAGCCTGTCAACGATGAAACGATCGACGATGAGCCGGATGTGACGATTGCCGGCTCCCCGAAAGTGAGGGTTCTCCAGCAATGGTTGGCCAAAGTCGGGCGGCGGGAGGCAGGGCGTGCATAGCGGTGTTTTTCGTGACGCACTCGAATCGATTCGCGATCACGTCGAAGGGACGCTGGCGGTCAGCCTCATCGCGCTTGACGGCATCGCCATCGAGTCGATCACGTCCGATTCCGTTCCTCTCGACGTCATGGGTGCCGAGTTCGGCGGCTTCATCAAATCGGTCCGCCTGTCGAACACTGACCTGCATACCGGCGACGTTTTGCAGTTCTCCCTATTCACCGAAAAGTACATTACCTTGCTCTCGGCGGTCACCCCGGAGTACTTTCTGCTGCTCGTGATGCAGCCGGACGGAAACTATGGCCGCGCGCGGCACGAGCTGGCGAAGGCGAAACACGCTCTTCGCGATGAGCTGGTCTGAGGGATCGAATTTTGAATTTCAAAGAGATTCTCGAACTGATCGACAAAGTTGCGGACCGCGGAATCGGCGGCGTTGAGATCGAACAAGCCGGTCTGAAGGTGCGCATCGACGGCAAGGCGGCCGCGCAACCGCAGGTCATCCATTCCTACGGCGATCGGAGCAGCGCGCCGGCCCCTCCATCCGCGCCGGCGCCCATCGCTCCTGCGCCGCCTACGGCTGCGGAAAAGGCGGCCACGGCCAAGGCGGAGGAGGAAGCGGCCGAGGCTGGGATGCACATCATCACCTCACCGATCGTCGGCACGTTCTACCGCTCGGCCAATCCGGAGGCGGAGCCGTTCGTCAACGTCGGCGACCGCATCGCAAAGGGCCAGGTGCTCTGCATCATCGAGGCGATGAAGCTGATGAACGAGATCGAGTCGGATGTCGACGGTGTCATCGTCATGATCTACCCGCAGAACGGCCAGCCGATCGAGTACGGCGAAAAGCTCTTTGCGGTGAAGCTCTCAGCGTAGCTCTCGTTAACGCTATGCCGACAATTTCGAAAGTCCTGATCGCCAACCGCGGCGAGATCGCGCTACGCGTCATCCTTGCGTGCAAGGAGTTGGGTCTCAAGACGGTGGCCGTGCATTCGGAGGCCGATCGCGATGCGCTCCATGTCCGCTATGCCGACGACGACGTCTGCATCGGACCGGCGGCGTCGCGCCAGAGTTACCTGAACATCTCGTCGATCATCGCCGCGGCCGAGATCACCGGCGCCGACGCCATTCATCCCGGCTACGGCTTCCTCGCGGAGAACGCGCACTTCGCGGAGATCGCCGGAGAGTGCGGTCTCACGTTCATCGGCCCGACGCCAGAGTCGATCCGGCTGATGGGAAACAAAGCCGTGGCCCGTGACACCGCGAAGAAAGCCGGCGTTCCCATCCTGCCCGGCAGCGACGGACCGGTTCGCACGTTCGAGGAAGCCCGCGATGTGGCCCAGACGATCGGGTTTCCCGTCATCCTCAAGGCCTCGGCGGGCGGCGGCGGACGCGGCATGCGCATCTGCAACGACGAGACCAGTCTCCAGAGCGCATTCGACACCGCACGCAACGAGGCCGAGCGCGCCTTCGGTTCGGCGGACGTCTACATCGAAAAGTATCTCGAGCATCCGCGCCACATCGAGATTCAGGTTTTCGGCGATACCCACGGCCGCGTCGTTCACCTCGGCGAACGCGAATGCTCGATTCAGCGCCGCCATCAGAAGCTATTGGAGGAGTCGCCATCGCCAGTACTTACGCAGGAATTGCGACATGCGATGGGCGAAGCGGCGATCAAGTTGTGCAAGGCGGTGGACTACGTCAACGCCGGGACGATCGAGTTCCTCTTTCAGGATGGCCAGTTCTATTTCATGGAGATGAACACGCGCATCCAGGTCGAGCACGCCGTCACGGAAGAAGTCACGGGCATGGATCTGGTGAAAGAGCAGATCCGCGTCGCTTCCGGTTTGCCCTTGACCATGCCTCAGCACGAGTTCCGTCTCCGCGGCCACGCCATCGAGTTCCGCATCAACGCCGAAGATCCGGTGACGTTCGCGCCGAACCCGGGAAAGATCCGGGAGTTTCACATCCCGGGCGGCCCGGGAGTCCGCGTCGACACGGCCGCATATCGCGACTACGTGATCCCGCCACATTACGACTCGCTGATCGCCAAGCTGATCGTGAGAGGAAAGGACCGCTCCGAGGCGCTGGCTCGCGGCCGGCGAGCCCTCGAACAGTTCATCATCGAAGGCGTGAAGACTTCGATCCCGCTTCACCGCGCCATCGTCAACAACGATCGCTTCATCCGCGGCGAGTTCTCCACGAGGTTCATGGAGGAGTTTGAGTGGGGGAGAGAGGGATGAGGTGAGACAGAGATCAGAGACAAGGGATAAGAGATCAGGGACCAGAGACTAGAGACAAGAGATCAGAGACAAGAGACAACAACCGGTTCTAGTCTCCTGCCTCTGATCGCTTATCTCTGATTATCTCTGATCTCTGATCTCTAATCTCTTGTCTCTGATCTCTGCTTTCTCCGCTTCCACATGAAAATCTTCGTCGTCGGATTCATGGGCGCCGGCAAGACCACGGTCGGCCGCGAGCTCGCGGCGCGTCTGGCGACCCCCTTCTTCGACCTCGATGAGCTCATCGAGTCGGGCGAGCAGACGTCGATCAAAGAACTCTTCGCGCAGCATGGCGAAACGTATTTCCGCAAGCGGGAGCGCGAGGTTCTGCGCTCGACGCGCCACCTCGAACGGGCGGTCATCGCCACCGGCGGCGGGACCTTCACATTCGATGAAAATATTCAGTTCATCCAGAGCGAGGGGCTTTCGGTGTACCTTTCTGCACCATATTCGCTCTTGCGCAGCCGTATCGGTGACAAAGCAGGTGAGCGGCCGCTTTTTCGCGACGACGCTGCTGCGCACGAGCTATACAACAGCCGCATCCGCTACTACCGCATGTCCGACATCACGATCGAAATCCGCGAAGAGGAGACGACGAACGAAATCGTCGAGCGCCTCCTGCTGGAATTGCCGAAAGGCTTTCTCGATCCGGGGCGCCGCCCGCCGGCGGGAGGTGCTCGTTCATGAGGGCACTCGTCGTCAGCGATCTGCACTCGAACGCGGAGGCGCTGCGCGTGGTGATGAACCGTGTTCGCCGGAAGAAGTTCGACCGCGTGATCTGCCTCGGTGATTTCGTCGGCTACGGCGCGCAGCCCAACCAGGTGCTCGACACGATGCGGACGATGAAGATGCCGAAGCTCTACATCCGCGGCAATCATGACCGCGTCGCTGCCGGACTCGATCAGGCCGAGGGCTTCAATGCCGTCGCCAAGACCGCGGCCTTCTGGACGCGCGATCATCTCTCCGCACGAAACCGCCACTTTCTCGTGAAGCTACCCCTCGGCCCACTGCAGCAGGACGGAGTGCTGATCTGCCACGGCGCTCCTCACAATGAAGACGAATACGTTTTTCACGAGGGCCACGCCCGCGACATCTTCGCCGAGAGCACCGCACCGTTCATCCTCTACGGCCACACGCATCTGCCGGTGATTTTCTCGATCGACCGCATGCACCGAGTGCAGGGTGTTGCCATTCGCGGCGACGTCGTCGTGCGCCTGGACCACGATCATCGCTACCTGATCAATCCCGGCTCAGTCGGGCAGCCGCGCGATCGCAATCCCGATTCGTCGTTCGTGATCTTCGACTCGAAACGCCTCACGGTCCAGTTCTTCCGCGTCGCCTACGACGTCGCGAAAACGCAGGCGTCGATCCTTCGAGCGGGTCTGCCGGAGATCCTCGCGCAGCGTCTTGCCGTCGGAGCGTAACCGATCGGTGACGGCGCTGTCCTCGATCGAGGAGACGAGCGTCTGATGCGTGTGCCCGAACCTCAGTAAGTCGCTGAAAACAGGAGCGAATTGACAATCGTTGCGTGGCATGCTGACCGCAGCTGAGTGGTTCAGGTCAACGAGGAAAACTCAATGCGCAAGTCCACACTCCTTCTCCTTCTTTTCGCAGCGGTCGTCGCTCTTCCGTTGTACGCGCGGGACCGCAGCCATTCGTACATCACGTATGACGATGGTGGAACCGTCATTCGCCAGGCCGAGGATGGCCGGGACGTCGATGCGCGAATCAACATGCCGGTCTTTCCCGGCGATGAGGTCACGACGAGCCGGGGCGGCCGCGTCGAGATCCGTATGGCCGACGGCAACATCATTGCCCTCGACCGGTCCACGACTGTCTTTTTCAAATCGATCCTCGACTCATACGACGGCGATTCCGAACAGACGATCGTCGAGCTTCGCTCCGGTCACGTCGCCATCCAGCGCGACGAAGAGACGCGCGAGCTGCTGCGGCTCGACACGCCGAACGCCAGCTACGCCGCCAGCGAGGCGGCGATCTATGCCGTCGAAGCGGATGCCAGGAACCAGGACCGCGTGACGGTGTTCGATGGCACGATGGAAGTGCGCACACCGTCTCGCACTACGCGCGTGCGGCAAGGTGAGGTTGCGCACGTTGACGGCGAAGGGATGTACGATCTCCTTGGCTCACACGACACCGCGGACGAATTCGAGCGCTGGTTCCTGCAGCGCGCCGCGCGGTACAACACCGCCAGCAGCCGGTACCTCGATCGTTCTCTGGCCTACTCAGAAGCCGGCCTCGGATCGAGCGGCGCCTGGCTCTTCGCCGCGAACTTCGGCGGCTGGTGCTGGCGTCCGCATGTAGCTGCTGGCTGGCGTCCGTATTACAACGGCTACTGGCGACACAGCCCGGGCGGTGTTCTCGTGTGGGTCTCGTACGATCCGTGGGGATGGGTTCCCTATCACTACGGCCGCTGGGCCTACGAGCCGGCGTACGGGTGGGTGTGGCTGCCCGGTGCGGCGTACGCGCCGGCGTGGGTCTATTGGATGTACAGCCCGACCCTCATCGGCTGGGCACCGATGGGTTGGTATGACTGCTACGGCCCGTACTACGACTGGGCCTACCGTCCGTACTCTCGCGCCGGTTTCGAGATCGGCGGCGGCTTCCACGGACGCATCCGCCCCGGCGAGATCGACCTTCGTCCCTGGACGTTCGTGACGCCGGAAACGCTGATGCATCGCCACATCGATCAGGCCTCGCTCGCAGCCGACATCGCCCGCGAGCGGTTGCGCCGCGACGGCAACAGCGGCCTGGTGACCAATTCGCCGGCGCGGTTTACGAGAAACGAGATCCGCGATCCGAACACCGCCATCGGCAACGTCTTCAAACACGGAATCCACGGTGGCGTAGCGGGTGGCGCAGGCAAGGATGGCTCAGTGACTGATATGACGCCGTTCTTCCGCCGTGATCCTCAGCTTCCCAACTCGATCCGCGAGCGCGTCGTTCACGCTCAACCTGTCGACGGGGCCGTGGGGACCGGCTTGACTGGCGGCCACACGGGCGCGCCTTCGGGCGTTCCTACGCCGGGAACATCCGGCACTCTCGAAGGCCAGATCAACCGCGGCGCTGACGGCAATGTGCCGCGCTCCGGAATTACGCCAGGCATCATTCATGACGGACGTGTCGTCGGCGGACGCGATGACGTTCCCAACGGCGGTTTGCGCCGGGGCGACACCCCGGGCGGAGCGACAACGACGCCTGTTCCCGCCGGAAGCAGCAACAACGATTGGCGCCGCGGGCGTGCGGTCGATAGCGGTGCCCGACCCGGCAATACCTCACAGACTCCGTCGCCCGACGCGAACCGGCGCGAGGTCAAGCCCCCCGATCGCGGTGCGGTCGACAAGGGAAAAACGAGCGGCAACGACAGCGGTCTGCGCCACGGCGACGCGCCACCGCCGCCGCCATCGAATGCAGTGACACCACCACCGCCGCCCCCGGCTCCGCCGTCCGATAACTGGAGAGGGCGTGCGGTCGGCCGTCATGAGAGTAGCAGCGGGCCGTCAGCACCTCCACCGGTCGGCGATGCGAACAAGGGCGACGTGCCGCGCCGCATCATCGACGGCGTCGGCGGCGCGCGCATCTCACACGGAGACGCGCCTGCCAACGACGCACCGAAGCAGAAACCGGCTCACTCCTCGGAGCCGAGCTCGAACAGCGGCCAGGGCTCACGTGGTGCCGGAGGCAGTACGGAGCGCTCGTCTCCGCCGTCTCACACCGAGCATTCGTCTCCACCGCCGCCACCGCCGTCAAACACCGAACGGTCTCACGACAGCGGATCGCATGAGTCGTCGAAAGCCGACGGCGGACACGCCAAGAAAGATTGAGGTTCCCCGGAGAGCGGCCGCGATGCTGCCGCTCTCCCTTCCCGTTGACGTAGCGGATCGCCAATCCCTGCCGCCGCCCTGCGCGAACCTTCCGCTACAATCCCCCCGATGTCCGTTCCCCTTTTCTTTGCCCTCTACTGTCTGGAGGCAGGGCTCTTTTTCATCATCGTGCCGTGGACGCGGGTCTGGAGCATGAACTCGCTGCTGCACGCGACGCCGGCGCTGATCCTCTTATCCACGAACCCATTCGTTCGCGGCTTCGTCTCCGGCTTCGGCGTGGCCCACCTTCTGGTCGGGGTCAAAGACATTATGCGGATCGCAGCCGGCCGCAAGGATGGGCGGCCGGAGTGAACGTCAAGACGGTCCGGCTGGCCGGCCTCTGGCGCTCTTCCGTTCCGCTGATCGTCAGTGCCGGCTTCTTTGTCCTCTACTGGCTGGTCCTCTTCCGAAAGAAGCCGATCGTGGTCAACGGGCTCGAGGATCTGCGCCCACACATCATCGAGGGATCCCGCTTTCTCGCGCTGGCCGCGTTTATCATCTTCGTGGTCCGGCTCGTTGACGCCGTTGTCTTCGATCTGCTCATGCGGCGCCGGCGTGACGTGGTCGCGCCGCAGCTCCTGAGGCAGATCGTCTCCATCGCCGTCTACCTCCTTCTCTTCGCCGCCGCGCTCAAAATCTTTTTCCATTACGACGTCAAGACCGCGCTCACCACCGGCGCCGTGCTGGCCGCCGTCATCGGTCTGGCTCTGCAGGACACCCTCGGCAATCTGTTCGGCGGCATTGCCATGCACATGGAGGGAGCCTTCAACGTCGGTGACGTGCTCCATTCAGGCGACTACGTCGGCGTGGTCGAGAGTGTGAGCTGGCGCGCCACGCGGATACGCGGCTTCAACAATCAGGCGATCGTTCTCCCTAACTCGGTCATCGCACGCGAACGGCTGGAAGTGTTTCCCCGGGGCCGTCTGACAGCGCGCGCGTTGCCGCTCAGCGTCGACTACAACATTCCGCCGGCAACCGTGATCGGGATCCTCAGCCAGGCCGCGGCGCACGTCGACGGCGTGGCGCGCGATCTGCCCTGTTTTGCCCGTGTCGCCTCGTTTGCCGATTCCGCGGTCATCTACGAGATCAAGTACCACACCCGCGATTACTCGGAGCGTGACCGAATCGATGCCGATATTCGCAAGGCTGTCTGGTACGCACTGCACCGGAATAAGATCGCGTTCGCCACGCCGATCCGCGCCTACCAGCAGTACACGCCTCCGGACGTCCAACATGCCATCAGCGCGGATGATGTGCGCTCGCGCTTGAGCGAGGTGGATGTTCTCTCGCCCCTTACCGATGAGGCTCGGGCCACGATCGCCGCCGCAACGCGCATCCACTTCTACTCGAAGGGCGAGACGATTCTTCGCCACGGCGCTGCCGGCGACTCGATGTTCGTCGTCCATGCCGGTACCGCCAGCGTGCGCCTGCCGGATGACTCGCCCGAAGGATGGCACGAGGTAGCCCAACTCGGCGCGGGCACCGTCTTCGGCGAGATGGCCCTTCTGACCGGCGAGACCCGAACCGCGGACGTCATCGCACTCACCGATGTGACTGCGCTGGAGATCGGCAAGGAGTCGCTCCAGCCCATCCTGCACGGCCACCCCGAGCTTGCCAGCGTAATTACCGCCAAAGTCCTTCACCGCCGCGGCCACCTCGACGCCATCCGCAGCGAAGCGACGGAAGAGGAAGAGACCACGATCGTCTCGCGGGTTAAAGCGTGGTTCGGGCTGTGAGCATGTGGGAAGTTGTGAAGCCACTGGTACCTACGCATCAAATTGATAAAGCGTGGTACGCGTTCCAGGATTTATGGGAGGGCGTTCATGGACCTCGCTGATCTGGTCCACGCGATCTTGGCCGGGGATCTGCTCGCTGCCCGCCAATGGGTTGCTGACTCGCAACGTGCCAGGATCGAGTGGGAGCGGCTCGAGAAGCCTGCGGGACTGGACGAGCGCGAGATGATCGTCGCTGCTGGCTTGGCGGAACTGTTGGCCGGAAGGGCAGGGATTCCGGCTCCGTCATGGACCACTTCGGTTGGGCCGCAGGAAGGGTTCCTCGTGCTTGATCCGGGACTCGAGCGGATGCCGCGCTCGTTCGAGCAGGCGAAGAGAAATGGTCCGGAGCCGCTGCGCCGGCGAAACTTGATCGCCTCGCCCGACTTTCTGGACATCCGGTAGGTACTCATGAAGCGCCTTCTCATCGTCGAAGACAAGGAATCGCTCGCGCTGATGCTGCGCGAGACCGTTGAGGCCGAGGGGCTGGAGGCGGATGTTGCGCTCGATGGGAAGGAGGCTGTGCGGAAGCTCGCGGCGGGCAATCGCTATTTTGCGGTGCTCACCGATCTGCGCATGCCGGGGGCGGACGGGATTGCGGTGCTGCGTCAGGTCAAAGAGAGCGATCCCGACTGTCCGGTGATCGTGATGACGGCGTTTGCCACGATCGAGAACGCGGTCGAGGCGATGAAGCTGGGCGCGTACGATTTCGTGCAGAAGCCGGTCGATGCCGATCATCTTCTGCTCCTGCTGCGGCGCTGCCGTGAGAACCGCGAGCTGCGCTACGAGAACATTCTGCTGAAGGATGAGTTTCGGCAGCGTTACCGCCTGCCGGCGATCGTCGGCGAGTCGGCGCGCATCGTCGAAGTGTCCAACGCCATTCAGCGCGTGGCGCCGACCGATTCGACCGTGTTGCTGCAGGGAGAGTCGGGAACAGGGAAGGAGCTTTTTGCGCGCGCCATCCATCAGCTCTCACCGCGCCGCGACCGTCCGTTCGTCGCGATCAACTGCGCGGCCATTCCGGAGACGCTCATCGAGAACGAGCTTTTCGGTCACGAGAAAGGGTCGTTTACCGGCGCCACCGGACGGCAGCTCGGCAAGTTCGAGCTGGCCGACAGCGGAACGATCTTCCTTGATGAGATCGGCGAGATCGGACTGGGCGTGCAGTCGAAGATCCTGCGCGTGATTCAGGAGCGGCGCTTCGACCGCATCGGCGGCACAAGCACGCTCGAAGTCGACGTCCGCATCATCTGCGCCACGAACCGCCCACTTGCGGGCGAAGTGAAGGAAGGCCGCTTCCGCGAAGACCTCTTCTTCCGCATCAACGTCTTCCCGGTCACCGTGCCTCCGTTGCGTGCGCGGCGTGAGGATATCGACGGGCTCGCAGATTTCTTTCTGCAGAAGTTCGCGCGCGAGCTGAAGAAGCCGTCGCTGCGGATTGCCGCCGATGCAGCCGAGGCCTTGCGCGCCTACGACTGGCCGGGCAATATCCGGGAGTTGGAGAATTGCATCGAACGGGCGGCCATCCTCTGCGACGGCGGCGTGATCGAGCGGCGCGATCTGCACATCGAGCCCCCTTCGACCGACGCGCTCCGCGACGCCCTCGACCTCTCCGGGACGTTGGAGGAAGCGACCGCGCGGACAGCACGCGTCGTCGAGCGGCTGAAGATCGCCGAGGCGCTCGAGCAAACGGATTCGCGCGCGGATGCCGCGGAGAAGCTGGGCATTTCCGTCCGCACGCTTGCCGCGAAGATGAAAGAGCACGGTATCGAAGAGTGACGTAGCGCCGGCGGCTCGCCGGCTGGTCCGCCGCCGGCCCGGCGGCTTGCACGGCAGCTCCAGAGCAAGATGCTAGACTCTCCCGCATGAGCACGATCGGCGAGATTGAAACGGCGATTGAGAATCTGCCGTCGCCGCAAGTGGAGGAGCTCGCCCTCTGGCTGGAAGCCTTTCGCGCGCGGGGCGGGACGGTTCCGCTGCCTGCCGAGACCTGGCTGAAGCAGGCGCGGGGAGTTGCGCGACCCGGTGTGACCACCGCGGAGGTAATGGCCCTCACGCGTGGTGACGAGTGATCCCGGACCCTATCCCCAGCGCCCGCGACGTCATCAACCACCTCAACGAGCGCTTCGTGGCACGCGGTCTGTCCTATCGTCTCGATCAGATCACGGTGCTTCCCTACGTTTCGCCGTTGTGGATGGCCAACTGGTCGGTGCCACAGCTTGACGACGCGCCGGAGCGCGACGTCATCGATCAGGAGATCGCCGAAGCGCGTTGGAAGTGGCCGCAGGTTCGCGATGAAGAATGGGAGCTCAACCCTCCGGTAGCCACCTGAATTGAGACTCTTTCGATATCGTCTCGGCAGTCCATCGGCAAGGAGTTTGAGCGGCAGAAACTACGTCTACTCCAGCAGGCAAGAGCGTCGACGAAATTTCGACCTCCGCCCTGACAACACTCGGGCGAGGACGCCCGAGTGTCCGCGGTCGAGACGACCGCACTCCT
>OLLN01000163.1_pt1 | contig 21078 bp, 19 predicted proteins | sample 1604281 | NCBI WGS metagenome assembly OLLN01 (sample SAMEA104055716, study PRJEB20765) | soil metagenome | biome: Arctic tundra; feature: Polygonal ground; material: soil | place: USA | collected 2011-09 | depth 0-0.5 m | reverse complement strand
GTTTCGTCACGACCTTTCTACCCGAAGAGCGACGCCGTTTCATCTTGGGTTGCGGGCGAAGCCCGCGCTAGGATCCTTCGGCCGTCCTTCGCCGCATCACCAGCAGCGTGAAAAACAGCGTCAACGCGGCGGACATCGGCTCAGGATGACACAACCGGGAGGCTTCGGATTACCGCGCGATTGAGCTCCCCCGCGTACAATGTTTCCTTCCAAACATGCAAACGCCAGCGCCGGACGAAACTGTCCGCCTTACTGATACGACGCCGAGCTCGTCGCTGCCGTACGCGCAGTTTGCGCCCGGCTCGATCATCGCCGGCAGGTATCGCATCGTCAGCCTTCTCGGCTCCGGCGGCATGGGCGAGGTCTACCGAGCGGATGATTTGAAACTCGGCCAGCAGGTGGCGCTGAAGTTCCTCCCCGCGGCGTTTGCACGCGACGCCATGCAACTCGGTCTCCTGCACGACGAGGTCCGCCTCGGGCGGCAGGTCGCGCATCCGAACGTCTGCCGCGTCTACGACATCGGCGAATGGGATGGCGCGCATTTCGTGGCCATGGAGTACGTCGACGGCGAGGACCTGGCGCGGCTGCTCCAACGCATCGGACGCCTCGCGCACGACAAAGCGGTGGAGATCGCGCGCGGGGTTGCCGCCGGGCTTTCCGCGGCGCACGCGAAGGGCATCCTTCATCGCGACCTCAAGCCCGCCAACATCATGATCGACGGCCGCGGCGAGCCGCGCATCACCGACTTCGGCCTGGCACTCGCCAGCGAGGATGCCGTCGACAGCCACTTCGTCGCCGGCACGCCCGCGTACATGGCCCCCGAGCAGCTCGAAGGAAAGGCTGCGACGGTGCAGAGCGATCTTTACGCGCTCGGCCTGGTCATGTACGAGATCTTCACCGGCCGCCGCGCCCGCAGTGGACGCACCATTCCCGATCTGCGCCGCGAGCACGCCACCGAGATCCCGACGCCGTCGAGCGTAGTGCGCGAGATCGAGCCGGCCGTCGAGCGGATCATCCTGCGCTGCCTCGAGAGCGATCCATCGCTGCGCCCGCGATCGGCGCGGCAGGTCTTCGAAGCGCTGCCGGGCGGCGATCCGCTCGCTGCCGCAATCGCCGCCGGCGAGACTCCGTCGCCCGGCCTTGTCGCCTCCGCCGGCATCGAAGGAACGCTCTCCCCCGCCGCACCCTGGGGCTGGGCCGGCGCGATCGCCGTGCTCCTCGCATGCGTTCTCGGCATCACCGCCGACTGGCGGATCATGTCGAAGATTCCGTTCGAAAAGCCGCCCGAGGTGCTCGAGCAGAACGCTATCGACATTGGCCGCGCCCTCGGCATCGCGCCGGGAAAGTACCGCGTGCGCGCATTCGAAGCGCAGTCCCCGTATCTCGCCTGGCTGAGCGAGCACGATCGATCGCAACAGCGCTTCGATCATTTGCGCACCGGACCACCCTCAGTCGTTTTCACGCTTCGCGAGAGTGCGACGCCGCTGACGACGCTTTCCGACAAGACCGCGCCATCGAGGGATGATCCGCCGCTCCGTGAAGGCATGGTCACGATCGAAGTCGATACCAACGGAAGGCTCTTCGGACTCGCTGCGCCTCCGCGACGCACGACTAACGCTCGCGCCGATTGGAGCAAAGTACTTCGACTGGCCGGCTTCGACGCCGCAACGCTCACCAGCACCACCCCGCGCATCGTTCCTCCATTCTTCGCCGACGAGCGCGTGGCATGGAGCGGATTCTGGCCCGACGATCGAACCAAACCGGCTCACATCGAAGCGGCGGCCGCGGGCGGCGTGCCGGTCTTCTTCAACATCACCGGACCGTGGAACGACGACACGAGCGCTGTGGGACGCCAGCCCTTTGAAACGCCTTCGCTGGCGATCTTCGTCACGATCATCATCTCGTCCCTGACGCTGGTCACGATCGTGCTGGCGTGGCGCAATCTTCGGATGCGCCGAGGAGACCGCACCGGTGCGTTGCGGGTCGCATTTGCCGTGTTCGCCATCGAGTGCAGCGTCTATCTGCTCGCCGCCGATCACCGCGCCGTCTTCGCCCACGAGAGCAGCGTCCTCATCGGAGCGATCCGGATGGCCCTCTTCTGGGCTGCGGCCTACTACTTCCTCTACATCGCCCTCGAGCCATACGTTCGGCGGCGCTGGCCGGAGCGTCTCATCGCCTGGTCGCGGCTGATCGGCGGCAACATTCGCGATCCCCTCGTCGGACGCGATCTGCTCATCGGCATCGCCGCCGGCCTCGCCCACGTCACACTCGCCTCGGCGGTCAACTGGCTTCCCGCTCGCCTCGGCTGGAGGGCGTCCGGACCTCCGCACGCATCGAACCTGAACACTCTGTTGGGCGTACGTTTCGCACTTTCCGAGATAGCCTCGTCGATCAGCGGCGGCATCGTCACAGGCCTCGCATTGGTCATCCTTCTCGTCGTGCTGGCCATCATCCTTCGCCGCCGCAGCCTTGCCACCGCAGCGCTCTACATCCTGCTGGTCACAGCGTTCGCCTTCGCCTCCAGCGGCAATCCGTACATCCTCGCTTCCGCGTTAGTCATCAACGCAATCTTGACCGCCGTCATCGTCCGCGTCGGCCTCCTCGGCATCATCACCGCGCAAACGATGTTCGCCGTCGCTTTCACGCTCCCGATCTCGGTCGACTTCTCCGCCTGGTACCTGCCATCCGCAATCGCGCCAGCCATCTTCATCGCCATTCTCACCGCCTTCGCCTTCCGCACCGCCATCGGCAACCAACCGATGTGGAGCGGCAAACTCTTCGACGAATAATTTCGAGCGAAGCTCTTTGGACTGCGGTAGCGCCAGCTACCGCTTTCAATCACGAGCGACGCGAAACGACTTCGCGAAGGCCGCATGCCCCGCAATCAACCGCAGCGACGCGTTCAACAACGCCAGATTCTCCGCCCTGTTCAGCCACGTCGATCGCCCTGAGGGATGCGGCAGAACGATGACGTCGAATGCTTTCCCGGCGCGGCGGGCGCGATGAATGCGTCCCACCGCATCCTTGAGCTGCGCGATCCCGATCATCTGCTGCGACGCCAGCGTCCCGACCGCGATCACTAGTCCTGGATGAAGAATCGAGATCTCCCGATCGAGATGCGCACCGCATCGCGCAATCTCGGCGGCGTCCGGCACGCGGTCCCCGCCGCTTTTCGCATCCTTCCCCGGAAAACAGCGGATCACGGCGGCGATGTGAACGCGCTCGCGAAACATCTCCTCGTCCACGCCGATGCTGGACATCCACGCAAACAGCCGCTTGCCCGCCGTGTACGCGAAGGGGCGCCGCGCGTCCACCTCATGAGGACCGGGCGCCTGCCCGACCAGCATCACGCGCGCGCCCGCAACCGCGCCGACCACCGGACGGCCGAACACGTTCGGGCAGGCTACGCACGCCGTCAGCAGCGCAACGTGTTCGGCAAAAGCGGCGTGTTGTACCATCGCGTCCGCCCATGAAACGCCTCGCCGCCGCGCTCCTCTTCCTCTCGATCGCGATGCCGTCGATGGCCTGGACGCGCGCCGCCGACCTTCGCATCGCCGAAAAAAGCGCGGCCCTGGCGCCGCCTGATCTTCGGCTGCTCCTCGACAAGTACCACGACGACTACATCCACGGTGTCGATGACGCCCTCGCCACCGAAGGTACCGACATCCATCGCCGCCGCCTGCGCGAGCGCATCGACGCGCAGACCAGAGGAATCGTGGAGATGATCCGCACCAACCAGCCGATGAGCGCCGTCGTCGGCCAGCTCGGCAACCTCTCCCACCTCGTCGGCGACGCCAACAATCCCTTCCACATCGGCGACGACGATGCCGCCGCGCACGCCGACTTCGAGCAGTACTTCGAGCACCGCCTGGCGCGCTTTTCGCCGGTCTTCTATGGCGTCGATCCAAACTTCACGCTCAATCACTATCTCGACAAGATCTTCACACGCACAACGAACCTCGGACCACTGATGGCCGAGGAGTACAAGAACGGGGATGGATCAACGTTCGACGATCGATCCACAGCCTTCGGCGTCGCCTCGGTCTGCTACTCGCACGCCATCACCGACACCGTCAATCTCTACTACTACATCTGGAAATCAGCCGGCGGCAGCGTGCGGCCAATGCACGGTGGCTTCAATGCCCATTAAGAACATTGGCCGCGCCATCCTTTCTGTATCCGACAAGAGCGGCATCGTCGAGCTGGCGCGCGCGCTGCGTGCAAAGAACGTCGAGATCCTCTCCACCGGCGGCACGGCCAAACACCTCGCGGACAACGGCATCGAAGTCACATCCATCGCACAATGGTCCAGCGCCCCCGAAATCCTCGGCGGCCGCGTCAAGACGCTGACACCAAAGGTATTCGGCGCCATCCTCCACGACCGCGACAACGCTGGGCATCGCGACGATGTGAACCGCCTCGGCATCCCGCCGATCGATCTCGTCGTCGTCAACCTCTATCCCTTCGAATCGACAATCGCCAGAGAAGGCGTGACGATCGCCGAGGCAATTGAACAGATCGATATCGGCGGCCCGTCGATGCTGCGCGCGGCGGCCAAGAACCACAAACACGTCCTCCCGCTCTGCGACCCGTCGCTCTACGCAGACTTCATCCGCGAATTCGAAAATGGCGAGATCAGCGAGACCTTCCGCCTGCGCTGCGCCATCGAAGTGTTCCGAAAGACCGCTGCGTACGATGCCATGATCGCAGCATTTCTCTCTTCGACACCCGACACCCGACACCTGACACCCGACACTCTCACACTAAACCTAACAAAGTTCCAGGACCTGCGATACGGCGAAAACCCCCAGCAAACCGCCGCCTTCTACGTCCCGCAAGGCGCAACCCCCTTCGAACAGATCCAGGGCAAAGAGCTCTCCTACAACAACCTCCTCGACCTTGACTCCGCCATGCGCCTCGCGCAAGCGTTCCATGAGCCCGCCGCTGCGATCATCAAACACACAAATCCCTGCGGCGTAGCGCGGCGCGACACGCTTGCCAACGCCCTCAAAGCCGCCATCGAATCCGACCCCGTCTCCGCCTTCGGCGGCATCATCGGCGCCAACCGCGAATTCGACGCCGACGCCGCAGCCGTCGTCGAATCGATGTTCCTCGAAGTGATCGTCGCCCCATCCTTCAGCGACAAGGCCCGCGAAATCCTGGCGAAGAAGAAAAACCTCCGCCTGATCGTCGCCCAGCCATTAACGAACGAAGCCGACTACCGCAGCGCCGCCGGAGGCATCCTCGCCCAAAGCAGGGACATCGTGACTGGAAAAGCACAGACAAGAGTGTCTGTGCCACACCACTCCTCGCATGTGGCACCGACCGCCTCGGAGGCAAAGACAGCCTCAGCAACAGAGTCGACCTCACTGCCCCAGCCGGCCTCAGATGATCCAGCACAAACACCGACCGCGGCCGAAGCCGGGAATGATGTAGCACAGACACTCTTGTCTGTGCAGCCCACTCCCTCCTCAGTGCCAAAGACATCCTCGGTGACACAGACAACCTCGGATCACACAACACAATCGCCTGCCGCGGCCGAAGCCGGGAATGATGTGGCACAGACACTCTTGTCTGTGGTGCCCACTCCCTCCCCAGTGGCAAAGACCACCTCGGTGACACAGACAACCTCGGAGCACCCAACCCCAACCCAAGCCGCGGCCGAAGCCGGGCATGATGTGGCACAGACACTCTTGTCTGTGCTCCCTCAAGGCTGGAAAGTGGTCACCACCCGCCAGCCCACCCCCGAAGAAATGGACGGCCTCGAATTCGCCTGGATCGTCTGCGCCCATGTCAAATCGAACGCCATCGTCCTGACGAACCAATCGCAGACAGTAGGCATCGGCGCCGGCCAGATGAGCCGCGTCGACGCCGCCAAAGTAGCGATCATGAAATCGATCCTGCCAATCGCCGGAACCGTCGCCGCCAGCGACGCCTTCTTCCCCTTCCGCGACGGCCTCGACCTCCTCGCCGACGCCGGCATCCACGCCATCATCCAACCCGGCGGCTCCGTCCGCGACGCGGAAGTGATCGCAGCAGCGAACGAGCAAGGCGTGGCGATGATGTTTACGGGGGAGAGGCACTTCCGGCACTGAAGTGTTGTGCGGCCCAATTCGCCGCTCCTCATTGATGATTGTCAGCCACCTACCCGAGGAATTGGCTACGCAGATCGATGAGGTCGCGCCAGACCGTACGCCCTTCATCACCGAGGCAGTGCGCCGCCGTCACAAATCCCCTACGCACGGCGATGAGACCGCACGAAACGAGCTGGCCGATGAGCTGACTCAGGAGCTGGAGGACATTCCACTATAAGGTCGCCGGGCGATTGGAGTCACAAACTCACGACAGCGTGTTTTCGAGTTCGCATTATGATCAATACGCAGGCGATTACGCCAGTAGACGTTAGTGTTACCCAGCCAACTCGATACGGACCATCGGTTGCCCATCCGACGATACCGAGTGTCCACGCAATCACTACAAAGAACAGGAAAGCGTTTCCTCCAATAGCGCTTGCAGTCGTTACAAACTTCCTTCCGAACGCCGAGGGAGGAATTCGAAGTATGGTCATGGTCATGGAGGCTCCCGCTGCAGCCACCAAGATTGCGCGCAGCAAAGAGCCTATCGGCGAAAACCATGGGGCTTCGCCAGCTATGTACCCCTGGAACTCCGCAGCCAGCCACCAAAGCTCGGCGCACACCAGCCATGCAAGAGCAACGGGAAGTGCAAAAGCGGTGGTGAAACGGGAACCAAGTTTCCATGACCAGGAAACGCACCTTGCCGCAACCGTTCCGGATCGCCTTAGCGTCCGAGCCGTGTGACGTGCAAGCTTGACGAGCGCTCGATAGCAGGTGTTTACAACCGCGACCGCCGCCTTGGCTAGGCCATTTACGACTCCTCGGACTTGTCGATTGTATGCACTTTCGACCGCTGTGGTCACCCCGTTGGCGAATGCGATCGCCGCGCGCTGCATTGTGTTTGCAAAGAGCTCGAGCGCGGTCAATCGCGACCCCGACGGCGGCATCGCAATACGGTCGAATCTAACACTCGCGAGGACCTCGTGATAACTCAACGGATCGGGGACTACAAACATTGGCGCTCTGATTGTATAAGCCACACTCGATACTAAAATCGCGATCGCCGAAGCGGATGCGGTCAGCGGTGCCGCATGTAGTGCGCTCCATGACAACCATTCGGCATCGACGCCCCCTACTATGTAAAGCACAGCCAGTACAATTAATGCCGCTAGTGTCATCGTGAACCCGATCGCGGTTGTCAGTACTGTGGCGCTACTGACATCAAGCTCGCCTCCCCATTGCGGTACCTGCGATCCCATTCGAACGGTCATGGCAGCCACGAAGAGTAGCTCCGCAATCAAGGCAATCAATAGGGTTCCAATCAGTAGGGATCCGAATCCGAGGCCTCCCATGGCTTCCCAGATTCCGTGACCTGCAGCGACGAAGGCCACAACCACTGCCAGGTAAGTCAGCGCAGTTCGATGATTTCTCACGAAGAGAAGCGCGAAGGCAGCGGCGAAGATCACGCCCGCAACGTAGGCCGGCCATGCCCATCGCAGGTAGCCCACGGTGAGAGCCGCGGCGACCGCTATTGCCCTGAGGACATAGGTTGCTTTAAGGAGCGTTGGCTCCGAGGCGAGTTGGCCGAGTAGCGACGCATCGTCATTCGGGCAGAAGACATCGACGGAGTCGGCTTCAGCCGGGCAACTCGCGCACTTCGAAAACTTCAACTTCGGCGCGTCGTTGGCAATCTCGACCCACCAAGGGACAGCTTCAGCCATCAATACCTCCGTGTAACCCAATAAAAGGAGGGTCTCCGTGAGGATTTTCCCTACCCATGCCCATGATTTAGAGCGCGGCTGAGGAGCGGAGCGACACTCATTTCGCGCGAAGCGCTTTGGAGTGCGGTAGCGCCAGCTACCGCTTTGAATCACGTGGTGAGAAACCAAGCTTTGAATTCTTGATCCGAGTCTCCGGGAACGGGTATGAAACGACGTGCTTGCGTTTTCGATCGCGCGTTTGAAAGCGGCGACTGGCGTCGCCGCACTCCAAAGCGCTTCGCGCGAAACTAGAGGGTGACCAACTCCAAGTGCTCGATCTCCGTTTCCAGGAAATCGCTGGCGATTCTTCGGAAGCGTTCCTCGGCGTCGGTGACGAGGAACTTGTGCCTGGGAGTACCGGACGGCTTGTCGCTGACCGCGTTCTTTACGAATGATGCCGTCGTCTCGGCGCTGTCGACGATGGCGATTTTGTCGCCGGTTACCTGTTCGATCGTGCCGCGGAGGATGGGGTAGTGCGTGCAGCCGAGCACGAGGGTATCGATGTTGGCGTCGAGGAGGGGCTCGAGGTAGATCTCGGCCACTTCTCTCGCCACGTGCGTGTTGGCCCATCCCTCCTCGGCTAACGAGACGAAGAGCGGGGCGGCGGATTCGATCACTTCGATCTTCGGGTCGATCAGGCGGATCGCTTTCGTGTATGCCTGCGACCTCACCGTCCCCTCGGTGGCGATGACGCCGACGCGGCCTCGCGTGCGGGCGACGGCGGCGCGTGCGCCGGGCTCTACGACGCCGATGACCGGGATCTTCAGCGAGGCCTGCAAGGCCGGGAGCGCGGCGGCGGTGGCGGTGTTGCAGGCCACGACGAGCATCCCGATGCCGCGGTCGATGAGATGCGCGGCGGCCTGGAGCGAATAGCGCGTCACGGTCTCGGCGGATTTCGTTCCGTAGGGGACGCGCGCGGAATCGCCGAGGTAGATGAGGGAGTGGTGTGGGAGGGCGCGGGCGATCTCGCGGAAGACGGTGAGGCCGCCGACGCCGGAGTCGAAGATGCCGATGGAAGAGTGAGACTTTGGCATTTGGTTTTGGATGTTTTCACTCTTCGTGCTTGCTACTGCCCCTCATCCGGCCTTCGGTCCACCTTCTCCCCATCAAAAAGCGATGGGGAGAAGGGGCTCGATTGGTGGGTAGCGCGAGATGAGTGAGTAGCGAGTTTTTCACTCTTCACTCTTCATCCTTCATCCTTCATCCTTCACTTCACCCTTCACTCTTCAGATCATCCGGCGCGGTCATGACGCCGCCGCCTTCTCTTTTGATGTTGTATTGCTCGATTTTCTTGTAGAGGTTCGATCTGGGGGTGTCGATGGCTTCGGCGGTCTTGGAGACGTTCCAGCCGTTTTCGCGGAGCTTGGCGAGGATGAAGGCTTTTTCGGCTTCGTCTTTGAAATCCTGGAGCGTGTCGAGGCGCATGGCGGTGCTGATGATGTCGCCGGCGGCGCGGAAGAACTCGGCGGGGAGGTCGGTGATGTCGATCGTGTCGGCGGGGGTCATGATCACGAGGCGCTCGATCATGTTGCGCAGCTCGCGGACGTTGCCACGCCAGGCGGCGTCCTGCATCGCCTTCGCCGCGGACGGCGTGAACTTCTTCGCGGGGCGGTTGTACTGCTCCGAGAAGATCGTGGCGAAATGCTGAGCCAGGAGAGGGATGTCGTCCTTGCGCTCGCGCAGCGGCGGCGTGCGCACGGGAATCACGTTCAATCGATAGAAGAGATCCTCGCGGAAGCGGCCGCTCTTGATCTCGTCGGTCAGATCTTTATTCGTGGCCGCGATCACGCGGACGTCGACTTTGATCACTGTCGCCGATCCGACCGGCTCCACCTCTCCTTCTTGAAGCACGCGCAGCACCTTGGCCTGCGTGCGCAGCGACATGTCGCCGATCTCGTCGAGGAAGATCGTGCCGCCGTCGGCTGCGACGAACTTGCCGGTCTGTTTGCGGACGGCGCCGGTGAACGAGCCCTTCTCATGTCCGAACAGCTCCGACTCGATCAACTCCTCGGGGATTGCCGCGCAGTTGACCTGGATGAACGGCATCGCTTTTCTGTCTGACCGGCGATGGATCTCGCGCGCCACGAGCTCCTTGCCTGTGCCCGACTCCCCCTGAATCAGCACGGTCGCCTTCGTCGGCGCGGCCAGCTCGATCTGCGTCTTGAGATTGACCATCGATGCCGAATCGCCGACCAGTTGATAGTCGCGGGCCTCGCGCTCGCGCAGCTCCCCGACCTCTTCTTCGAGCTTCTGCTGGCGGACGGCGTTGCGGACGGAGAGCAGCAGCTTGTCGCGATTGAGCGGCTTTTCCAGGAAATCGAACGCGCCGCGCTTCGTGCACTCGACGGCCGTCGAGATGTCCCCATGGCCGGACACCATGATCACCGGCGACGGCACCTTCTGCTCTTTCAGATTCTCGAGGACTTCGATGCCGTCGAGAATCGGCATCTTGATGTCGAGCAGGATGGCGTCGTAGGGCGCGGCAGTGCGCGTGGCCTTGTCGATGCCATCCTGCCCCGAACGCGCCTCGTCGATGCGATAGCCCTCGTACTCCAGCGTCATCCGGATCGCTTCGCGGATGGCAGTCTCATCGTCGATGACCAGAATTCGAAACGGCATTCAGTTACCTCGCTCGTGCATGAGTCCGGCCAATTGTATGGGTAGGCCGAGGTATCCTGATGGGGATGGATTTCGCCTCAGTTCTGCGAATGTTCGGAGACTTCTTCGAAAGTGAGCGTATCCGATATGCGGTGATCGGCGGGGTGGCCGTGACCGCATGGGGCCGGGTCCGATCTACCAAGGACCTCGATTTTGCAGTCGAAACCGACGGGAGGCTGCGCGTAATCGCGTTCGCCGAATCGATCGGCTATGAGACCCTGTATGCATCCGAAGCGTTTTCGAACCACCTTCATCCAGATCCCTCGCTTGGGCGCGTCGATTTCATGTATCTGCGGGGCACGACCGCGGAACAAGTGTTTTCGGCCACAACGGAAAAGCCGCTGCTTGACGATCACAGCCTTCCTGTTGCGAGTGCGGAGCACCTCGCGATGATGAAGGGTCTATCCATGCGCAACGACTCCAATCGTGTACGCTACGAAGGCGAGGACGTGCGAGTGCTGCTCAACGTTGAGGGTGTCAACATCGAGGCGGTGCGGGAGTACTATCGAAGCCTCGGCATGTTGGAGTTCATTGATGCCATCATCAAAGCGCGTTGAGCCCCTCTACGAACTCGAAAACGACCTCCGCATAACTGCAGCGGACATCGCTGCACTTTGGTCGGTTCGCGAGCGCGATCGCCTGCCTCCCATCCAGTACATCGAATGGTGCACTCTTCTCAGCAAGAACCTTCCCGTTTCCCGCGATGACCTCGCAACTGACGACTATCTGCCGTTCGAACTCTTCGCGTAGTGCCGCGATTCAGAGTCGCCGCCGGGCCGGCGGCAATACAGCCGTCGAGCCGACGGCGCTACGCCCGTCGTGCAGCCCGGGTCTTCCGATACAATCCGCGCCGATATGGACGTCACCATCACACGCGAGCCCAAGGTCGCCAAGGCTGACCACCTCTTTGTACTGATTGCAGAAAACGGCCATCCCGATGTCGCCGTCGCCGCGAAGGCGATGAAGGCGATTGCGGATGCAGGATTCACCGGGAAGGCGGAGGAGTCGCTCACGACCGTTGCCGGCGAGCCGAAGAAGATCACACTGCTCGGTATCGGCAAGCAGGAAGCGCTCACCATCCGCATTCTTCGCACGGCGCTTTACAGCGTGGCGAAGATGGCGAAGAAGCAGCGCGACCGGAACATCATCGTCGTCCTCCCCTACACCGTTGCGAAGCTCGATGCGGATGCGACGACACGCATCGTCGCCGCGGCGCTTTCCGGCAGCGACTACAAGTACGACACGTACATCACAAAGAAAGAGGACAAGTCGCTGCCGATCAGCGCGCAGTTCGTGCCGCCCGAGGGAGTCGATGCGAAGCGGGCGAAACAGCTCGACCTCGAAGCGAAGGCCGTCGCTGCCGGCATCCGCACCGTTCGCGACCTCGGCAACGCACCTGGCAATCTCGTCACCGCCACCTTCATCGGTCATCGCGCCGAAGAAGTCGCGAAAGAGATTGGCATCAAGTGCACGGTCTATGGCAAACGCGAGATCGAGAAGATGAAGATGGGCGGACTGCTGGCCGTGAACAAAGGCTCGGCGGAAGAGCCGCGCTTCATCGTGCTCGAATACGCGCCGCGCAAGGCCACGAAGCACGTCGCCCTCGTCGGCAAAGGCATCACCTTCGACTCCGGCGGCATCTCCATCAAACCGTCCGACAAGATGGAGGAGATGAAGTTCGATATGTGCGGTGCCGCGGCGGTCATCGGCACGATCCAGGCGGCGGCGATGCTGGCGCTGCCTGTCCGCGTCACCGGCGTCATCGCCTCGACGGACAACCTCCCCAGCGGCAGCGCGTACAAGCCGGGCGACATCATCACGACGATGAGCGGCAAGACCATCGAGATCGTGAATACCGACGCCGAGGGACGCGTGATCCTGAGCGACGCACTGCACTACGCGTCGGAATTGAAGCCCGATCACATCATCGATTACGCCACGCTCACGGGCGCCTGCGTGGTGGCGCTGGCGAGTGAAGCGGCCGGACTTTTCTCGAACAACGACGAACTGGCTCAGAAGTTGATTGAGTGTGGGGAGCGCGTCGGTGAGCGCCTCTGGAGATTGCCCGAGTGGGACGATTACAAGGAACTGATCCACAGCGAGTGGGCGGACATGAAGAACTCGGGCGGACGATGGGGTGGTGCGACGACCGCGGCAGTGTTTCTGAAGGAGTTTGTCAATTGTCCATCGTGGGCGCATCTCGACATCGCCGGCACGGCGTACGCGGAGCACGAAACGTCGCGCGAAGCGCGCGGAGCGACGGGCGCGGGCGTGCGCGTGACGGTCGCGTTTCTCGAATCGCTTGCGCGCTCCTGACCGCGTGTCTCACCGTTTGTCTGCTTGGGGCATGTGACGCGCGTCCGCCCGCACCGGTGCGGATCGCGCCCGCGCCGCGCAACGAAGTCAACTTCGCCACGGTCGACTCGCCGAGCCTGCAGTTCATCCCGCGGCAGCAGGAAGCGCAGATCTGGCGGCTCGACGAGAATCCGATCGTCGTTCCCAGCGATCATCTCGATGCGTATCTCGGATCGATCGACGCGCCGCAATTCGCCCGATACGAAACGCTCGACCTCACCATCGGCAAGTACAGCACGCTGGCAGGCGATGGCTTCGCCACCGTCGAGATCTTCCGCTTTCCCGATTTCGTCAAAGCCTTCGGCGCGTACTCGATGGCGAAGAGCGGCAACCGCCAGTTCCTCCAGATCCCCAACGAGTCATTCGCGAAAGCGCACTCGATTCACATCTGGCGCGGGCCGTACTACGTTCGCCTCACTGGCGGCGGACCGGGCAACGCACTCCAGCGGCTGGCCACGTTCGTCGCAGACCGGATGCCGCCCGCGCCGAACAAGCCGGCGGTCTTCGCGTTCCTGCCGGACACGGAGCGTGTGCCGGGGAGCGAGCGTTACTCCGCTGATTCCGCCTTCGGCCAGACGTTCCTCGGCAATTCCTTTCAGGCCACGTACAACGTCGGAAACGACATCATCGAAGGCATCGTGATTCCGGCCAGCAGCCGTCAGGCCGCCGCGAACATCCTCGATCAATACAAAGGTCTCTACCTTCACAACGGCAAGCTGCTCGATCCGATCCCAAACCTCGGGGAAGACAATTTCACCGCCGAGGATCGGTTTCTCGGCAGAGTCGTGGCGTTCCGCATCGACCGCTTCGTCGTCGCCTTCAACGGCTTTCGCGAGCGCCAGCATCTCGTCGATCTGGCCACAAATGCCGATCAGCGCATCCTCGGCACGATTCGCAAACAACTCGTGACGGCCGACAAGCAAGCCGAGAGCGGGAACGACGGCGAGAACACGTCGACGCTGCCGGCGTGGTTGCGGCAGAGGAAAAGGTAGACACCCCTCACGAGCACGAGGAGTGTGGGCGTCTCGCCCGCGGCCAGAGGGCGTCTCGCCCGATGGTGTGTCTCGAGGGTTCGCGAGAAATTACCCACGACTCTCGAATGCCTGCCAAAAGCGCTCGGGCGGGGACGCCCAAGCGCCCGCGGGCGAGACGCCCACACTCCAAAATGGAGCCTACTCCACCGTGAAATCCTTGCGGACATAGCCCAGCGCGCGGGTGCCGGTGATTCGGAGCAGGACTTTGGCGGTGTATTTTCCTTTCGGGAGCTCGAACGGTTCGCGAAGGGTGAGGAACCCGGTGGGGACGCGGGCCGGGCCGGTTAGACTGACACGTTTTGATTTGAATCCGGCCGTGGCGCCGTGCTCGTCGAGGATGTAGATGAGCAGCTCGATACCCGGCGATGCATCAGGAAGTTGCGGCACGACCTCGGCGCGGTTGAAAGCCACTGCCAGGACCGACGTGCCGCCAGCCGAGGTGACTCCGGCATCGAGCGTGGCACCGGCCTGCGGTACATCATTGATCAGGATGTCGGCGAGCTGCAGAGCGTCTACGTTCTTGCTGGCGGGAACGTAGCCGAATCCCTCGCGGTACGACACCTCGGAACCGCGCGGCAGGCCCTTCACCTTGACGGAGATCTTGCCGCGCTTCCGGCCCGCGCTACTGAAGCCGAGGACGTAGACGGTGCGCTCGGCGCGCATGATCGTGTCGACGGCGTCGCCGAGGTCGTTGCGATTGGTGATGACGCGTCCGCCCGTGCCGCGCGAAAGGAGGTAGAGCGCGTCGTTGTCGAGATCGGTGAGCGTATGGCGAAGGCCCTGGATGTCGATGCTGTCCAGCGTGACGCCGGCGGAAACGAACGTCTCGTGCATCTGTTTGACGATGTCCATCAGGTGCGCATCGATGTTCGGCGGCCGGCCATTCGCCTTGATGTCGGTGATCCGCGTCGTGTCGAAGCCCTCGGTGAAGATGACAAGGTGCTTCTGTCCTTCGAGTGCGCTGAGTCGCGCGGCTACGTCGCCGAGGGCGCCGACCTGATACTCGATCAGACGATTGCCGGGCATCTTGAGCATGTCCTGATTGGCCTGACCGCCCTGGAGCATGTCGTTGACTTCGGCTCCGAGTATCGGAGAGAGCCCTTCCGCGGAACCGCCCAGCTCCGTCGCCGTCAGCCATTGGGCGCGCTCGGGACTGGAAAGCGCGACGCCGAGCGGATCCTGTGCGGAGCTTGCGCGAAGTGTGTAGATCGCCCGCGTGATCGCCACCCGGTCGGAGAGAAACGAAGAAACAAATTGCACGCCGCGGTTGGATGAGTAGGTGGCAACGGCGAAGAAGTCGGTGGTTGGATTCGAATGCGCCACGGCCTGCTCCGCAGCGGTCTGCGCCTTTTTGATTCTGGCCGGCGTGGCGAAGCTCAAATCGAACAGAAAGAGATACAGGCGTCGCTCGCGGCGCGGCCGCTCGACCGCCGTCTGCGCCGCGCTCGGGACTTTCGCGAAGTCGATGGCGTCGAAGTATTCGATCGGTTGCGGACGCCCGTCGACGAACAGCTCGAACGCGTCGCGCGTCAAGCCCTCGACCGGCTGGTTGTTGCCCGAGGTGATGTAGACGGGTACTTCCACGACTTCGACCGTGACGTTTTCACGGACTTGCGCGGCGACCGAAAGCGCGCACGCGGCGCCGAGTGTCAATGCGATCCATCGTTTCATGACCTCTCCCACGTTCCGCTCTTGCCGCCCGATTTGCGCATGAGCTGGAGCGATTCAATCGTGATGCCCTTCTCAGCGCTCTTGCACATGTCGTAAATCGTCAAGGCCGCGACGGCGCATGCGGTCATCGCCTCCATCTCCACGCCGGTCTTCCCTTCGCAACGAACGATGGAGTGGACTTCGATGGTGCCGGCGGCCGGATCGAGGTCGAAGGTGATGTCGATCGACGTGATGGCAAGGGGATGCGCGAGCGGGATGAGATTCGGCGTCTGTTTCGCGGCCAGAACACCGGCCACTTTGGCAGTCGTCAGGACATCGCCTTTGGGCAAAGCCTGGGCGACGAGTTTTTCCAGCGACTCCGGCGACATGCGCACGGTCGCCACGGCAACGGCCTCGCGCATGGTGATGCGCTTCGAAGCGACATCGACCATCGAGATGCCGCCGGTTTCGTCGAGGTGAGAGAAGTTCTTGGTCATGGTTTGTAGGTTAGTGGATTAGTAGATACTTTCCCACTCCTCGACCGTATTCACATTCATCAACGGCTCGCCCGCGAACTGCGCGCGGAGATCGTCCTCACCGAGAATCTCCGCCTCGTCAGCCGCCGCGACTCCCCGAAGATCGTACCGCTTCGCAGCGATTCGTTGCTGGAGACGGGGAAGGAGCGCAGGATCGTAGCCGGCGCAGAGCATCTGCGTTTTCTCGCTCCAGACCGGCGCGAGCAGGAGCGCGTTGCTGCGCTCGAAGCGATCGCGAAGAAAGTGCAGGATGGCAGTCGTGATCAGCGGGTAGTCGACGGCGATGATGAAACAGCGATCGCTCGCATGTGCGAGTGCGTAGGCGACACCGAACACCGGCGCCTGGTCGTCGTGAGGGCCCTCGTAGATCGTCGCCAGCGGCGCGGCCGGACCGCCGTGCCGCTGGACCGCGACAACGTCTTCGAAAACCGCGGCCGCGGCAGCGGCGACACGGTCGAAGAAGAGCTCCGTCTTCGAACGGCCCATCCGCCGCGACTCGCCGCCGATGAGGATGTAGGCGTTCATCGCCGGTAGCTCCGGGCCAGTTCGGCGACGTCGGCCCCTCTTCGAAAGCGCATCACCGTCTGCCAGTTGATCACGGCCGTGCGGAAAACACCTTTTCGCAAGAACCGCCGGCCTGACGTCGTGACTGTCAGCGGCAGGAGAATCGAGCGGCCGCTGCGTTTCATGCGGATGGCGAGATCATAGTCCTCCATCAGCGGAATCTCGCGGAAGCCGCCCATCTGCAGGAAGCGCTCGCGGCGAATGAACTGCGCCTGATCTCCCCACGGACAACGCGTGATCGAAGTCCGCAAGTTGATGAGCGCGGCAGCCGCGCGGAGCTTGCGCGCCGGCTCCGCGAAGGCCAGGCGAAATCCGCCAAAGCCGGCACCGCCTGCGAGCGCGTCCTCGACCGCGGGCGCGGCGCCGGGCGGGAGACTCGTATCAGCGTGCAAAAAAATCAGCACGTCGTTCACTGCTGCGTTTGCGCCCAGATTCAACTGGCGCGCGCGCATCGCCTGGCAGAGAAGTAACCTGGCACCGGCACTCTTGGCGAAGCGAGCGGTGCGATCAATGCTTCCGCCATCGACGACGATCACCTCGGCGGCTCCAGCCGCAAACGCTGACTCGATCGTCGCGCCGATCCGCTCTTCTTCGTTCAACGTGGGAATGATGACTGAAGTGTGAAGAGTGAAGGATGAAGAGTGAAGGAGTTGCAGTCTGTTTTCACTCTTCACTCTTCACCCTTCACTCTTCACTTCTTCTTCCCTTCGCGCTGCGCCACCTTCTTCGCGTGCCGCGATTGGCCCAGCGTCACGTTGATCGGGTTCGAGCGGTCGAGAAACGGCACGGGAGGTGCCGAGCGGACACCGAGCTGCCGGCGTACCTGCTGCAAGGTCTCGTGATCGGGATGTTCCTTCTCCCCCTGCCGCAAGGTGTCGAGAGCCTTCTTGCGATTGCCCGCGGCGATGTAGACGCGGGCCAGATTCGCGTAGTGATTGCCGTCGTAGAACTCGAGCTCGATGGCGCGTTTGCAGAGCTCGATGGCCTGTTTGGTGTTTTTTTGCACGAGCATCAGGCAAAGTCCAAAGTACGAAAGGCCGCTCGCGCTCTTCGCAGTTTTCGACAAAATCAACGGGGAGGACGCGTCCTCCGCTCCGTACGCATCCAGAAAAATCGTGAGCGCGCGAAGGTACTCCTCCTCCCGCGTCAGCTCGATCGCTTCGTCTACTCTCCTCTGATGGTCGGTCATCACAGCAGCTCACGCGAGCGCAGCCGCCGCACGTAGCGCTCGATCCGCTCGCGTTCTCCATCACCCAGGCTGATAAAACGAACGCCGTACTTCGCGGCACTTCCCGCGAACTCGGCGCGCAGCACTTCGCAGTCCAGTTGCAACGGCTTCGGATCCGCCGGGAGGTAGAAATGCAACCGGATCTTTCCGTCGGACGGCAACACGCGGTCGACTTCGAGAAACATGCCATTGGCAGACACGTTGATGCTCCGGCCGATGAGAAAGCGGCCGTTGTTCTCGACCGAGACTTCGATGCGCGTCAGCGTCCGCAGCTCGCGGCGGGATGGGATTGTGGTCAACCGCGCCACCTTCCCGTCCAACTCCATTCGTTCCAGTGGCCGGTAGATGACGTCGTTGCAACCGGCGGAGAGACAGAGGTCGGCGTGCTCGGGCGAATCGCGCTCACAGACGAGCAGCAGCGACATTGTACGCGTCGCGGCATCCGCCCGGATCTCGCGGCAGAACTCGGGGGCGTTCATGTCGAAGAGATCGAAGGCAAACATGATGAGCTGCGGCCGGTCCTTGCGCGCGATCTCCAGCGCTTCGGTTCCCGCCAGCGCGGTGACGATGATGGCCTCGCGGCGGCGAAGAATCGATTCCTGAAACAACAGCGAGCCCCTCGACTGGTCGACCAGAAGGATGCGAGGAGGCTCGGGGCTGCTCACGCCGCGGAGATCTCCCGAAGGCGGGGAATGTTGCGTTTGAGGTCGTCGACGAGCATGGCCACGTGATCTGCCGTGTTCGACTTGCCGAGGCCGAAGCGGATCGAGCCGTAGGCCAGCTCCTCGGCGACGCCAATCGCAGTGAGCACCGGCGACGCGCTGCGGTCTCCTGAACTGCACGCCGAGCCCGACGACAGCGCAAAGTGGCGAAGTGCCAGCATCACCGCGTCGGATTCGACGCGCTCGAACGCGACGTTGAGATTGCCGGGCAGGCGACGCTCGCGCGGTCCATTCACGAACGCGCCGGGCACTTCGGCGACAACGCGATCCCACAACTCGTTGCGCAGCAACGTCAGCCGCTCGCCCTCGGCGGCCATTTCCTTGTCGCGAAACCAGAACGCCCGAGCCATGCCGATGACGCCTGGTACATTCACGGTCCCACTGCGGGCGCCTTTTTCCTGGCCGCCGCCGAGCATGACCGGCTCGATGCGGATGCCGCGGCGCACGACCATGCCGCCGATTCCCTTCGGACCGTAAAGCTTGTGCGCGGAGAATGCGGCCAGATCGACATTCGTCAGGTCGAGCGGCACTTTGCCGGCCCCCTGCGTGATGTCGCTGTGAAAGAGAACGCCGCGCTCGCGGCAGATCGCGCCGAGTGCGGCAATCGGCTGCAGCGTACCGATCTCCCCGTTTGCGGCTTCGATCGAGACGAGCTTCGTGTTCGGGCGGATGGCGCCGCGGAGCTCCTCAGGATCGATGAAGCCCTCGGCGTCCGTCGTCAGCATCGTGACCTCGACGCCGTGCTTCCCGAGGCGTTGCAGCGGCACGAGGATCGATTTGTGCTCCATCGCCGAGCTGATCACGTGATCGCCGGATCCGAGAAGATTGAGCGCGATGTTGTTCGACTCCGTCGCTCCGGCCGTGAAGTAAATCTCATTCTGAGCGACACCGAAGAACTTCGCGATGACTCCTCGCGCCTCTTCGACTTCCATCGCCGCGCGCTTGCCGTACGCGTGCGTCAGCGACGCCGGATTCCCGAAAAACTCGGTGAAGTACGGCAGCATCGTCTCGACGACGCGCGGATCGACCGGCGTCGTGGCGTGATGGTCCATGTAGACCGGCATTTCGGGCACGTGAGAATGATACTGCTGTCACGAGGCCGGAGAGAACCAACGGCTGTCACGCGGAGGCGCGGAGATGCGGAGAAAAGCTGGCTTGGTTTCTCCGCACGTCCGCGTCTCCGCGTGAAACCGCCTCTCTTCATCCAGCCGCAGAACTATCGTCTTCGCCTTCTTCGCTTCGCAGACGGGAGCGGTGTCGCCTCTGAATCGGCCACGCGCCGGGCACGCTGCGCGAACTCGCGCCACTGGCGGAAGACTTCGACGTACTTGCCTGACGAGAGCGCGTATAGCTCGAGGAGCGCGAGGGCATCGTTGAACGGCTCGCGGAAAACGAAACGGATCTGTGCTTTGCGATCTACCGGAGGTTCGAGCAGGCGCCACAGAGTATCGAGCGCAGTCTCGATCTGATGCCGCGTTCCCGCCGCCAGCGACATCCGCGTACACATCGGCTGGATCAGCTCACGGATGAAGACGACCACATCGCTGGTCTTCATCTTCGTTGTGCGTCGCGTCTCTTCTGTCTCGAGCTCCTGCAGAATCCACGGCAGAAACATCACCGACAGCAGCACTGGATCGGAGATGCGCCGTCCCGCCTGAACCGTGCGGTCGAGCACTTCCAGCATTTTCCAGAAGTACGGAGCCCGGTCACCGGCGATCGATTTGTAGACCTCGGGAAGCAGCGGATCGAGAAGGCCGGTGTCGACCATGAGCTGGACGGCACCGCGCGACCAGCCGCGCCGCAGCAGATCGAGAATCTCTTCCGACACCCGCGGCGCAGACGCCTTGAGGATCTCGTTCTTGTGACGGAGGATCGCGTCCCACGTGGCCGGCTCGATCGAGAATCCCAAACGCGACGCGAACTCGACCGCCCGCATCATGCGGACCGGATCCTCGCGGAAGCGGACGTCCGGATCGCCGATCACGCGCACGCGCTTGGCCTCGACATCCTCGAGGCCGCCGACGTAGTCGATCACCGAGAAGTCGGCGATGTTGTAGAAGAGCGCGTTGATCGTGAAGTCGCGGCGCCGCGCGTCCTGCAGCGGCGAGCCGAACGTGTTGTCGTCTGTGATCAGAAGTTCAGCAGCGTCGTCGGCGCGGTCAGGCTCGCGCCGGAACGTCGCCACCTCGACGAGCATGTCCTGAAAAATGATGTGCACCAGGCGAAAGCGCCTGCCGATGATGCGGCTGTTGCGGAAGAGACGCCGGATCTCCGCCGGATGCGCGTCCGTAGCGATATCGAAATCTTTCGGCGTTCCGCTCATCAGCAGATCGCGCACGCTCCCTCCGCAGAGATACGCGCGATAGCCACTGCGGTGAAGGCGATAGAGAACCTTGAGAACGTTCTCCGGAATGCGCCGCCGCGAAATGGGATGGTCGCTGCGGTCGACGTAGATGGGGTCGATTTCGGGTGCGGGGGGTCGGGGGTCGGGGATCGG
>OLLN01000011.1_pt1 | contig 21179 bp, 18 predicted proteins | sample 1604281 | NCBI WGS metagenome assembly OLLN01 (sample SAMEA104055716, study PRJEB20765) | soil metagenome | biome: Arctic tundra; feature: Polygonal ground; material: soil | place: USA | collected 2011-09 | depth 0-0.5 m | reverse complement strand
TTTTCCACTCCCCACACCCCACTCCCCACTTTCCACGCTTGCATTTGGAAACGACCTTCCCCATACTACGCCTCGCACCTTTCGTGCGACGATCTCAGTAAGGCATCCCGCCGGGCGTTCCAGAGAATGGTCTTCTCCGCCTGATCGTCGGCTTTCCGGCCAAACTCGAATTCGAGCAATATCCAGGGTCGTTTATTGAACACGCATGACGCCAGACAATCGACAACCGCGTAAGCGCCGCCGGCGCAGACGGCGAGCGGGTGCACCGGGGGACGCCTCCGGGGACAGCACCTCGCAAGGCCAGCCCAACGGCAACGTCGCCCTAGCAGGCGATCAGCAATCCTTCAACGATGGAGCGGGCGGAGGTGCGGGCCGCAGACGCCGCAACCGTTCGCGCCGCCGCGGCGGGAAACCGCAGGGATACAGCGGCGACGCCCAGCAGGCGCCGCCGATCGATCTCCCGCCGGGCGAGCTCGCTCCGGTCTCCGGAGTTCTCTGGATCAAGCCGAATGGCACCGGACTTCTCGTGCAGCCGTCGAACAACTATGTGCCGCAGCCCGGCGACGCCATCGTCCCGCGGCCGGTCATCGAGCGATTGCACCTGCAGGCAGGTCTGCTCCTTACAGGCAGCGCGCGCCGGGCTGGCAACAATCTCGAGTTCGTCGGCCTGGAGCAGGTCGAAGGAATGGCACTCGAGGAGTATCGCGAGTCGCGCCGCCCCTTCTCCGAGTTGATCTCGATCGATCCGAATGAAGTGTTCAAACTCGAGACGGAGCCCGAACGTCTGACCACGCGCGTCATCGATCTTCTCTCTCCCCTCGGCAAAGGACAGCGCTGCCTCATCGTCGCTCCGCCGAAAGCCGGCAAGACGACGCTTTTGAAAGACATCGCGCACGGACTCAATCTCAATCATCCCGAAGTGACCCTCTTCGTTCTTCTCGTCGATGAGCGACCCGAGGAAGTCACCGACTTCCGCCGCTCCGTGGCCAAGGGCGAAGTCGTGGCCTCGAGCTCGGACGAAACCGCCGAGAACCACATTCAGATCGCCGAGGTCGTGCTCGAACGTGCGCGCCGCCTCGTCGAGATGAAGCAGGACGTCGTCATCCTCTGCGACTCCATCACCCGCATGTCGCGCGCGTACAACAACGAACAGCGCGGCTCGGGAAAAATCCTCTCCGGCGGCATCGACGCACGGACGATGGAGAAGCCGCGGCGTTTCTTCGGCGCCGCACGCAAGGCCGAGGATTGGGGCTCGCTGACGATCATCGCCACGGCACTCGTCGACACAGGCTCGCGCATGGACGAAGTGATCTTCCAGGAGTTCAAGGGCACGGGGAACACGGAGATCGTGCTCGACCGCGGCCTTTTCGAACGGCGCATTTTTCCAGCCATCAACATCGCGCAGACCGGTACCCGCAAAGAGGAGAAACTCCTTCCTCCGAGCGTGCTCCCGAAGACGCACACGCTGCGCCGCGCGCTGGCCGGAACCGACCCGTTGAATGCGATGAAGATGCTCCTCGAAAGGCTGCAGAAGTTCTCGTCGAACGACGCCTTTTTGAAGAGCTTCTGACCCGGAAAAAGCCGCTTCGCTAAAACGTTTTTTTGATCCAAAAAACCGTTTTAGCCGGCCATTCCCGCTTTGCCCCAAAATCCCCTCAAATTTGCTATTCGTTTTGCGGCAAGTAGTGTAAAAAGGACGTTATTGTCCACCCCCCCTCAACCGAGTCACAACAGGAGACTTCTATGTTGCGAAACCGTACCCAAAGTTTGTTCATGGCGCTGCTCTGCTGCGTCATTACCGTGGCCGCGTTCGGCCAGGGCGGAAACATCACCAACGGCTCGATCAGCGGGCACGTCATCGATGGCAGCGGCGCCCCCTTGCCGGGTGTGACCGTGACCGCGACCAATATCGACACGGGCCTGAACCGGAATGACGTTACCTCGAGCACCGGCGAGTACCGTCTCAACCTCCTCCCGCCGGGCCGCTATCGTGTCGACGCCGAGTTGGCCGGTCTCGGCAAGACGCGTGCGCCGAGCGTTACCGTCCTTCTCGGCAACGACACCCGCACGGAGCTGAAGCTCACGCAACAGGTCACGGAGACGATCACCGTTACCGCGGTCGCGCCAATCATCGATACCCAACGTACGGGAATCGCCGCAGCGGTCACGAACAAGCAGATCGAGAACCTTCCGCTTCTCGGCCGTGACTTCCGCGCACTGGCATCCCTCACTCCCGGCGTTAGCACGGGCTCGTTCGACACCGCTTCGATCACGGCGAACGGCGCGCGTCCGTTGTCCACCGACTACAACATCGACGGCGCGAGCTCGAACAACGACTTCTTCGGCCAGCAGACGGGCGGCTCCCGCGCACCGTTCACGTTCTCGCAGGCGGCCATCAAAGAATTTCAGGTCATCCGCACGCAGTACGACGCCGAATACGGCCGCGGCGTCGGCGCAGTGGTCAACGCCATCACCAAGAGCGGTACGAACCAGGTCGACGGCGAGGTGTTCTACTTCGACCGCAAGAAGTCCTGGGCGTCCACCCGTCCGCTCGTTTTCAATACCAACGTCAACGGCACCGTGTACCCGCTCGCCGTTTCCGACAGCTTCCTGGGGAAGAACTCCACGGAGCCCGGATTTTCCCTCGGTGGACCAATCGTGCGCGACAAGTTCTTCTACTTCGTGAATGCTGACGGCCAGAAACAAGCGCAGCCGTTCGTAGTTGGCAACGACATGCGCACGTCGGCTCAATTCCTCGCCCTCACCGCGGCGCAGCAGGCGGCGGTGCTCGCGAAGATCCAGACCAACGTCGGGTTGCCGTACGAGTCCCAACTCAACTACGACGTGGCGAACAAACTGAACACCTACCTCGTGAAGCTCGATGCGAACTTCGGGGAGAAGAACCACTGGTCACTGCGCGACAACATTACGAATTTCAACACCACGAATAGCTCGAGCACGAGCACCTTCGGACTCAATGAGACCGACGAAGTCGATAAGTTCTACCAGCTCGCCCTCGAAGGGGACACGGTCATCACGAACAACATCTTCAATCAGTTCATCGGCCAGTACGCCCGGGATCAGCGCCCGGTGACCGCGACGACCACCGGCACCGAGTTCACCATCAACTACGCTACGAGCACGCAATTCTTCGGCACCGCCGACACCACCCCGAACACGGCCGATGAAAAGAAGTACCAGCTCAAAGACACGCTGAACTACCAGTGGCACGGACAGTCGCTCAAAGTGGGCGGCGAACTGCTGCATCGCCAACTGTTCGACTCGTTTCCGCGCTTCGCGGGTGGTCAGTATCAATTCACCGGCCTGACCAACTTCGTCAACAACTTCGCCGGTTTTTTCCAGCAGGCTTACGGCCCGCAGAACGGCGACGTGGCGTGGGATACGAGCCTCTGGGGACTGTATGTCAACGACAGCTTCCACGTCGGACCGCGCCTGACCATCGACGCCGGCGTTCGTTACGACCTCGAGAAAACGCCGCGTCCGCCCGGCAATGCCTATCCACTGCACCCGGAATTCCTCACCCAGATCAAAGACGACACGAACAACATCGGGCCGCGGCTCGGATTCGCCTACGACGTCCTTGGCAATGGCCGCTCCGTTCTCCGCGGCGGCAGCGGCAAGTTCTTCGAGTACATGCCGGACATTCTGCTGGCCTCGCCGATCCAGGGCATCAGCGGCGCGCTCATCACATCAACATTCACCTGCACCACCACTGCGACGAACCCCTGCCCCACCTACCCGAACATTCTCTCGCCGGCCGACTTCCTCGCTAAAGCGAAGCTGGGAGCCAATCTGGTCACGATCGGCTCGAACTATCAGGCTCAGGAAGCATTTCGTTCGAGCCTGCAGTTCGAACAGCAGTTGGGACAGACCTACAGCGCCGGCGTCAGCGCCATCTATTCGAAGCTGACGCACGTGCAGGGCACGGCCAACATCAACATCGTCCCTACTGGCGTCGTCCTCGGCGGCATGCCGGTCTACGACTACTACAGCTCGACCAATCCACTCCGTCCCTACAATGACCTGGGAATCATCCGCGAAATAACCAGCAACGAACAGGCTTGGTATCGCGCGCAGACCGTCGAGTTCCACAAGCTCGCCGTCAACGACTCGAACCTGTCATGGGACGCCAGCTACACGCACTCGTCATCGATCGACGACGAAACGAACACCCGTTCCACGTCGACCACCTTCCTCATCGACCCCAGAAACCCATCGCTGAGCGAAGCCGCGAGCGACAATGACCTCAAGCATCGCGTGGTTGGCGACCTTATCTATCGCCTCCCCTTCGGCTTCCAGGCCTCCGTAGTCGCCTTCTGGCACAGCGGGTTCCCGTACACTGGCGCGATCAGCTTCGGCGGCTGCACTCCGAGCTGTCCTGCAAACAGTCTCACCGGTCAGGCACAAACCAGCGTGGCCGCGAATTTCACGCCGGTATGGGTTAACTCGAGCGGACAGGTCATCGACCTCACTCAGGCTAACGGCTTCACCAAAGCGCAGTTTGCCACCTTCCTGACGGGAGCCCATCTGGCGCGCAATACCTTCCGCATGCCGAGCGTCTGGGATGGCGACCTCCGCCTCTCAAAGAGCTTCAACCTCACGCATGGCATGCAGGTTCAACTCATCGGCGAAATGTTCAACGTCCTGAACAAGAGCATGAAGGTCGTCACCGGCGTCAATCAGGACCTGTTCCGGATCACCTACACACAGGCTACCGACAAGTACACGATCACGAATTTCACCAACAACGTGGCGCCGGCCGGTTCACCGGCAAACAATCAGAAGACGTTCGGTGTCCTCCAGGGATACTCTGGCGAAGTAAGTCCGCGGCAGATGCAGTTCGCGGCGAAGATCATCTTCTAGCTCAAACTTCTCGCATCAGACACGAAGGCCACCCGTTCGCGGGTGGCCTTTTTTGGTCTTCGCCGACGGCACGCGGGAACCGATCCGCTGAACCCAACCAGAATACCGATGGCACGGCTGCAGAAGTTCTTCTCCGGCGACCCCTTCTCCATGTGTTTCTCGTCCCGAAAAACGCCGTTCGGCAAACCGTTTTTTGATCCAAAAAACCGTTTCGCCCGCGCATTCCCGCTTTGCCCCAAAATCCCTCAAATTCGCTATTCGTTTTCTGGCAAGTAGTGTAAAAAGGCGGCAACAGTCCGACTTCCCCCAAACCCGAGTCACGACAGCGCACGAATCCCTACTTCGTCGTCGATGCACGCTACGACTCCGCGACACTGGTCGCCGGCCGCAACAACCGCTACAACAACATCCAGATTGACGGCGGCACGCACAACGAGCTATTCAAGTTCAAGAACCTCTTCCTCTCTGAGTTCAACGGTTACTACTTCTATCCGAGGCTTGACGACTTCGAAAACCCGTCGAACTGCGGACAGACCATCACCGGTCGTGGAAAGATCAACTGCGAGTACCGCATCAGCTACGCCACGGGCGCTGATCCGAAACGCCCGACTACGTTCGGCGCCGAGCAGTTTGGCTTTTACGTCAATGATCAGTGGCACGTGAGCAACAACCTCACCGTCACGGCGGGCCTGCGTGCGGACAAACCACGGTTCAACGACACGCCGTCGTTCAACCCGATCGTACAGACCGCCCTCGGATTCAATACCGCGACCCATCCGGCGGAAAGCCTCGTGTTCTCGCCGCGGATCGGGTTCAACTGGAATCCGGGCGGCGGCAGCACCCAGCAGGTACGCGGTGGCGTCGGCGTCTTCGCCGGCCGCGCGCCCTATGTTTGGGTGTCCAACGCGTATGCCGGCACCGGCGTCGAGCAGATCGCACTCGCTTGCCGTACGGTGGACGGTTGCGCGGTTCCGGGCTTCAATCCTGATCCAGCCAACCAGCCGAAGCTCGGCGCCGCCGGCGCCCTTTCGGTCGATCTGATCGATCCGCACTTCAAGTTCCCCCGCGTCCTCCGTACAACACTCGGTTATGACCGCGATCTCTTCCTCGGTATCCGCGGAACGGCCGAGGTGCTCTTCTCGAAGACGCAGGAAGACGTTTACTACCAGAACCTGAATGACAAGCAGACCGGCACGAGCCCTCTCGACGGCCGCCCAACCTACTCGCGCGTCAGCTCGTCAGTCGTCGACGCCACCTTCCTCACGAATACGTCGAAGGGCAACGAACAGACGGAGACCATCCAGCTCAGCCGGCCGTTCTCGAACGGCATCACGCTCTCAGGAGACTACGCGCACCAGAAGGCCCAGTCGGCCTTCGACGCCACGTCGAGCCGCGCCATCTCGAACTGGCGCTTCCAGCACAACCAGGGCGATATCTTCACGGCGACACTCGGCACGTCCGCCTTCCATCAAAAGGACCGCATCAGTCTGAATGGGACCTACGATTTCCACACGGGACCGTTCGGCCACACCTTCGGCCTCTATTTCAATGCCCAGAGCGGCCGGCCGTACTCTCTGCTCCTCGGCGCCGACCTCAACGGCCTCGACGTCAACCGCGACACGAACGCCAGCAACGATCTGCTGTACGTCCCGGGTGGTGCGGACAAAGTCATCCTCTGCCCGTCCAACGCCACTACCGCAACTGCCACGAACCCCTGCGGTACCCGCACAGCGCTCAACTCGCAGATCCTCTCGGACTACCTCACCTTTGCCGGCATCGACCCGAACAAGGCTCGGATCCTCAACAAGTACGAGTCGTTCGAGCCGTGGTCGCGCAAGCTTGACTTCCACTATGGGCTGACCCTTCCGATCAAAGTGATGCACACCGAAGTCGACTTCGACATGCTCAACCTCATGCACTTTTTCAGCAAGAGCGACGGAAACGTTTACTTCGTAGGGAACCAGAACGTGACACCGGTGAACTACCTCGGCCAGGATCCAACGACCGGCAAGCCGATCTACCGCGAGAACGCGACGACGTTCGTCACCGGCAGCACGACTGTCCGCAACTTCGGATCGCTGACCCCGGGACGCCAGTACTCGATCGCCGATCTGTCGTCGCGCTGGCAGGCACGCCTCGGATTCCGCATCACGTACTAACTCTTCACCTCATCGCAGCCGCGAACGGGAGGGCTTCGGCCCTCCCGTTTTTTTGTCCGTCTGATCTCGGTATGGTAGTATTCCCTCGCTATGGTAAAGAAAGTCACCTTCACACTCGATGACATTACCATCCATCGGCTGAACACCGCTTCCGAGCGCCTCAGGAAACCGAAAAGCGAAGTCGTTCGCGATGCCATCGCCGACTATCACGATCGCGCCGGCAAGCTCGGCGAAGTGGAGCGCCAGCGGATGCTGCGGGTGGTTCGCGAGTTGGTTCCCACGATTCCGAAGCGTCCGTTGAAAGAAGTCGAGAACGAGATCGAAGCGGTTCGCTCCGCTCGTCGCGCCGGTGGACGTGGAGGGATGAGCAGGAGCTCACGTTGATCGTCGTCGACACATCCGCGCTGATCGATGCTCTGACCGGGCCGCGCCGCTCCCTCCCCCGCCTCCTGGAATTCATCGACTCGGGAGAAAGGCTGATACTGCCAACGGTCGTACTCTACGAATGGCTGCGCGGTCCGCGCCTGCCGGAAGAGCTCCATGTCTGCGAAGAGCTTTTCCCGCAGGACCAGGCCGTGGTTTTCGGAGCGATGGAAGCGCACGTTGCGGCCAATTTGTATCGCAAGGTCCGCCGCCCGCGCGGGCGGGAGATCGATCTCACGATCGCCGCTTCGGCCATCCTCCGCGACGCCGCATTGTGGACGCTGAATCGCGATGACTTTCGCGATATCGAAAGCCTGCCGCTGGTCTGATCGCGGCGTCCGTTACCCGACGACCGCGCCGACCAGATCGTACGGATGCGCGTCCGTGATCGCCACGCGAGCGAACGCCGGCAGATCCTTCGGCAGCAGCTCGATGCCATCATTGATCAGGAGACGTCCGTCGATCTCCGGCGCCTGACCGATCACGCGTCCTTCGAGGAGGTGCTCGGTCTCGTCGCAAACGCCGGTGATCAGCGCCTCGAATGTCTCGCCGATCTTCGCTTCGTTGCGCGAGCGCGAGATCTCCTGCTGCATCTCCATCAGCTTCTCGCGCCGGCGTTCGGCCGTTCTGCGCGTCGGCAGATCGGGCATCCGCGCCGCGATCGTCGCGTCCTCGGCCGAGTAGACGAACGCGCCCATCTGATCGAACTGCGCCCACTCCACGAACTCGTGCAGCTCGCCGAAATTGCGCGGCGTCTCGCCGGGATGGCCGGTGATGAACGTCGTGCGCAGCGACAGGTCCGGAACCAGATCCCGCATCCGCGTCACCATCTCGCGGTAGTCGGTCGGCGATCCGGGGCGGCGCATGATCTTCAATACGTTCGCCGAGACATGCTGCAGCGGGATGTCGCAGTAGGAGGCGAAACGCTTCTCGCGCCCCATCAACTCGAAGAGCGACCAGTCGATCGAACCGGGATACGCGTACAAGAACCGAATCCACGGAAATCCGGTCTCGGCGAGAAGCGTCTGTACGAGCGAGGTCAGACCGTTGGCGATCCCGAGGTCTTCGCCGTAGCGCGTGGTGTCCTGGGCGACGAGACAGAGCTCTTTCACGCCCTGCGCTTCGAGCGCCTGCGCCTCGCGAACCAGCGACGCGATCGCACGGCTGCGGAACTTCCCGCGCATCTGCGGAATCGCGCAAAACGTGCACGGATTCGAGCAGCCCTCGGAGACTTTCAGATATGCGTGCGATGTCCCCTGTGCGAGCACGCGCGGGAGATCTTCGTACAACCGAACCGACATCTTCCGGCGCGCCGGAGCGGCATCATCGATGACGCCCGTCACCGCACCCGTAATCGCTTCGAGCGAATCGAGGCCGACGAACGCATCGATCTCCGGAATGGCCTGCTGCAGATCGGCGCGGTACTTCATGACCATGCATCCAGTCACGACGAGCCGCTGTAGGCCTTTACCCTTCCGCTCGGCAACCTCGAGGATCGTGTCGATCGACTCCTGCTTCGCCGCATCGATGAAGCCGCAGGTATTGACGATGACGACATCCGCCGCGTCGAGATCATTCGTGATCTCGACCTCGGACTCCTCACGCAACTGCCCCAGCATGATCTCGCTATCCACGAGATTCTTCGGGCAGCCCAGGGAGATCATGCCGACGCGGCGGATGGGTTTGCTGATGGAAACGTCAATGCTCATGGACAGGCGTTGAACAGGGAGGGGTGCACGGGTATTCTGCGGCGCCGTGTCTACGGAATCATTCCTCCTTCGCGTTGCCACTCGTGCCGACATCGAGGGCATCGCCGCGGTCATGCGCACGTCGCTGCTGTCGCTCGGACGCAGTGTTTACGATGAGCGCCAGATCGCCAGCGCATTGCTGTACATCGCGCGCCCGGACGAACAGCTCATCGATGACGGAACGTACTTTGTCGCCGTCGCGGGCGCGAACATCATCGGATGCGGCGGATGGAGCCGCCGCCGCAAGGTGTACAGCGGCAGCGCGGCCGCGGGCGACAAGAGCGCTCTGATCGATCCCGCCACGGAGCCGGCGCGCATTCGGGCGATGTTCGTGCGGCCGGAGTGGGCGCGTCGTGGCATCGGCAGACGCATTCTGCCAGCATTCGGAAGAGCGTGCGGAAGCGGAAGGCTTCCACAGTTTCCAGCTTGTCGCGATGCGGAGCGCGGGAGGGATTTATGAGGCCGCCGGATATCGATCCGTAGGCGAGTCGCCGATAACGCTCGAAGACGGCGTGGTGCTGGAGTGCACGCTGATGGAGAAGAGGCTCTAACCGCTTGCGAGGCCACTAGGAAACCCTTTTGACCATAGAGACGCAGCGGTCGCAGAGTGCGGTTTCAACTCCGTGTCCTCAGTGTCTCTGTGGTTCATTCTGTCCGACCTAATCGATTCGCCAGATCGCCACGGCGGCGCCGAATGCGGCGATGTGCTTTTCCAGGCCCGTGTTCATCACCGTGGAGGCAGCGAGCAGTTGTTCGTCCGCGGCCGTGGCGGGAGACAGCGACAGATCGAGCGCACGCGTCACGCTCTCCAAGGTGCGGTTGTGGAGCGCGATGATTGCGGGCGTGACAGGCTTCGCTGCGTTGACCTCGTGCGTCGCTGGCAGTGCTTCGCCGCGAAGGATGAATACACGAAACGACTTCGCGCGTAGCCATTCGATGGCCGCGAGGAGCGTGATGACGTGCCAGTTGCGGTGGCGCCGGTAGATCTTTGCGATTTCGCGGTTGCGCTCGCCGCTGGGCTTGAAGACGTTCGGCTGGATCTCCCACAACAGCGCGATTTGCTGTCGCGCATCCGTCGTGCCGCTCGTTGCTCCTGCCGAGCCGGGAAGCGTGTGTTGCTGGCCCAAAGCCTGGCCGAGCGCGATTGAATCCTCCAGAACCGAGGGGATGACATCGAAGGAGATGGTCTCGCTACGGCCGCCGAAATGAGCATTGCGGCCCTGGACCACGATCCCATCCGGAATCGGTTGGCGGTCGAGCATCCCGGCAGCGTTCGCCGGTATGTCGCCGAGTGGGATGGCTACGCCTGCGGCACGTCCTTCCAGAAGACGCGGGCGGTAGAAGCTCGGCGTAGGCTTCCCTTCGATCCACTTCGGATGATTGCGAATCAGGTAACGATCCACCAGCCGGCGCCGGATCGTTGCGCAATCCTCGGGCTCGAGCATCGCCGGATCGGCGACTGACTCGGCGATGTCGCCGAAGACCTCCAGCACCTCATCCCCCATCGAGATGAAGAGGTCGAACAACGCCGCCTTCGTCTCCGGGCGGATGCCGAAGACTTCGAAGATGCGCTCGATGTGCTCAGGGAAAGGCATCGAATTCGTCAGCCGCGGTAGAAGAGAACATTGCACGCCAGAGCGGCCCATCCCGCGACGAGCAACGACTGCGCGGCCACGCGCCAACGCGGCGACGCCAGCGCGATGATGCCGCCGAGGATGGTGAATTCAACGGCGACGCGAAGGAACGCCCAGTCTTCCCACCAGAACTCGGTGCCCAACAGGAAGACGAGCGCGGCGTACAGCAGCCACGACACCTTGACCCCATTCGGCGCGAGCGATGAGCGGAGCGCGAGCAAAACGATGATGCCGAAAACGACGAGCGCTGCCATCTCGATCAGAACGACCCTGCCTGCGGCGCCCGTTGATACAACCTCACGCGCCCGCACGACAAAGCCGCGGAAGGGCAGCATGAAGTGCTCGCCGGTGACGAACGTCATCGGCAAGTGCCACAAGCGAAAAAGAAGCGCTTTCCAGCCGAAGTGCGCTGCGAACGGAACGAGTAGCACGAAGTTCATGCGCCGCCGCGGCGTCGTCGCGATTGCCGTCAGGAGCGCGCCGAGTGTGAACAACAGGCTCGTCTCCTTCGTCAGCGCTGCGAGCGCGAGAACGCACGCAGCGAGCACGAGCCGCTGTCGTCGCAGCAGCACGAGCGCGATCATGATCAGCGACACTTCCAGCGGTTCGACCAGATCGCGCGACACCGAAAGGAGAAAGCCGGGATAGAGCGCCAGCGCCAGGCAGCTCCAAACCGGCACGCGCAGCTCGCGTGTCGCGATCACCGCTGCCGCTCCGATTCCGGCCAGCGCCGCCAGGTTGACAGCGATCATCATCCACGGCACCGCTGAGCGATTGCCGAGCGAAAGCATCCAGACGAGAAACGGATAGCCGATTCGTTGCAGTCGATAAACGGGATAGTCGAAGTGGACTCCCGCGGCGACGGGCTGGGTCGAGAACGGATCGCAGGCGATGCGGTAGTAAAACTGTCCGTCGTATCCGGAGGAGTTTGGCGCGACGAGCAAACCAGCCGGCGCTGTTCTGTCGGTGAACTCGTCGCCGGCGGTTACGAAGATCGTCGGATTGAAATCGTGGCGGCGGAGTTGAATAAAGACGAACGCGCCGTAGAGCAACAGGGTTGCGAGACCTATGGCGGTGGCACTCTTTCGGACATCTTGAGTCTGCGCCCCAACCATGTTCACGGGCACATTGTCGCCGAGGCACCAGCAACGAGCGCCGGCTTTCCCCCTCATCCGGCTTCGCCACCTTCTCCCCCCGAAAAGCACGAGGGGAGAAGGCGCTCGATTCAAAGGAGTGGCGAGGATAAATCAGATGACGTTGCGCAACGGTTTTTGAGAACGCGGCCTACGCTGCCAACCGCTCGCGCGCCTGATCGAGCAGGCGCCGCACATCGGCCACGCAGGTGATGTCCGCCAGACCGCTGCGGATGTCTTTGCCGTGCGCGATTCCCTTCGAGAACCAGCCGATCACGGTGCGCGCCTTGTGAAGCTTCCAATTGATGATCTGAGGCGCGTCCTCGATCTTGGCGAGGTAGCGGTGCATGGCGTCGATGCGGCGATCGACCTCGTCCTTGTCGGTCAGAACGCCGAGGATGAGGGCTTGGATGTCGCGGAAGATGAATGGATTGTGCAGCGCTGCGCGACCGATCATCACGCCGTCGACGCCGGTCGTCTCGAACATGCGGATGGCATCCGCGGCCGTCTTCACGTCCCCGTTCCCGAAGACCGGGATGTTCAATTCGCTCTTGATGCGGGCGATGTAATCCCAATCGCTCGCGCCGGTGTACGCCTCGTTGCGCGTGCGGCCGTGAATCGCGATCGACGCCACGCCGATCTCCTCGAAGCGCTGCAGCAGCGGCAAAACGTCGTCGCTCTCCCACCCTTTGCGCACTTTGACGGTTACCGGGATCTTGACGCGCTTCTTGATCTTCTCGACGACGCGCGCGGCGCGGTCGAAATCCTTCAACAGCGCAGAGCCGGCGCCGCTGCTGACGACCTTCCGCACCGGGCAGCCCATGTTGACATCGACGATATCGACGCCCTCGGCCTCGACGATCGCGGCGGCATCATCCATCCGATCAGGATCGCCGCCGTAGATCTGGATCGCCACGGGGCGTTCCTTCTCGTCGAACTTGAGCATCTGCTTCGTCCGTACGTTGTCGCGCGTCAGCCCCTCGGCGGAGATGAACTCGGAGACGACCAAACCCGCGCCGCCAAGCTCTTTCACCAGCGAGCGATAGTACGTATCCGTCACCTCGGCCATCGGGGCGAGCGCAAGCGGCGGATCGATCAGGACTCCGCCAATGTGAAACGGTTTGTTCAGGGACGTCATCGGAATGCTTTGCAACGCGCCGGACCGGAAGCCTGTTCCACCCTCGCGGTGCTACGATGTCCGCCCGTCCCAAAAAACGTACCAAACGAATGGAGGCTTTTCATGCGCCTGAAAATGATGTCCCTGCTGCTTTCCCTGACGCTCCTCGTACCGGCTTTCGCATTCGCCGCGACGCTGGCCGACGTCAAACTCGACGACAAAGTCGTCGTCAACGGCCAGACTCTGACGCTGAACGGCCTCGGGCTGCGCAAGAAGTTCTTCATCAAGGTCTACGTCGGAGGCCTCTACCTCACGGCGAAGTCATCCAATCCTGCGACCATTCTGGCCGCGGACTCGCCGCGCCGCATGGTGATGCATTTCCTCTACAGCGTCAGCAAAGACAAGATGTGCGAGGCGTGGGAAGAAGGCCTGGAAGCGAACACGCCGAATGCGTCCGCCGAGGTGAAGACCGCGTTCAAAACGTTGTGCTCGTGGATGGAGGAGATTCCGAAAGGCAACCGCCTCGTCCTGACGTACGTGCCCGGCACCGGCACGACGGTCGAAGTCAACGGCAAGGCAAAGGGAACGCTGCCCGGCAAAGCGACCGCTGATGCGATCGTGTCGACGTGGATCGGACCGAAGCCAGCGATGGGCGACGACTTCAAGAACGCGATTCTCGGGAAACCGTGAACCTCCTGCGCCAACCTCCCATCGAGCGCCTTCTCCCCCACGCTTTTCAGTGGGGGAGAAGGTGCCGAAGGCTGATGAGGGTGCGCACTAATCCAGCGCGCGCCGGCAATCTACGCAGCGTCTGAAATGAGTAAGGCCGTCCGCTGGCGCTACGTTTGTTTCTTGCAGACGAAGAACAGCTTTACCGTTCTTCCCTCGAACCACGGATCGAACTCGTGCTCTTCGACCGGCTCTAAGCCTCCGGCATTCAGCGCGGCGATGATCTCGTCCCGCTCGTAGCAACGTTGGGTGTGGCGCTCACGAATGGCGACGCGCTCGCCGCGGACGATCGCCCATCCGGTGACGAGCGCGCGGCCGAACTTCTCGCGGCGGCGATACGTGGTGGCGATCTCGAGATGAAAGTCCGGCCCTTCGTCAACGAACGGCTCCTTCATCCCCCAGACCTCCGGATAGATCTCCGGATGGTTCATGTCGAAGAGGAATTGCGATCGGCCGTCCATGACCCGCGCGATCTCAGAAAACGCCAGCGCGAGACCGGATGGCTCCAGCAGATGGTTGAGCGAATCGTAGAGGCAGGTGATTCGCGAGAACGTCCCGCGCAGAGGCAGCGCCCGCGTGTCGCCGGCGATCAGGCGCGCGGCGCGGCCGCGAGCAACTCGCAGCATGACGGTGGAAAGGTCGACGCCGGTCGACACGAATCCGCGGCTCTCAAAAAAGGGCATGGCCAGACCGGTGCCGCAGGCGACATCGAGATGCGTCCCCCTTTCGACAGGGTAACGCTGCAACACCTCGGCGAGCAGCCGTCGCACGGCCCGAAAGTATCGCTGACCCAGCGCTTGATCGTATGCGTAGGCAAACGCGCCGTAGGACTCCGAGGCGCTCATTTGCCGGGTGTCGGGTGTCGGGAGTCGGAGGTCGGAGTTTTCGGGCTCGGTTTTCTCCGACCTCCGACACCCGTCGTCACTACGTCCACCGGTAAAACCCCTCGCCCGTCTTCTTGCCGAGCTTACCGTCGGCGACCATCCGTCGCAGCAACTCGGGGGGATCGAAGCGCAGGCCGAGCGTCGAGCAGAGGTACTCCGCGATGCCGAGTCGCACGTCGAGGCCGACGAGATCGGTCAGGCGCAACGGACCCATCGGATGGTTGTAGCCGAGCTCCATCGCCTTATCGATGTCTGCTGCCGAGGCGACGCCGTCTTCCAGCATGCGGATCGCTTCGAGGCCGAGGGCGACGCCGAGGCGTGAGGTCGCGAAGCCGGGCGAATCGCGGACGACGATCGCAGTCTTCCCCATCTTCTCCGCCACCTCGGTCACCTGCTCCACTGTCTCATCCGAGGTCCGCTCGCCGCGCACGACCTCGATCAGCTTCATCACCTGCGGCGGATTGAAAAAATGCAGCCCTACGAATCGATCGCGGCGCTCCACCGATTGCGCGAGAAGCGAAATCGAGATCGACGATGTGTTCGAAGCGATGATCGTCTCTTCCCCGCAGAAAAGATCCGCCTGCGCCAGGAGGTTCTTCTTGAGATCGATATCCTCGGGTGTCGCCTCGATGATCAGATCGGCGGCATGCACCGCAGGCTCGAGGTCGGAGGCAAGATGAAGGCGGCTGCTGGCCGCGGCGGCATCGTCAGCAGTTACCTTCCCGCGCTCGATCCCCTTCTGAAGAATCGATTCGATCGACGCTTTGGCAGCATCGAGCGCGGCCGCATCCGCATCGTGAATGACGGTCTCGTAACCAGCCACCGCCGCGAGGTAGGCGATCCCGCGCCCCATCGTGCCGGTGCCGATGACTGCCACCTGCCGGATCATAGCGGCGGAGTGTATCGTGAACGGATGCTTGGATTCCTTCTGGTCGCTGCATTGGAGATTCCGCTGCGCAGTGAGGGTGGCGTTTCCGTCGCGACGGCCACAACACTCACCGCCGTCGCACCGCACGGAGACGCGATGCTGGCGGTGTGGTGCGACAGCCGCGAGCTCGGCGCAATCTACGCGACGCGATTGACCACTCACGGAACGGCGATCGATTCCGAACCGATCCGGCTCGTGCCGCCGCCACACGCCAACTCAGAGGCATTCCTGACGTATGGCGCACCCGCAGTCGCCTTCGCCGGCGACTCGTGGGTCGTGGCGTACGAACGAAATACGGTCCACCCCGCGCGCGGCCCCGTCAGCGGCGCCGACATTCGCTGGCCGGAGATCGTTCTTACGCGCATCCGCACCGACGGCTCTGTCGTCGATCGTGAGCCGCGCATCGCCGGAGCCGGCTTTGCCCCGGTGATTGCGGCAAACGGAACGAGCCTGCTCCTGACCTGGAACATCCCCGGCGAGAAAAGGCAGATACGGCTCCTGACTCCCGCCCTGCAGCCGATTGCCACTGTGGCGCTGCCGGCGGCGGATGGTGTCGCGGCAGTGGTTCCAGGGGCCAAGAGGTATCTGGTGCTGATGATCAGCGATCGCACTCATGCCACGTTCGGCGTTTCGATCAACGACGACGGCACCGCCGGCGAGGCCGTCGACCTCGGGTTCACGCAATCGCTCGCGGCGACAGCCATGAACAACGGCGCGTTCGTCATCCGCGCGGGCGCCTCGCGCCTCACTGATCTGGTGCTCGACGCGGCGGGACGGATCGTCGCACAGCACGATCTCACCTCCTGCGCCGGCGAGGTACGCGGAGTCGCGCCAAGCGGAGCCGGCTTTCTGGCACTCGCCAATTGCGAAAACCCCATCACCCCTGTGACGATGCCGCCACTGCCGGCGACACATCTGTTCACCATCGCGATCGACGCGGAGGGCTCATTCGCCGGCGCTCGCCACCTTACAGACCGGCGGGCGTTTGGCCTCTTCGCCGCCGGCGATCAGCTCTACACGACACTCGACGACCGAACCGCGAACGTCGCACCGCTCACTCACGGAACACTCTTGCCGCCGGTGGTCATGTCTCTCGGCGCAACGGAACAACTCGCCGTGGCGCTGTTGCCAGTCGAGACGGGCGTGATCGCCTTCTGGCGCGGCGGAGGTGATGCTGTCACACAAGAATCGTGGGCGCTGCGCGCGACGCGATTCAATGCTCATGGCACCGACCCTGCCATGGCGGCGCGGGTAATGGCGCCGTTCGGCTACGACGCGGCGACGAACGGCAGCACGATCGCGCTTCTGGATGTGGAATCGCGGACGAGAATCGTCAGACTGATCTCCATCGATGATGGACGCGCGCTCGCGTCACTGACGATACCGGCGGACACGGTCAACTCGGACGGGCGGCACTGGCTTTTTTTCGACAGCTCACCGCTTGCACGAATCATCCGCACGGACACAGAAGGCGCATCGCGCGAAGAAGCGCCGATCGAAGCCGGGCAGCGATCCCCAATCGCCTGCAATGATCTCGGATGTCTGCGTTACTGGACCGACAACGGCACAGGATGGGGCGTCCTGATGCGGTCGGATGCGGCACTAGAGGATGCGCGCCGCGGCCGCATCGCAGACGATGCCACCCAGTACCCGGTCATCGCCGCCGCCGCTGGCGGGTTCCTCGTCGTCACGTGCAATGCGCGCGGCGAACTGCGAGCGGTCATCGTGTCCAACGCAGGCCGTGTGTCACACGACGTATTGCTCGCGACATATGATCCGATGCGCATCCCATACGTCTGTGCCGGCGGCGGCGAAGATGGATTCGAAGTAGTAGCAAACGAGCCGAATGCAATGCAAGCCTTCCGGATCGATTCGGCTGGTAACGTCGGCCGCATCGGTGCGATCGGCGACGGCACAGCGCGATTCGTGGTGCGCAGCGGCGCCGCCGGCTACGTCATGTACGAGCGAAACCACCACCTCTTCGCGACGGTGACCGAGTAGCTACACCGCGCGCATGGCCAGCTTCAGGATCTCGCGGTGCGTGAAGTAGTTCACGGCGGGGTCGTCGAGGTGGAAGCTGTACGTGAACTTCTCGTCGGTGTCGGCCACGAAGGTGAAGCGGAAGTAGCGGTTCTCTGCGCCGCCGAACTCTTTGACGCTGGCGGAGTAGCCGTCATCGGGCTCGACCTTGATGACGCGGTACAGCCTGTGCGCGCTGATGGGAAGATCGTCGGGCGGATAGTGGATGAACTGAATCGCGTAGATCTGCTTCGGATCGATCTCGCGCTCCGGATAGCCACCTTCGTCGCCCTCTTCTCCCTCGCCCGTGAACCACGTCTCTTCCTCTTTGAACAGCACGAGGTTGGCCGAGCTCTCGGTCATCGGCGAGACGCCTTGGTCGAGGTGAATGTGCTGCTCCGGATCGCTGGAATCGCGAAGCTGCGTGAGAAGGTCGATCATGTACTGCAGGCCTTCGCGCGTGCCGGTGAAGGCAACTTCCTCGTCTTCGTCCGAGATCCAGACGTCGAGCCAGGCATTCTTTGGGAGCTTCACACGGCTTTCGAGCGTGTCGAAGTTCACTGCGGCAAACCCGAGGCGTTTGGCAGCCGCGGTGAGGAAATCATTGCAGTGAGGGTCTTCGACCAGATGCGTCCGCGCGTAGTCGATCGCCGCCTCGTACGCGCGTTTGCGTCCGAAATCATGCGTAAGATCGAAGGGGAGGATGATTTGGTCGAGGAGCTGGTTGTATCGCTCGGCAGGTCGTGACATAGGCGTTAGGTCACCCTGACAACGCCTTGAAATCTATCATATTTCCGAAAGGCGTTTCACGCGGAGACGCGGAGATGCGGAGTGGTTTTCCCCGCGTCCTCCGCGTCTCCGCGTGAAACGCCTTTGTTTTTTTCAATCGCGCGAAGACTACCCCCGATCCCGCACCTTCCAATCCTTATCGAGATCCGCCAGGAAGCTGGCCAGGTCCTCGGCGTGCTCCTCTTCGACGGCGAGAATCCCTTCCAGCATGCGGCGCGTGGTGTAGTCGTCGTCGCCGATGTAGCGGATCATCTCCGTATACGAGTCGATGGCCACGCGTTCCGCGACGAGATCCTCTTTGATCATGTCGAGAAGCGTATTTCCTTCGACGTACTCGGAATGGGAGCGCAACAGCATCCCCTCGGGGTTGAGATTCGGCGCGCCGCCGAGCTGCACGATACGGCCGGCGAGCTGGTCGGCGTGTCCCTGCTCCTCGTTCGCGTGCTGCAGAAACTCCTGCGCGATCGGTTCCGCATGGATCCCCTGGGCCATGAAGAAGTGCCGTTTGTAGCGAAGGACGCAGACGATCTCGGTCGCCAACGCCTCGTTGAGCAGCTTGATCACGGTCTCGCGGTCGGCGCGATAGGCCTCGGTCACCGCTCCTTCTTCGATGTGCTGCCGGGCACGGCGCCGAAGCTCCTGAACGTCGGTCAAGAAAGGCTTGTCATTCATTGTTGCGTTTCTCCTTCAGGCCTCAGCTTGCAAGAATCATCGCCGGTCCGCCCCGAAGCGCGTTTGACGGGCATCATAGGTCCGTCCGCGCCAGAGCAATTTGCGCCGTACACCGGTCAGCCACGTCGATCGAAGGAAGATCCACAGCCAGATCGTGCACATAAGCGGATGCAGCAGCAGTGCGTTGTCCAGCCGATAGCGGAGTGAGCGAAAAAGGATCAGGCGCGTCGCCGTGATGACGACGACGGTGGCGATGCTGATCCGGTCTCCCGTCAGCGCAAACAGATACGGCAGGATGTGGAAGACGATACTGCCAATGGCGACCAGGAACGCGACCACATAGTTGCGGCCGAAGACCGCGAACGCGTTCTTGGTGAAGCCTTCGATCACTTCGCGAAGCCCGTGATACATCCGCAGCGCGACCAGGTCGTCTGCGCGAACCACCACGGTCAAGCCGCCCGAGCGGCGGATCAAACGGGCCAGTCCAACATCGTCGACAACCGAGTCTTTCAACGCCTCGTGGCCGCCCGCAGCTTCGTACGCATCACGCAGCACGAGATTTCCTGTGCCGCCGCCGATCGCCAGCGCCACGCCGCGCGTTCGGTTCGAGAGCCACGTCGGAAGAAAGCTGAAGCAGGTCATGGCCAGCATCGGCATCGATGCGTTCTCGCCGAATCCGTGCATCTCGAAAAAAGGCAAGAGCGTCAGCAGCGCCGGGCGGCGTTGCTCCATCGACGCCACGGCCGCACCCAGCGTGTCGGGGGCGTAGATCACGTCGGCATCGACGAACAGGAGAATCTCGCCCTGCGCGCGGCGGCTCCCCTGGTGCAGCGCCCACGGCTTGCCCAGCCAGCCGTCGCCAGGTTCTTCGCCGTCGATGACGACGAGCCGCTCGTCCTCGATGCTGCGAAGAATCGCGCCGGTGGCGTCGGCGGAGCGGTCGTTGACGACGATCAGCTCGAAATGCGGATAGGTCTGCGCCAGAAATGCCCGGACCGTCCGCTCGATGACGCGGGCCTCGTCGCGAGCGGGAATGATGATCGACACCAGCGGCTCGCGCACCGGCCGTTCATCGCGGCGCAATCGCGGAATGAGCGCGAGATTCACGACGGTACGGAAGAATGCCAGCACCCAGGCGGCGAGGACGATGAGGGTTAGAAGGCGCACGAAGGTGGTGCCGAGGTTACTCCGGTTGCGAAGTCTCGCGGTACGACTGCCCTCCTCGCGAGACCTCGGGACACCGCAAACCGCGCGACCCCGTTACGCCGGTCCGATCTTCCGCTGCGCTTCCAGCGCGTACGGCGAGTCGGGAAACTCCGTCACGATGCGGCGGTAGGTCTCCTTCGTCTTCTCCGGATTTCCCTGGACTTCAAAGTCGTGTGCGAGAAGCGAGAGGAGCGAGTCGGCAGGTAGCGAGGGCTCGCTCTTGCTGATCTCGGCCTGGAGCTCCTGGGCGACCTGAGGCGCCTCGCCGTTGTCGATCCGGATCTGGTAAAGGCTGTAGCGCGCACCGTTGACCAGAAGGTGTTTCGGATTGCGGTTGATGAATTCCTGCAGCAGCGTGCGCGCTCCCGCAACATCACCCTTGCCGGCTTCGATGCGAGCCAGGAAAAGGCTGGCGACTTCCGAAGCGTCGGTGCTGCTGTAATTCGAGGTAACGGCGCGGAACTGCTTCTCTGCCGCGGCAGTACGGTCCGCTTCCGTCTTGAATTTCGCGTTGGGAATCGGCTGTCCGCCTGGCGCCGGCATCAGCGGCGACTCGATGGTGTCGATCGCTGTCGAAAGATCCTGCTGAGCCTTCTGCTCGCGATTGGAGCGGTAGAAGAAAATGCCGTAGATGAGGACGGCGAGGACGACCGCGCCACCGGCGATCAAATAGAGGAGGCGCTGGTTTTCCCGCGCCCGGGACGACAAGGAACCGATCTCGTCGACAAACTTATCGTGTCTGAGGTCTCTGCGATGCTGGCGATCCATGGAAAGGGCGGCCTCCGTCAAAAAGTGGGTGACTCTAACCTAGCGTCGGGGAACGGTCAAATGAGGGTGGGGATTCCGGGGGTGGG
>OLLN01000406.1_pt1 | contig 21191 bp, 20 predicted proteins | sample 1604281 | NCBI WGS metagenome assembly OLLN01 (sample SAMEA104055716, study PRJEB20765) | soil metagenome | biome: Arctic tundra; feature: Polygonal ground; material: soil | place: USA | collected 2011-09 | depth 0-0.5 m | reverse complement strand
ACAACTCTGATTTCAGTTCACCCTCAGCCGCGAAGCGACCGTGTTAGACTCGCGCCTTATTCTGCGAAGTTATTCTTGCGCGAACCCTAAGCTCGATTCATCGATGATGTCAAAAGCGCCGCTGTTCGCAGCGGCGCTTTTTTTGTTCCTTCGATCGGCGGCTCACTCGATGTTGATTCCGCCGTTCGCCGTCTCGAGCTGCATGCGGCATGCGCCGTTGCCGATCGTTCCTCGAAGCGCGTTATCCGATTTCGACGTCATCGTCACCGGTACGTCGGTGGTGATCGAGCCGAAACTCGTGCGGGCGTCGACCTGATAGCCGTTGTTGTGCGGAATGGCCAGCCTGATCGATGCGAAGGTCGTCTTTAGATTGATTGCCGCGCAGGCTCCGCGGAGATCGGCCACCGAGATCGAGCCGTTCGCGTTCTTCACCGTGACAGGGCCGGCAATCGTCTTCAGCAGGACGGCTGCGAAGCTCGTGTGGACCCGCACGCCGCCGGAGACATCGGTGGCCGTCACGCCGCCGTTGGCGTTTTCGACGTCGAGTGAGCCTTTGATCAGCTCGACCCGTGCCAGACCGAACTTCGTATCGATGTCGACGTTTCCGCGGATGTCGGTGGCCGTGACGTTTCCGTTCGAGTTCTTGATGTGAGCCGGTCCATCGAGGTCGCGCACAGTGATCGCGGCAAAACTCGCCGTGAGCGTGGCGCCGCCACCGGCGTGCGAGCCTTCGATGCTGCCGTTGTTCGTCGTCACAGAGAGATCGCGTCCGATGTTGAGGAACTTCGTCGCACCGAACGAGTTCTTGATCGATGCGCGGCCCTTGATGTCATGAACATCGACGCGGCCGTTCTGGTTGTTCAGATCGAGATCGCCGGAGACGTTGCCGACGGTCACCGTGTCGAACGAATTGACGATCGTGGCGTTGCCGGCGACGCCGAGGAGCTCGACCGAGCCGTTGCCGTTGTGGATCGTGACGTTGTGCGTGTCGTTCACCGTGACGGAGCCGAAGCGGTTCGTCACGTTCAGCGAGCCATCAACATTGACGACGCGCACCGAGCCGTTGGCGTTCTGCACGGTCGTGTCGCCCGCGCTGCGCTCGACGAGGATCGACCCGAACGAGCTCTCCACCCGCTGCGCTCCCCGGCTGTCGCGCAGCACCACGGGACCTTGCGCGTTGACGATCTCGCTTGCGGCGTGAATGCCGGAGACGTCAACGCTGCCAAAGCGGTTGTGCAGCGTGAGAGGTGCGGTTGCCGGCATCGTCACGTCGAGCTCGACCGAATAGGAATTCGACGTGTGAAATCCGTGAAGGAAGCTCTCCGGATACTCGGTCTTGATGGAGATGCCGCTCGCTGACGCATTGGATACGGAGATCGTGATGGCTTTTCCGAGCTCGGCGTCCGACGCGCGGATCAGGGCGTGGACGACGACGTTGTTGCCGGCACCGGCGTGAACGGCGACAGCGCCGAAGGAATGATCGATCGAGATGCGCCCGCCTGCGTACGTCTGCGTTCTGCTGAACGTGCGCTCAAAACGGTCGGCACAGAGTGCCGGCGCGGCTATCAAGAGCAGCACGGTGGCACACAACTTACTGATTCGTAGCATGGTTCTCCTCCTGGATGACGTCCTGCAGCGTCCGCTGTTTTTCCGAGTACATCGTCAGCAGTTGCGTGCGGAGGTAAGCGTTCTGTCGGTTCTTGTTGATGGCGCTCTGGCACTCGGCGATGGCGTCGTCGAGCATCATCAGCTTGTCTTTGTAGCTGACGAGAAGAGGCGTCGATGGTTGATCGAGCTTCGAAGCGGTGAGGGCTTCGAGGTGGTTGATGGCAGCGATATGGGCCTGCTCGGCGCGCTCTACTTCGTCGACGGCGGCGACTTCGAGGATCGTGTTATCGAAATCAGCCGCGTGCATCCGCCGCTGCGCGATCCAGGCCGCCGCACCTAGCGCAGCGAGGAGGATCAGCGCCGCCGCGATCTGCCATACGCTCGTCCGTCTGCGGCGCTTGTCGTCGCGGATGGCGCGCTCGATCCGCGGCCAGAGCATGTCGTTGTTCCAGGTAGTCCGCAGGTCGCCGGCGGTGGCGGAGATCTCGTTCCAGCTCGCCAGCTTTTCCAGACACGCGTCGCACCCCTCGGCGTGCCGCGCAGCGACTTCGAGCGAGAGCCGGTCGCCATCGAGTAGGAGATCGTCGAGTTGATTGCAGTTGATTTTCATAGGTTTGCGCTTCGCGCGTTGTCGGTTGTCGGTTGTCAGTTGTCGGTTGTCAGTTATCGGAACCTGGTCTGTTGTCTCTTGTCTCTGTTCCCTAATCCACTACGAGTCACGAACCTCGCTCTTCCACTTCTCCTGCAACTGCTTCTTCGTCGAGAAGAGAATCCACTTCGAGTTCCCTTCGGTGATGTCGAGGATGCCAGCGATCTCGGCGTGGCTCAGGCCCTCGATCTCGAACAACGCGAAGACCGTGCGGCGCTGCTCGGGTAATTCGTTGAGAAGTTTCCGCAAGGCCATCCGCTTGACGTCGTCCACCGCGTGCGCGGCGCGGCTGCCGGCGACAACGTCATCGATTGGTGCTTCCCGGATCCGGCGGCTGCGTTTCCGCAACAAGTCGTAGCAGGTGTTGATGAGGATGCGATAGAGCCAGGTCGTGAACGCCGCCTCGCCGTTGTAACTCGACGCCGCGCGATGCACTTTGAGAAACGTCTCCTGCACCGCATCCTCGGCGTCCGAGATGTTGCCAAGGTGGTTGTAAGCGATCGACTTCATCCGTTCGCCGTGGCTGGCGTAGATCGACGCGAACACTTCGGAGCTGCCGTCCGCGCAAGCCCGCGCCATGCGAAGGTCGTCCTCGCTCGTGCGCGTTTGCGGCGTGATCGTCAGATTCGGCAAGGTCCCGGGCAAGTCCCGCAGTGAGTCTATGTTGAGGGAAGCATCCATCGGTCTGATGGGATAGACGCCGGGGAAGGGGGAAAGTTAGAGGACTCCAGCGGTGCCGGGATCGCAAGCGGTACACTGCATCGATCGAGAGAAGAACCCTATGGTTGACCTCGTGCATTTGAAGAGGGAACAGATACTCCGGCTGGCCCGCCAGCATGGCGTGACGAACGTCAGGGTTTTCGGCTCGATGGCGCGAGGCGATGCCCGACCGGAGAGCGACGTCGATTTGCTAGTCGAGGTCGGCGCAGAACCGAGCGCGTGGTTTTCCGGTGGGCTGGTCGCAGACTTGGAAGAACTCCTCGGCCGCAGAGTGCAAATCATTACAGAGCGAGGCCTCGATGAACTACTCCGTGATCAGGTCCTCCAAGAGGCCATCGCGTTGTGAAGGACGACAGCGTTTATCTGAAGCACGTTCTCCGCTGTATCGCCCGCATCGAGGAGTACTCAGCCGCCGGGCCGGAGAGCTTCTTCTCCTCGACTCTGATTCAGGATGGGATTATCAGAAACCTGCAGACGCTGGCTGAATCCAGTCAGCGCTTGAGCGAGTCGATCAAGCAGTCCTATCCGGACGTGGATTGGACCGGGCTGTCCGGATTCCGGAATGTTCTAGCGCATGACTATCTATCTAGGGCTCGACCTCGTCCTCATCTATCGCGCGGTCGAACAGAACATCCCGAGGCTGAAGCGTGCATGCATTGCCGCACTGGAAGAACGCGAGCCGTCGGCGTAGTTCGACGAGAGCTGAGTCCCCAAGCAACCTAGCTCCGCGGCCGCCATCACAACTCATCAATCGACTTCGGCCAATCGCTGTGCAGAAGCCGGGACAGCGCCCGATCGGCCAGGAGCTTGCCGCCGGTCTGGCAGCGCGCGCAGTAGTTCATCTCGTTCTCGGAATAGACGATGTGCTGCACCGGGCTGCCGCAATCGGGACACGGCTTGCCGTAGCGGCCGTGGACTGCGAAGTCGGGGCGGAACGCAGTGACTTTCTCGGGGAACTTGACCGCGGCCTCGGCGCGCAGACGTTCCGTCCAATCGATGAGCGTGCGCCGCGTGGCTTCGTAGAGACGGGCGATCTCGTCTTCGGAGAGGTTTGTCGTCATCTGAACGGGCGAAAGCCGCGCGCGATGGAGGATCTCGTCCGAGTACGCATTGCCGATGCCGCTGAAGACGTGCGGATCGGTGAGGGTTCGCTTGAGCGTGTGCCGCTCGCGAGTGAGGGCGGCGCGGAAGTCGTCGAGCGATACGTCGAGTGGTTCGATTCCGCCTGGGTCGTGCGCGCGGACGGCCTCCTCGCCGCGCACGATGTGAATGGACGCGCGCCTCTTCGATCCCGCCTCGGTGAGCAGCAGCGTTCCGGTGGGAAAGTCGAACGCGGCAAGTCCGAGTTTGCCCGGCAGTTTCGCGCCGGCCGGAAGCCATTTGAAGCGGCCGGCAATAATCAGATGGATGACGATGAAGAGGTCGCCGTCGAGGCCGATTACGATCCGTTTGCCCATTCGCCGAACTCTGGTGACGCGCCTGCCCGCGAGCTCGGACGGCGGCGGGTCGACGGTGCGAAGAACGAAGGGATTGCCGAGGCGAAGCTTGACGAGAGGTTGATCGACGATGCGGGTCGCGATCGCTTCGACGTAGACAGTGACGTCAGGCAGCTCTGGCACGGCGCGATTATGCGTCGTGCCCGGTGGGAAGCGATACGGTGATGGGAGATCGATGAGCCCTACGAAACTCTCTTCAGCGCCTCCGCGACATCCTTCTGACTCGGGTTGAGTTTGAGGGACGCCGCAAAGCTGGCCTTCGCCTCGGCCTTCTTTCCCTGTTTCTCGAAGATCTGGCCGAGCCAGTAGTGCGCGCGGGCGGTCGCCGGTTCGCCATGTTTTGGCGTGTACGCCAGGTACTTTCGGAGAAGCTCTTCGCCGTGGGCGAGGTTCGTGTTGCTGAGAAGGGCGAGCTGTCCGGCCCGGAAATACGCCGGCATGAAGGCACGGTCGAGGGCCATCGCGTTTTCCATTTCGTCGCTGGCCGCTTTGTAATTCTTCTCGCCCATGTAGAACAGTCCGAAGTCGAGGTGCGCCCGCGGGGACTTCGGGAACTCCTTCACCTCGTCGGCATACTCCTTCTTCGCCTCGTCCATTTTCTTCTCGGCCGAGTAGATGAACGCGGTGACGCTGTGTCCCCTCATCGCATCGCGTTTTCGTATCTCGGTTGCCTGCGCGAACGCCTTGTCGTGGCCTCCGCCCATGAACGCCGGAGCCATCGTGTAGTACTGGACGAGACCCTCGCGGGCCTCGAGATGATTGGGGTCGAGCTCGACGGCTTTCTCGAACTCCTCGCGTGTTTTCGATGCGAGCGAGGCCTGGCTGAAGAAGCTCGCGTTCCGCGCCATCATCCCGTATGCGCTGCCGAGCCAGTAATGCGCGTCGGCGGATTTCGGATTCTGCGCGATCGCCTTCTCGAACAGCCCCGATGCCGTTTCGGCATCCCCTCGAGTCATCGCGGCCCGCCCCTGATCGATGAGCGAATTCTGAGCGAGTAGCGGAAGGGCAATCAGCGCAACAAGGACAGCAACGATTGGACGCATGCACCTAGTACGTGATTTGCGTAGAACATGTTTCTGGCGCTGCTGGACCGGCAGGGAGACATAGGAGTTGCGTACTCGCTGAATCGCGTGCGTTTTCTCGCGGAGCCTCCTAGAATGCGCGTCCCGTCGATAACTTGAGCGATGACTGAAACGATCGAAGCAACCCGGCCGACTATCCCGATCTACGACGCCTCGGCCCTTTCCGCTGCGGCGGCCAGGGCTCTGTCCGATGCCCGGCGCGCGCTTGCGGCGATCGAAAGCCTTCCCTTCGAAGCCCTCACGCCCGAATCGGTTCTCGAAGCGTGGGACCGGATCTCGATCACGCTGGAAGATGCCTACGGCCCGGTCTCCATTCTCAACAGCGTTCATCCCGATGCCGCAGTCCGTGACGCCGGGGACCGGGCGCTGATCGAAGAGTCAGTGTTCATGACGGAGCTGTTCCAGAACGAGCAACTGTTCGAGCGCGTGCGCCGCGTCGAGCCGCGCACGGCCGCGCAACGGCAGTTGAAGAAGGATCTTCTCGAAGCGTTCGAGGACAGCGGCGTGGCGCTGCCGCGCGAACGGCGCGATCGTTTCAAGGCAATCTCCGAACGGCTAACGGAACTGGCGCAGGAGTTCAGCCGGAACATCCGCGAGAACAAGACGCTCCTCCACTTCACGCCCGGCGAATGCGCCGGTCTGCCGCAGTCGTATCTCGACCGCGTTGCGCGCGACGACCGGGGAAATATCGTGGTCGGATTCGACTATCCCGATTACGTCCCCTTCATGGCCAACGCCGTCAGCGAGGAGGCGAGAAAGCGCTACTACATCGCCAACACGAATCGTGGCACGGCGCGCAATCTGGAGATCCTCGACGAGATCGTGGCGCTGCGGAAAGAGATTGCCGACCTCTACGATGCCCCAAGCTACGCGCACTACGTCACCAAGCGCCGGATGGTGGGCAACCCCGAGACCGTGGCGCGCTTTCTCGATGAGGTGAGCAGCGCAGTCGTCGAAGCCGAAGTGAGCGACCTGCGGCAGTTGTCCGCGATGAAGGCGGAGCTCACCGGCGTTGCCATCGAAGACGCGTCGATCGAGCGATGGGACGTCACGTATTACCGCGAGCGGCTGCGCGAGAAACGCTACGCCGTCGATCAGGAAGCATTGCGCGAGTACTTTCCGACGATGCCCTGCGTGAAGTGGATGCTCGACATCACGGAACGGCTGTATGGCATTCAATTTCGCAAGGCCACCGTCCCCGTCTGGCACGACGACGTCATCTACTACGACGTCGATGATGCCGTCACCGGCGAGCGCATCGGCGGCATCTACCTCGATCTCTATCCTAGGGACGACAAATACAAGCACGCCGCCGCTTGGCCGGTCCGCGGCGTATCGCGCAGGGCAGCGCGCAAGCCGATCAGCGTCCTGGTGACGAACTTCAACCGGCAGGGACTGACGCACAGCGAAGTCGAGACCTTGCTTCACGAGTTCGGGCACGTGATGCACGGCGTCCTTTCGCGTACGGAGTACAACCAGCATTCTGGTACCAGCGTGGAGCGGGACTTCGTCGAGGCGCCTTCGCAGATGTACGAAGAGTGGGCGAGCCGGATGGAGAGTCTGGCCCTGATGCGTAACCACTGCACGACCTGCCCGCTCGTCGATGAGTCGCTCGTGCAGCGCATTCGCGCCGCGAAAAAATTCGGCTCCGGCATCGATTACGGACGCCAGCTTTTGTATGCGAGCTATGACATGGCGCTGGCGGGGGTCGTGAATCGGGGGTCGGGAGTCGGAGAAACTGCTCACAGTTTGTCTCCGACACCCGACACCCGACACCCGACACCCGACAGCCCATCGCTCGACGTCTGGAGGGACATGGAAGGCTCCACCCCGATGGGCACCATCGCAGACACCGCCTTTCCCGGCACGTTCGATCACATTGCCAGCGGCTATGCGGCCGGGTACTACGGCTACATGTGGGCGAAAGTCATCGCGCTCGATCTCATCTCTGCGTTCGGCGGTGATCTCATGAACGCGGCGACGGGGCGGCGTTTTCGTGAGCTGATCCTGGCCCGCGGAAGCGAGGAGCCGGCGCGCGATCTGGTGGAGCAATTCCTGGGGCGGCCCGTTTCCAGCGAAGCCTTCTTCGCTGAGATTCGTGGCGAATAGACTTATTCGCACAATTAGTGTAGGGTGTGAGTCCTTGAGGAACCTTCCTCATCCTTCAGGCCGCCTGAGCTGAGTCAGCGCTTCTGAACTCAATCTTCTTAGCAAACTCACCTTTCCTCCGTGCGTGCGAAGCTCGCCCGCTGGAAGCGGTCAGGAGTAACAACCCCATGAAAGTCTATTTTGGAAATCTCCCCAAAGACATCGATGACGCAAAGCTTGCCGACCTCGTCAAGCCATTCGGCACGCCGACCACGTCGGAAGTCGTGAACGATCGTGTCACCGGCCTGTCGAAGGGCTTTGCATTCGTCGAGTTCGCCAATGACGCGGAAGCACAGGCCACGATCAAAGGTCTCGATGGTACCGATGTGAATGGCCAGGCTGTTGTCGTCAATGAAGCGCGCTCGAAGAAGGACGCGCCGAAACCTGCCCCGGCAGTTCAACACTAAGTAAGGAGCTTGTCCCATGACGAACGTTTTGAAACCGAAGCGCGCTGCGAAGGTCACTGTCTCAGAGAGCAACATACGGAAGGCCGCGGCTCGCCTGAGCCAGCGTCCTCTGGTCTCGCCTGAGGTGCAGTACATCCAGCGAGTCCTTGGTGCCACGGCAACGCAGGATGCGGTCGACGAGAAAGTCATCGCCGTCCGCAAGCTGCCGTGGGCAAGCATCGTCATTCCGGAGTAGCCAACGCCGGGCACTGCCCGCGTGTCACCCGCTCCGTTCCCCGAGCGCCCGCGCCGATATCTGGCGCGCGGCGCTTTTTCGGGCTCGGCCAATGAAATGGTCAGTGAAACGCGCTGATGTCGACCTCTGCGTTCCCCGTCGCCAGTGCGTGAATGACGATCCCGTTCGCGTCGAGCGTCATCGAGTGCAGCTCGATGCCGTCGACGTAGCCGTGCATCATGACCCCGGGCGCGAGTGGCCGTGTCACCGCGCTCGCGATCGCGCTGCGGATCGAATCGATCTGCGGCGCCACCGACCAGTGCGCTGTTTTCGCGAGTTGCGCGCGTAATGTGTCGTGCGCGAACCGGTCGGCCATGCGGACGAAGAGATTCTTCCGCTTCGAATCGAGCGTGTATTCGAGTTTCTCCAGCGAGACCGTGCGCGTGGCGGCGTCGAACACCGGCGTCGCTTCCAGATTGACCGGACCGTTGTAGTGCCGGAGCCGCGACGCGCGGTAGTCGACGATCAATTCGATCGAGACACGCCCGTCCGCGGCCGGAGCGATGCGGATCGAATCGACGGCGACTCCCTCGTATTTGCGCTTCCCGAAATTCTCGGTCATCACGCGGCTCGCCTCGTCGTACGAAAGCTCGACGTCGAATGGGATGCGGATACCGCCGGCGCTTGCAGGTGACACACGAAGCGGCGGCAGCGGTTTCTGAATCACCGGCGGCTTCTCTCCGACGATGACGCGCGTCCGTGCGCGGAGCGTGAGCGTGCTGGTGACCGAGAGTCCCGTCCCCGTGATCGGCCCGAGCGACACCTCGGCTGGCTCCATCACCAGCCACGTTCGCGGCGCGATGGCTACCGGCGACTGCAGCGCCGACCAAACCTGTCCCGCCGCCGGGCGGATGTTCGTCAGCTTCGGCGTGTTCGCGTCGATGGTCTTCAGCACCTGCCGGAGCTGGTCCTTGACGATCGGCGCAATCTTCCAATCGGTGATGTCGATGTTGGCGAACGTGACCTGGCAGCGGTTGGACGAGAAATCGACCGGCATCGCCCTCGTCGTCGAACGAAGCCGCCAGTTGGCATCCCACTCCAGATGCGAGGAGAGCGAGATCCAGGCGTCGCGCATCGGCTCGCCGAAACCGCAGGAAAGGCACGGCCACATCACAACCTGATCGCTGAACGGCTTCTTCGTCCTGCGGCAGCCTTCGAGCGCGAAGTGCATAGTCGTGGTGGCGTGGATGCCGCCGCCGATCGCGTTCAGGACGATCGGATCGCGGACCACGCGATACTTCATCCCGAACTGTTTCTGCGGATCGAGCTCGAAGGCGTCCGTTTTCGAAAGGCTCTTCGGTACCTGCGATTCGAGCTGTGGCAGCAGCGGAGCGAGCGAAGCCCGGATCGGAATGACGATCGTCGACAGCTCCGCAGGCGGCGCAGCGGTTACGGGCGCGGGTGCCGGTAACGTTTGCGCCAACGCAGGCCAGCAGGCGATGGACAGGATCAGGAGCAGGGGAGAGCGCATGGTTTGGTGTTTTGTTGACGGGTGACGCGTTGCTGGGTTGCTGGTTGCCTGACGGCCGATTGGCTTCTGAGCCCGATCCTTCGATGCGCGAATGATAAAGTCCTTAGTGTCCAGCACCCGATAACCAGAAAAACCAACCAATGTCCGACACCACCACCCGCGGTATCCGCATTCAGGTCGAGAGCATCTACGTCGAAGAGCGCAGCGACCCGCAGGAGAGTTACTTTTTCTTCGCCTACCACGTCGTAATCTCGAATGTCGGACGCGAGACCGCCCAACTCATGAGCCGTGAATGGATCATCACCGACTCCGACGGCAACGTCGAGCGTGTCGAAGGCGATGGCGTCGTCGGCGAACAGCCGCTCCTCGCTCCGGGCCAGGTCTTCGAATACACGAGTTTCTGCCCATTGCGGACGTCGATGGGCTCCATGCAGGGCAGCTATCTCATGCGGCCGGCCGGCGGTGAATCTTTCCGGGCGGAAATCGCGCCCTTCACTCTCGCTGTTCCTGGTGTTGTTAATTGAAGGCTACTTAGTGCGACGGCGAGTCCAGATCTCCTTCCTTTCCGCGTTTCTAACGCTCCTGACGGTTGCGTTCGCGGCCGCGTTGGTCGTGCGCGTCCGATCCTACTCGGGGCCTACGACCACGGAATCGTCCGCGTCAGCGTCGACCACGGCGGGGACAAGCGCGGCTGCACGATTGAATCGCAGGACGGACGGTCTCTCCGGCGACGGCGGCGAGCCGCTTCCCGCCGGCACGACTGCTAGCACTACGCGGGGTTCGGCGGCATCGAACGCACCTGCCGCTGCCGCGCGCGCAAAACGTTTCCGCGAGCTCCTCGCCCTCGGCGCGCCGAAACTAGACGTTCCGGCCGCTCCCGTCCATGCACCCGTGAAAACAGTTTCCGTACCGGTGGTGGCGAAGCCGCAAACGCCGGTCAGCCGGCCCACGCAGGCGGCCTCGAATGCGTTCCGAGGATCGGGGGCATCCGGGACGGTCGGGAGTGGAGGCCCGCCGTCATCCAACAGCAAGCCGAATACCGGCACCAACGACCCGAAGGATCCGAACTCGGACACCACTCCGCCGCAGCTCATCTCGATTGCGTTCGATCCACCGCAAGTGTCGGACGGTGGCGACACCACGCTCGTCGTTACAGCCACCGACGACCTCTCCGGCATTCGCGGGATCTCCGGCACGCTGACCAGCCCGAACGGCAAAGCGGTGCAGGGTTTCGCGCAGCAACGCGACGGCGAGACCATGCGCTACGTGAGCCGCATCCACATTCCGGAAAAAGCCGAAGAAGGCATCTGGAAGATCACCTTCCTGACGATGAGCGACATGGCCACGAACTCCGTCACCCTCAGCGCCGCGCAGGGGACTTTGCCGCCGACGGCGTTGCTGAAGGTGAGCTCATCGGCATCAGACTCTACGCCTCCCACGCTGCGCAACGTCTGGCTCGATCGTGGCGCGATGCGCGCCGGTGAGCACAACACGCTCTACGTCGACGCGCAGGACGACAAGTCGGGCGTCCATCTCGTGGCCGCCGTCTTCCTCAGCCCGTCGAAGCTGGCACGCTTCGGCGTCGGCTGTCACACGGGGGCGAACAATGTGTGGGAGTGCGATGTGTTTCCGCCTGCGTGCCTCGACTGCGGCGACTGGACCCTCGAGCAGGTGCAGTTGCAGGACAACGCCAACAACTTCGCCACGATCCGTCAGGAGAATCCGGCCGTGCAGGCAGTCCGGCTCAACATCACCAGCGATACCTGCGACAACCAGCCGCCGGTGTTGCAGGGACTGGCACTGAGCCGCACCGAGATCGTGATGGGGCGCGACGAACCGGTCATCGAGTTTGTGGCACAGGTCTCCGACGACAGTTGCGGCATCGGCGGCGTCAGCGGACAGATCGTCGGCCCGGGCGGAAACTCCAGCGGCACCTTCTTCTCGCTCCAGCAGCGCGACGCCACCACGTTCGTCGGAACGGTCCGCCTGCACCCAAACTCCGCGCGCGGTCTGTGGCGGGTGCAGTCGATCACCGTCAACGACAAGGGGCAGAACCTGAAGATCTACTACGCGAACGATCCGCTGTTGGCGCATGCGATTTTCAGGGTGAAGTAGCGGGATAGTTGACAATTGACAATGGACAATTGACAACGAAAGCAATGTGTCCGGCTACTCGTTCGCGTAGTAGGTCCATCGCCTTCGTTGTCAATTGTCAATTGTCCATTGTCAATTACCTCCGCCCACCCCAAGTCTTCGACAGCCTGTTCTTCGGCACGTCTGGCACATCGCCCGCGTAGTGCGAGGTGTCGTTGAAGAGCGTCAGGCGGGGACAGGTGACATCCTTGAAGTCGAGGATGTTGAGCGCGCAGGGGCTCTGATCGAGACGGTCGCGGTATTTGCGCGGGTCGACGCCGATGAGCGAGCTGACGAGGAGGCGGATCGTGGCCTTGTGCGACACCACGAGGATGCGCTGATCCGCATGCTTCTCGACGATCGCCAGAAGCGCTGGCAGCGCGCGTGCGGTCACCTGCAACCCGCTTTCGCCGTCGGTCGGCGCGAACGAAAAGGGATCGGTCTCATACCGCGCGTATTCTTCCGGGAACTCCGCCTCCACCTCGGCGCGCGTCTTTCGTTCCCACCGGCCATGCGCGATCTCGCGGATTCCATCGACCGGCGTTATGGGCAGGCCGTGCGACGCCACGATCAGCGCGGCCGTGTCCAACGTTCGGACCATCGGGCTGGCGTACGCGGCGCTGATCGGCTCGCCCTGGAGGCGCAGGCCAAGCCGCCGCGCCTGGTCCCTTCCCTCGTCCGAGAGCTTCACGTCGATGGCCCCGGCGAAGCGGTCCTCGTCAGTCAGCTCCGTGGCTCCGTGGCGGACGAGGTAGACGCGCGTTGTCATGAGTGGATCGTAGCGTGATTTGAAAACCGTTTCACGCGGAGACGCGGAGGACGCGGGAAGGCTTTTCTCCGCATCTCCGCGGCTCCGCGTGAAACGGTTTTCAACAAAAACACAAAAGGCTCGCGATCCCTGATCTCGCGATCCCGTTCTCGATCCGTTAACAGCCACCAGGGGGCATTCGAACCGACTGGCTCCGACGTTCTTTGCGCGTCGCAACCGTTTGCTGCGCGTTGACAGCCGCAAAGTGGCATCCCCGCAGCAGCTCCGGCACCCATCGCGTCCCAGAACCACCCAGCGCGCCGTTACCATCTGCGATGAAGCATCCGGCGCGTCAGGGATCAGCAATCTAGGTCCGCGTTTCGCGCGCGGCAAGTGGGTAGCAAAGATTTTTTTTCGGCTTGCGCACGAGGCCGGAAACCGCCGCGCGGAAGAGATGCAGGACCTCGGGCGTTCCGGTGTCGCCAGCGATTCCACTTTCGAGTAAGATACGCTGCCCAACCGATCTCGTAAGACCTGAGATCCAGTCCACTGAAAGGCTTTTCCATCCATGACCCAGTCGAGAGAAAGCGCTGAAGCAACGTTCGCCGAAGCGTTCGAAGCGAGCTTGAATTTCAAAACCCCCGAGCAGGGCGAGTTGCTCAAAGGACAGATCGTCTCCATCTCCGGTGACGATGCTTTCGTTTCCTACGGCGGACCGTCCGAAGCGGTGATGGCGACGAACGAGCTCGATGGGCTCGATGTCGGCGACAACGTTGAAGGCACGGTCGTCAAAACCTCCCCCGAGATCCGCATCTCGCGGAAACTCGCCAAAGGGAAGGCCAATCTCGACCTGCTCCGGCAGATGTACGAGAACCGCCTGCCCGTGGAAGCGAAGATCGCGGCCCGCAACAAAGGCGGCTTCGACGTGAACATCGGCGGACTGCGCGCCTTCTGCCCCCTCTCGCAGATCGCCCTCGGCAAAATCGACAACCCCGATCAGTTCATCGGCCAGTCGTACGAGTTCCGCGTTACCGAGCTCTCCGATGACGGCCGCCGCATCGTCGTCTCCCGCGCCGCGCTGCTGAAGGAAGCGAACGCGTCCCGCGCCGAAGAGACGCGCCGCAACATCGTTCCGGGCGCGGAGCTCAGCGGCACGATCAAGACCATCACCCCCTTCGGTGCCTTCGTCGACCTCGGCGGCATCGACGGCCTTCTCCACGTTTCCGAGATGAGCCGCCGCCGCGTCACCGATCCGAACGAAGTCGTCGCCGTCGGCCAGCAGGTCAACGTCAAGGTCATCAAAGTCGAGGGCGACGGCAAGCGCATCTCGCTCTCGATGAAAGATCAAGAGCCCGATCCATGGAGCGACGTCGCCGAGCGCTATCCGGCCGGCACGCAGTTCAGCGGACGCATCGTCCGCACCACCGACTTCGGCCTCTTCGTCGAGGTCGAGCCCGGCATCGACGGCCTCGTTCACTATTCGCAGCTTCCCTTCGGCGTGAAGCAGGGTGGCGCGGAAGTGGCCATCGGTACGAACGTCACCGGGTGGGTGCGCGAAGCCGATCCCTCCAAGAAGCGCCTCTCGCTCTCGCTGCGCGAAGTAGCCACCCGCGATCCGTGGGAAGGCGCTGCCCAGCGCTATCCCGCGGGCAAGGTCGTCGAAGGCACCGTCGATCACGGCGGCGCGCCCGGCATCTTCGTCCAGATCGAGCCCGGCCTCACCGGTCTCATTCCGAACTCCGAGATCAACGTCGCTCCCGGCGCCGACCCGTCCCGCGCGCACGAGGCGGGCGAGAAACTCGCCGTCCGCATCATGAGCATCGACACGCAGCGCAAGCGCATCTCCCTCTCGCACGAGGCAGCCAAAGCGGCCGCCGAGCGCGATGAGTACGTCAAGTTTGCCGAAGAGCGCGGCGACAACGAAGCGGGCGAGAGCGCGATGGCCCTGGCGTTCAAGCGGGCCATGGAGAAGAAGAAGTAGTGCGCGTCTTCGTCACCGGGGCCACTGGCTACGTCGGCAGCGCGGTCGTCCCTCTGCTTCGCGAGCATGGGCATGATGTGACCGCGCTCGTGCGCCCGGAGACCGACGCGAAGGCTCTCCGCGACTTGGGCGTCGTCATCATGGCCGGCGATCTCGCGTCGCTGCCGTCGCTCTCCGATTCGCTCGGCAGCTTCGATGCGTTCGTACACATCGCCCAGAGCAACGGCCCCGATGCACCAGCGTTGAGCCGCACTGCGCTCGATGTCTTCACCGCGCACCCCGGCTTCCTCGTCTACACCTCGGGTGTCTGGGTCTTCGGCAACACCGACAACGCGACCGTCGACGAGTCGAGCCCCGTCAACCCGCTCCCGATCGTGGCCTGGCGCCCCGAGCAGGAGCAGGCCGCGCTGGCCACCGGACGCAGCGCCGTCCTCCGCCCCGGTTGCGTCTACGGCGGAAAGCAAAGCCTCTGCGCCGGCTGGTTCGAAGCCTCCGAGAAAAAACAGCCCGTCTACCTCGTCGGCGACGGCAACAACCAGTGGGCCATGGTCGATCTCCACGACCTAGCTGACTGCTACGTGAAAATTACCGAACAGCGCGCTACCGGCATCTTCCACGCCGTCGACGACACCAACGACACCCTACTCGGCTGCGCCCTCGGCGTCGCTCAGGGCTCGATCATCGAAACGATCCCCATCGAGAAAGCCCGCGAACAATACGGCCCCTTCGCCGACGCCCTCAACATCGACCAGCGCGTCTCCAGCACCGCCACCCGCAAGAAACTCGGCTGGAATCCAAAGCGCGAGTTCACGTCATCGATCGACGAACAGTGGGCGGAGTGGCGGAGTAGCAGGGCGGTCGGGTAGGGGCAGACAGAGCCACTCCGTACGAGCGCCGGCCGGGTTGAAATTGCGTACGGCGACGAAGTCGTTATACTTGCTGAAATAGGTTGACTAGCGAAAAGAGCCCCTGGGCTCTGCCACGCTTCGGCGTGGCTAGCTAGTCTTTTTTGTTTGATCAGTAGTAGTACGTCGTCCCGTCGGCGAACGGTTCGAACTCGGTCTTGATCTTCGCCTTCACGAGATCGTAACTCCGCAAATCCCCCATCTCCCACTTCCGTTGCAGCGCCCACGCGCAGTAGTCCGCAACCTGCAGGCAAGATCGCTGTCCGCTTCCCAGCACGCAACCTTGTAGAGGATGGTTGGCGAAACCTGTTTGATGACATCCTCGATAGCGCCGTGAAAAATGCCGCGCCTCTTCTTCGTGCCGAGAGAAGCGCCGACGATGAATAGCTCATCATCTGTTCCGACGATTTTTGGAGCCACATATTTCATGTGCTGGTACCAGGCAGTCTGATAGAACTTTTCTTCCGTCGACCGCAGGGACGGCTCCGTCTTACGTTTCTCCAGGATCGTGGCATCGATGCGAAAGTCGTAGTTGCCAATAAGACCGAAAACCTCGTCGCGCACGAGTTGAGGATCTGTCGTAGCGTGAAACTCGTGATCCAAGCCGATTCCACGCCAGGCCAGATCTCTTCGAAGGGCGATCAACTCGTGCCCGACATCGCACGTATCCAGCGTGATCGAAACCAGGATGAAGTACTTCGAGGCTCCGGGCTTCACGGAGAAGTCGAAGTTCCCGCATTCGTCAGCGAACACGAATCTTCGTGACATCGTGACCTCAGTCCTTCTTCCGGGGATCGACTTGCAGAGCCGAGATGACTGTCATGACGCGCCTTACCGTCGCGGGATAGGTCACCGTCAGTTCAGTCTCGTCATCAGGGCGAAAGGATACTCGACGTATCGTTCCGCCGAATCCGGTCTCATTCGTCGTCGACGCGCTTCCAACTGCGAGCGACCACTTTTGCTTCGACAACTAACTATAACTAACGGATACGGCGGCCCTTCCGGTCGATTCGCCCCTCACTGCTTCGACGTCAACTGATCGATGACCTCGGGTGACAGCGCGACGTCCTCTGCCTCCGGCGGCACATACGAGGCATCGATCTCGACGCCGGACTCTCTGAGTCTGGCCATCTCCAACTTCATGTTCTCCATCTTGGCCTGGAGCTCATCGTTGTCCTCTGCCAGGCGGTCCGTATCGTCCATCCACTGCTGGATCTCCGCGTCGCGCTGATGGTGATAGAGCATCAATGCGTATTGCTCCTCCGCGATATGGTCCAGCGCGAAGGCGAGGAAAACTGCATCCCAGAGTCCGTAGCGGGGATACATCCGATAGACATAGACGGGGGTGCTCCAGCGATAGGTATCGTAGAAGACGTTTCGCCGGTAGTAGTAGGACGCCGGAACGATGTGCAACCGGGTGAGCACGACCCTGTTTGCCGGAACGAAGTGGATTGCCGCCACGTGTCTCTCAAACCGGCCCTGCTCTTCATGTGAGCGCTGGAATGCATGGAGACGGTCTTCGCGTCCGGGATGCACGTGCATCGCTTCGCGCAGGTGCTCATGATCGACGGCGTGCTCATGGTTGAAGGTGCGGTCATGAGAATTGCTCGTGTGCGAGGAACTGCTGCTCGTCGCCTGGTGGGTGCTGCGCGAATGGCTTGAGTCCCCGCTCGTCGATGACCCATGCGGATGATTGGAATCGCCGGTTGCCGTTGATCCATGCGAACTGGAATCGTGCGAAGAGTGCTGATGCGAGGAGCTTCCGGATGAATCTCCGGTGGTAGTCGTTGTGGTCGTGGATTTGGTGCGGGTCTTGGTTGTCGTCGTGGTCTCTTTGGTGTGCGTCTTCTTGTCCTTCTCCTTGTCCTTCTCCGAATCGTGTCCGAAGGCACGTGGTACCGCCAGAAGGCAAATGAGAGTCAAAGCCAGACCAAACCCACGATAGAGCTTCATTGCAGTTCTCCGTATGTAATCTGTCGGTTGGAGCCAGGCAGAGCGGTTCATGGTGGCCGTGGGGGCTGAGGATGTCAATGTCGCCGGGAAGCGTCGCATCCTCATGCTGCAACCATCACAAAACGTCGCCGGCAAACCCCACCATCAATTCGCTCACCCTCACCGGGGCGTCGGTCTGGACGAAGTGGCCGCTGTCGGGGATGTGTTCGATGCGGAGGTCGGGGACGTATTCGGCGAAATCGGTCAGCGTCTCGCGGGTGAAGAAGGGGTCGAGGTCGCCCCAGATCATCAGGGTGGGGATGTCGATCCGGCGGACGAGGCCGCGCATGCCTTTTCTCAGGCGGGTGGCGCGGTAGTAGTTGGCCATGCCGGTCAGAGCGCCCGGTTTCGACCACGCCTCGACGTAGCGCTCGATCTCCTCAGACGTGAAGCAGCCGAGGCGGGAGAGGGGGCGGCGGAGGAGCGCGTAGCGGAAACGGCGGAGAACGAATTCGGCCAGCCACGGCGGATGAAAGAGGAGTTGGTATTTGGCGCGCCATTTCTGCCGCGCGGAGCGGCGCATCTCGCGCAGGTAGGCGACCGGATGCGGCGAGTTGAGAATGATGAGGCGCTTGACCAGCTCGGGATAGAGCATCGCCGTGAACCAGGCCACCGCGCCGCCCCAATCGTGCCCGGCGACGACGGCCGGCCCTTCGCCGATCTGCGTGATCAGGCCGGCGATGTCTTTGGCCAGCTCGGGCAGACGGTACGACTCGATCGCGCGCGGCTTCGATGATTCGTTGTATCCGCGAAGATCGACGGCGACGGCGTGAAACCCTGCCGCAGCGAGCGCCGGAATCTGATTGCGCCACGAGTACCAGAACTCGGGGAAGCCGTGGAGCAGAACGATGAGCGGCCCGCGGCCCGCTTCTACGTAGTGAATGGTGATGTCGCCGACAACGCAGGTGCGGTCGGTGACGTTCAGCTCCGGTACCAGCGGCATTGCCGCATTGTAGCGAAGGCAGCGGAACGCCGGCGAGGACGCCGGCGCTCCAGCAGAGTTAATCCCGATTCAGCGCGCTGATCAGCAGGCCCGTTCCGACGGCGAGCACCGCCACGCCCGCGGCGACTTTGCCGGGGTTTTCTTTCACATAGGTCGTCGCTTTCTCGCTGCCGCCTTTGAGGTAGTCGCGGGCGGTGTTGAGGTACTCCTCGATGTCGACGTTCTGGATCGAGGACTTGAGGTTGGTGATCATTTCCTCGGTGATGCCGAGACGCCCGAGGAACTGTTCGAGAGCGCCGTTGGCCGAGGCGGAGCGGGATTGGCCGCAGGTAGGGCAGTAGCCGCTCGATGTCGAGGCCATCGAACCGGTGCCGCCGCTCGAGGTTGGGGTTGGTGCGTTGCCGAAGCCTGTGTTTCCCATCGGTGTATCCATGTCGTTATCTCCTTGCCTCGTTTGTGGTGGCCGCGCGTTGTTCGGCCGGCTCGTAGGTGCGTCCATGCGTGCCGATCCGAGCGTCGCCGGACTTGTTGGTGAAGTGGTCTTCGTTCTCGAAGCGGTCGCCCGCGCCGGGCGGCATCTCCTGATCGCGCTCGTGATCGGCGCCATCGCTTCGGAACGACGTCTTGATGCTGGTCTGGCTCGGTGCGTAGGCTTGCGCGAGAACGTCCATCGGGACGTCGGACTCGCGGCGCATGGGCCTGGCCGCTGCCGGGCTGGCCTTCGTCGGCGCTGCCTTTGGTTTTGCTGCTTTTGCCTTCTTCGCTGCCGGAGCGGCGGCAACCTTTGCATGCTTTCGCGGATCGAGCTTCGTCGCCAGTTTCCTGGCGGTGCTTACGACGGCGCCTCCAGCCCGTTTGACAGCCGATTTCCCCTGCTTTCGTGGCATCTGTCTTCCTTTCCTGGTGCGGTGAGTGGCGAAGGTTGACAGTGCAAGAGGGAAGCCGTGAATTGGATCGCCGCCGGAGGAGTGCAGGCGTCTCGCCTGCGGCGGCGAGGCGTCATCGCCTCGGCGTGAGAGCCGTATTTGGGAGAGGGAAAACCGCTACCCAAAGAGTCTCCAGACCCTAACGAAGAAGGTCAAAACCCTACCAAAATGGGTCTGGGACCAATTCAAAGAAGGTCAAAACCCTACCGAAAAAGGGTCCGGGACCAATTCAAATAGGTCAAAGCCTTACCGAAATGGGTCCAGGACCAATTTGAAGAAGGTCAAAACCCTACCGAAATGGGTCTGGGACCAATTTCAAGAAGGTAACAGCCTACCGAAATAGGTCTCGGACCAATTTGAAGAAGGTCAAAGCCCTACCGAAATAGGTCCGTGACCAATTTCAAGAGGTCAGACCCCTACTGAAATGGTCCGCTATTTCCCGTACGTCACCCGCCAGATCCTTTCGCCGCCGTCGTCGGAGATGAGCAGCGATCCGTCGGCGAGAACGAGAAGGCCTACCGGCCGGCCCCACACGGTCCGGTTCGTTTCGTCCGGCATCCAGCCGGCGACGAAATCATCGTATCCGCCTGACGGCTTCCCATTCTTGAAGGGGATGCTGATGACTTTGTAGCCGGTTCGCGGCTCGCGGTTCCATGAGCCGTGAAGAGCGACGAAGGCGCGGCCGCGATACTCGGGAGGAAACATCGAACCTTGATAGAAGGCGATGCCGAGCGGTGCGGAATGGGACTGGATCAGCACAGCCGGAGGAATCGTTTTCTTGACGAGGTCGGGCCGCTCGCCGGTACGTCGCGGATCTTCGTGTGCGCCGAGGTAGGCGTAGGGCCAGCCGTAGAAGGCGCCGGCTTTCACGTCCGTGGCGTAGTCGGGAACGAGCTCATCGCCCAGAGCGTCGCGCTCGTTGACCACAGTCCACAGTGCGCCGGTCACCGGCTCCCAGGCCATCCCGACAGGATTGCGCATGCCGCCGGCGAACACGTGCCTGCCGCTCCCGTCCGGATTTAGCTCGATGATGCTGGCGCGCTCCGGTCCTTCGCCGGCGCTGACGTTCGAGTTGGAACCTATCGACACATACATCTTCGTCCCCGCCCGGTTGAACAGCACTCCTCGGGTGGAGTGCCCGCCGGACGGGAGGGGCCCGATGACCTGAGGGTTTCCGTTGGCGCTCGTCTGCCCCGCAGCGTACGAAAAACGAAGGAGAGCGCTCTCGCTGCCGACATAGAGGAAGCGGTCGTGAAAGGCCAGTCCGTACGGGTCGTCGAGACCGCTCGCAAACGTGAAGCGTTGCTCGGCGACGCCATCGTGATTCGCATCGCGAAGAATGATGATCTTCCCCGCGCCCGGTTCGGAGACGATCACATCGCCGTTGGGCGCCTGAAGCATCGCGCGCGGATTGTCGAGCTTGTCCGCGAAGAGCGAGATGTGGAAGCCGGGCAGCAAGTGAAGCGTGGCGTTGGAAGGTTGCGATCCGACGTGCGGCGGGTTGCCGGCCGAGGGCGTCGCGTAGGGTTTCGGCAATTGATCGATGAGGATCTCGTGATGTTGCAGCATCGGATCGTGCGCCGAGTTAATGGCCGCCGGCAGACGGCTCGACTCGGGAGAGCAGGCGACGGCGATGGCAGCGAGAAGAACGAGGCGGCGCTTCATGCGAAAAGTATGCGCGGCTGGACGGGTTGCGCTGGAAAACATT